>Ga0208357_1001798_pt1 | contig 15160 bp, 16 predicted proteins | sample NGESurdeep092012_6_FD_184487 | JGI IMG/M metagenome (GOLD analysis project Ga0208357, IMG submission 184487) | Arctic peat soil microbial communities from Barrow, Alaska - NGEE Surface sample F52-2 deep-092012 (SPAdes) | ecosystem: Environmental > Terrestrial > Soil > Wetlands > Peat ... | reverse complement strand
GGTTCGTCGCTTCGACCGGTCGCCACGACCGCGGCGTATTTTCTCGCCAGAACCGGATCGACCTCAGGATCCGGGTTGGCCAGCGCGAAGATGATTGACTTCGGTGCCATCAACTTCAGCTGGTCCTCGCTGATGAGATTGGAACCCGAGACGCCAATGAGGACGTCCGCGCCAGCCATGGCGTCACTGAGTGACCCCGATCGCTTCTCTTTGTTGGTGTGCGTCGCGAGCCACCGGCGCTCGCTGTCGAGCTTCTCGTCGTCTTCGGAGATGATGCCGCCGCGATTCACGCCGATGACGTCCCCGACGCCTTCTTTCAACAGCAGTTTCGAGATGGCGACACCGGCTGCGCCGACACCGAGCACGACGACCCGAACGTCCTTCATCTGCTTGTCGACCACGCGCAGCGCGTTCAACAAGGCCGCAAAGACGACGATGGCCGTTCCGTGCTGGTCGTCGTGGAAGACCGGAATGTCGAGCAGGTCGCGCAGACGCCGTTCGATCTCGAAGCAGCGCGGCGCCGAGATGTCCTCGAGATTGATGCCGCCGTAGACCGGTGCGATGCATTGGACGATCCGCACGATCTCGTCGACGTCTTGCGTCGCCAAACAGACCGGCCACGCGTCGATTCCGCCGAAGCGTTTGAAGAGGAGCGCCTTACCCTCCATCACCGGCAACGCCGCCTCCGGTCCAATGTTGCCGAGACCGAGGACCGCCGATCCGTCGGTCACCACCGCTACGGTGTTGCGCTTGATGGTCAGCTTTCGCGCCGCGGAAGGATCCTTCGCGATCGCCATCGAAATTCTCGCCACGCCCGGCGTGTAGGCCATCGAGAGGTCGTCTCGGGTCTTGAGCGAAACCTTCGGCTCGACCGAGATCGTGCCGCCGAGGTGCAAGAGGAACGTCCGGTCACTCATGGCGATCACTCGCGCACCCTCGACGACCTCGACGGCCGCGCGAAGTAGTTCGGAGTGGCCCTCGTCAACGGCGTTACACGTGAGGTCGATCGTCATTCCCGAACCGTTGGGATCGACCACGTCCAGTGCGGTGACGGCGCCGCCCGCGTCGCCGACCGCGGTCGTGACGGCACCGATTCGAGAATGATTCTCGAGGGTCACTCGCATGGTTACCGAATAGGAGGCACTGGGAACACTCATGGGCACGGTCCTTAGTCGTCGTGGCCCCGGATGGTGACAGATCGCGCGATAGTGCGCGATACGAACCCGTGGCGCGACTCAATTCTAAGACCGCGAGATTTGCGCTCCAAATCCAACCACCGCAAAAAGTGCGCCGAGACGATTCGACACCTAGTTCCTCAACGACGTGACACCTCACGACGATCCGGCGACGCGCACGACTGGAGAGGGCGAAGTGTGGGCGTCGAGAGGTAACGTGAAGTCGAACAGGCGACAAAAGGAGATCCCGTGGGATTCATGGACAAAGTGAAGGAACAGGCAGCTTCAGCGGCTTCAGCGGCCAAGGACGCGGCGGCCAAGGGTCAGGCCAAGGTCGGAGAAGTGCAGGCCAAGCGTGGCGCCGACGGTGTACTTCGTCAGTTGGGACTCGCCGCCTATCTCCAGACGCAAAATCGCGCCCCGGCTTCGACCGACAGTGACATCGAGAAGTACATCGAAACGCTGAAGACCTTCGAAACCGAGCACGGCGAATTGAGCGCCGAGGACTCCTCGAGTTCCTAGTTCGACTACGCGGTGAGAAGTACCACCCGGCCGAAGGCCTGACGGCTCTCAATCAACGCGTGTGCCGCCTCGGCTTCCGCCAGGGCAAAGCGCCGGTCGATTTCGACGCGCAACCCTCCGGCCGCGACCTCGTCGAGCAGCTTCGCGATCATGGCGTGAGCCCGGGAGCCAACGAACAATTCGAGACCGAGGAAGTAACCGATCAGACTCTGACTCGAACCACCCAACATCGAGGTGTCGAGTTTGGTCACTTCGCTTCGCCCGGCGTTGCCGAAGGTGATACAGCGCCCGCGGTACGCGAGCGCTGTCAAACTTTTTTGCAGGTTTTCGCCGCCGACGGAATCCAGGATGACGTCGGCACCGCGGTTCTTGGTCAGTGATCGCACTTCGGCGACGAAATCCTTCTCGCGGTAGTTGATGCCGTCATCGAGACCGAATTCGCGAAGTCGCTCGAGTCGCTCGTCGCTCGAGGCCGTCGCGATCACCCGGGCGCCCGCGTGTTTAGCCATTTGGATAGCGGCGAGTCCCACGCCTCCGGCGCCGGCGTGAATGAGCACCGTCTCGCCTTCGACGAGGCGTCCGAACTCGAAGAGCCCGTCGTGGGCGGTCCCGTAGGCGACGGGCACGCAGGCGGCCAGTTCGGTCGCCAGACCATCGGGGATCTTCCACGTCGTGAGCGGATGCGCGACTCGCAACTCAGCGTGCGAGCCGTGGAGGGCGAGTGCGACGACGCGGTCCCCTACGGCGAAGCCGTCGACGTCCGCTCCGACACTCAGTACCGTTCCCGCGTTCTGGTAGCCCACGATGTGCGGCACCGTAACGAGCGGTCCGCCGAATCGATTCAGGGTGTCGCCACCTTCGATGCTGATTACCTCGACACCGACGAGCATCTCGCCGGGGCCGGGAACCGGGTCCGGGACGTCCTCGTAGCGAAAGACGCTCGGGGCACCGTTTTCGTAATAGACGGCGGCTTTCATCGGGCTCCTCGTTCGGACTGGTTCGACCAGAACCCTAACGTGCGCTGCGGTGTGAATTGGTGCCGGTCACGAGACGCGATTGCAACTTCAGCCGACGAAAGTTTCGCGGGGCGTCTAATCTCCGGATTGGGAAGCGGACGGCACGAGTGCTCGAAACTTTGCGATGACGTGGTGGTCATAGAGAGGGGAAAATGAGCACGACGATGGAGCGCGAGCAGACCAAGGATCAGATGATCGAACACTTCGATGTCGTCATCGTGGGCGCCGGGATCTCCGGCATCGGCACGGCCTTTCACTTGCGAACCCAAAACCCCGATCGCAGTTTCGTCATGCTCGAAGCCCAGGACAGCTTTGGTGGAACCTGGCGCACGCATCGTTACCCCGGCATCCGCTCCGACAGCGACCTCTACACGTTCGGTTACCGATTCAAGCCCTGGACGAGCGCACCCATCGCCACGGCGGCCGAGATCCAGAAATACCTGAGTGACGTCATTGACGAAAATGACATACAACGACACATTCGCTACGGGCACCACATCGATTCCGCGTCATGGGGTAGTGACGACAGCCGATGGACCGTGCACGCGACGCGCGCGGACACCGGCGAGACGGTCACCGTCAGCGCCAGTTTCCTGTGGATGTGCCAGGGCTACTACCGCCACGCCGAGGGCTACACGCCGCAGTGGCCCGGGATGGAGCGATTCGAAGGAACGATCGTCCATCCCCAGACCTGGCCCGAGGAGTTGGACTACCACGACAAGGAGGTCATCGTCATCGGTTCGGGTGCGACCGCAGCGACGTTGGTGCCGGCCATCGCCGAGGATGTCGCGCACGTGACGATCCTCCAGCGCTCGCCGACGTATTACTTCACCGGAGAAAACCGCAATCTCTTGGCCGATCACCTTCGTGAACTCGACGTCCCCGAAGAGTGGGTCCACGACATCGTTCGCCGTGAGAACCTCTTCAACCTGCGCGCCCTGACGCAACTCGCGCTCGAAGAGCCCGAGTTCGCCAAACAGGCGCTGATCGACTTGGTGCGCGCTGCGCTGCCTCCGGGTTTCGACGTGAAGACGCATTTCACCCCGCGCTACATGCCGTGGCGTCAGCGAATCGCGTTTCTGCCGGACGGGGACCTCTTCAAGTCCATTAGCGCGGGTGACGCGTCGATCGTCACCGACGAGATCGAAACCTTCACCGAACACGGTGTCGCGCTCAAGAGCGGCGAGGTACTCGACGCGGACATCATCGTGACCGCGACCGGATTCAACCTGAGCGTCCTGGGCGACATCTCGTTCTCAATCGACGGCGTGCCCATGGACCTCGCCGACACGGTCACCTATCGCGGAATGATGTTTTCCGGGGTGCCGAATCTCGTGTGGGTCTTCGGCTACTTCCGTGCCAGTTGGACACTGCGCGTCGACCTCGTCAGTGACTTTGTCAATCGAATGCTCCTGCACATGGACGAGCTCGGTGCCCAGAGAGTCACCCCGCAACTGCGACCCGAAGACCTCGACGAAAAGCGGCTCGAGTGGGTTGACGTCGAATACTTCAACCCGAACTACTTGATGCGTTCGATGCACCTCATGCCCAAACGCCTCGACAAGCCCGAGTGGCGCCACACGCAGGACTACTGGGCCGAGCGCGACGAACTGCCGTCGGTTGATCTGGATGACGGCTGTTTGGTGTTCGAATGACTGAGGGCTTGGCAACTACGCAGAGGCGCTCGGCGACGAGATCTGCCAAGAGAATGCCCCAAAACCTCACAATGTAATTAAGTTGCTTCTTACGTAAGCCATCGCTTACACTAACTCGATGGACAGTGCACTCAAAGCGATCGCCGATCCGAAGCGTCGCGAAATCTTGCGTCTCGTCTGGTCGAGCGAAATGTCCGCTTCGGACATCGCGTCGTACTTTCATGGCGTTACTCGTTCGGCGATCTCTCAGCACCTCGGTGTCTTACGACAGGCGAATCTGGTCCGGGAACGCCGAGATGGGAATCGTCGCTTGTACGTCGCAAACGTCGACGAAATGGCACGACTGCGCACGTTCCTCGACCAGTACTGGTCCGGTGGGCTCGATCGACTTAAAACCGCCGCGGAAGCGGCCCAACGAAAGAAGGACAAAAACAATGGCTGAACTTACGCGCGAGGTCTTGGTCAAGGCCGAACCGTCAACGATTTTCGCTTTCTTGATCGAACCCGGAATGCAGTCATGGCTCGGCACCGACGTGGATTTCGACGCCCGTCCCGGCGGGATCTACAGCGTCAACGTGGTCGGGAATCATCACGCATTGGGAGAGTTCACGGAAGTGGTGGAGAACGAAAAGGTCATTTTCACCTTTGGTTGGAACGAACCAGGTCACCCGATTCCGGCCGGTTCGACCAAAGTTGCCATCACGTTGATTCCCGAAGGTGACGACACTCTCGTGCGACTGGTGCACAGTGGACTGCCCGACGACGCCATAAGTGACCACGAGAACGGCTGGCAGTTCTTCTTGGATCGCCTCGCCACCGTGGCGCTCGGCGGCGAACTCGTCGAATCAAGCGAACTGCCGCCCGGATGACGAGTTTTCGTTGGTACGTGACCCAGTTGAAGGGAGTCAATGAGCGATGACGTCAAGACCTGGAAGATGATCCACGACGAGCGCGAGCGTTCGGCCGACATGCTCGAATCGCTCTCGCTCGAACAATGGACCGCCGACACCCTCTGCGAAGGTTGGAATGTTCGCCTGGTCGCCGCGCACATGATGATCGCGGGCGAACAGACGACGGGCTCGTTCATGAAGGGTCTGCTCGCCAGCGGACTTCGCTTCAACGTCATGATGGACCGCGCTGCTCGTGAGGCTGGTCAATTACCGCCCAGCGAAATCATCGCGCGAATCAGGGCTCGCACGACAACCACCAACAAACCACCTGCTCCCGCGATGGCGATGCTCGGAGAGGTCGTGGTTCACGGAGATGACATCCGTCAGCCGTTGGGCATCGCGGATAACACGTCGAGCGAAGCCAAGCTGGCCTGTCTCAACATGTTCAAGGGTTAAAACTTTCCGGTCCGGGCGAAGAAGACGATTGCCGGGCTTCGACTGCGCGCGCCCGACGCTGAGTGGACCTACGGCAGCGGACCGGAGGTCGCGGAGCCGATGGTCGCGCTCATCATGGCGATGACCACGAGACCGCTCCTGACTTCATTGAGTGGCGACGCTGTCGACACTCTGCGCACTCGACTAAAGAAGTGACCGACTGGGTTCGAACCGGATGTAGGAGGAGATGACTTGACCAAGGGCACGAAGAGTAATCCGTGGGAGTTGACGACACCGCCAGGTTCTTCGAAGTATTCGATGTACCGCGACGCCGACGGTGATCCGCCGGCGCTGGTGTGCGTCGTCGGTTCAACGACATTGAAGTATCACTTGTCGGCGATCGACGACCTGCACTCGTGGCTCGTTGCCCAGGGCGACTGGGTCGCACTCGGTGCCGCCGATGAGAACAAACCAACCGCTGACGGCACGGTCGAGGCCTGGGGACGATCGACGACGAATCCGGTCGGCGGTTGGTACGGACTGCGCAAGGGCTACCGCGGGCGATTCGGCATGTACCTTCCCCCGCTCCTTGAAGCCCTCGGGCTGGCCGAGGTCACCCACGATGCTCGCAATAACACGATGCGGGCGCTCTAGACGATTCGACGATGGTCAGCCGCAGTAGGAGGTTCGCGAACGATTCCCGTTAGATCATTGGCGATTGAAGAAAACAAATGAAGTGTACGATACAGTACAGTACTCAATTGCGATGAAGAGAAGGGGAAAGTGATGGACCAAACAGAAGTCGTCAATCATCGATTGGCACTCCAGGGTGCTCACGGCCTCCGTCATCGGGGCCATGCGCTCGATTCAAGTCGCGATGTGGCGATTCGGGAGGCTGCGCTCGATCTGCTTTCCGAAATCGGTTACGACCGATTGACGATGGACGCCGTCGCGGCACGTGCCCACGCCAGCAAGGCCACGATTTATCGACGTTGGCAAGGCAAGGCCGCTCTCGTCGTCGACGCACTTAACTGCTCGAAGGGCTCGATGCTCGAACCGGACACCGGTTCGCTCGAGGGCGATTTGGCTTCATTGAGTCAGGCTTCATGCAACCAGGAGAGTCGCTTCAACGCGCAGATAATGCTGGGCCTCATCACGGCGCTCGCCCACGACGCCGAACTGCGCGTCGTTGTTCGCGAACGAATGATCGAACCACGAACGAGGGTCATCCGCTCAATTTTTGAACGAGCGGTCCAGAGGGGTGAAATCTCGACCGAGCGCAACCTCGACCTTCTGGCCGCGCTCCTTCCCGCACTGATGATCCAACAGGTGCTCATTACCGGTGATCTGCCGGACACCGATTTCTCAACCCACGTCATCAAAGACGTCATCCTCCCCCTCGCCACCGCTCCAACAAGCCCCATCATCTCCTAACCCCCCACGGATTCCCATGTCAACCACCGAAGCTCCGGAACTCACCGGGAGCAACACCGAGGGTAAACACCTCGGCCTCGCACTGGCGGTCATTGCGGGTGCCCAGCTCATGATCGTCCTCGACGCCACCATCGTCAACGTCGCTCTGCCAACGATTCACCATGATCTGCATTTCTCCGTCAACAATCTCGAGTGGCTCATCACCGCGTATTCACTGACGTTCGGCGGACTACTGCTCTTCGGTGGTCGCACCGGAGACCTTTTCGGGAAACGTCGAATGTTCATGATCGGCATTGCCATCTTCGCGGTCTCATCACTCCTCGGAGGCTTCGCGACCACCGATATCTGGCTCATCATCACCCGAGCGTGCCAGGGCGTCGGTGGAGCAATCGCCGCACCGACCGCACTCTCACTGATCGCGACCAATTTTCCTGAGGGGCCACAGCGTAACCGGGCCATGGGCGTCTACGCCGCGATGGCGGGCGCGGGTGGCGCCGTCGGGCTCCTCCTCGGAGGAATGCTGGTCGACCTGGTGTCGTGGCGTTGGATCTTCTTCGTCAATGTGCCGATTGCCGCATTCATTCTCTTTCTCACGCCGCGCGCACTGAATGAGTCGTCGACGACGTCGGGCAAAATGGACGTTCCTGGAGCATTGAGCGCGACCGGTGGCATGCTCGCCCTCGTCTACGGACTCTCCAATGTCGCGGGCCACAGTTGGACCGCGACGAGCACGCTCGTGTCGCTCTTCCTCGCGGCGATTCTTCTTCTGGCGTTCGTGTTGATCGAGACTCGAACGGTTGAAGCGTTGATGCCGCTTCACATTTTCGCCAATCGCAATCGCTCCGGTGTCTACGCCATGATGCTCTGCATCGGCACGGCGATGTTCTCGATGTTCTTCTTCCTCACCCAATTCCTGCAGAACGTCCTGGGCTGGAGCGCCATCAGGACCGGCGTTGGCTTCTTGCCAATGACCATCGGCATCATTGCGGCCGCCGTGCTCGCGTCACGAATGATCAGTCGGATCGGCATTCGAATTCCCCTCCTCATCGGTCCGGCGGCGGCGGTTGTTGGGCTCGAGCTGCTCACGCGTTTGACGATCCACAGTGGCTACGGAGCAATCGTGGTGCCGTTGCTCATCGTGTCACTCGGTATGGGACTCTCATTCGTTCCATTGACGCTGACCGCCGTGTCGGGAGTTGAGCCGCACGAGGCCGGACTCGCCTCGGCTCTGCTCAACACCACTCAACAGGTAGGTGGCGCGCTCGGTCTCGCGATTCTCTCCACGATTTCCATCGACGCCTTCAAGTCGAAGGTCGCGAGCTTCGCGAGCGACACCCACGCCCCCGTCTCTCGCCAGGCGATGAACATCGCCACCACTCACGGCTATACGACGGCCTTTCAAGTCGCCGCCTTCATCGCGTTCGCCGGGCTCTTGATATCGGCGCTCGTGATCCGAACTCCGAAAGTACTGGGTGCCGAAGCGAATCCGGTGCCCGCGGCAATTTGACGCGACTGGGAACATCGAAGTCATTGCGCCGGTTCGACGTCGGCGCAATTTGAGCGTTGCCGCGAGCTGAGTCAGCGAATGTGAAAGTTTCGGCGCACACTTCCGGCGCCGCACGTGATCGTCGCGCGCGCCGTTCCGGGATTAGTGCTGGGACCGATTTCCCAGGTCCACGTCGCGCCCCCACCTGGAGTGGCACGAACCGTTCCCAATCCGTGAGAGCGACTGGTGTAACCGCTGGGCAACGTGACGTCCAGATCGCATGAATCGCCGGGCTTGGACGATTGAACGCTCAAGGAGTCCTCAGCGCCCGCACTGATTGAACTCTCGAACGACGTGATCGAGACTGTTGACCCCCCGCTCGTGTGAATCGGAGGCGTGGTCGGGCGAGTCACCGAAACGCTCGCGCCGAGGGCATAGTCGCCGTTCACGACGGAATCGACCGCGCGCACTGCTTTCGGCGTCGTGGTAATGACCCCGAGTTCTCGGTTATAAGAGAGTGACGGCGTCGAGAAGTTCTCGCTGCCGATGAACACTGTCCCCCGTCCCGCGACACAGTCGACGCAGATGATTTTGGCGTGGACGTAGACCTGCGAAGAGTTCAATTCGCGCACGTGGACGCCAGCGCGTGAGAGTTCGTCCAACGCGGCGCTCCACGACGGTGACGCGGTCATCACGACTTTCACCGATACGCCTCGAAGTGCGGCCGTTCGAAGGGCCAATTCGATACTGGTCGACTCCATCTCTTCGTTCTCGACCAGCAATGTATGTTTCGCGCTCCCGATGAGCTCGGCCAGGGCCAACGTCGAACCCGGGCTCCACACCAAACCGCCCGCTTGTGCCGTCACGCTGGCGTGAGCGAAATCAGAGTCGAACGTGCGAGCCACGGCTTGGACGTCTAGGGCGCGCGCGTCCTCAACCCAGAAGTCCCTCGTCGAGACGTAGTCGATCCTCTCGAGATTGCCCGTGCCGATGTAGGCCACACGAGAGTCGATGACGACGTACTTGGCGTGGAAGATCTGGTTCGTTGGTGCCCACTCGACGTGGACCCCGCTGGCGTGCAATAACGCGTACGAGTTCGCGTTGTGCGTCGTGCCCTCGTAATCGGCGTTCAACAGCACTCGGACGTCAACGCCGGCATTGGCTCGCGCGATGAGCTCGTGTTCGATGGTCGGGTCGGCGAGTTCGTACAGTGAAAGATCGATGGCGTGGTGCGCCGACGCGACCGCCGAGTCGAGGAAGCCGTAGCCGCTGATGGGTTCGGTCCACACGTTTTCAATCGGCGAGGTCGCCGGTACGCTCCCCGCGGCGGCACCCAGCATCGGCGACATCGTCAATCCCGTGGTCAACAGCACACCCGCGATCCCCCGGACTACTCGTACATTCACTGGCAACCAGCCTCTCGACGTACGTCCACTCTCGCACGGACCCGTGTCATTCGGGGATGCTGCGAACGAACATCACGGTCCCCGCAACGACCGGAATCCAGAGGCTCGTTCCTCGTGGTGCACGCTCGTATCCGTTGCGTGCCGTACGGTGCCCTGCCCCGTTTGAGCGACCCGGCCTCGACGACCCGATGTGAGATAACGTCTGCCCAGTTTTACGAATAATGGTGCGTCGAAAAGGGAGGGCGAAATGTCAGCGACGAGTCCAATTGAAGTTCGCGATATGCGTATCATTCACGAGACGTTTCGTCGAGCGTACGAAGAGTCGGCACAACTCATTCGCGCCAACCCCACGCCGTCGCCGCGACGGGTCACGTTCCTCGCCGACCACATTGATTTCGGCCTGTCCATGCTGCATCACCATCACGAGGGTGAGGACGAGATTCTTTACCCGTTGTTGGTCGAACGAGCTCCCGATCACGCAGCGCGAACGCAACTGATCGACCAAGAACATCAAACAGTCAAGGGCGCCATCGACACCGCGCACATTGACTGTTCGAAATGGCGCACCGCGCCGACGCCCGAAACGGGCGAAGCACTCGCGACGTCGCTCGACGAACTGAATTCGGCCGTTCTGCCACACCTCGATAACGAGGAACGAGAGATCGTACCCTTGGCGGCGGTGACGGTCAGCCAAAAGGAATGGGACAGTCTGGCCAAACACGGTATTGCGTCGATACCGGGCAACAAGAAGCTCATCGCCTTCGGAATGATCCTGGAACCTCTCAACGCAACTGATCGCGTGTACATGCTTTCCAACCTGCCGCCACCGGTCAAAATCTTGTATCGGTTAGTGGGGAAACGCGCGTGGAATAAGTACGCCACGACCCTCCGAGTGGGAAAGTAGTTACGTCCGAGAACTTCAGATTCACGCCGGTGTCGGGCTGCGTTCTTCGCAACGGCGCGAGAAATGACGCATTGACCCGGGCTGCGTGGTCCCGGTGCGAGCGACGAGGATTCTCATGAACGGCTAGCACTGCACCTTCAACCTGGTTTATAGTTTTCCTATGACACTAGATAAAGCAGTAAATGGTGCGCAGGGCGATCAATCCCCAATCAGGTTTCGACTCAACCCTTCATCAGGCGTCCCGACCTACGTCCAACTCGTTGTTCAGGTCGAGCAGGCGTTGCGAATCGGCTATCTCAATGTCGGCGACCGCCTTCCTCGAATCAAGGAGGTCGTCGAATCCCTCGCCATCAATCCCAACACGGTGCTGAAGGCGTACAGGGAACTTGAGACCAAGGGAATCGCAGCCGGTCGGCCCGGGGTCGGGACATTCATCGTCGCGTCGCCCCCCACGCTCAGTGCCGAGGCGTTCGAGAAGCTCCGACATGAATTTATCGACGGATGGCTTGAATCCGCAACGAAGGCGGGTCTCGACCACGCCGACATCATGACTCTCATCCAGAGCACGCTGGAGTCCCTCGGTCACTCGTCTTCAATTCTCACTGGAGGTGTCAGCCGGTGACCAGTGCCGTCCAGATAGAAGCCGTCTCACGCAGATTCCGAAGGTGCACAGCGCTGCGATCAGTGACGGCGACAATCCCTGCGGGAAGTGTCACTGCGCTCATTGGATCCAATGGCGCGGGAAAGACGACCCTCCTCAACCTCGTGGCCGGCCTACTCGCCCCATCGGCAGGCGCCATATCCCTCTTCGAGAACCTGGCTCCCGGATCGGTAGAGGCACTGGGCAGAGTCGCCTACGTCGCACAAGACGGTCCGGTCACCACCAGTCGCAGTGTGGGCGACGCAGTGCGCATCGCTCGTTCTTTCAACACGTTGTTCGACTTCGATGCTGCGGTCGTTCGGCTTCAACGCCTCGACATCGATCGCAAGCAGAGAGTGTCGAAACTCTCTGGCGGGCAACGTGCCCAACTCGCCATCACCTTGGCCCTCGCGCGTGCACCGGAGCTCCTAGTGCTCGATGAACCACTCTCCAGCCTCGACCCGATCGCCCGACGGGACTTACTGGGCGAACTCATGGGACACTGCGCCGATCGCGGCATGACCATCATCTTCTCCTCACACGTCATTGCGGAACTTGAGAAGATTGCGAGCCACCTCGTGCTCATCAAAGACGGGGTGGCCGTAGTGGCGGAGGAAATCGACGAACTTCTGAAGCACCACCGAATCTTCACCGGAACGGCGACGGAAGCCGGGCTCGTGCACGATGGCCGCGAATCGGTCATCTCTCAAGCCCACCCATTGACGCTCGCGCCGCGGGTCATCCGCTTTGAGGATCCTCCGATCGGCAATGCCCTTCTCACACCCGTGACGCTGGAGGATCTGGCCTACGCGTACCTCGAATACGCTCCCTCTGTTTCAGGAGAACCACCGACATGACTTCGACCGTCACTCCCACAACGGCCGTGCCCGGAACCATGTCCTCGTGGCTCCCGCGCCTGGTGCCAGGAATCCTCAGACTCCACCGCACCGCGCTGATCAGCATTGCCGTGATGTACCTCGCATTCACCGCAATTGCTTTTACGGTCGTTCACCAAGTCGGTCACCCGAGGGCATCCATTCTCGCCGGTGAAGTGTTCAACGGCACCCTCTACAGCGTCTCTACCTACGCCTTCTACCTGCCAGTCATCGTGGCCGTCTTCATCGGCGCGCCGATGTTCGCGCGCCCTCTCGAGACCGGCACCTTCCGCTTCGCGTGGACTCAAGGTGTGGGACGCCGGCGACTGGTGGCCACGACACTCATGGTCTTCGCCTTCGAGCTGACTGTCCTATCTTTCCTCTTGGGAATCGTCCTCAGTCGGCTGTGGTTCGATCTCTCGCCTCAGTTTTGGAATGTCTGGGCGAATCACGTCTTCTTCACCAACCCGTGGATGATGACTTTCTCCAGCGTGATCGGACTCCTCACCGGTGCACTCCTCGGCGTCGTCTTTCGTCGCGTGCTTGTCGCGTTGGCCGCGACAACCTCGATCATGATCGCGATCTACTTATGGGCGAGCATGTGGCCCTTCTTCCAAGAGACGCTCCTCTGGTTCGTAAAGCGGATGCCGGCAAGTTATGGAGGTGTGCCCTTGAACAATGGCAATTACCTGGCCCACTATGACTACGGCAGCGTCAATCTTTACTTCACGAACCGATTTGGACACGTCCTGAGTATGAACCAGTTCAACAACCAGATCTACCCGAAGCTTCCACAGGCCCAGAAACTAGCCCTCAATCAAAACGCCGCCCCCGAATTCCATAGGCTCGGTCTGACGGAATGGCAAGGCTCGCTCTTCCATCCACAGTTCCACGGATTCCTCATGACGTGGATAGGATTCGGGATCGTCACCGTCATCACGTTGGTGGCGGCAATCTTCGCCTTCATCGGCGGCAACGATCGATTGCTTCCTCGGCGTAGGTAGCGACGGCTGCAACTTGCCACAGCGGGCGCCTAGTGATTGGGGCACGTGCAGGCAACACGTCCCGTGACTGGAGCATGAGTCCTCCGGGTCTCGTCGAAATGCTCGGGGATCTGACCCTCTTCTCAATCGGTGCGGAGTGTCACAATCACGAAAGCCGAGTCCAGAAGTACGTGCCGTAGCACACCGTGCTACATTCGAGTGATGGATAGAGAAATTACACAGCGCCAACTCCGCAACGACAGTGGGGAGATCATGCGAGGTTTGGATGCCGGCCAAACCTACGTCGTGACGCGCAACGGCGTTCCCGTTGGTGAACTCGCTCCTCTTCGTCGCCACCGCTTCGTCAATGCCGATACTGCCATCGCAATGTTCAAGGGAGCACCCAGCGTCGACTTGGAGCGTTTGCGCGCCGATCTCGACCGCGTGGCGTCCCAGGATATGGAACCTCGTGCCTGATCCGATTCGCCTTGCACGAGGCGTCATCGACACCTCTGTCGTCATCGATCTCGAGAAGTTGGATTCCTCGCGTCTTCCCGTCGAACTCGCTGTTAGTTCTCTGACGATGGCCGAACTCGCAGCCGGGCCCCACGCCACCATCGATGCCGAGGAACGTGCTCGGCGACAGGACCGTCTTCAAAGGGCAGAGGCCGTCTTTGATCCCCTTCCCTTCAATGCCGAGGCGGCTCGCGCCTACGGAAGGATCTTCGCCGCGGTCTCGGAAACCGGACGCAAGGCCCGCGACGCACGCGCCATTGACCTTCTCATTGCGGCGACGGCATGTGCCAGTGGTCTCCCTCTCTATACCCGCAACTTCGATGACTTTCGAGGGCTCGAAAACATTGTCGAGGTTGTCTCTATCTAGACCTTCATTCCACGTGAATGTATTGGCACAATCCCTCGGACGATGTTCCCGATTCGACGAACGTAATCATGTACCGGGTCGTCTGACGGGCAGCACGGCGTCCAGTACATTCGTCAGACCTGTGGGCACTCTGGCTCCGTTAGCCGTTTCTCCATTCGCTAGCGCGAACTCATCCGCTTTTCGACTGCTCGATAATCGCGAGGATCTGGTCGCCGTAACGATCAACCTTCGCAGGACCAATCCCGCTGATGGCGAGTAGTTCAGCGATCGTGGCGGGACGCACAATCGAAAGTTCCTCGAGCGTGCGATCGGTGAAGACCACGTACGCCGGAACCTTGTCCGCCCTCGCCTGCTCCAGTCGCCAAGCCTTCAAGATGTTGTAGAGACCGGCGTTGGCTTCCGAGATCGGCCCAGGGGCACGGCGTGCCTTCGTTGACGTCTGGAGGCTGAGCGATCGGGGCCGCCCGTTGACTTGCACTCTCGATCCGAAGGGCACGGTAATCCGGGCTCCGCCGGCGGACACCACGGCACCGCTTGTATCCACGGCGCGCACCACGCAGTCATAGCCACCCCACGTGAAGCGCAGTCCGACTTCGGCCGCGACCGGTTCATTCGCGACTGGACTGTGGCTCGAAACTGATTCGGTTTCCTCGTCGCTGTTCGAGCGAGGAAGGTCGGCCGGAGCAGTCATCTCGTTCAAGAAAATTGACGGCGTCGCGGCGTCAGCGGTGATCACCAGCGACGTGGTGCAGCGGGTGATGGCGACGTGGAAGACGCGACGCTCCTCCTCGATGTCAGTGCTGAGCCGGTGCGGGAAGACCGTGGAACTGGCGTCGTAGACAATGACGTGGGGCCA
>Ga0208357_1001796_pt1 | contig 15178 bp, 10 predicted proteins | sample NGESurdeep092012_6_FD_184487 | JGI IMG/M metagenome (GOLD analysis project Ga0208357, IMG submission 184487) | Arctic peat soil microbial communities from Barrow, Alaska - NGEE Surface sample F52-2 deep-092012 (SPAdes) | ecosystem: Environmental > Terrestrial > Soil > Wetlands > Peat ... | reverse complement strand
GGCCGGCTGGAATCCATAAGCGCCGCCCGTGCGCTCGTGCGGGGCTCGCATATAGCGCAGGGTGAGCGCCGCGTTCGTGCCGTCGAAGGGTTGCCAGGCGAGTATGCCGCGCAGTGCGTAGTGATTGGCGGCGCCAAAGTTCGCCTCTCCAGGGGTCACATCCGTGATATAGCCGGTGTCGTTGTCCTTGATCCCCGCCAGCCGGAACTGCAGGTTGTCGAGGATTGGACCGGAAATGGCGCCTTCGTAGATATGCTCGCTGTAACTACCGATGGTTTCGGAGGCGTAACCCTCGAAATCCTTGGTGGGCTGGTTGGAAATGAATTGAATCGCGCCGCCGGTGGCATTGCGGCCGAACAGGGTGCCCTGAGGGCCGCGAAGCACTTCGACCCGCGCCAGATCGAAGATCGGGAAACTAGCCGTGTTGATGGAACTGGAGTAGCTGTCATCCTGGTAGACGGCAACCGGCGGCTCCTGCTGGTCGCCATAGTCGTTCTGCGAGACGCCGCGAACGTTCCAAACGACCGCGGAAGATGAGAACGCGTTGAGTTTCAGGCTTGGAACGGCGCGTACGATGTCGGTCGCGTTGTTCACGTCCATTTGCTTCAACTGGTCGGAACCCAAGGCGGTTACCGAGATGCCGACGTCCTGCAACCGCTCCGCCTTGCGTTGGGCCGTGACGATGATGTCGTTCAACGTATCTTGCGGCGCAGTCTGCGTAGACGGCGCGGAGGATGCGGCGGTCGCAGCAGGACTTGGCTCTGCAGCCGTGGCCGCTGTGAACGCAGTGGGATCTAGCATGATCACGCAAAGCAATGCGAATGTGGCGTTCGTAACAGCCAACCGTGTGTTCATTAGTGGACTCCCCATGATTATCAGTCAAATCACTTAGATGCCGCGCGCAAAGCGGAAAGCCGCTCCCCCGGCAAGCACTTGACCGGTGGGCATCATCTTGGAATCAGGTGGCGGCCTATCGACGCCGTCGACGCTACAGCCCACTGACGCCACTACTGAGATTTTCTCCGATACAGGCTATGCAATTATTAACTGTGGGTCAAGGAGTTTTAACTGTAAGTCAACGCGCCGGGTCCCGCGGCAGAGCGTCTTCGGGTGGTAAATCCCAAGCGCGGTACAGCGGGGGAGTTGTCGCCGTTGCTGCATTGAGACGTTGTTGTATCGGACGTGCGCCGCCTATCGCAGCGGTAAACGCGGCCAGTGACCGGCGCCATCGCAAGACGGCGCCGGTCACTGGCCTGCGTCAAACCGAGCTAGACCTTGTACTCGATCTCGAACTTGCCTCCCGGCATGTGCGGCGTTCCCCACACGGCGACTTCGCGCTTGTAGGGCAGCGGGTACTGCGCATCGGCCTCTTCGATTTCTCGCGCAAGGCGGTGGCCGGTGAACGTGGCGTCGGCCATCAGGCGCGGTGCCTCGGCATCGCCGATCACATACACGGCCTTGACGCCGTTCTTCGCCCATTCCGACTTCCTGGCCTTCAACTCGCGGTACAGCTTGTCATCGGAGTGGCGCCCCGTGACCAATACCAGCGAGTCGAACTCGATCCATTCGTGCGACGTGTTCTCGGTGCGGGGCGAGACGCCTTTGCCGCGATAGTTGGCCTTGTAGCCTTCGCCCCACTTGTTGACGATCTGCATGCGGCCGGGTTCCACCTTGGTGCAATAGTGTTCGACGTATTCCTTGAACTTGAGTTCATGATTGCGGCGCATGATGTTCGAGTATTCGAGGGTGAAATGCGTGTATGCGGCGAGGTGCACGCCCGACACGATGGTCACCTCATGGCCGGCCATCGCGAGGCGCTCCGCCAAACTCGTCGCCATGAAGTAGGTATCGTAGTTGAGCACCGTGACGCGCTTGCCGATGGCCTTCTTACCCTCGAACACCTGTTCCGGGGTCAGTTGATCGGCGCGATTGATGGCATCGACACCCGGTATGGGCATATGCGAGATGCAATTGTTGCCGTTGGTGTCCCACGATGAGCCAGTGGCGATGACGATTTTTTCGGCACCGTAGGCAAGCGCCTCGTCCGCCGTCATGGGCTTTTGACCCAGCGCCACCTGGCTGCCTTTGACCTTCTTGATCAGCTTGTTGATCTGGACTTCGCGGTAATCGCGGTGGTAGCCCCACTCGCCGAGGCCGGGCAGACCTGTGGCGATGCCGTTCAGATGGCCGCCGATCTTCGCCGCGGTATCGTACAAGTGCGTGGTATAGCCGCGTTCGAGAAGCACCCTTGCGCATTCCGAGCCTGCGGGGCCGGCGCCCACGATTAGAATGGAATCCTCTGACGTTTTCTTGGCAAACTTCTCCGGGTGCCAACCGCGACGGTATTCTTCGCCGGCGGTGGCGTTCTGGGTGCAAATCATGGGCGGTCCGCCGATCTCCCAGCGAGAAATGCAGACGTTACAGCCGATGCAAACCCGGATGTCGTCGTAGCGGCCTTCCTCGATTTTCTTCGGCAGGAAGGGATCGGAGATGGACGGCCGTGCCGCGCCGATGATGTCGGCATAACCCTTGGTGACGACTTCGAGCATCTTGTTGGGGTCGGTGTAGCGGCCGACGCCGAGCACCGGCTTCTTGGCAACCTGCTTGATGAAGCGGGTCCAGTGCAGGTGGTGACCGGACGGATAGTAGCGCGAGGGGGTGGCGTTCTCGCCCCATTCGGCGATGCCGCACAGGTTCACGTCCCACAGATCGACGATGTCATCCGCATATTCGACGAACTTCATGCCGTCGTCTTCCACTTCGACGCCGTCCTTGCCCAATAGGGTGTCGATGGCGAAGCGAACGACCACCGCCATGTCGCGCGGCACCGCCTTGCGCACCTTCTCGATGGTCTCGACCCAGAACCTGGCGCGGTTCTCGAAGGACCCGCCGTACTTGTCGGTGCGCTTGTTGTAGTAGCGTGACAGGAACTGCAGCGGAATATAGGAGTCCGCGCCGTACACGTACACAAGATCAAAACCCGCGTCGCGCGCGCGCAGCGCCGCGTCCACGTACATCTGCTGCACGCGGGCGATCTCATCGATGTCCATTTCCTGGCAGTAGGTCAGGGTTTCGAATTCGGAGGCGTACTGCGTGGCGCCGCGCGGCGTGCAGCGCGACTCCATATTGGGTGCGTGCGCGCTGCCGTACCAGAGTTCAGCGCCGGCATACGCTCCGAACTTGTGAATGTGCTCGGTCATCGCCCGCAGATTGCGCACATCGCCCGCGTCCCAGAGCCGTGCCGACAAGCGGTGGGTATCGTCCGACTCGGGGTGCACGGAACAGTATTCCGTATTGATGGCGGCCCAACCGCCCTCCGCCTTCATGGAGCGGTGGGCTGCTTGAAAGCCCGGCCGGTCGGATCCGGCACCGATGCAGTGGGGCGTCTGGTAAAAGCGGTTGCGGAAAGTCAACGGGCCGACTTTGATGGGCTCAAACAGAATGTCGTGACGAGGATCTCTTGCCATGATTATTGCGCTCCAATAATTTGCAGAAAATTATACGAAACCCAGGGCGCCTGAGCCGTAGGGACCTTAAATCGCTAGTACACCGCAAGCCAGTGAGTGACGACCACCACGCTGATGCCGGCCAGGATTACGACATAGGGAAGTATTCCGGCGCGCTTGATCTCGTGCGCACCCGTGGTATGGCCCAAATCCTCGGCCATGTCCGCGGGGAAGTGGCCCTTGTCCTGAATGTAGTGCCGATAGATGAACACCGGAATGATCAACGAGCAGAACACGAGGCCGGTGCTCAGCGTGTTCTTGCCGTAAACGTCCGCGCCGAAGCCCATGAAGGCCAGATTCACGAACGACAGACAGGCGCCCACCGCCAGAATCCAGTTGGGCGCGCGCCAGGGCCGCTCCTGGTTCGGCCGGTCGAGCCGGTGGATCCAGCCGGCGTTCAAATTCAGGAAATTGAAAATCATGTAGCCCACGTTGGCGGCGCCGATCACGAACACCGAATCGGACATCAACAACAGCACCAAATTGAAGCACAGATCGGTCAGCATGGCATTCGACGGCGCATGGTGCTTGTTCACCCGGGAGAGGTACTTCGGCAGCCAGCCGTCGACGGAGGCCTGGTACAGCGTGCGTGAGGAGCCTGCCATCGAGGTGATCAGCGACAGCACCAGGGCGAGCACCAGCATGACGACGACGACCACGCCCAGCAACCGGCCGGCGTGCACCATTTTGGCCATGACCGCCGCAACGCCCATGCCGCTGTAGATGTCCGGAGCGAGCATGCCGCTGTAGACCGCAGGGGTTACATTGCCCGCGCCATCCACCACCGCAGGTTGCAGCAATGTGCCCAACCCTAAGAAACCCTGGAAGGCGAAAGGCACCAGCGTGTACACCACCACGCACAGCAGGCCGGAATAGAAAATCGCCTTGAAGGTGTCGGTCTTCGGATTCTTCAACTCCGAGGTGTAGCACACCGCCGTTTCGAATCCATAGGTCGACCAGGCGGCGAGGAACATGCCGCCGGCCAGCACCGTGATGCCGGACATGTTCCATGTGCCGTTGATGACATGGCCCACGGTGTCGTGCGCCAGGGGCACCAGTGGGAAGAAGTTGGCCTTGACTATGTCACCCGTCAGGATCGGCACCACCCCGATCAGAATCAGCGGAATCATCGCCGAGATGCCGAGAACCTTCGTGGCGTTGGCCGAGCGCAGAATCCCGCCGTCCTGAATGGCCTTGACGGAGAACAGGATCACGGCGCCCAGCAAGAACACGGCATTGATGCGCAGGCTCAAGCCGGTCCTGATGAATCCAAGATCGAGCAACGTCACATGCCAGGTGTTGATCGCCGCATCCGGGGCGAAGAGCGCGGTCAGAATATAGCCGGCGGCGAACGCCGAACCGGTCGCCTGCACCGGCGACCAGGCGAACCAATTGCACCAAACGGAGATGGGGGCGATGGCTTTACTGTACCGCACCCAGGCAATGGCGCCGTATACCGAGGTGCCGCCGGATTTGTTGGGAAACAACCCGGCGATTTCCGCATACGTGAAGGACTGGATGAACCCTAAGGCGATTGATGCCGTCCAGACTATCCACGAAATATTGCCGACGGTGGCCGCCACCGCGCCGATTGAAAACAGCACCAGCGGCGGCACACCGCTGGCGACCCAAAATGCACCCGTCCAGTCGATGCCCCGTTCCAGTCCCGTGGCTTTGACCGGCACCGAGACGACCGCGGCCTCGTCCGCAGTGGCACTCATACCACGCCCCCCTGAGTCGTCACCCGGCCCCCCTCCAACACATTATCGGACGGGGTCGCCTCGACCCCGTTGATAGTTGCGCGAAGCGCATGAAAACCGCGAAGCGCATGACAATAATTAAAAATGACGGCGTAACTCCTCGGCTATTTCAAAAACATCGCCCACGATGCCGTATGTCGCGACCGTGAATATCGATGCCTCGGCGTCACTGTTGACGGCGACGATGGTGTTGACGTGCTTCATGCCGGCAAGATGTTGGATGGCCCCGGAAACGCCCATCGCAATATAAAGTTTGCAGGCGCTGGCCGTCTTGCCGGATTGGCCCACTTGACGGCTCTTCGGCAGCCAGCCGGCATCCGCGATGGGCCGCGAACAGCCGAGCGTTGCGCCGACGGCGTCCGCCAGTTCCCTAAATTGCGGGACCTTGGCTTCTTCGCCGATGCCGCGGCCCACGGTCAAGATGAACTCGGCAGCCGTCATGTCGACATCATCGCCGGCGCTCAACTCGACGAACTCTTTTCCCGTCGCGCGACTGGCGGTCGCGGGCGCCTCGAAAGCCGTGACCTGCGGGGTCGCGGCGCCATCGGGTGGCTTGTACATGTTGGCACGCAATGCCAGCAATACCGTGCTGCGGCCTGGGAAATCGAGCTCGACGCTGACCTTTTGACCATAGCCGCCGCGGGTCGCCACCAACTCGCCGTCGATGCGCTCGACTTTGAAAATATCGGTGGCAAATCCATAGCCTCGCGCGGCCGCGAGCGCCGCGACGTAGCCGAACGAGTCGACGCTGTGCGCCACCAGTACGATGTCGGGGTGCCGCGCCTCGATCAGCGCGCCCACCGCGGCGGTAAATGTGTCGGGATCGAACTCAGGCTGAGGCACTTTGACCGTCACGATCGCATCCACGCCGGCAACACTTAAGGCAGGCACGAAGCGCGCGGGGTCTTGGGCGAGCACCGCCACCGCGACCTGCTCGCCGTCGCGCCGCAGGGATTGTGCCGCGCCGACGAGTTCCAGGGAGACCGGCCGCAATTCGCCGCGCCGCTGTTCCGCAATGACCAATATGCCGCTCACGCTGCCTCTCCTTTGAACTCACGAATGATCGCCGCGAGCTTCTGCGCCTGTTCGGCCGGGCTGCCTTCGATCAGTTGCGCGCGGCCTTTCTCGGGAATATACATGCGCCGCACGCGCGACAAGGAACCCGCTTCGCCGACGGCGTCGTTTGCCAGTTGCAAGTCGGCCGGTGTCAACACTTCGATGGGCTTCGCCGCCGCCTGTTTGATGCTGCGCAAGGAGGCGTAGCGCGGCGTGTTGATGCCTGCCTGAATGGTCAGTACCGCCGGCAATTGAATTTCGACTTCGTGCAGCAGACCGCCCTCGAGTTCGCGGCGAAACACCGCGGTTTTAGCCCCCGGGGTGTAGCGCAGAGTGGACACGACCGCGCCGTGCGGCCAGCCAAGCAGGCCTGCGGTGGCGATGCCGGTCGAGGCAAATGCCTGGTCTGACGATTGCACTCCGGCAAACAGCAGATCCGGCTTCTCACGCTTCGTAACCGCGGCCAGGATACGCGCGATGGCGATGGGATCCGAACCGCGCACCGCGTCGTCCCAGACCCTAAGTGCCCGGTCAGCGCCCTTGGCCAGGCATTTGCGCAGGGATTCATCGACTTCTTCAGGGCCTACCGATGCGACGATGACTTCGACAGGCTCGCCCGAAGCCTCCTTGATTTTGACCGCTTCCTCCAATGAGAAGTCATCCCACTCGTTCAAATCGCGGATCAAGAAATCCGGATCGACGTCGCGGCCGTCGCTGCTTATTTCGAAATCTTCGTCGAGCGCCGCAACTTGTTTGACGGCCACTAATATTTTCATCAGGCAACCTCTGTGTTAAGCGCCGCGGGAATCGCTTCGCGGATGAGTTCGATCAGTTCCTTGACCACGAATTTTCCCTCGTTGCCGGTGGTCTTCAGCGCATCCTCGAACATCGTCAAGTCTTTCGGGCAGCTCACCACATAGACCTCGATGCCCGGAATCGCCGCGGCTTCTCGGATGCGATTCTGGGCGGGCTTTTCCGCGCCCACCGGATCGGGAATCCAAATTCTGCCGCCCCCGGCGCCGCAGCAAAACGAATTGGCGCGGCTGCGCCCCATCTCGACCAATTCGCAACCCAATAGCTTGAGCACATCGCGCGGCGGCTCATATCCCTTGTTGAAGCGGCCGAGATGGCAGGGATCGTGGAATGTCGCGCGCATTTTGAGCGGATTCGTGACCCGCAATTTGCCGCTGTCGAACAACTGCTTCACGAAACTGGTGTAGTGCTGAATCTCGTACTTGCCGCCGAAGTCCGGGTATTCGTTGCGGATGGTGTTGTAGGAGTGTGGATCGGTGGTGACTATGGTTTTGAACGTCGCGCTTTGCAGCGCCGCGACGTTGGCATTGGCGAGCACCTCGTACAGCCCTTCCTCGCCGACACGCCGCACATCGTTGCCGGCATTGGATTCGCCGTCGTAGAGAATGCCGAAATCCACACCCGCATCGTGCAAGAGGCCGGCGAAGGTCTGGCTGACTTTCTGGTTGCGTGGATCGAACGAGGCGTAGTCGCCGACGAACCACAGCACGTCCACCGGTTCCTTGCGCGCATCCTTCACCTTGAACGGCAGTCCTTTGCTCCAAGAGCCCCGCTTGCGTTTCGATTCGCCGAAGGAGTTGCCGGTCTTGTGAATGGTCTGCAATGTCTTGGTGAGCAACGGGTCCATGGCGCCGTCCTCGACCAGCTTGCGGCGCAACTGCACGATGATGGGTATATGTTCGACGGCGACCGGGCAGATCTCGACGCAGGCCATGCAGGTGCGGCAGGACCACAGGGTTTCCATGGCCACCTGCCCGGGTCCCTTGCCATGTACGTTCAGTTCCGCGGCGTCGGGCAGCACGCCGGATTCCAGCGTCGCATTCGCAAACTCGCGCAAGCTCAAGATCACGTCGCGGGGTGACAGCGGTGCGCCCACCGCCCGGGCCGGACAGGCTTCATGGCAGCGGCCGCACTTGGTGCAGGCGTCCAGATTCAGCAACTGCTTCCAAGTGAAGTCCGTGATCTTTGCGACGCCCACCTGTTCCTGCGAATCGGGCACCCGCGTCAGCCTCTGCGAAGCCAGCGGGTCGCGCACCATCAAGGAGGCCGCCGAGGTGAAAATGTGTTTGACCTTGGTGAAGGGGATCAGCGCAATGAGCACGAGCGCCAGCAGGCCGTGGAACCACCACAGGCCGTGCCGCAGCAGCCCGCCGCCGTGCGCCCCCATCCCAAGCGCGCGCATTCCCTCGGCCAGCAGCGCGCCGACCGGCGACCACCAACGGGTATCCCAAACGTCCACCCGATCGTGCAGCCAGACCAATCTCGCCGCCTCCAGCACGTAGCCCGTGGCGCCGATGATCAGTAGTGTCCAGAGGAAGGCCCAGTCTTCGCGGCGATATTGCGGCCGGTTGAAATCCACATCGCCCGGCACCCGGTCGGGCCGCGCATAGTTGAGCTTCGGCAGCTTCATCCAGCCGCGCCGGTACATCATGAAAATCAGGCCGCCGATCAGCGCGACGCCGGCCACATCCAGAACCAGCGAGAACACCAGGTAGAAATCGCCGTGCCAGAAACGAATGCCGAACAGCGGCTGGAGAATGTCGTACTCCAGCGTAATCGTGGAGGTGCCGGCGAACAGCAGCAGGAATCCATAAAATATCAGGCGATGCGCGCCTCCCGCGGCCGGGTCACGGCGGTCGATGGTGCGATGACTCAAAACCGAACCGACCATCGCACCGAGTCTCGACCAAAGACTCCCCTCGAGCCGCAGCGCCGCGCCGCGCCGATACTTGCGGATCTGCACATACACGCCGTAGAAAAATATCGCTATGGCGGCGTAGCCCAGCAGATAGAAGATTCGAATCTCGGCCTTTGAGAACGCCTCGAAAAGAATACGCGTGACGGCGTCGGTGCGGCTCACGTTGGATCAGGTCTTGTATTCGATCTCAAAACGGCCGCCGGGCAGGTGCGCAGTCCCCCAAACCGCGACCTCGCGCTTGTACGGCAGCGGCAGTTGCGCCTTCGCTTCCTCGATTTCCCGCGCCAGCCGGTGGCCTGAAAACGTCGCATCCGCGATCAGACGCGGAGCTTCCGCATCGCCGATCAGGTATACGTCCTTGACGCCGTTTTTCGCCCACTCCCCCTGGCGGCCTTTAAGTTCGCGGTGCAGGCTGTCTTCGGAATGCCGTCCGGTGACCAGCACCAACGAGTCGAACTCCACCCAGCGCATGCTCTTATTCGCTTCGCGCGGCAAGTGACCGGGACCGCGGTAGCTGCGTTTCGAGCCGTCGCCGAATATGTCGTACACCTCGAGCCTGCCTTTTTCGACGCGCGAGGCAAAGGCATCATGAATTTCCTTGACGTGCAGTTCGTGCAGGCGCCGCATCATGTTCGGATATTCGAGTGTGAAGTGCATGTAGTTGGCGAAATGCACGCCGGTGACCACGGTGACCTCATGCCCGGCCACGGCCAGCTTTTCGGCCAGACTTGGCGCCATAAAATAAGTATCTGCGTTCAGAATCACGACGCGCTTGCCGATGGCCTTTTTGCCCTCCAGTACCTGCTCCGGCGTGAGTTGGTCCGGCTGCGACGCGTCCGCACCCGGAATGGGGTCGTGGCTCAGGCAATTCGTGCCGTCGGTATTCCACGAAGAGCCGGTGGCGATCACGATCTTCTCCGCGCCGTAGGTCAGCGCCGTCTCCGCCGTCATGGGCTTTTGCCCCAGCGCCACTTGCGCTTGCTTGTTCTTCTTAACCAGCTTGTTGATTTGCAGTTCGCGGTAGTCGCGGTGGTATCCCCACTCCCCGAGGCCCGGCAGCGTGACCACGCTGTTCAGATGGCCGCCGATTTTGGCGGCGGTGTCGTACAGATGCACGGTGTAGCCGCGTTCCAGCAAGACGCGGGCGCATTCGGCGCCGGACGGCCCCGCGCCGACCACCAGAACCGAATCCTCGGAGCCGTGCTTCGGAAACTTTTCGGGATGCCAGCCGCGGCGGTATTCCTCGCCGGCTGTGGCGTTCTGCGTGCAGATCATCGGCGGTCCGCCGATTTCCCAGCGCGAAATGCAGACGTTGCAGCCGATGCAGACGCGGATGTCGTCGTAGCGGCCTTCCTCGATCTTCTTCGGCAGCCAGGGATCGGAGATGGACGGACGCGCGGCGCCGATGATGTCGGCAATGCCCTTGGTCACGATCTCGGTCATCTTCTCCGGGTCGGTAAAGCGGCCGACACCCAGCACCGGTTTCTTGGCCACTTGTTTGACGAAGCGGGTCCAGGGCACCTGATGGCCTTGCTGGTAGAAACGCGACGGGCCGGCATCCTCGCCCCATTCGGCGATGTCGCCCACGTCGACGTCCCACAGATCGACCAGCGGGTCCGCCAACCCGATGAATTTCATGCCATCCTCTTCTATCTCGACACCCGCACCGCCATACAGAGTGTCGACCGCGAAACGGGTGGCGATGGCGCAGTCATGACCCACGCTGCGGCGCACTTTTTCCAAGGTTTCGAGCCAGAAACGTGCCCGGTTCTCGAGCGAACCGCCGTACTTATCCTTGCGCTTGTTGTAATAGGGCGAGAGAAACTGCAGCGGCAGGTAGGAATGCGCGCCATAGACATAGATGATGTCGAAACCGGCGTCGCGGGAGCGCAGTGCTGCGTCCACGTAGTACTGCTGGACGGTCGCGATGTCGTCCAAGTCCATTTCCTTGCAATAGGTGAGCGTTTCGAATTCCGAGGCGTACTGGCTGGGTCCTCGCGGCGTCGCACGCGACTCCATACAGGGCGCATGCGAGGCGCCGTACCAAAGCTCGACGCCGGCGAGTGCGCCGAATTTGTGGATGTGATCGGTCATGGCGCGCAGATTGCGCACGTCGCCCTCATCCCAGATGCGTGCCGACAGGCGGTGCGTATCATCCGACTCGGGATGAATGGAGCAGTATTCAGTGTTGATGCCGGCCCAGCCGCCCTCGGCTTTCAATGAGCGATGCGCCGCCTGAAAACCGGGCTTGTCGGACCCCGCGCCGATGCAATGCGGCACCTGGTAGAACCGGTTGCGCAGCGTCTTAGGACCGATCTTGATCGGCTGGAACAGGATGTCGTGTTTAGGATCGCGCGCCATACTCTTATCCTCTTGAAGTTGCCGTGTTTCCCGGCTACCGAATTATTCGTGGAGAGCTTGTTGTAAACTCGCTGCCAAAAGCGAGGGTCTCGTATCATATTCTCGATCGAACGGCTCTTGCCAGATGACCGCCGCGCCGGTCGGGGACGCGCGGAGGTTGGGGCGAGAGCGCCAGCATCGGAAATAAATAGCATGTCAGTAACTGTAGTGCAAATTTATTGCGTGCAGTGTAAATTGACCGTCGAGCGCATGGAAGGTGCATCTTGAGCGTGACCATCAGGAACCCGAAGAAACCGCCTATGGCGCGTCCCGGCAAAACGATGAGCGGGGATGGCGTGCCGCAGAACGATTCTGCTCACGTCGGCCTTCAGTTGGGCGCCGCCGCGCGGCGAGTGCGGGAGAGTCAGGGTCTGACCCTAACGGATATTGCGACTTCCGCCGGGATCAGCGCCGGCATGCTCAGCCGGCTCGAAACGGGCCATGTCACTCCCAGCCTCGATACCCTGGTTGCACTGGCGGCCGCGCTCGGCGTGCGGCCGGCGTTGCTGCTGCAACAAGTGGGCGGCGATGAGGAAGGCGCGCAGCGGGTGCCGGCGGGGCAGGGACTCGAGGTGGTCCGGCGCGGCACCCGCCGTGGCCATACCTATCACCTGCTGGCCGCGCAGCGCGGCCCGCGAAAATCATTCGAGCCCTTTCTCGTGACCCTGACCGACAAGAGTGAAGTGTTCCCCGGCTTTCAGCACCCGGGGACGGAATTCATTTACATCCTCACCGGTTCGCTGACCTACCGGCACGGTAGCCACAGCTATCCGCTCGCGGCGGGTGATTCATTGAGCTTTCGCGGCGGCGTGCCGCATGGCCCCGAGACCCTGGGCAAGGTGCCGATCCGGATGCTGTCCATCATCGTCTATGATGAGGAGAACTGAGGTGCGCGATGGTGCCGGGACCAGGGGAATCCAGCCGCGGAGGGGATGTGGAATGAGGATTAGCCGCAGTCTGCTTGGCTTGGCGATCAGCATGGGCCTTGCAACCGTATGCGCGTCATCGTCGAAGGATTTGAAAGACTATGCCGGCGCCGACGCGGGATTCATGGTCATTGGCGTGGGGTCCTATACATCCGTAGGGAGTCGTGCTGTCTCGTACACGCTCAATTTCAGAAAAAAAGGATCGTCCGAGATCGGCAGCATCAACTTCACGCCGCATAGGCCTGCTGTGCCGTTCATAGGGACGAAAAGGGATTTTGACGAAGACGACGAAACCGGCTTTGTCGATGTCCTTAGTCTTCCGCCGGGCGACTACGAGATCTTCGGCATTTACGCGGCTATGCATGGTCTCATCGAATGGCATTGGAAGCCAAAGGATGAGTTCTCGATTCCATTCACGATTGCACCGGGCGTGGGCACCTATCTGGGCGATTTTAGAGGTATTGCGACGACTCGAAGGTCGATACTGACGTTGGGTTCGCCGCTGCCCACGGGGGCGTACTTCGTCGTGTCGAATCGTGGGGAGCGCGATTTACCTATCGCCCGGCGCAAGGTGCCGAACCTCAGCGAGATCCACGCGGACGTGCCGGATGTTGCGTCTATCAACAGCCGGTACATTCAGCCGTCGTGCCACCCCGAGGATTGCGATTAGCGGCACCTCGGAGGCGAGGCGCTGCACCCTCGTGGCTTCCAATTTCGAGTCGGGCTGCGTCCATGGCGGTAAGCTTCGCCACAATGTCCGCGCCGAAATAGGCCTGGGGGTTTGACGCCGTGATGTGTTCGCCGCGCTCGCGCGCCGCGATGGCGGTTTTCGCCCTGTCAAAGGCCCCGCGCAGCGAGCGCGAGCCCGGCAGCGCGTCCCGATAGAACGCCTCACCGAAGTACGTCAAATCGCTGTCGTTCGAGCAGCCAAACGAGGTGCGATCGGCTGCCGCGGCTGCAATCACGATGGTTCGCGGGTCGCGCAACGAGTTGATGAACCCGCCGGCGTAGCAGGCCGAAATGATGATGACGCGCCATTTGATGCCCGATTCGCGCAGGGCGCCGGCGAGATCCTCTTCGCCCAAGTCATCGAGCGGCAGCTGCGAGTTGGACACGGCGATCGCCGGGTCCTCGGAACCATGCGAAGAGATTGACAGGAACAGCACGTCCTGGTCGACGTTCATGCGCGAAGCGAGTCCGCGCAGCGCGTAGTTCAATCCGGATACGGTCGCGAGCGGAGCGCCACCCAAGTCCCGCTGATCGTTGACCAGCGACAAGCTGCGGCCGTCGATGCCGTAGCGCTCCCCCAGCACTCGCGCAGCCAGGCCTATTTCTTGCGCGAACACCTTCTGCTCGCCGACGCCGGCAAAACCCAGAAAGAATGCCCGGGGTTTGGGCGCGGAGCCGCCGGATGTTGACCCAGGTTTAACGTCGATGGCCGCGAGCGCCCGATCGATGCGGGCCGCCTGCGCGAACAAAATGGTCTCGGCGTCGGCGGACGCATCGTGGGCGATGGCGGCGTGCGTTTCGCGAGGTGCCCATACATCGGGAATGACATTCAGCGTATCGGAGAGCCAGATGAATCCGGCGATGAACGCAACGCCGATGAGGGCGGCCCCGCGCTGCGATTTTCCGGTGATCGCGTGCAAGCGCCGACTCAGGTATATGAGTGCGTAGACAGCAACGGCGATACTCGCCGCCAGAAACCAGGAGGGACTCAAATAATCCGCGCCGAGGGTCATGAGCAGCAGCGGCAGCGGCACTAATCTTAACGCAAGCGCGAGCGCGCCGGCCCGTTCAGGGATCGGGCTCGATCTCGAGCGCAGCAGCGCGGCCAAGCTCAAGATTCCCAGCACATACCAAGCCAGCAGCGGAATGCCGTCAAGGATAAACTGAGGATCCGGCTGGGATTCCCACCAGTCGACGGCAACCCAGAGCAAAAGCCATGCCGCGCTCATAGCTAAGATCGCAAAAGTTGGCTTACCCGATGGCGCCGCGCGCAGCGGCTTTAATGCCCATAGACGCCTCAAGGCCGCGAGGTAGCCGTACGCTGGAACAGCGGCGTGCGTGGTGGCTGTTTCGGCAGGCTGATTCGCCGATTCTTGCTCATTCATAGATGCGCGCGATGATACCAGCACGCGAAGGTGGGGTGACCGCGGCTCAAGGTTGCGCGCGGCCCGCGGTAGGCCGGATGATGCGCGCATCTGAATTTAGGAGGTTACATGGCCTTATATAAGTTAGGTGAGGTGTCGCCAACGGTGGCGGCGAGCGCGTATGTCGCTCCCAATGCCACGATCATCGGCAACGCGATTCTTGCCGAGAGCTCCAGCGTGTGGTTCGGCGCCATTTTACGCGGCGACAACGAGCCCATCAGCGTTGGCGCCCACAGCAACGTCCAAGATGGAGCGGTCCTGCACACCGACCCCGGGTTTCCCGCGACATTGGCGGCGCATGTCTCGATCGGGCATCAGGCCATGCTGCACGGCTGTACCGTGGGCGAGGGCTCGCTCATCGGCATACAGGCTGTGGTGCTGAACGGCGCGGTGATCGGCAAGAGCTGCCTGGTCGGTGCCGGCGCCGTGGTCACGGAGCACAAAGTATTCGCGGGCGGCTGCCTCATTCTGGGTGCGCCGGCCAAAGTGGTGCGTGAACTTAACGCGGCAGAGCGCGCCAAACTTCGCGAAATCGCGGCGATCTACGTTTCGCGCGGCGCTTACTACCGGAGCCATCTACAGCTGCTTAACGGATAGCGCGCTGTTGAATCGGCGCGCGCCGTTGAATCGTCGCCTGGCGCTCGCG
>Ga0208357_1001795_pt1 | contig 15180 bp, 15 predicted proteins | sample NGESurdeep092012_6_FD_184487 | JGI IMG/M metagenome (GOLD analysis project Ga0208357, IMG submission 184487) | Arctic peat soil microbial communities from Barrow, Alaska - NGEE Surface sample F52-2 deep-092012 (SPAdes) | ecosystem: Environmental > Terrestrial > Soil > Wetlands > Peat ... | reverse complement strand
GGGTTTGGCAATGACGTCCGGCTCCTGAACGGTGGCGGAGTCTTCCGTGGCGTCGGGGCCTGACATCTTCTCCGTCTCGGCCGGCACGAGCGAACCGGGATACCAACTCGTTCCCGTATCCGTGGGGCGATTGACGGTAAGGATCTGGCCGCCGAAGTCGGGCCGTGAAAAGGCGGCCGTCTGTGTTCGGGCGGTGGGGACGAAAGCCGGCGCGGCGAAGTCAGTCGGAGGCAAGGGCTGGACGTAATCGGGGTGCCTTTCGGGTGCATACCACCGGCCGTCGGAGGCAAGCCACCATTCCGGCCCTTGTGACATGTCACTCATGGCTGCCTCCGCTCCCTGATTCCAGGCAACACCCGGCCTGGGGAGATTCCCACTCTCAAGATCGGATAGCGCTGGCAGATACTGAAGGTGGGCCTGAAGGGGTGGAAGTGTCCAGGCTGGAGCTGGATTCAGCCGGACGGAAGGTTGTGCCGGAGTTGACCCGGGAAGGTGTTAAGCGACCCGACCAGGGCCACCGTCGCCGGTCTCAACGGTCTGGCCGGCACGGGCCCACTCCTGCATGCCGCCCACCAGATTGGCGGCGTCGAAACCGGCGGTGGCCAGCCACTCGGTGGCAAGGGCCGAACGTCCTCCCGACCGGCAGATCACGACGATGGGCACCGAGGGGTCGAGCTCGCCCATCCGGTCCGGGAGCTGCCCGAGAGGCACATGGCGTGCCCTAGGTGCGTGCCCGGCCTCCCACTCCTCGGGTTCGCGGACGTCGAGCAGCACGGCACCGGCATCGAGGACGGCTCCGGCCGCGGGTACTTCGATCTCTGCGATATCGGTCATACCCTTACCCTCGCCGGCTGCGGAGTTCGGCCGCCACCGCTTTCCCGTTGGCCTTGCCCTGGGTGGCTTTCATGGCCAGTCCGGTGAAGAAGCCGGCCAACTTGTCGTCACCACCGACATATCTGCCCCACTCGTCGGGGTGGTCGGCGATGAGTTCGTCCATCACCTGGTTCAGAGAATCCTCGGCCAGCGCCTCATACCCCCGGTTGCGGGCCAGCTCGGCCGGGTCCCCGCCATTCTCCAAGAGGTCGCTCAGGACCACTTTGGCCTGCGTGGCACTCAACGTCCCGTCCTGTTCCATGCGGAGCAGCGCCGTGTAGCTGGCGGGATCAAGGACACGGGCCCGCTCGGGTTCAGCTGAGGTCTCGTTGGCCGTCCGGGCCAGGGCCAGAGCTGCTCCCACGCCTCCACGCACGGCCGCCGTCATGAGGACATCCAGGCCGTGTTCGACCACCGTGGTGATCTGGTCGGTCCGGGCTTCCGAAGTTCCCTCATCTCCGAGCAGCTGCACCAGTGCGGCGCGTCGGTCGGCCGGCATATCGCCCACGGCGGCGGCCACGTCCGCCTGCCAGCCGGCGTCGGGGGCGACCCGGACCAGATCGGGTTCCGGAAAGTAGCGGTAGTCGAAGGCTTCCTCCTTCGACCGGAGAGCCCCCGTCTTTTGTTCATCCTCGTTCCAGTGCCGGGTTTGCTGCATCACCGTGCCACCCGACTCGAGGAGCTCGACCTGTCGACCGATCTCGTACTCGATTGCTCGCACGAGCGACCGGAGCGAGTTCAGGTTCTTGATCTCGCAACGCGTCCCGAGCTCGTCGGCCGGCTGCCGGACCGACACGTTGGCGTCGACGCGCATGGAGCCTTCCTCCATCCGGCCGTCGGAGGCACCGGTGGCGATGAGGATCCCCCGCAGTTCGGCCGCATATAGGCGGGCCTGGGTGGCCGAGCGGATGTCGGGGCGCGAGACGATCTCGACCAAGGGGACGCCGGCCCGGTTGTAGTCGACCAGAGAGTGCCTGGCGTCGTGGATACGCCCACCGCCGCCCACGTGTGTGGTCTTGCCCGTGTCCTCTTCCATGTGGGCCCGTTCCACACCGACCCGGCTCCCGTCGGGAAGCTCCAGCCAGCCGTTGGCGTTGATGGGTTCGTCGAACTGGCTGATCTGATAGTCCTTCGGCATGTCGGGATAGAAATAGTTCTTCCGGTGGAACAGCGAAGGCCGGATCTCACAGTGGAGAGCTGTGCCGATCCGCATGGCGAACTCCACCGCCCTGACGTTGAGTACGGGCAGCGATCCGGGAAGTCCCAGGCAGACGGGACAGACGTTGGTGTTGGGCTCGTCTCCGAAGGCGTTGCGGCATCCGCAGAAGAGCTTCGTCTCGGTTCGCAGTTCGCAATGGACTTCGAGTCCGATGACCGGTTCCCAACTTCCGACAGGGGCTGATCCTGCTGGCGAGGGCGCCGTCATCGGCCTGACCAGGTGGCCGCGGCCAGAACGGGCGCCGACATCACCGGCGCCGCCGCCTCGAGAACGGTGGCGACTTGGAAGATGAGCGGTTCGCATAACGCCGGAGCCAGGACCTGCACCCCGATGGGCAGGCCATCGCCGTCAGCCCCGAAGGGGACGGAGATGGCCGGGTGGCCGGACAGGTTGGAAGGGACGGTGCAGACGTCGGACAGGTACATGGCCATCGGATCGTCCACTTTGGCTCCGAGGGCGAACGCCGTGGTGGGGGTGGTGGCGCCGAGAAGAACGTCGGCATTCCGGTACGCCTCGGTGAAGGCGTTGATGATGAGGGTACGGACCTTCTGGGCCTGGCCGTAGTACGCGTCGTAGTACCCGGCCGAGAGCGCATAGGTCCCGAGCATGATCCGGCGCTTGACCTCGGCACCGAAACCCTTCGCCCGTGTGGCCCGCATCATGGCCTCGACATCTTCGCCGTCCACCCGTAAGCCGTAGCGGACTCCGTCGTAGCGCGACAGGTTGGACGAGGCTTCCGCCGGGGCCAGGATGTAATAGGCCGGTAGTCCGTATTTGAGCTCGGGGATGGAGCACTCGGTCACCGTGGCACCGGCGGCCGACAGGACCTCGGCCGCCCGCCGGACCTGAGCCGCCACTTCGGGTGCCACTCCGTCGACCAATTCGACGGGCAGCCCCACCCGGAGTCCGGTCACCCCGTCGCCCACGTTCTCCAGCGACCGCGGCGTGGGCCGGTCGAGCGATGTCGAATCGAGGGGATCGTGCCCGGCGATTACGTCGAACAGCAGGGCGGCATCGGCCACGGTGGCGCTGAACGGGCCCACCTGGTCGAGCGAACTGGCGAAAGCGATGAGTCCGTAGCGCGACACCGTCCCGTAGGTCGGTTTCATCCCGACCACGCCGCACAGGGCGGCGGGCTGACGGATCGAACCGCCGGTGTCAGAGCCGAGCGCCAACGGGACCAGTCCGGCACCGACGGCCGCCGCCGATCCCCCACTTGAGCCACCCGGCACCCGGTCGGCGTCGTAGGGATTCCTGGTCGGACCGAAGGCCGAGTTCTCGGTCGACGATCCCATGGCGAATTCGTCGAGGTTGGTCTTCCCGATGACCACGGCACCGGCCCCGCGGAGCCGCTCCACCACGGTGGCGTCGTAGGGGGGACACCAACCGTCGAGAATGCGCGACGAGCACGTGGTGGGCACCCCCCGCGTGCAGAGATTGTCCTTCACGGCCACGGGCACGCCGGCCAGCGGCCCGGGGTCGTCCCGGGCGGCGATCCGGTCGTCGATGGCCGACGCGGCGCGGCGCGCGTCGTCGTGGAGGACGGTAAGAAAGGCGTGGACGGCACCGTCGGATTCGTCGATGGCGGCCAGGTGGCGGTCGATGACCTCGGCGGCCGAGACCGACCCGTTCCGCACCTGCTCGGCCAGTTCCAGTGCCGTGGTCATTGCGGCTCTCCCAGTATTCGGGGCACCAGAAATCGAGCTTCTTCCACTGCCGGGGCCTGACTGAGAACTTCGTCGCGATCGAGCGACGGCCGTGGATCGTCAGGACGGAACACGTTCTTCAAGGGCAACGGGTGAGCCGTGGGCTCGACGCCGGTGGTATCGAGGGAAGCCACCTGGGCGGCGTGATCGAGAACCACGGCCAACTGCCCGGCATAGAGGTCGAGTTCCTCGTCGGTCAGATCGATCCGGGCCAGCCGGGCCACATAAGCGGCGTCGTCTCGGCTGATCTTTTCCGAGCTCACGGGAGAACCCCGGCGACGAAGGCCAGCACGCGCCGGATGACCTCGTCGGCGTCATTGTCGAGAGTGGCCACGTGGTAGCTGTTCTCCAACCAGACCCGCTCGATGGAGCCGGCCACTCCGGCCTGGAGAACGTCGCCCGACGAGGACGGCACCACATGGTCGTCACGACTCGACAGAAGCAAGACCGGGCAGGAGATCTTTCCCAGGTCGGCCGCCGTGGCGTCGATTCCTTCAAAGAGGGACAAACCGGCGGCGATGGGCGTCCCCAGATAGGCGAGCTCCGCCATCCCCTCCTTCTTGATGTCAGAACCGACCCCGGGCGCCACTTCGATGCCGCTTTCGAGGCCGCCGCGCATCACATCCCGGAAGCTCTCGGCCGGCGGGTCGATGAACGGATTCACAACGGCCAGACCCCGGATCTCAGGGTGGTGCTCGGCCAGCCAGCAGGCCAGGGTGCCCCCCACCGAGAGGGCCACGATGGCCACCTCGTCACAGGAGGCGGCCATCTTCGAATAGGCGGACTCGGCCGCCCCCGACCAGTCGGTCCACCGGGTCGGGATCATGTCGTCGACGACGGTGCCGTGACCGGGGAGCAGCGGGAGATCGACCGTGTAGCCGGCCGCGGCCAGGGCCTCAGCCAGGGGACGCATGGACTGGGGGTTCCCGGTGAAGCCGTGCAGCACGAGCACGCCGCTGGAACCGCCGTCCTGGGCGAAGGGCTCGGCACCGGGGAGGATGGGGGCTGTCACTCGGGGCATGCTATCGGCGGTGCCGGGGCCCGAATCCGACCGGTAGGGTGAGACCCGGCCGGGCCCCGGAAGATACGGTGCCGGCCGGTCGAACGACAGTCGGGTCGAGACAAGGAGCGCGCCCACCATGGCCACATTCCCGTTCCTCAGTGACGAGTGGGTGAGCGAAGCCCGCAAGATCCGTGAGGAGTACGAGGGGAAGGGCGCCGTCGTCCCCCATCTGATGAAGATGAACCTGAACGTCACCGAGGTTCCCTTCGGGTCGGGGGGGATCGAAGCCCATCTCGACACCAGCGAGGGTGCGCTCAAGCTCGAATTGGGCCACATCGAGCTGGTCGACCTCACCGTCACCCTCGACTACCCCACAGCCAAGGCCATCCTGATCGAAGGCAATCCGGCGGCCGGCATGCAGGCGTTCATGGCCGGGCGCATCAAGGTCGACGGGGACATGTCCAAGTTGATGGCCCTCCAAGGTGCCGCGCCTGACCCCACCGCTGCGGAAGTGGCCACCCGCCTGCGCGAGATCACCGAGTAGCGGCAACCCCTTGGGCGGGTCGCCGAAAGAGAAGCTGTCCCCCGGATCCGGGAAAACGGCCGGTCCCGGCTTCCCTGAGCTCGGCTTCTATACCTTGGCCGGCCATGCCGACTCGTCCCGGGATCTAATCGAAGAAGTCCGTCTGGCCGAGCACCTGGGGTTGGGCTCGGCCTTCATATCGGAACGGTTCGACAAGAAAGAGGCTGGCGTTCTCTGCGGTGCCGCCGGCGCCGTGAGCGAACGAACCACCATCGTCACCGCAGCCACCAACCACAACACGCGCCACCCGATGATCACGGCCGGAATGGCCCGGACCATGCAGAGCCTCACCGGTGGTCGCTTCGTTCTCGGTCTCGGCCGGGGGATCCCGGTCATCCAGGACACCTACGGGATACCCCGGGTCACCACAGCCCAGCTCGAAGACTTCGCCGGGATCATGCGCCGCCTGTTCCGGGGGGAGGTCATCGTCGGCCACGACGGTCCGGCCGGCGCCTACCCCGTCCTCTACCTGGCCGCCATGGATGAAGACTTGCCTCTCGGCCTAGTCGCCTTCGGCCCGAACTCCCTGGCCCTGGGTGGTCGTTGCTTCGACCAGGTCGTTCTGCACACCTTCTTCACCGAGGAGACCACCCGCCGTTGTGTCACCACCGTCAAGGAGGCGGCCACCCGGGCGGGTCGGGACCCCGAACAGGTGCGCGTCTGGTCATGCTTCGCCACCATCGGCGACCACATTCCCGAGGAACGCCGGCTCATGAAGTCAGTGGGCCGGTTGGCCACCTACCTCCAGGGTTATGGCGACCTCCTGGTGCAGACGAACGGCTGGGACCCCACCGTGCTCGACCGGTTCCGGGCTGACTCCGTCGTGTCCGGGTTTCTCGGAGGGATCGATTCCCATGCCACCACCGGACAACTCGAGCACATCGCCACCCTGTTGCCCGACGAATGGCTGGCCGCCAGCGCCACCGGCTCCCCGCAACAATGCGCCACCGCCATCCGGGACCAACTGGCCATGGGGTGCGACGGGGTCATCCTGCACGGTGCCACTCCGGCCGAGCTCAAGCCCATCATCTCGGCCTACGCGCCCTGAAAGACGCCCGCCTCAGGCCTCCGACCACAGGGGCGGGTCGGCGCCGTAGCCGGTGAGGGGGGACGGCCGCTCCAGTGGTCGGTCGCCGAGGATGCCAGGCGGTGCCACCGCCTTGACCGGACCGGTGGCGCTCTCGAGATCCACCAGCCAGGCCGTCCCCGGCGTTGAGCTCGACAATGGCGCTCCGTTTGCCGAGAAGAGTGTCGGCTACCGATCCCGGCCGCATGTCGCGACGGCTCGGTGGATCGAGACGCAATACGCTGGCCCCAAGGGCGCCGAGGAACCGGGTGCAGACGGGACCGGCGATCACCCTGGTGAGGTCGAGGACCCGCACCTCGTCCATGGGCCGATCGGAGGAGCGACGCCGACGGGGAGCGGCGCTCCCGATCATCCGGTGTCCGATGAGGGGTTCCGAAATCAAGGCCAATCCCTGAGGATGAGTGGACCAGACATCGAGGGTGCGCACGGCGGTGGCGATCCCACCCGAGTCGAACACTCGTTGCTCGACTTCTTCGGCGCGGAGTGCGGCCATGACCCTGGCCACGTCGTCCGGATCTTCCGTGGTGCCCAAGCTCTCGACGAGGGCCCGTCGGTGCCACGGATCGTTGGCCTGCGTCCGCACCAACCGTCGGCCACCGTCCAGAACCGCGACACAGGAGCGAAGCTGGCTCCGGCCGGTTGTCCGGCCACGGCGAAAGAGCGTTCGCTGCGAACCGCGTCGGCCACGTGGCCGCGGTCCACGCTCACCGTCGGACGAACCGAACCCCGCTCGACCGACAATCCGGCGGCCAAGCGGGCGACGCCGACGGTGGCCAGCGCCACCTTCGACACGGTGAAGGACGAGGGAGCGGGCCCCGGTGTGCCGGTCAGCTCCAGCGACGGTGCATCTCTTTCCGCTGTTTCGTCCGTCGACAGCGCCCGCCACGCCTGATCGATCAGGTCCCGTTCCATGCTTGGCATCACGGGCCGTTCGAGTACACCCGCTCCGGACGGATGAGGACCGCGGCGCGTCTTTCTTCGACCATGGCCCGGTCGAAGGCGTCCCAGTCGTCGTGCGTCCCACCGGCGGCCTGAAAGATGGAGCGAATAAGGGTGGGGAGACCGGAACTCTCGAAGCCAGCCAGTGGATCGTCGGGACCGATGATCTCGCAGGTGCCTTCGACGGCGACCCACTCCCACCCCGTCCGGAAGACCACCGTGACCCGCGGACGCTCCCTCAGGTTGGACAACTTCGTCTTGCCGTAGGTCACGAAGCCGACCACCGGTTCGTCCGACACAGGATGCGACAGCGTGCCGGCATTGACGACCGAAGCCTGGACGCTGCCGTCGCTCCTGGTGGTGGCCACGACGGCCAGATAGCGGTCGCCGGCACCGATACGGTCGACCTCATTCAGGTCCATGGGGACCACTATCGCCTACTTCGACACGTCGTGGCCATGGCCATATTCCGCTCCGACCAGGACCCAAGCGGAATATCCGCTGGACTTAACCGGTTCGTACTAACGATGGTTGAACTCACCCTGGGTGCCGACGACGCGACGCGTCCTCCGGTACCGCTGTCGATCCTTGATCTGGCCGTGGTGGCTGAGGGGTCCGACGTGGGGCACGCTCTGGAAGAGTCCATTCAACTGGCCCGGGCCGCCGAAGAGCTGGGCTACCGCCGTTTCTGGGTGGCAGAGCATCACAACATGCCCGGCATCGCCAGTTCGGCCACCGCTGTTCTGATCGCCCACATCGCGGCCGCCACCACATCCCTGCGGGTCGGGTCGGGTGGCATCATGTTGCCCAACCAGGCGCCCCTGGTGGTGGCCGAGCAGTTCGGCACCTTGGAGGCACTGCATCCCGGACGCATCGATCTCGGCATCGGTCGGGCGCCCGGGACCGACCAGGTCACCGCTCTGGCCTTACGGCGCTCGACGGAAGCCTTGAGCGCTGATGATTTCCCGCAGCAATTCGGTGAGCTTCTGGCCTTCTTCAACGGAACCTTTCCCACCGGCCATCCGTTTCGCAGCATCACCGCCGTCCCTGGTTACGGGGACCAACCAGAGATCTGGTTGCTCGGCTCGAGCGGATTCAGCGCCCAGATGGCCGGAATGCTCGGCTTCCCCTTTTCCTTCGCCCACCATTTCAGCGCCGGGAACACGCTGCCGGCGCTGGCTCTCTACCGGTCGAATTTCCATCCGTCAGCCATGCTCCGCGAACCGCGCGCCATGGTGGCCGTCTCGGTCATCTGCGCCGAGACGAACGAAGAAGCGCAGCGGTTGGCCGGACCTTCAAGGTTGGCCTTCGTCCGGCTTCGCTCCGGGCGACCGGGACGACTCCCGACCCCAGAGGAGGCGGCCGCGTACGAGTATTCGCCGGCGGAGCAGCTCATCATCGATGGTCGGACGACTGGACAGATCGTGGGTGATCCGGACACGGTACGCGCCGGTTTGGAGTCTCTTGTCCTAGAGACGGAGGCCGACGAGGTAATGATCACGGCCATGATCCACGGCTACGCCGACCGGGTGCGGTCCTACCGACTGGTGGCCGACATTGCCGCCGGTCGTCTAGCCACCGGAGTCGGACCCCAATCGATCGGGTAACGCCTAGACGTCTCGGTCGGGAGAGGTCGTTCCCTTTCTCGATTCTCTGGGCCCAGTCTGAAATACCGTCTCTTCGCCCAAGAGGAAGCCGGCCCCGGCCAGTTCAGCTTCCTCTTCCATCATGAGATCGACCCTCTCCTGCTGCTGATCGGTCAGAGGAGGATCCGGTCGGACACTTCGACCGGGGAGGATATAGCTGAGCACGGCGGTGGCCACGCATAAGCCCGAGGCGGCGATCAGCGCCACACGAAAGCCTTCGGCCACCGGGAAGGTCTGACCCTTGTGGGTGTAAGCGGTCAGGACGGCGGCGGACAGGGCGCTACCCACCGAGAGTCCGATGCTCCGCAGCACTTGATAAAAGCCGGTGGCACTTCCTGTCTCGCCCGGAGGGACGGCGCGGACGATGAAGCCGGGCATGGCCGCGAAGGTGAAGCCCACCCCGATCCCGGCGAAGCCGACGGAGACGAACGCTTCCCAGAGAGCGGTGTGTTCCAGAGCGAAGAAAAGCGTCGAGATGGCGAAGATGGTCGAGCCCAGGGGAATCATGCTCCTCGTCCCGACATGTCGGTCGTAGAAGGTGAGACACCGGCTGGCGGCGAACGTACCCACCGACAGAGGGACGAAGATGAGTCCCGAGACGACGATCGACGCGCCGAAGCCGTAACCACTGGTGACCGGAATCTGGACGAACTCGACCACCACGGGGAGAAAGAGATACATGGCCACACAGATCAGGAGCCCCGAGACGTCGGCCATGAGTACCGACCGATTCCTTACCTGACGCACGTCGATAAGGGGGTCGGCCACGCGCAGCTCATGGCCGATCCAGACGGCCAGGATGACGACGCCGGCGGCCACAATGCCGAGGGTCGGGGTCGACGTCCAACCCCACGCCCCTCCCTCGCTGAGAACCACGGAAAGACCGATGACGACCAGGCTGAGGGCTCCGGCGCCGACCACGTCGAACGGTCGGGAGGCGGCGGTCGACGTCGTGGGGAGGACGATCACGGCGAGAACCAGCGCCCCGGTGACCATGATGGCCCCGAACCAAAAGGCGGCGTGAAAGTCGAAGACCTGGGCGATGAGTCCGGTGAGTGGATAGCCGAGCCCGGCGCCCACAGCGGTGGTGATGGACAGGGTGGCGATGGCTCGGCTGGCTCTGTCGGCGGACAGATGACGGCGGGCCATGGCCATGGTCACGGGCAGGAGTCCGAGCCCGACTCCCTGGAGGGCTCGTCCCGCCACCACCACCAGGAAACTGTCCGACAGCGCGGCCAGGACGCAGCCGGCCAGGACCACCGCTAGGGCGACGAGGATGACGTGGCGTTGCCTCGGACCGTCAGCCAGCCGTCCCATCACCGGAGTGGCCAGGGCGCCGGTGAGCAGGGCGGCGGTGAGCAGCCACTGCGCCGTGCTGAGGGGAACGTGGGCGGAGCGGGCGATGGTGGGGATGAGAGGAGCACCCAAACTGCTCACGATGGCCACCAGGGCGGCGACAAAGACGAGCGTAGGAACGAGGGCCCGCCGTCGCCATGGCCGGACATCACCCCACAGATCGTCCACGCCCCCATACTGACGTCTTCGACGCCCGAAGCCAGACAGCCTGGTCCCGTCCGACCATCGTTATCTGTGGGCCAAGATGCGGCGTGGCCGTCGTTCTGATCCCCTTGCCCGCCCTCGACTTCGACCCGACCGAAGTGGCGGTGAGTTGGAAGATCCTTTCTGAACGGGGCCACCAGGTCCGATTCGCCAGCCCGGCCGGAGCGCCCTCACGGGGCGACGACCTTATGGTCACTGGCCGGGGCCTCGACCCCTGGGGGTTTCTGCCCGGCCTGTCGCACCTGGTCGGGATCGGTCGCGTTCTGCGCGCTGACGATCGCGGGCGCGCCGCCTATGCCGAGCTTCTCCAGACCCCGTCGTTCTTGCACCCTCTTGGTTGGGAAGACATCGAAGCCGGCGCCTACGATGCTCTCCTGCTCCCCGGTGGCCATCGAGCCCGGGGTATGCGTTCCTACCTCGAAAGCAGTGTTCTCCAGAACGTCGTCATCGAAGCCTTTCGAGACGACAAGCCCGTGGCCGCCATCTGCCACGGCGTCTTACTGGCGGCCCGCAGCATCGACCCGGCGAGTGGTCGTTCCGTCCTCTACGGCCGACGGACCACGGCACTCACCTGGGCGCTCGAACATCGGGCGGCGGGAGTAGCGCGCGTCACCCGCTTCTGGGATCCGCACTACTACCGCACCTATACAGAGGGAGCCGGACAGGCCACCGGTTACATGTCGGTCCAGCACGAGGTCACCCGGGCTCTGGCCCGACCCGAGGACTTCCTCGACGTAGTGCCCGGCTCGCCCGACGCCGCCCTCAAGTCCAGCGGCAGGGTGAGAGACAACCCCGAAGAGGCACGGGCCGCTTTCGTCGTCCAAGACGGGAGTTACGTCTCGGCCCGGTGGCCGGGCGACGCCCACACCTTCGCCGCGGCCTTCTCGTCGATTCTCTAATCAAACCGCTGAGGGTCGACCGGAGTGGCGCCCGAGCGCGTTCAGCGCTTCCTCGTAGCGTCCACCGAACTGGATCCGGGTGACGTCGTGCAGGTCGTAACGGATGGGTTCCTCCTGCCACTGGGCCGCCGGCGAGATCGGGAGCAGACGAAGGCTCCGTGACGAAACCAGAACAGGCTGGCCGACGAAGCAGACGCCGGGATCGTCATCCTCCACGAAGAGCGTCAACAGCGGCCACTGGGCGGCGGCCGACACGATCAGCCGGTGGGTCCGGGCCAGGTCGATGCCCTGGGGCACCACGGGGATCTCCCCGAAGTAGTCGAGGCAGCGGCTCGGAAAAAATTCATGGTCGGCACCCCACCGCTTGCAGGTCTTGATATCGATCGTTCGCAAGGCCACATAGCCGTCGAGCGAGAACCCGTGGGGCGTCACCAGATGCAGCAGCACCCATCGTTCTCCGTGGCCGACCAGAAAACCTTCGAGCCGGTCGGCCCCCTTCAGACGGCGGGTGATCTGGACCAGTTCACGACTGGTGGTCAGACGCTCGAGCTTCTCCTTGAGCTTGGCCGGTGATTTGGGCACGGCCCGATTATCGACCGGGACCAGGCGGGCGGCAAAGGTCGACCGGGCTCAGCCCGCCGCCGCCTCTTCTCCTGGGTCCTCGGTGAGGACGACGGTCGGGAGCTCTCCGGTGACGGCGGTATCGGCCGCCGGCCGCCCGCCGGGACGATCAGCCGACCGAACGAAGGCGGCACAGACCACACCTCCGATGGCCACGACGCCGCCCACCAGAAAGGCGTCATGAAACGAGGGCAGCAGGGCGGCGCCGTGGAGACCGTGGGCCTGTGACGACTGAACCGTCTGAATGACCTGGATTCCGGCCACCGTCGAGATCTGGGTCATGAGCTGCTGGGTAGCCGCCGCCGTCCCCAGTGCGGTCTGGTCGAAGACATTGGCCATGCTCGAGGAGATGGAGGGCGACGCCACTCCGAGGCCTATACCGGACAGGACGAGGGCCACCTCGACCAGAGCGATGCCGGTGTTCTTGCCGGTCAGGGCGAAGACGCCCATCGAAGCCACCACGCATAGCGTCCCGGTAACGGCGGCCGACCGCTCGCCGATGCGGACGGCCACGTAACCGGCGATCGGTGCCACCAGGGAGAAGGTGAGCGGCCGGGGGATGACGAGCAGTCCGGCGGCCGACTCACCCCGGCCGTAGACCTCCTCGAGCAACAGCGGCGACAGGAAGAACCCACCCAGGTAGGCGAAGTTGGCGAACATCTGGGCCCCGATAGGAAAGGCGAAGTTCCGCTGCCGCAGATAGTGGAGGGGAACGAGGGGATCCTCGACCCGTCGTTCGACCTGGATGAGGACGAAGCCGGCCACCACCGACAGGACGAAGGCGGCCACCACGAAGGGGTTCTCCCATCCGAGGACGGGTCCGCGGTTCAACCCGAAGAGAAGGCTGCCGACGGTGACGGTGACGAGAACGGCCCCGCCGACATCGAGCGGAGGAGTCGGCTCGGTCGAACGGGTTCGCCCGGCGGCGTGGGCGGGCAGGACGAGGAGAGCCAGGACGAGAGCGATGGCCCCGATGATCACCTCGAGGACGAACATCCACCGCCAGCCGATGGTCTCGATGATGGGACCGCCGATGGCCACCCCGAGGACTGGGCCCCCGGCACCCACGAGCGACCACCAGCCCATGGCCTTCACCCGGTCGCCCCGGTCGAAAGCGCCGAGGACGAGAGCCATCGAGGAGGCACCGAGCCCGGCCCCCACGGCGCCGCCCAGGACCCGGGCGAAGATCAGAACGCCGACGTTCGGCGCCGCCGCCGACAGGGTGGCCACGAAGAGGAGATTGACCATCCCGATGAGGTAGAAGCGCCGGTGACCCCACCGGTCCGACAGCTTCCCGGCCAGAGGAGCCATGACGGCCACGGCCAGGAGCGGTCCGGTGACCACCCAGGTAACGGTGGGGACAGTGGTGTGGAGACTGCGGGCCACCCGGGGCAACGAAACCACGAAGACGGTGAAGAGGATGTTGCTCGAGAGCAGCCCGGCCAGGGTGACACCCAGGACCAGCCAGCGGTAGCGGTCGCTCTGGCGGGCCCTTTGGTGCACCCGTTCACGCAAGAGAAGGGGCCAGGGAACGACGGCGAATTCCTCGCCCCCGCCGGCGCCGTAGACGAGCTCGTCGGGATCCGAGCCCACCGGGAGGTCTCGCCGGCCCGCATCGGGGCGTGACGCGTCAAGGTCCTCGGGAGGATCGGGGGGCAGGCTCACAACGCCCCCAGATTACTTCCGGGTGACGCGGGTCAGCCGGGGGCGTCCACTCCCACCACCCCGGGGAGCCGCTCAGCCAGTTCGGCCACCGTCCAGCGGTCCTTTTTGTCCAGGGTCTCGGTCATGGTCCAGTTCTGGAAAAGCCGGACCTGGCCACCTTGGACGAAGAGGACCTTCCCGGTGAGCGGGCAGGATTCGGTCGACAGGTAGGCCACCAGGGGCGAGATGTTGGCCGGGTCCCAGATGTCGAATTTGGCCGGGTCGGTGGGGGCCTTCACGATGTCGCCCAGACCCGGTGTCTGTTCGGTCATCCGGGTGCGGGCGGCCGGGGCGATGGCGTTCACCCGTACCCCGTAACGGGAGAGCTCCTGGGCGGCGATGACGGTGAAGGCGGCGATCCCCGCTTTGGCGGCGCCGTAATTGGTCTGGCCCGGATTACCGAGCAGGCCCGAGGTGGACGACGTGTTGACGATGGCGGCGTGCACCTCGCGTCCGTCCTTGACCTTCTCGCGCCAGTAGGCGGCGGCGTGCCGGGTGGGGATGAAGTGCCCTTTCAGATGGACGTGGATGACGGAATCCCAATCCTCCTCGGCCATGTTGACGAGCATCTTGTCTCGGAGGATGCCGGCGTTGTTGACCAGGACATCGAGATCGCCGAAGGCCTCGATGGCCGATGCCACCAGGCGACGGCCACCTTCCCAGTCGGCGATGTCGTCGTCGTTGGCCACGGCTTCGGCCCCCATGGCTTTTATCTCGTCCACCACCTGCTGGGCCGCTGTCCGGTCGTCACCGGACCCGTCGACGGCTCCACCCAGGTCGTTCACGACGACCTTGGCCCCTTCGGATGCGAACAACAGGGCATGCTCCCGGCCGATCCCACGACCGGCGCCCGTGATGATGGCCACCCTTCCGTCGAGCGCTCCCATGTGGCGTCCTCCCTGCTGGTGCTGCCCGCCCGTCCGGATCCGCTCACGGGCTGGCCCACGTTGACAGGGACCGGGCAGAGGGTCAACTTGCCGAGCCGGCCGCCACCTTCTGGTCACGCCACGGGTCCACCAGCCGACGGACCTCGGACCGCTCCCCCGCCACCACCACGTACTCGACGTTGCGGAGCCGACCCACCGTTCCCACCGGTTCCCCGGCTGGATTGTGGATGCCGATCCGGGCCCCCACATACCTGTTGGAGTCGAAGGCCAGGACCTCGACGTGGCCGTGGACCCGGCACATCTCGATCAGGGCCTCCAAGCCGATCCAGGACTCGTCGTTGTAGGACAGGACGACGACGGCGGCCCGGACGTCGCGGACCACCTGGGTCAGGGCGTCGATCATCGTCCGGCGCGAGTTGAAGGCGCTCCGCTCGCCTTCGCGGATCTCCATCC
>Ga0208357_1001793_pt1 | contig 15189 bp, 12 predicted proteins | sample NGESurdeep092012_6_FD_184487 | JGI IMG/M metagenome (GOLD analysis project Ga0208357, IMG submission 184487) | Arctic peat soil microbial communities from Barrow, Alaska - NGEE Surface sample F52-2 deep-092012 (SPAdes) | ecosystem: Environmental > Terrestrial > Soil > Wetlands > Peat ... | reverse complement strand
TCCACAGCGGCACGATCAAGAGCCACGCCTTGAACTTGAGGCGCCCCACGAACGCCCCGACGAACAAGAGCGGCGTGATGGCCGCGAAGACGAACTGGAAGTAGGCCAGCGTCGCGGTCGGGAAGTGGAAAGGGACCAGGGTATTGGCGCCCGAAACGGCCTGTCCCTGTTCAGAACTCGCGGTCGCCAGTGGCGTGAAGTGACCGATGAACCCGCTCCAGAACGATCCCGTCGAGCCAAAGTGCGAGAGCGGTCCGAAGGCCAGGTTGTAGCCCCAGAGCATCCACACGATCAACGTGATCGAAAAGCCCGCGAAGACCATCAACATCGTGTTGACGATCCATTTCTTTCGCACGAGACCGCCGTACAAGACGGCGAGGCCCGGCAAGCTCATCAGACCGACCAACGTGGCGGCGGTCAGCTGCCACGTATTGTCGGCCGGATTCAGCCAATGGGGATACGGGATGATCGTTGCTGAAAGCACGTCCACTCCTCCGGTGATTAGGAGAGGGCGGCGCTGACCTCAAGTTGATGGCACCAGTGTCCCAACTGAGGATTTCGAAACCGTTAGCAATAGGTTTCGGCGGTGTTAACACGGGACAAAAAAAGGAAACTCTCAGGCTTGGAGTGAGCGCTCCACGACTTGGGCGATGTCCATCACGGACACCTCTTCGTCGCGGCCATTGGCTTTCACGGCGTCGTCCAACATGATCATGCAGAACGGACAGGCCGTCGAGATGATGTCGGCCCCGGTGGCGAGCGCTTCGTTGGTCCGATCCATGTTCACGCGTTTGCCAATCGTCTCTTCCATCCACATACGGGCCCCGCCGGCCCCGCAGCAGAAGCCCTTCTCCCGACACCGGCCCATCTCGACCGTGGTGACGCCGGGAATCGCGTCGAGCACGTCGCGCGGCTCGTCGAAGACGCGGTTATGGCGGCCGAGATAGCAGGGGTCGTGATAGGTCACCGTGCCCTCGTAGGCGACGCCGGGCACCAACCGGCCAGTCGCCACGAGATGGCTCAGCAACTGTGCGTGGTGGATCATCTCAAAGTCCCCGCCCAAGTCGGGGTATTCGTTCTTCATCGTGTTGAAACAGTGCGGACAGCTCGCGACGATCTTCTTCGCGCCGACCTCATGGAGCGTCGAGATGTTCGCCTTGGCCATCTCCTGGAACAGGTACTCGTTACCCATCCGACGCGCCGGGTCACCGGTGCAGGACTCGCGCGGACCAAGGACGCCGAATGACACGCCGGCACGGTGCAACATGCGCGCCGTCGACACCGCTTGCTTGCGGCCCCGCTCGTCGAGGGATCCGGCACACCCCACCCAGTACAGGTACTCGACGTCCTCGGGAATCGGACCGTCGATGATCGGTACTTCGAAGTCGAGGGCGTCGAGCCACTTGGTGCGCTGGGACGAGCCCAGTCCCCACGGGTCGCCCTGATTCTCCATGTTGCGAAGTAGAAGTGCCGCTTCCGTCGGAAAACGTGACTCCATCATCACCTCGTAGCGGCGCATGTCGATGATCGCGTCGACGTGCTCGATATCGACGGGACATTGCTCGACGCAACTTCCGCACGTGGTGCAGGACCATAGGACGTCGGGATCGATCGTGGTCGGCACCAGGGTCGCCACGTCGGCATTGGAACCGCCGGAGAGCAGCCGATCGGCCGAGGCGAACATGTTGTCGCGTAGCCCCATGATGAGCAACTTCGGGCTGAGCGGCTTGCCGGTCGTCCACGCGGGACAGACCGATTGACAGCGCCCGCATTCGGTGCACGTGGAGAAGTCCAGCATCTGCTTCCAGGTGAAGTCCTCCATCTTGCCCGCGCCGAAGACCGTGTCCTCGGTGACGTTCTCCATGTCCATGTCCGGGGTCCTGTCGAGACCCCCCAGCGCGCGCGGACGTCGCGACACGCCGATGTTGATGGGGGCCAGGAATATGTGCAGGTGCTTGGAGTACGACACGAAGACGAGGAATCCCGCGATGACCGCGACATTGAGCAGCAAGAACACCGCTTCGAGGACCGAGTTGACGCCGACGCCAAGTGGAGCCAGCCAGCTGGCGACGATCTTGCTCGCAAACGCCCAGGGCGACGCGAAGGTTGCCAACTGATGGGTCGTCGGTGCGATCAAGAAACCGTCCGCTCGGGCCCCGTGCAGATATCCGTTATCGAACGGGAAGTAACCGGTGTTGATCTGGGTGCCGCGGTAGAGCAGCAGCGTGATGATGACCATCGAGATCATGAAGAGCACAGCCCACGCCGCTCCTAAATGACTGCCATAGAAACGCGACTCGCGTTCCTTGCGTGACGGCGCGTTCTTGATGCGGATGATGGTGAACACGACGAGCGAGACCAGCACCGCCGTGGCGAAGAAGTCCTCGGTGAAGGCCAGCCAGTTGTCGCGGCCGATCAAAGGGATACGGAAGCGGCGACTGAAGAGTGATCCGTAGGCCTCGAGGATCGTGGTCATCAATACGGTGAATCCCCACATGGTGAAGAAGTGCGCCAATCCCGGCACCGTCCACTTCAGAAGTTTTCGTTGTCCAGCGACTTCCACGACCTCGGTCTCGCTGACCTTGCGAAACCCCTGCCAGCGACGCGGCGCGGGCTGGCCCGCACGGATCAGTTTGGAGAGCCAGTAGAAGCGTCGCCCGGCGATTGCGAAGAATATGACCGTTATCCCGAGACCAATAATGATGCGAGCTAGCACTGCGGTCCTCTCGTCGTCACTGCTTCTTGAAGTTCTCCGAATAGCGACTCGGCGTGGGGCCGCGCTGGCCGGAGTACTTCGAACCGAGTCCTTCGGATCCGTAGGGGCGATCGGCCGGCGTCGTCATCTGGAAGAAACTGATCTGGCCGATCTTCATGCCCGGATAGAGCGTGATGGGCAAGTTCGCGACGTTGGACAGCTCCAACGTGATGTGCCCGTCCCAGCCGGCGTCGACGAATCCGGCCGTCGAGTGGATGACGAGGCCGAGGCGACCGAGTGAACTCTTCCCGTCGAGCCGCCCGACGATATCATCGGGGATCGCGATGCGCTCGGTCGTCGAACCGAGCATGAACTCACCCGGGTGCAGGATCATCGGCGAGTCGGGGCCGACGTCGATCAACTCGGTCAGGTCCTCTTGGGCGTCGCGCACGTCAATGACGCGCTGGGTGTGGTTGCGAAAGACGCGGAAATACTGATCAATATGGAGATCAACTGACGAAGGCTGCACGCAGTCGTCGCCCAAGGGATCAATGATGATCCGTCCTTGCGCAATGGCTTCTTTGATGGAGCGATCGGAGAGGACCATAACGAAGTCACGATACTCTGTTCCGCCATTCCTCTTCGAGTTCGGACTGCTCCTGCGGGGACGGATCGCTAGGAAAGTACCCGTCGTCGGAAGTTGCGCAGACCCAGCGCGAGGAACAGGGCACCGAAGGCGATCATCACGGGGTAGACCACGTAGAGGTGCATGTGGGGCGCCTGCGTGAAGGCCGCGCGCATGCCCTCGTTGACGTAGACGAGAGGATTGATGAGCACCAGCGTCTGGAGCCAATGAAATCCGCCGATCTTGACGGGCGCGAGGTGCGTCCAGGGATAGTAGGTGCCGCCGAGGAACGTGATGGGCAGGACCACGAAACCGAACATCAGACCGATGTTGCGAGGTTCGAACGACGTACCCAGGACCAAGCCGAGTCCGGCCATCGTTACACACGCGATTGGGACGAACGTGAGGATGATCAACCAGTGCAACGAGATGTTCGCCTCGACGCCCGCGGCGTGCACGACCGACGCAATCGGGAACACGATTAACGCCGCGATGAGTCCCTGGACCGATCCGGAGAGGACCTTTGATATCGCCACGAGCCAAATCGGACACGGTGCCTGAACGCGGTCTTCAATCTCGCGGGTGAATCCGAATTCCTGGGCCATCGTGAGCGCGATCGACTGGACGCCCTGGAACATGACTGAGATGCCCACGACACCCGGCACGAGCACGGTGGCGAAACCGGCGGCGCCCGCTTTCGATCCACCGATCGCTTGGCCGATCTTCGGGAAGACGAAGAGGAATACGAAACAGAGGAGAAACGGTTGCACCAGTGTTCGCAAGACGAACTCGCGCTTGGTCTTCCACACAACGACGAGGTCGCGCAGAATCAAAGCTCCCATCGCGGTGCGACTGGCGTCGAAGACGCTACGAGTTGGATTGACGTCAAAGGTCATGTGGGTGCTCATGCGTCGCGCAACTCCTTACCGGTGAGATTAATAAATACGGTCTCGAGCGTCGGCTCGGCGACGGCGAGATCGAGGATCTCGACGTCGTTCGATTCGGCCGACGCCACGAGTCGCGGCACCAGGCGCTCGGTACGGCGCATGTCGATGATCAGCGAGTTGTCCTGCACCCGCGTGCTCACGACGGCGTCAATGTCGCGCGTGAGGCCCTCGGCCAAGTGTTCAGCGTTGGAAGCGACCTTGATTGTGACGATTGTGTCGGCGCCCGTACTCATCTTCAGATTGGCGGGCGTGTCGAGCGCGAGGATCTTCCCGTGGTCCATGATGGCCACTCGATTGCACAGCTGATCCGCCTCTTCCATATAGTGCGTCGTCAACATCACCGTCTGTCCCGCGCTATTGAGTTCGACTAACAAGTCCCAAAGCGCGAGACGGCTCTGCGGATCAAGACCGGCCGTCGGTTCGTCCATGAACAGGACGGCCGGGAAGTGAAAAATCGCACGCGCCACCATGAGTCGCTGGGCCATTCCTCCTGAGAGGGCGTAAATCGATGCCTTTGACCACTTCGAGAGCGAGAAGCGCTCCAGCAATTCGTCGGAGCGACGTCGGGATTCCTTGGCGTTGATGCCAAACAGCCGACCGTGGAAATAGAGGTTCTCCCAGACGTTCAATTGCCGGTCGAGGGTGTTTTGTTGAGAAACGATTCCCGATAACTGCTTCACCAGGGCGGGATGTCTCTTCACGTCGATGCCCGAGATATACGCAACACCAGACGTGGGCACGACGCGCGTCGTCAAGATTCCAGCGGTCGTGGTCTTGCCGGCACCGTTGGGTCCGAGGAGTCCGAAGATCTCGCCACGATGAACCTTGAGGTTCAGTTTGTCGACGGCCGGTACGTCCATCGTCGGATACTGCTTCGTGAGATCTTCGGTGCGAATGATCTCCTCAACGTCATCGGCCATTCATCGCTCCGCCTTGACCCACATCTCGTATCACCGGACTTACCATACGAGGTCGCATCGCGAGAGGAAGTATTCGCACCGACGCGTGAAATCGGTCACGACGGTCTCGATCGAGACGAGTCACGACTCTTCAGGTCCGACAGGATCGTGCGTGCGGCGCCGTAGCCGCACATCCCGTGCACACCGCCGCCCGGAGGAGTCGACGCGGAGCAAAGGTAGAGCCCCCTTGTGCCGGTTCGATACGAGTTCCAGCGGACGGTCGGTCGAAAAAAGGTTTGGCGTAGCGTCCCGGCGCCGCCCGTGATGTCGCCGCCCACGTAGTTCGGATTGTGACGTTCGCCGTCAGCCGTCGTGGTCGTGACGCGCGCGAGCACGAGGTCACGAAATCCGGGTGCGAATCGTTCGATCTGTTTCTCGATTCGTTCGGTCATGTCGACGTCCGAACCATTGGGTACGTGACAGTACGCCCACAATGTGTGCTGTCCATCGGGCGCGCGAGTGTCGTCGACCACGCTCGCCTGGACGACGATGCAAAACGGCCTTTCTGAATGCCGGCCCATTGAAACATCTTTTTCTGACGCCGCGACCTCGTCGAACGTGCCGCCTACGTGAACCGTCGCCGCGCGTCGACATGACTCGGCACTCCACGCGACTGGGCCCGACAGGGCCCAGTCGACTTTGAAAACGCCGGGACCACGTTGGAATCGCGCAACGCCGGCCTTGAAGCGAGGGCTGAGGTGCTCGCCCGCGATGTCGATGAGTCCCGACGCCGACGTATCGAAGATCGTCGCTCGTGACGCCGGCAGATCACCGAGTTTTCGAATCGGTCGGTCGACGTGTACGGTGACGCCTTCGTTGTTCAACGCCCTCACGAGTGCATCAACGAGGTTGCCACTCCCGCCTTGAACCAGGGGCCACCCGCCGGCGTGCGCGCTCACGTTGAGGAACAGACCGAAGGCCGCGGTCATAGGAGCGTCGAGCGGCAACATCGCGTGCGAACTCATACCCGCGATCAGTGCTTTGGTTTCGGGTGTGGAGAACCGGTCCGCCAAATGCGTCGCCGAAGGAAGGCCGTGGAGTGCGAAGCGGGCCATGGTCAAAGGATTTCGGGGGGGTGAACGAAGAGGCGCGAGGACCGACGCGGCCAGGGCGTCAGCGTCGTCGACGAGCGATGAGAACAGTCGCCGGTAATTGTCGGCGTCGGCGCCGAGCGACGACGCGGTCTGTGCCACCGTGCCTGCGACCGTGACCGCGCGACCACCGTCGAGTGGGTGGGCCATTGCGATATCGGGTTTGAGCAACGACACGACGTCGCGCACGTCGGTGAACTCGCGAAAGAAAGGCGAGAGCGTGACCATCGATTGAATCGTCGAGCACACGTCGTGGCGAAATCCCGGCAGCGTCAACTCTTGCGTACGGCACCCGCCGCCCGGACTGGAGGCTCCTTCAAAGACTTCGACGGAGAGCCCGGCGCGCGCCAGCGTCAACGCCGCAGCCAAGCCGTTTGGTCCTGATCCGACAACAACGGCGTCAAACGCTGACCCCGATGGGCTCAAAGTTCGAGCACCGTACGTTGCGTCGCCACCGTGACCTGGGGGTCGCCGCTGAACCGCGCAGCCAGTGCGTCAAGATCGTCGTCCACACGACCTTGCTTGTGGTGAAAGAGAACGACGTGACCCACGTTCGCGTGACGGGCCAATTCGACGGCGTACTCCGCCGCGGCGTGACCGAAGTAGGCCTCCGCCTCCAATTCTTCGCGCAGTAGTTGCGCGTCGTGGATGAGCACGTTCGCGTCTTCGCACAGTGATAACGCGGCTTGGTGGTACTCGCCCAATCCGTCGGGACCGGGGCCGAGTGCGCTCGGACAGTGGTCGGGCATGTACACCACCGTCGCGGTACCGTCACTGACGCGCAGTCCGTAGGTACGGCCGCCCTTGTGGGGGATCTCTTCGACGAGGACGTTGAATCCTTCGATCTCCAGTGACGATGCCGAGAGTGAGTTGAACGACCAATCCCCACGAAGTTGATCGGCGCGAACCGGGAAATGCGGCGGCGACATCCCACGCGAGAGCACCTCGAGCGGATCGGATCCGTCGAGTTGGTCGGGCACGAAGAGCGTCACGCGCGAATCGTTGCGATCAGTCGCGTCGCAAAAAGGCAGGCCGTGGACGTGGTCCCAATGAAGATGTGAGAGCAGGATCGAACCGCGGAACGGCTCGCCGTTCATCAGGGAACTCGTTCGGCGTATCCCCGTACCCGCGTCGAGGAGAAGAGACGGCACCTCACCATCGTGCGCGATCGCCACGCACGACGTGTGGCCCCCGTATCGAAGGAACTCCTCGCCTGGCGCAGGTGTTGAGCCTCGTACCCCTAGAAAAGTAACTCGCACGTGCTCAGCCCACGTTCGAATCTTCTCGGCGGTATCTGGTAGAGAGTTCTTCGAGTGACGGGCGGTCGAATGATTCCGCAGGCACTGAGTCCCCGCGACAATCAGTCGTCGCGACGAGCGACGCGATGCGTCTTTCACCCTCTAAGTGCACGCGCGCTGCCAACATTGCCACGGGGCTGTATTCGGCGATGCGCGCGCTATCAACTTCGACACGCAGGACGCTGTCAAGTATCAGGTACCTATCCGAGATCTGATCACCCCGCGCGACCAGCACCGTTTCGCGCTTCACCTTCCTAATCTAAGGTTTGGCCGCTCCCACCGTGAGTTTGTGCGAGCGGTTTCGTTTTGGGGTCAGCGAAGATACGATGGACGCCTACGCGGGCGTAGTTCAGCGGCAGAACATCAGCTTCCCAAGCTGAGAACGCGAGTTCGATTCTCGTCGCCCGCTCCAACGATTTTCATCTAAAGCCCAATGATTTTCAAAGCTTTTGCGTGACCACCAGTGACCACTAATGACCGCCAGCGTCGCGTGTTTAGTGCCCAAGTAGTGCCCACTAGTGCCCGAGTAGTGCCCAGACGCTTAGGGGATCTGCGGCGAAATTTCTTCAAGATTTCACGAGGGACTGCGATGTCTACGACAGTTGGGAGAAATTCAAACAGATCAAGAGAGCCCTTACATAGCCAGCACAATGGTGAGCGGCGTTGTCGACTACCTTGTGGAATTTGCCGGTTGTGCCGACGTTATCGAATTGTGGGACTTGATGGAGCTTGCTTCAAAGTGACAGTGACGTCGTGTGGTTAGCCGCGCGAAAGCTTCGTTCCTTTGACACGAATACCATTGTGGCGAGCGAGGAAGTCGAGGATGCGCCTGATTCGATCGACGTTCTGCGACGGGGGCCCGACGAGCGTGCTGACCGCCCCGTGGCTGCCACCGGGGTAGCGCACGTACTCGACCTTTTTGCCCAAGAAACGCAGCGAGACGAACAGTTCGTCGGATTGACCAGTGGGCGTGCGCAAGTCGCCCTCGCTGACGTGAATGAGCACGGGCGTCGTCACCCTATTCGCGTGGCTGACCGGGGAGCGCTCGATGAACATGTCACGGTCCCGCCACGGATCGCCACCGGCCATTTCGCCCAAGAGTGTGCTGATGTCGCTCGAGGTGAACTCGCTGATGAGATTCGTGACGGGGGCTCCGACGACCGCTGCCTTGAACCTGTTCGTCTGACCGACGATCCACGCGGACATGTAGCCGCCGTAGGAGTAGCCGCCCACGAACAAGCGCCGTTCGTCGGCACGCCCGCGGCGAACCATGTCATCGACGCACGCCATCAGGTCGTGGTAGTCCTCGCCGCCCCAGTCACCCACGACCCGGCGGGAAAACTCCTCGCCATAACCGATCGAGCCGCGCGGATTCGGAAGAATGACGGCGTAACCGGTCGCGACCAGCGACTGGTAGAAGGGCAGGGAGGACGCCATGGGGCTCAGTGAGTTCGGCCCCCCGTGGATGTAGAGGTAGAGCGGTGGCTTGCCTTGTCGCCGTCCCGCGGAGTCGCGGCGCGGCTCCATGACGAAGTATTCAATGGGTAGACCGTCACGCGACGTGACAACGCGCCGGCGCGCCGGCGCGAGCGCGATTTCATCGGTAATGAAGTGGCTCGAACGGCTCAAGCGAACGTGAGGAGCGTCGGGCTCGTCAAGTGACATCACGAACACATCACCAGGGTCGTCCACCCACGCCGTGCACACCGCGAGTCGGCGCACTCCTCGGGCCATGTGCACATCGAACGATTCGATCTGAGTGTCACCACCTGCCACGATCGAAGCCCCTCGTTGGCCAATTCTCGCGCGTGCGACGACCATTGACCCGTGGTTGAGAGCGACGAATGCCACCTCGCTGTTCGAGAGCCAGGCGGCCGGACGAACCGCGCGACTGGGCCGGTCGAAGGCGGGAGCTATGACCGTGGGATCACCGCCGTGGGCGTCGACGACGAGCAGGTGTGGTTCGCGGCCCGCCCAGTCGCGCTGGTGGGCAATCCCCGTGAAGACGATACGGCGACCGTCAGGTGAGAATGACGGCAATGCCACGTCGCGGAGCACTCCGGTCACTCGTTCGGGGCGGCCCCCGTGAACGGACACCCTCCAGATCTCGCCATGTCCGACAGTGTCATGGCGTTTCGAAGTGCGATCGGTGACGTAGGCGACTGTCGAACCGTCGGGAGACCACGCGGGATTGACGTCGTTGTAAGTCCCCCGCGTGATCTGGCGGAGGTTCTGATCGGCGAGTTCGTAGACGAACAGGTGAGTGTGTCCCTCAAGGACTCCACTTCCGTCGAGTCGGTTGAGGGCACCGGTAATGACACGCGGCGCGTTGCTCGCCTTGGGGTCGTTCGGCGTCGGTTCCGCGATTCCGGTGGCCACGACCAGGGCGAGCTTGCTAGCGTCGGGCGACCACTCGATTTCGGCGACAGGTCCCGGGGCCGAAACTTTGATCGGTACACCACCGTCGAGCGGCGCGAGGTACGCCGCGGGCGGGCCGTCGGTCGCGGCAAGGAACGCGAGGAAGCGACCGTCGGGAGAGAATCGTGGCGAGAACTCACGGGGTCCGTGCGTGAAGCTACGAGGCTCGTCCGACCCATCACTCGGCGCCATCTTGATCGCCATCTCGGGAGTGTCTTTCTCGACGTTCAGTGAGATTTCGACCCAGGCGACACTCTCGCCATCAGGAGAGAATCGAACATCGGTGACCCTTCGGTACAGTTCTAGGTCTTCCGGTCGCATCGGTCGCTTTGGCATTGGAATCCACCAGACTCAATCGAGCCCGTGTTGACCCGAGGTGACCATGATGTCACTCGCACCGACGGCGCGCCGAGGCGTGCGTCGCACGACTGCGGCCAACGTGTCTCGGGGTTTCTGGGGACAATTAGCGATTAGGTGTCCTCTTCGGGGTGCGGTGACGTTTCGCTACCGCCGCAAGTTCCATTACTTCGTCCCGGGACCGAATCAATAATTCAATTCAACGTTTTCTTCCACGTCGTCAATCAGGCGATATGTGGTATCTCCAACTACTGCATTGATTTGGAGCTGGCCACCGAGCGCATGCACGTATTTTGCGAGGGAAGACAGTTGCAAGTCATCACTGCGCTCAAGTTGTGACACGTTGGGCTGTGACGTGCCGAGTAATTCAGCTAACTCAACCTGGCTCTTACCAAGCTGTTCTCGAAGAATCGCAAGCCGCAGCCGCAGCCGCTCTCGCGAGACCATCTTTTCATCAACTCCGAGACGCCTACGCACTTCTTGCCACTTATATGTCTTTGGCATCAGATCAAACCGTCCTTTCCAATTTCGTCGAGGTATTCGTCATACAAGTCATCGGCGAACGGAACGCTCCGTTCATACCAGCCGCTCCAGTCGTCGGTTTTGTCGCCGCCGAGTAAGACGATTCCTGTGCGACGTGGATCGAAGCAGAACAACGCACGCAAGTTGCCACCAACCGAGCGAAGTTCCTTCATGTTGTGGTGCCGAGAGCCTTTGATCGTGTCCACGACGGGCCGTCCCAAATTCGGACCATACTCCTCCAGCAGATCGATCGCTCCAGTGATCGCAGCGCGTTCTGTTTGCCCGAGAGAAAGTAGCCATTCGTTTGCTTGGTCCGTGAGTTCGATGTCCCACACCATTTGATTATAAGTCCTAACTTCTAGAAGTCAAGACTTATTACTTAATTGACCAAGCCTGATTTGCCATGGTGCACGAGGAATGCCGATAAACATGACTTTCGAAGGTCATTTACGCATTAATAGCCGTTTGATGAGGAGTTTGAGGCTGAGCAATTCTCTCCGAACATCCGTTTCCCAAGCTGAGAACGCGGGTTCGATTCTCGTCGCCCGCTCCAGCTTGATTTCGTTGCAACGATTGACTAAATCGTTGCAAACATTGATGTTGGCTTTCGCCACCATTCGCCACTGTTTGCTCCCTGTTCGCCACCGCTCACTGTCGCAGCACTGTCGGGACTGCGACAAAGGCAGTAAGCCACGTTTAGCTCTTGCAAGCCGTCGCCTTGTGCCACGTCGAAGAACTACACCGCCCGCTGTAGCACCGTCGAGGGATAGTTCAAACGCGATCATTTTTCAACTGCGGGCTGCTTGGCGCGATGAGTGAACGGCAGCCACCAGTTCCACCGACCGAGCAGAGAAACCAGAGCGGGCACGAGTAACGCCCGGACGACGGTGGCATCCAGAAGGATGCCGACGCCCATGCCGGTGGCGAACACCTTGATCGGCACTTCAGGTCCCGAGGCGAGTGCGGCGAATGCGAGGAACAGGATGATCGCCGCGCTCGTGACGAGGCGGCCCGTATGGCCAAGACCTTCAACAATCGCGTCGTCGGTCGATCGTCCCGCGTCGTGCGCTTCTTTGATGCGAGAGACAATAAAGACCTCGTAGTCCATCGAGAGGCCGAACAGGAACGCAAAGACCAGCAGCGGTACGAAGTCCGCGACGACTCCGGTAGCCGGTATGCCCCAGATGGCCCGAGAACCGTATCCGTTCTGCCAGATAAGTACGAGTGCCCCGAACGACGCGCCGACCGAGAGCACGTTGAGCACCACGGCCTTGATGGGCAGCACCACGGATCGGAAGGCGCGAATCAGCGCAAGCAGACCGATTAGGGCCACGATCGCGACGATCAGGGGGAACCGAGAGTAGAGGGCGTGAACGATGTCGACCTCTGCAGGCCCGTCGCCCGCGACCTGCGCGCCGGGAGCAAGTCGAGCCACCGTGGCGCGCACGGTGCTCACCGTCGCATTGTCGATCGCAGAACTGGTGGGCGCGCTCGGCAACACGTCAATGAGGGCCGTGCCGGATCGTTGCCACGCCGGACCTGTAGGAGTGATGACCGTGTCGACACCGGCGATTGTCCGAAGATGAACAGCCAGAGCCTCCGGATTAGCGCGATCGGGAACGAGAATCTCAATGGGCGAGAGCAGCCCGACTGGGAACCCCTCGCGTTGAAGGATGCGCAGTCCTTGTTCGGCAGAGCCCACGCGTGCAAGGGAAGTGGGTTGGGTCTCGCCCACTCGAAGACCGGACGCCGCCCCGAGGAGGACAACGAGAACGATCAGGGCGGTAGTGATGGCAAAGACGCGGTGGTGAATAACTGCTCGGGTCCACGCAGTCCACGCGCGGCTTGGTTTTCCGGCATTACGTTGGTGTCGCCTTTGGGCGCGCCGACTCCTGTGGTCTAGACGGGGCCCCCACGCCGAAAGCAACGCTGGCAGCAGAGTAAGTGCCGCGATGACGGTCACTAGGGGAATGAGTAGGCCGCCGTAGCCGAGGCTTCGCAAGAACGGCACGGGCAAGAGGACCAACGTGAGAAGGCCAATGCCGACGGTAACGCCGCTAAAGGCCACCGCTCTTCCGGCGGTGGACATGGCGACGACCACCGCTTCGTCATTAGTTCGGCCCCGGTCTCGTTCCTCACGCCAGCGCGTTACGACGAGCAGGGAATAGTCAATCGCAATTCCGAGACCGACGAGGGCGACGAGGTACTCAACAAGTTGGCTGACGTTGGTGAAAGCGGTGATGGCCCCAATGAGCAGGAACGTGGCGAGGATGGAGACACCGGCAAGGATGAGAGGGACGACCGCTAGTAACGATCCGAAGACCAGAATGAGGACGAGGAGTGCGCCAATCGCTCCGAGGGCGACCTCGCCAATCACCCCAATCCCGCCACTCCCCGGCGCATTGATGAGAGCGGTGAGGCCAGTGGCCGCCACCGTGACTCCTGGTGGGGCCGCCGCTCGCATCCGAGCCGCGATCTGTGCGGACGTGAGTGAATTGTTGCGACCGTAGACCAGTCCGAGCACGGCCCGAGCGTTCGGCGACACGAGACGAGGATCGTTCACCGCCGGGTAGGACACGACGCGCAGAGCGTGTTCACCGTTCAAGGAAGCGAAGGTTGCGTCAAGCGCGGCACGACCCCTCGCACTCTCAGCCCGCTCGTCAGCGGGCAGCGTGACGACGACGACAGTCGGACTGATAGTGCCGCCGTTGTCGTAGGTGTGCGTGATTGCGAGGCCGGCCTGATAACTCGGCAACCCCGGAAACCCCGTGGTCGAGGTAAGCCGTCCAGCAATGGGTCCGATGAGGGCAATACCCACCACGGCCACCGCCAGCCAGAACAGCCCGACCATCTTTCGATGCCGAATCAGGGAGCGGGCAAGGCGCCCGAGGCCCCGGTTCGATGGCTCGGGCAGGAGTGAATCTAGGCGATTTGCAGGGAATTGGGTCATGCGATCAACGCTAAGGATGTTGAATTTTCGCAACAATGGTGCAGGGACCTCTTTTTAGAGGGGGTTACGTCTACTTTTCCTGGTGCGTAGTCCGCGCATTCAGGTACGCCAACACAGCCATGACCCGGCGGTTGTCGTCCTCTGATAACGGAAGATCGAGCTTCATGAAGATGCTGGCGATGTGTTTGCTAATCGTCTTTTCTGAGACGAACAACCCAGCCGCCACGGCAGCGTTCGAGCGGCCTTCGGCGATGAGTGCCAGCACCTCGCGCTCTCGGTGCGTGAGACGAGAGAGAGGTTCGTCCGCGGCCCGTTTGACGAGTAATTGGGAGATGACTTCAGGATCCATCACCGTTCCGCCGTCAGCCACTTGGCGAACCGCGTCGACGAACTGACTCACGTCCATCACACGATCCTTCAGCAGATAGCCAACGCCCCCGATGCCGTCGGACAACAACTCGCGCGCATAGAGTGGTTCGACGTATTGGGAGAGTACCAAGATCGGAAGGCCCGGCAACTGTCGGCGGGCTTCGATCGCCGCTACCAGCCCTTCGTTGGTGAACGTCGGCGGCAATCGAACGTCAAGCACTGCGACATCCGGGCGGTGCTCCATCAACGCCGTCAGCGCCGAAGGACCATCTTCGACCGCCTCCACCACATCGAAGTCGTGTGCGCTCAGTAGTCGAACGAGGCCGTCTCTTAGGAGGGCGAGATCTTCGGCGATGACAACTCGCACGGCACCTCCATACTTATGGTCGTAGGTCCACCTAGGGGACTTGAGACATCGAGGGTGCCATCGAAGGCAGACAGCCGACGTTCGATCCCCTGTAGACCGGTCCCGCGGTTCCGGTCAGCCCCTCCATTTCCGTCATCACCGACGACCGCGGACAACTTGCCGTCCCCATAATGCACGTGTATCCAGGCGGACTTAGCATTGCTGTGCTTGACCACGTTGGTTAGTGCCTCGGCGACGGCGAAGTAGGCCGCCGACTCCACCGGCGGCGACAGACGGGCGTCCGGGAGATCGATGGTCGCCTCGACGGGTAGCGGGACGGCGAGGACCAGTGCTTGGATGGCCCCGTCGAGTCCCCGGTCGGCCAGGACCGGCGGGTGGATACCTCGGACCAAGGAGCGTAAGTCGGCGAGGGCGGCGGCTGCACCGGTCCTTGCCTCGATTAAGTGCCGTCTCGCCTCGACGGGGTCAGTGTCGAGCAGGTCGTCGGTCATGCCAAGATTCATGCCCAGCGACACCAATTGTGCCTGGGCGCCGTCGTGGAGGTCTCGTTCGACACGCCGCATCTCGGCTTCTTGGACATCGAGAGCTTCA
>Ga0208357_1001792_pt1 | contig 15198 bp, 16 predicted proteins | sample NGESurdeep092012_6_FD_184487 | JGI IMG/M metagenome (GOLD analysis project Ga0208357, IMG submission 184487) | Arctic peat soil microbial communities from Barrow, Alaska - NGEE Surface sample F52-2 deep-092012 (SPAdes) | ecosystem: Environmental > Terrestrial > Soil > Wetlands > Peat ... | reverse complement strand
CATTAGCTGAACCTCCTCGGTGTCTCCCACTTCACTCAAGCGCCCTCATGTCGCACGTAATCGCTGGTTGCCTCCATCGCGACCAGCGTGACGTCATGACCGCGCAGGTCAGCGGCGAGGGTCAGCAGCGCACGCGTGGTTGTCCGGTACTCCCGGACCTCCTGGCACCGCCGCCCGGGCTTGTCTGCGTGCGGAACCCGCACGCAGGCCGTCAGGGTCGCCTTGCCCAGGTCCAGCGCAGCCACGCGCTCGACCAGCTCCGGCAGATCGCTTGTCTCCTCCACCAGGAACCGCCTCTCCCGTGCTCACGGAACGGAACGGCTGCCCGCGGGAGTAGCAGGGAAGATAAGAGTCGGACTCACGTGCTCGAGGCAACACTGCGCGGCCACTGGCGCAACTCCCCGCGTCAGACTGTAAAACGGCCTCCACCACGCGCCAAGACGGTACGACGTCGGCGGGCAACCACACCGATTTTCACGCCTGCAGGGCGTCCCCGCCAGGGGACATTTCTGACTGTAAAACCGTCGGCTCAGCCTAATGGCAGCTACCGGGTCGCCTTCCGGGGCAGACTCGGTTCCGGTAGCGGCCAGTGGGTGAGCACTTGCTCAGCCGGGCAGTTGATGTCTGAACGTAGACCGTGCCCCGCTGGCCGCGAGGAGGATAAGACCGCTGATGGGGTGGCGTGCCCGCTGGTAGCTGGCGTGAGCGCTGGTCCTGTGAGCTTGCCGGAGTAGAACGGCCGGTCCTTCGCGACCCGGTCGATGGCGATCAGGGTCCCGTCGATCACCACGAACGCGTGCCCCGCCTTCTTCGCCGCGCGCAGCGCCGGGGCCAGCCGCGGCGAGCGGGCGGCCATCAGCCGCACCGTCTCGGTGACATACCGCCAGGCCGTGGCCGTGCCGACGCCGAACCCGGCGGCCAGCTGGGCGAGGGTCTCGCCCTTGCGCAGGTGCGCCAGGACCAGCAGAGCCTGCCGCCCGGGGTTCAGCTTGCGCCAGCACGACCCGATCGCGGCCCGGTGCCGCCGGAACGAGGTCCTCACGAGCAGTGACGGGAAGGTCAGCGTCGGCAGCGGAGGGACTCAGACGGTGGTCTACAAGGCAGGCGATGTCGTCACGATCACCGCTGCCATCTTCCCCAACGGGGCTGACGGCGTGGCGTCGGGCTTTGCCGGATGGACCGGCTGTGACTCGGTGTCCTCAGACGGGATGACCTGCACCGTGACCATGAACAAGGTCCGGAGTGTGACTGCGGAGGTCGTTTACGGCTAGTCGTGGCGGTGGCCGCGCTCAGCGGCACCAGTCCCGAAGGGGGGATCCTGGGAGGGCCAGGGAGCTGATTGCCGGGTTCCCTGGCCTGCTGGCGTGCGGGGAGGTATCAGGGGGTCATGAGCACACCCCCGCTGAATCAGCAGGCCCTGCAGCAGCAGGTGGCATGCCTGCAGCAGGCTACCGCCGCCGCCCCAGTGCAGGCCAGGGCCGAGCAGGACCGCGCGGTGGCCGCCGACAGGCTGGCCACGATCACCAGCGAGCTGAAGTACCGGGATCATGTTCGGGTCGCGGCGTGGCGACGTCACCGAGTTCCGGGTTACCAAGCGCGAGGCCAAGGACGTAAAGGCCACGCTGCTGCGATTGATGAACGGGCCAGCATCTGCTCCTAATGCCACTCCCGCTGTTTCATCCGGCTCACTGGCCGACGCAGGTGCGGATGGGAGGCAGCTCCGACGTCCAGTCGGTGAAAGCGGCGAACACCTCGTCGGGCTCGGCCCCGTCCGGCAGCCTGTCGGTAAGAGTCGTGACCAGTCCATGGTGCCAGGCTGCCAAACCTGAACACGCCATGGTGCCAGGTCGGCGGGCTGACCTGGCACCATGGCGCGGGCTACGGTGCGACGGTCGCCAGCGACCAGCCGATCATTACTGCGTCGGTGATCGGCGCGGTCGTAGAGAGCGCGAGCGCGTGCCCGGTATCGGGGACGGTTACCACCCTCAGGTGCGCCGCGGGTGAGTAGAACTGCGACTCATAGGCCCGCACCGACGCAGGGCTGGCGCAGTTGTAGACAGTGACCCCGGTGCAGAACAGGTTGTCGTCCGCGCCGACGACCACGAGGACAGGCGCCGAAATCTGGTCGGACGGCTGCTGGCTAGCCGGCAGCCCGAGCATCGAGGTGGCGCCTGCCAGCACTGGAACCGTGACAGTGTCCTTATTGGCTTCGTCTGCGGCCACCACGTTCGGATTCGCGGTCGGCGCGTTATAGAAGATGGATCCGCGGGTGCCGGGCTCAGTCGTCAGGTATCCGGTGTCCATCGCCGAGCCAGCGAATTGCGGATCGAACGCCGCCGGATACAGGTCGCCTTCGAGCGTGGAGATGTCGGGACTGAGCGCGTGCAGGGCGCCGGTCGCTATCAACGCGTTCACGTCGTGATAGTCGGCGGCTTCGAGCCACGCGTCGACCGAGCCGATGGAGTGGCCGACGGTTATGACGCTCGAGAAGGCGTGCCCGTCGACGGCACCGGACCGCAGCGCTGTTATCGCGTCGTGCAGGGCGACTGCTTCCGCCGTCAAAGTCACATCTGCACTCACTGGGTGCGAGCTGTTGCCCTGCCCGATCGGATCGATGTCGAATGTCGCGTAGCCGGCTGCGGTGGCCCCGTCGACATAGGAGTAGTAGCCAGCGCCGTAGGGGAAGTCCCAGTAGAGGTGGTTATAGGTGGCACCCGGAATAAGGACCTGCACGGTCCTCGGCTCTTGCTGCCCGCGGTAGCACAGCTGGCCCCACAACGTCTGGTCTGCCGGGCCGGGATCGGTGATGGCCACCTGCAGGTTGTGAACTGAGCAGTTCGGCGGCGGTAGACCGGCGGCCCGGGCAGCAACAGGGGCCAATACCAGGGCGCCAGAAGTGGCAAAAGCGACGACCAACGAGGACCTGTAAAAGAATGGACCCGACGGCCGGTGCCAAGCTCGCGAAATTGCTCGATACATTGCGGACGATCCTTTCCTGGTAGACCGGCAAGCGGGCTGCCTGCCGGTGTGCGCTTGGATCGTCCGCGACTGCACATGCTCAGCGCGTCACGGTGGGCACCACAGTTATTTGCCGGCTCGGCCAGGCCATGGCGCTCCGGCTAGTTATCTCCTACGATCTGCGCTCATGGGAGGGAAAAGGCCTGCGGGCCCGCTGCTCGATCGTGCGTTGGAGGTCAGCACGATCAGCTCCGCGCTCGAGTCCGCGTGCTCAGGTTCGGGTTCGGCCCTGCTCGTGCAAGGCGCGGCGGGCATCGGCAAGACCCGGCTGCTAGCCCATGCGTGCGGACAGGCATCTCGCGCCGGAATGACCGTGCTGTCGGCGAGGTCCGCCGAGTTCGAGAGCGGTTATGCATGGGGTGTGGTCCGGCAGCTATTCGAGACCGAGACGCGGGCCGATGGCATCGAACTAGCCGGCGACGCGGCTACCCTGGCGGGTCCCGCACTAACGCCGGGTGAGCACAAGGCCGAGGAAGACTCGTTCGCCGTGCTGCACGGCCTGTATTGGCTGACAGTCAGCATCACGCAGCGAACGCCCGTACTCCTGACGGTCGACGACCTGCACTGGGCGGATCAGCCGTCGCTTCGCTTCATCGGACATCTGGTGCGCCGCCTGGAAGGGCTCCCGGTTGCGCTCGTACTCACGGTTCGCGAGCCGCGCACCGGGACGGCGCAGGACAAGGCACTTACCGCCGGCCTCGCCGCAGAGCCTGGCGTGACCGTCGTCCGACCCGCGGCGCTTAGCCGTGCGGCGTGCGCTGAACTTGTCCGGGGCGCGCTCGAGAGTGACCCGTCGGCCGCGTTCCAGGACGCCTGCCGCGAGCTCACCGGAGGGAACCCGCTCCTGCTGCACGCGTTGCTGACCAGCCTCGTAGCCGAGCAGATCCAGGGGCAGGACACCGACGTGCCGCACCTTCGCCGCCTTACGCCTGGCACGGTATCCCGCAGTGTGTTGCTGCAGCTCGGGCGGATGTCGCCTGCGGCACTCGCGGCTGCCCGCGCGATCGCCGTGCTCGGCACCGCGGCTACCACGGCACGAGCCGGCCTGCTGGCCGACCTCGACGGCGACGCCTGCGCCGAGGCCGTCGCAGACCTGATGTCCGAGCAGCTAATCGAGGGCGAGCATGCCCTCGGGTTCGTGCATCCGCTAGTCCGCTCTGCCGTCTACGAGGATCTGGTCCCTCCGGTCCGGCAGCGGTGGCACAGTCGCGCGGCGCGGATGCTCGATGCGGGAAACGCGGCGCCGGAGGAGGTCACCGTCCATCTGCTGGCCTCGGCCGCATCGGGCGACGACTGGGTGGTGCGCAAACTGCGCGCAGCCGCGGCCGATGCTCGCGGCCGGGGCGCTGCGGATGTGGCTGTCATGTGCTTGCAGCACGCGCTGGCAGAGCCGCCGGCCGCAGCCGAGCGGGCTGAGGTGCTATTCGAGCTCGGCGTGCTAGAGACCATGCAGGACCCGGCGGAGGCGGCAAGTCATCTGTCTGATGCGCTAGCAACGACCGCAAGCTGGCCGCGTCGCGGTGAGGTCGCGCTGGCGCTAGCCGAGGCGCTAGCGCTCGGCGGCCAGTTCGCCGCGGCCGTGGACCTGCTGACCAGCGCGTCGGCCGAAGCGGCTAACGAACAATCCCGAGAGCGCCTGCAGGCCGCCCTGTTCAACACCGCTCGCATGGATCTCGGCACCCGAGGGGCCGCCGGGCGGCTGCTAGAGCGGGTGCAGGCGAGGTCAGCACGTGGTGAGCAACTCGAACCGCAGCTGGCCGCCAACCTGGCAATAGAGCTGGCGTCAGCCGGACAGGACCGCGACGCGGCGGTGGTGAGCGCACGGGCAGCGCTCACGGCGATACCACTGCTGATGTCGGTCAGTGCCGCCGCTCTCCCGGAGACCATCTCGGTGCTCCTGTTCGCCGACGACGCTGCCGGAGCCAAGGCCGCTGCGCACGAGTGGCTGCAGCTCGCGCGACAGCAGGGATCGCTGCCGTCCGCCGCCGTTGCGGACGGATTCGGGTCGCTGGTCGCGCTGTATGGCGGTGAGGTCAGCAAGGCCGTCGCGGACGGGCTGCACGGCATGGCCGGGACGGCCAACATCTGGATCTCGACCATCGTGTCCTCTTTTGTCGTTCGGGCCCTGATCGACCGGGGCGAGCTGGCCCAGGCAAAGGCTCTGCTGGCCGAGCATGGGCTCACCGGCGATTTGCCGCCTAGCTGGCCGCACAACCTGGTCCGGCACGCGCGCGGATGCCTGCATGCGGCAGCTGGTGACCACACCGCAGCCGTGGCGGACCTGCTGACGGCGGGTGAGCATGCCGACCAATGGGGCATTCCCAATCCTGCGATCCTGCCCTGGCGCTCGGACGCTGCCCTTGCACTCGCGGCGGTGGGGGACCGCACCGAGGCGACTCGGCTGGCCACCGCCGAAGTGGACGTGGCGCGCAGGTGGGGAGCAGGCCGGGCGCTCGGTATCGCGCTGCGGGCGGCAGGGCTCGTCGACGGGTCTGACGATGGGATGCAGCTGCTGGCTGAGGCGGTCACCGTGCTGCGCCCTGCACCCGCGCCGCTTGAGCTGGCGCGCGCGCTCGTCGATCTCGGCTCGGCGCAGCGCAGGTCCGGTGCGCGGAACGCAGCCCGGCAGCCCCTGCGTGAAGGGCTCGACCTTGCCTACCGTCAGGGCGGCCGGCGGCTGGCTGAGCGAGCCAGGCGGGAGCTAGTGATCGCGGGTGGCAAACCGCGCCGCGATGCCGTCCGCGGCAGGGACGCTCTCACGCCGAGCGAGCTGCGGGTCGCTGAGCTAGCAGCCAGCGGGCAGACGAACCGGCAGATCGCTCAGGCGCTGTTCATCACTCAGCGAACCGTGGAGAACCATCTCACCAGCACCTACGGCAAACTCGGGATTAGGTCGAGGTCCGAGCTCGCCGCTGCCCTGACGGGCAGCCCACCAGGCGCGGAATGACGCCTGGTGGACCCCCTCTTGCGGTGCCAGCAGTCGCGCGCTATCGCTTGATCCGAGCGGTGCCGCGGTAGGTCTGCTACCAGACGACTGGCTTACCGTTCTCCGAGCAGGCGCCGCTCTTCGTACGGCCGAGGATGCTGACGATGCTGAGTACGACCTTGCCAGAGCCGCTGATCCCTTTATAGGCGCCGGTGCCGCCGCTGACGGTGAACTTGCCGCCACCGGTGAACATGAAGAAGCACGTCGCCGGGTTGACCTTCGGTGCCCCAGTGGTAGGGCCGGGGTGGTTGACCTTGAAGCTGCCGCGCGGGAACTTGACCGCGTCGCTTGTTCTGCCGGAGGTAGTTGAGACGGGGACGTCCTCCTGGTGCGATTGTGCGGGCTTTGGTGTCTCATGGACCTTGCTCCGTCTCGGTCCGCCAGGCTCGGGCAGCAGCCGTTGCAGCACGGCGAACAACTCTGACCAGCCGCTGAAGGGATGCGGCTTGCCGTCGCTCGCCCGCACTGTCCCTGAGACCAGCTGGCGGTCGCTGGTCAGCTCCAGCTGCAAGACCGTCTGGCGGATGCGTTCCATGTCCTGGATCGTCCGTCGGGCCGCACAGCTACCGCATCACGGTGCGACCCTAAGATTTGCGCACTTCAAGGATCCGATTCCGGGTGGCTGGCGGCCCTCGCGGATTCTCCGAGGGTATCCAGGCTGCCGACCTCCACGAACGCCGTGTCGAGATAGTCGGCCTGGTCGTCGAGGAGGGTGACGCTGCCGTCGGCGTCTATTCGGTCGATCGTGAGCGTCGTCTCGTCCTGCTGATCGCACAGCTGCGCGTACTCGTCCTCAACAGCGCCGAGCGCGTCCTTTGCGCGGACCGACTCGGCCTGCGCTCCGGACAGCCTCTCCTCAAGGCGGGTGTGCTCGTCGTCGAGGGCGGCGAGGACATCGCTGGCCGCCAGCAGCCGGCTGAGCTCGCTCTGTTTACTGGTCGGGTGCGCCTCGGCGCTGCCGACGTCGATGTCGGCCCACTCGTGGCCTGCACCCACTTGTGCGCGCCCTCGAGCTGGTGCAGCTGCTGCGCCTGCACGTCCAGCTCGCGTTCCCGGCGCAGGAGGTCGCCTAGGGAGGTATCGAGTTCGCCGATCTCGGTGTTGATCTCGGCGAGCCGGTCGGCGGAGGAGAACCCGATGATGGACGTGTCGGCGAGGTCGCCATGCGCCCCGCGGCGGCCGTTGCGGGTCTGCCCGTTGCGGGTGGCGCGCGGCCCGTTACCGTCGAGGTCCGCGGGTGATCCGACGCACAGGTGATCGGTGCTGCGGCGCGTGACTCGCTCGCGGTCCACCAGCTGAACGGGGACTCCTTGTACAGCAGCTTCCCGGAGACGTAACGCGGGTCGCCGGGCTCGCCGCCGTGCGGGCGGGGGGCGACGCCTTCGAACTGAACGCGGACGGGCAGGCGGATGGGGTCGATGGCGCGGGAGACTTGTTGCAGGCGCCGGTCGTCGACGAGCAGAACGCGCGATGGAGTAGAGGGTGACTTCGGCGGCCTTGCGCCAGGCCTGTTCGCCGGGTGCGATGTCGATGAGCTCGGCGACGAACGGCAGCTCGACGGGGTCGATGCCGGCCGCGGCCGCGATCGCCAGGCGTGCCTCATGAAGCCGGCGCGGGACGCGGCCGGTGCGGCCAGTGAGCGAGTCTCGCTCGGCGATCAGGTCGGCGCGGCGGGCCTGCGCGGGCCAGCCTTGCTCGCGCAGCTGCTGCTGCTCACCGGACAGTCCTTTCAGCTTGCCGGGCAGCGCGGCGAGGAATGCCAGGGCGGCCGCTTGCTAAGCGCCCGAAGGAACGTTCTGGAGCATTGACAGACTCCCGTGGCGCGGCGCGTAGGCGGCCAGGAAGATGCGGACCGCTTCGTTGGCGAGCCGGTCGCGCTCGGCCGGGGTGGGGCGCTCGTTGGGGTAGAACTGCGCTCTGTCCTGCGGTATGGCCAGGGCGAGATAGGCGAAGTGAGCGGCGGCGAGGCGGGGCTCGTCGGCGGTGAGCAGGCCGCGCTCAATGTAGGTCTGCAGGGCGTTCGCGACGACCTCGATGGCGCGGGCGGGAGCCTGTTCGAAGTAGGTCCGCGCGAGGTCGGGGAACCGTTCGGCTTCGGCGATGATCAGTCGCCGCAGCGCGAGGACATGCGGCTGGAGCACACCGTCGATGTAGCGGCGGGCGAGGTCGGTGAGGACAGTCCGGAGCTCCGCGTGCGAGGCAGGGTCGGTGCTGCGCAGGACCGAGGTCATGTCGGTGATGATCGCCTCGGAGTTGCCGGTCACGCCGAGCACGATGTCGCGGAACAGCTGCTCCTTGTCCGCGAACTGCTTGTAGACCGTCTGCTTGGACACCGCGGCGTCGGCGGCGACCTGGTCCATGCTCGTGTTGCGGTAGCCGTCGCGTAGGAACAGCGCCGTCGCGGCCTCCGTGATCGCCCGGCGCTTGCGCGCTGACCGGCCGGTTTCTGCTGCATCCGGCGCGGCGGGCGCCCCGCCGCCCGGCAGCGGTCCGGGCGAGGTGTCACTGGTATGGGCATGCGGGTGCTCTACGGCTCGGCTCGGCATGGGACCTCCTCCAACCAGATAGTACTGGACAGTCCAGGACTAACGATAGTACTGTACAGTCTAGTTCCGGATCTGAGGCTCGTGGCACAGGAAGGAGCAGCACATGTCCACCGTTACCCAGACACCGCACGGCGCGCGCAGACGTTCGGGCCGCGAGGAGTGCTTGACGGCCGGGAATGTCACGCGCAGCTCGCTCGGCTATCTCGCCCTCGCCGGCCCGTTCTACGTCATCGTTTCCCTGGCGCAGGCGGTGGCCCGTCACGGCTTCGACCTGACCCGGGGCGAATGGAGCCTGCTTGCGCTCGGGCACCTGGGCTGGATCCAGCAGGCCAACCTCGCGCTCACAGGCCTGATGATCATCGTCGGTGCCGTCGGGGTGCGACGGGCGATCGGCCGCTTCGCCGACGCCGGCACCTGGGCGCCCCGGCTGCTGGCCGGATACGGACTCGGGCTCATCGGCGCGGGCATCTTCCGCGCCGACGCGGCTGACGGGTTCCCGCCGGGCACGCCCGCCGCGCACCTCAGCGGGCACGGCATTATGCACCTGCTGTTCGGCACGCTCGGCTTTGCCTGCCTGATAGCCGCCTGCTTCGTCATCGCACGCAGCTATCGCAGGCGCACACGCCGCCGAGGCGCCGTCGCGTCCGGCGTGGTCGGGGTGGTGTTCGCGGCTGGGTTCGCCGGGATCGCGACCGGCGCCGCCAGTGAGGCAGTCAACCTCGGTTTCACCGCCGCGGTCATCATCAGCAGCGCCTGGATGACCACCGTCGCCGTGGACCTCTACCGCCGCACCCGCGCCGCCGACACCGACCGGAAGACACCGGCCCCATGACCCCGCGGACCTCCCGTGCACCGCGGACGGTGCCCGGGCGATCCTGCAGCCAGCGATGAAACGGAGACAACGGCAATGACAGCGAGCGTCACCTTCGACACAACGGTGACCGCGGCCGGCAGCAACACCGGCATCGTAGTCCCGGACGAGCTGATCGAGCGCCTCGGCGCAGGCCGGCGGCCCGCCGTCATCGTGAACGTGAACGGCTACGAGTACCGAAACACCGTCGGGGTGATGGGTGGCAGGCACATGATCAGCATTAGCGCCGCAGTCCGCAAGGACGCCGGCCTGAAGGCCGGCGACCAGATCCACGTCGTCCTCACCCTCGCTGAGGGTCCCCGCGAGGTCACCGTACCCGACGACCTGGCCGCCGCCCTGTCCGCTGACCCGGCAGCCAAGGCGTTCTTCGCGAAGCTATCAGGCAGTCTGCAGCACTACCACGTCGACAACATCAGCGCCGCCAAGACCGCCGAAACCCGCCAGCGCCGAATCGAAAAGGCCATCTCCCTGTTCCAGCAAGGAAAGAAACGGTGAGCTGCGCGCCCCCCGGAGCAGCGCCCTGGGAGTTGCGTCTCCGAGCGGCTGAAGCTCAGCCGTCGCCCCGCGCCGCCGCTGAAGCCGTCATGCCGGGAAAGCGCCTGGCCCGCCGGGCCGCCGACTTTCCTGCCGGAGGTGACGTCGTGAACGTCCGGATGCTGCATCGCGGACCGGATTCGGCGGCATGCGGCCAGCAAGGCCCGTCGAGCCATCAGCGAGTGGTCGAACCTTAAGTTCGATCGGCGGTCGCGATTATTTCGGCTTATGTTCCCGTCATCGCTGGATGAGTCCTGCTGGTCTGTTCAGGAGCGGAGCAGCTTGTCGAGGGCGGGTGAGCCTGTGAGCCGGGCCGCTATGTCGTCGCCGAGGGCTCGCATCTCGGATTCGGCGTGCCGGGCGTGTGCGGCAAAGCAAAGCTCGCCCATGGGCGAGCGCATGGTTCGTGCCCAGTAGCGGATGGCGACCGGCCTAAGCAGCGGGCTGTGCAGCACGGCGAGGTTGCGCGGGAGCCCTGTCGTGCCGCCGGCGCGCAGGCCATCGAACGCCTCGGTAATGGCCTGGCACATGAGCCCGAGCGTCCGACGGTCTCCTGCGAGGCGCACGGGGTCGGTTCCGCAGAGGTAGAGGGCCGCGGCGATGCACGCGACGAACGCGGCATGGTAGGCAAGCCATCCGTCCATGTCAGCCACCCGCTGGACAGCGAAGCCGCGGCTGGCCAGGGCCGACTCAAGCTCGGCCAGCCGGGGATCGGATCCCTCCTGCAGAGCCGTCGGCTGCTGCCGGATCCGGGCGTAGCCGACGGTCCCATCGGCCATGACGCCACCGACCCCGGGGAAGCCCAGGTATACGTCCCCGGGGACCCTGCCGGTAATGGCGGCGCGGCCGGCCGGGTTGTTGCCGAAGAACACCACGGCTGGATTTCCCGCCAGAGCTGCGAGCCCAGCGCAGGCCGAGACCAGCTGATCACGCCGGACCGCGACAAGCACGATGTCGTAGCCGCCGCCAGCATCGGGGACCACACTGGCCTTTGCTTCCACCCGGCTGCCGTCAAGGACGTCATGGGCGGACAGGCCCCTACTGGCCACTTCATCGGTTCTGGGCCGGTAACTCAGCACTGAGGTCTCGTTTCCCGCAGCGGCCAGGTGCGCCCCGTAGACGGTTCCGATCACGCCAGCGCCGACGATGCGCACCTTCACACTGGCCCTCCAAGAGCCGATAACCGTTACGACGATAACCCTGCTGCTTCGGCTAATGCGCAGAACGGCTCGAAGACTCCCACCTCTGACAGCCAGGCGCGCCCGAGCGATCCAGTCGCAGGCCGAAGGCCGAGCCATCGAACATGTCATGCATCAAGTGAAGCTGACCTGTCGCCCATCAAGCGGAGCCGGACACCTTGCCTAGCCTCACTCGATGTGCGACAGATCGGCTCCGCTTGATGGGCGACGGACCCTGGGTTGGTTTAGCTCTGCACCGCTGGGCTGATGGCGTCACACGGTCGTGTTGGTCGGCCGGCAGCTAGTTGTACTTGTCGTGGTGGCGCAATTCGACGGTTTCGTCCTGGCGGCCGAGCGGCGTCAGGTCGAGGAGCTGGTCGGTCGCGCAGAGCAGCTGGATGACTGGGCCGTAGCCGGACCAGGTACGCAGGATGGTGCCGCCATCCCGGAAGAAAACGCTGAGGCCGCCCTGCTCGCCGGGCCGGGCGGCCCAGGCCTCGCCCCTGTCGGCCAGCTCCTGCGCGGTCCTGAAGTTGTATTCGATGGGCGCGACGCTCTCGTCGTTGGTCACGTGAAAGTCGTAGTTGAAGTCGCTTCCCAGCGACGAATACCACGGGAAGGTCCAGCCCATCCGCTGCCGGAAGGGCTCGATCTTGCTGATCGGCGCCCTGGATACCGCCGCGTACGTGGTGTTGTGCGAATGCAGGTGAGCCAGGTCACCGACGTTGTCGGCCTGGTAGGAGCAGACCGGGCAGCCAGCGTCCCAGGCCGGGTCGAACATGAAGTGCTGGACGATGAGCTGTGTCCGGCCCTCGAACAGATCCAGCAGGCTGGCCTTGCCGTCCGGGCCCTCGAACACGTAGTCCTTCTCGACCGCGACAGCTGGCAGCTCGCGGCGCCGGGCGGCGATCTCCTCGAGGGCGCGCATGGCCTCCTCCTCGGCGGCCTGCAGTTCCTTGCGCGCGGCCAGCCACTCGGCGGCCGAGACTACTCGCGGGCTCATTTCACACTCCTCTGTCCTCGTGGCGGGCTCCATCTTCCACCGTTGAGAGGTTGGACGGACAAGGTCCCAGGAACTCATCGCACTTGCCCCGGGCCAGTGCTAAAGGGCAGCCGGGAAGCCGAAGTACGTGAACAGTTCGGGAACACATAAGCGTGCACACCGCTGATGAGTCCGGCGTCCGTTTCCAGCTCCCGCATCGCCCGCGGGTACTACTAAGGAGTTCGGAAGTATCCTGACTTTGATCTTGTGATCTGGCAGGATTGTGTCGTGCGGGATAACGACGGCCGGAAGCTTGATCACAAGACGCTTGAGGCGCTGCGGGTCCGGGCGGTGGATCAGGTCGGGGAAGGCGCGCATCCCGAGGATGTGGCCGCGGCGCTGGGGCTGCACCGCAAGACGGTGTATGCCTGGCTGGCGAGATACCGCGAGGGTGGCAGGGATGCGCTGAAGGCGCAGCCGGTGCCGGGGCGGCCGCCGAAGCTGGGCGGGCCGCAGTTGTCGCGGCTGTATGCGCTGATCGCCGGGCAGGATCCGCGGCAGATGCAGTTCGAGTTCGCGTTGCGGACCCGGGAGATGGTCCGCGTGGTGATCCGCCGCGAATTCGGTGTCGCCTTGTCGGTGGTCAGCGTGGGGCGGCTTTTGCGCAAGCTGGGAATGTCGCCGCAGCGGCCGCTGCACCGCGCTTACCAGCAGAATCCCGAGGCGGTCGGGCGGTGGAAGAACGAGGAATACCCGGCGATCCGGGCACAGGCCGAGGCGGAGGGCGCCACGGTCTGGTTCGCTGATGAGGCGGGGATCCGCTCGGACTACCACGCGGGCACCACCTGGTCACCCGTCGGCCGGACCCCGGAGGTGAAGAACACCGGGGCCCGCTACTCGGTGAACATGATCTCCGTGGTGTCCGCGAAAGGCGCGCTGCGGTTCGCTGTCTACGAGGGAAACACCACCGCTGCTACCTTTATCGACTTCTGCAAGCGGCTGCTCCATGACGCGGCCGGGCCGGTCTATCTCATCGTGGACGGTCACCCCGCCCATCGCGCCACCGCCACGAAACAGTTCGCCGCCTCCACCGGAGGACGCCTGAGGCTGTTCTTCCTGCCCGGCTACCCGCACCTGCGCTACATCACCGCATAACCGAAATCAGTCGACCTACTTACGCCCTCCTTAGTAACCGCCGCGGCCGTCGGGCGCCGGGCGTTCCCACCGGATGTATTGCTCCGGCGCTTGCGGCGCTGCACTGGCTCGATCAGCTGATAGCGGACCAAGACCCGGTAGACCGTCGACCGGGACACGGCCGGATAGTCGTGGCGGTCCAGCTCGAACACCAGCCTTCGCGGACCCCACCGACGGTGAGCCAGTCGTCCATGGGTCCATTTGCCGCTTTGGCAACGCTATTTGTCAAATGAATCTCTGCGGATGCACGCTGCAGTTATGGATCAGACCAATGACAGCTATGAGGTCGTGGTAATCGGTGGCGCCGCCGCCGGGCTGGCTGGAGCGGTCGCATTGCAGGACGGCACGGCCCCCGACGTCCTTTACGCCGCGGGGCGCACGGAGGTGCAGGCTTACGGCGGCCAGATCCTCCGCGGTGACGTCGACACTCTCGAACGGGATGGTGAGCTGTTCCGCATCCAGGTCCAGGGCCGCACGGTGACTGCGCGCCGGGTCCTGGTCGCAACCGGGGCTCGCGACGAGCTCCCCGATATCGCCGGGCTGGCCGAGCGATGGGGCATCGACGTGCTGCACTGCCCGTACTGCGCCTTCGCCTGCGCGCTCAGCCGAGGCCAGGACCCGCATCTGTTCGTCGTCGGCCAGCACTACGGCGGACCCGAGTCAGCGCAGCCCAGCGGGCGAGTCGTGGCGTTCCCGGCGCCTGCGCCGGGCGCCGGAAGGCCCTGACAGCGAGTTCCGTCGGCAGCCGCCGTCTGACCTGGCAAGAGGCGCGGCCGAGACAGCACGCGGCCAACCCTGACGTTCGGTGACGGTCGGCCAGGTCAGGTTGCGCGGCGGACCCGCCGTTGCGCCGCCATAGAGTTCTCCCGTGGCTGATGCGATCTTCGAGGATTCTCGGCTTGCGGAGATTTACGATCCGCTGGACCCTGACCGGTCCGATCTCGATGCCTATGCCGCTTTGGCTGACGACTTCAGCGCTCGGAGCGTCGTTGACATCGGCTGCGGAACCGGAACTCTCGCGTGCCTGCTCGCCGAGCGTGGCCTCGAGGTGACCGCTATCGATCCGGCGGCCGCCTCGCTCGACGTCGCCCGGCGCAAGCCGGGCGCTGACGGCGTTCGCTGGCTGCACGGATATGCCACGGCTTTGCCTCCGCTGCAGGTTGATCTTGTGACCATGACCGCGAACGTGGCCCAGGTATTCCTGACCGACGAGGAGTGGGCATTAACGCTGCAGGCAGTCCACGGGGCCCTGCGGCCCGGGGGTCGGCTGGTGTTCGAGAGCCGGGATCCTGGGAGGAAGGCGTGGCTCGAGTGGAACCGGGACCAGACTTACCGCCATGTCTTTATCCCGCTGGTCGGCCCCGTCGATACGTGGACAGACTTGACTGGGGTCGAGAGAGACCTGGTCTCCTTCCTGATGACCTTTGTATTCGGCCGTGACGGCGCGGTGCTGAGCTCGCACTCTACGTTGCGGTTCCGAAGCTGCGACGAACTCATGAAATCACTGATAGCGGCCAACCTCGTCGTCGACGAGGTCCGGGACGCTCCTGACCGACTGCGACGTGAGTTTGTCTTCATCGCCCGACGGACGGCATGACGACAGCCAAATCGAGCTGGCGGCGGACTTGTCACGAGACGTGACCTGAGCCCCGTGCGTGGGCGCGAATTCTGCTGGATTACTCCGGGGACCACTGGGGACCACGCGCTGTACCATGAGGCTTATTCAGCCGGCCGCGTAGAAATGCAAGGCTATTACGGTTGAGATGGTTGCGGCGAACGTTGCGAGCGGCCGGCGGTAATCGGTGTGCATGATTCGCCAGGTCTTGAAGTTGGCGATCGTCTGCTCGATGACGTAGCGAATCTTGTTGACCTGCTTGTTAAATTCTTTC
>Ga0208357_1001790_pt1 | contig 15201 bp, 11 predicted proteins | sample NGESurdeep092012_6_FD_184487 | JGI IMG/M metagenome (GOLD analysis project Ga0208357, IMG submission 184487) | Arctic peat soil microbial communities from Barrow, Alaska - NGEE Surface sample F52-2 deep-092012 (SPAdes) | ecosystem: Environmental > Terrestrial > Soil > Wetlands > Peat ... | reverse complement strand
CCGCGAACATCAGTGTCGAGGAGTGCTACGTCGTACTGCCTGGCGCCACGCTTACAAGTGGCGATTAGCTCGCGACGATGGTTCTTGACCGAGACAGACAGCACCTCCACCTCCTCGCCCACGACGATGCCTGGGCAGGGAAAGTCGGCTTCTTCGTCGAAGGCATTCTCGAAGCTCATCAGCTGTTCGTCCTCGTCATTGGCATCGACAATGATCTCGTCGATCAATCGGTCGAGATCTGAGTCGGCTTTACGTCTTGGGCTCATGAGATTGTCCTGTATGTGGCACTCGTGACATCGGCGCACTCTAGGGGGACATGGCAAGAGCCCGTGTCGCTGGTGACGCTCCAACCCGATGTGAGGACGTAGTCCCAGGAACGTTGCCACGACGGGCCTGACGGCGCCTGCCGTGCCGGCAGTCCCGCAGATCCTCGGCGTCGCTTGTTTCAGGTCGGAGCCGGTAACCAGGGCTGGCCTTCGAAGAGGAGGCGCAGTCCGCCGAGGATGTCCTGGTTCTGCTTGCGCATGGTAGAGACGTAACTGCGGATTGCGCAGTAGGCACGAGCGCCGGCCAGTGTGCGCCACGAACCAGAGATCTTCTGCTGGAGCTTCACCATCCTGATGTCGCGCTCCGCCTGGTTGTTATCGAAGCTGGCGCGGAAATCGGAGGCGAAGCGCAGCACGTCGTCCCGCTGGGTGTCGAGGCGGACGAGAAGGTTGTAGGCCTTCTTCTCGTGGCCGTAGCGCTTGTGCGAGGGCGGGCCGGGGTTGGTCAGGCGACCGGCGGCGATGATCTGGCCGTAGCGGGTGCGGATCGAGTGCAGGGCGCTGACCGAGAGGCTCGTGGCCCCGGTGGCCTTGGCCGCTTTCACGATTGTGTTGGCCTCGCACAGAAGCGTCGCCATGTCGTTGGCCCAGAACTGATGGCTGATCCAGCCGATCTCGTTCAATTCGCGGACATGGTGCGCGTTACACAATGAATGCACGACGTCGTAGGCGCGATAGGGCTTCCAGCCGTCGTGGTGGGCGATGCCTGACATCAAAGCGATCACGCCGAGGTCGTCCATGGCCACCCGACCTCGCCTCTGATGGCAGTCGAGAAGGGTGAGGAGGGCCGTCGAGGCGTCGTGGACCCAGTGCAGATTCCCCGCCACCCGTCCTCCGGTTTCGTCGAAGTGCACAGCGTCTGCTCCTCTGAGCAGGCGGCGCACCTCGTCGGTGAACGGCTCCACCAAAGTGCCGGCCTCGGCCACCATCTGAGCCAGCGCCCCCACCGACACCTCGATCCCGAGCAGATCACCGAACAGCTCGGCCATGCGCGCATAGGGCAGGTGCTGGTGCACGGCCAGGTAGGTGGCCAACGCCCGCACACCGTTGCCGTAGCAAGCGGGGGCCGTCGCTTCGGCCGGGAAGGCCGCCTTGGTCTCGCATCCGCAGTGGCAGCGGCGACGCTCGGTGATGTGCTCGACCACCCGCACACAGATGTCGGGCACGTCAAAGACCTGCCGGCGTTCGGTGGCGATGACCTCGGCATCGGCCATGTCGGCCCCACACCCGGTGCAGGCCTCGGGAAGATGGGTCACCACCTCGTCGGGGTCGGCCACCTGGGCCAGGTGCTTGCCTTCCGAACCCGGTTGCTTGCCTGGACGTCGGTTGGCGGCCCGTCGTTCCGCTCGGTTGGGCGCCGGCGGTTTGGACAAACCTTCGGCCGACGGCGGCATCGACGAATTGCGCGGAGTGCGACCGAGCCGCTGTTCGAGATCAGCCAGACGGGCCTTCAGTTCGGCGATCACCGCCGTTTGTTCGGCGATCTCCGACGCCTGCCTGTCGTTCACGGATTGCAGAGCAGCGACCTGATCGGTCAGCTCCTCATACGAGGGCGTGGCGTCGAACGGGGAGAGGTCGTCGGTCGGAATTCCCCACGTTACGCGCGACGTTTTCCCAGGTGGTGGATTGTGGGCTCAGGGGACGTGAACAGTTACATTCGTCGAAACATGTTCTCTCAATCGAAGAACGAGAAAGGCGCGCATACTCTTGGCATCGGTTTGATCACATTCGCTCGATAAAGGAAAGGCCAAGCGGTATTGTTCCAACGGGACTGATCTCGTGTCGGCACAGCCAGAAGGAAACCGGGAATGAAGTGCTGGAACGGACGCCATTCGACCATTCGGCGACGGAGGGTTGAAGGGGGCAGAGGGCGGCTCCGAGTCGCCTTGGTGGCCACATTCGCACTGGCACTCACTGCCTGCGGAGGACCGGCAGCGGTTCCGTCGGCCTCCCGCCACACGTCGGTTTCAACGACGACATCCTCGGCTACCACCACCACTCCACAGCCAAGAACAACGACGACGACAACGACAACGACCATCCAGACTGCTCCGCCAACGGCGCAGCAGATCACCGCGCAGATCACCGACACCCACGAAGAATCTGACCCGAGTGAGAATTTCGTCGGTGGCACCCCGGTAACGGTGGGCGATGGAAATGGGGGCTTTTTCACCGCCGAACCGGCACTCCGTAATCCCAGTGCCGACGGGCATGGCGATCTGATTTTCTTCTGGCACAACCAGACGTTCCTCGGTTGGGACACCAACAAGGAGACCTGGGACGTGACAGTGAGAGCCAACGGTCCAGACACCATTGCCGCCACATATCCCGATTACAGGCCGAATGACGCCGCCTGTTGCCCCTCCCTGCCGCCGGTCACCATCACCTACAGCTGGGGTGGAACGCGTCTGGCCCAGAGTCAATCGCTTCCCGCCGGAACCCTCGTTGGCGTCACCGTCGCCGTGGGATGACAGAGGGGCCGTCGGAGACCGAAGTTCAAAGATCGGGATTTTCGGTCAGCGGCGCTGTCCGTCGTACCCGCACTCGCTAGACGATCGGCTCATGGGGAATCCAGTCCCCGTGAGCCACCAGCAGGGCGTCGACTAAAGCGGTGATCTGATCGAGGTCGAGCTCGGCTGCGGTATGGGGATCGAGCATGGCTGCGTGGTAGATGTGGTCGACCCGTCCGGTCAGGGCCGCTTCAACGGTGAGCTCCTGGACATTGACGTTCGTCCTGATGAGGGCGGCCAGCTGAGGGGGGAGGGTTCCGATCCGGGTGGGCTGGACGCCGTTGCCGTCGACCAGGCAGGGAACTTCGACAGTGCAGCCAGGCGGTAGGTCGTCGATCAATCCCTCGTTGGCGACGTTGCCGTAGATGACCCGGGGCTTCCCCGTTTCGATGCTCCGGATGATGGTGGCGGCATACTCGAAGCTCGGCTGTACCTCGATCGGCCCGTCGCCTTCCAGCCGTTCCCGCTCGGCGTCCCAGCTGGCGATCTGAGCCACGCACCGGCGTGGATATTCGTCGAGAGGGATGTTGAAGCGGTCGATGAGTTCGGGCTGGTCGCGTTTGATGAACCAGGGCACATATTCGGCAAAATGCTCGCTCGACTCGGTCACGAAATAGCCGAATCGACGCAGGACCTCGTAACGGACGCGATTGCCGTCGGGAATATCTCCGGACCGGCCGAGGGCCCGCAGCTTCGGATAGAGGTCCTCGTCATGGCGCTCGAACTTGAGATAGAAGGCCATGTGGTTGATCCCGGCGGCCAGGTAGTCGATCTCACCGTAGGGAATGCCTAGGTCGAGGGAGAGTTCGTAGGCCGTTCCCTGGACGCTGTGGCACAGTCCCACCGTTCGAATGGAGCTGGCCCGGTTGATGGCCCGGCAGTTGATGGCCATGGGGTTCGTGTAGTTGAGGAACCAGACATCGGGACAGAGCTCTTCCATGTCGGCGCACATCTCCAACACCACCGGGATGGTGCGTAGGCCGCGCATGATCCCACCGATACCCAAGGTGTCGCCGATCGTCTGGCGAAGACCGAATTGTTTGGGTACCTCGAAGTCGGTGACAGTGCACGGCTCGTAGCCACCCACCTGAATCATGTTGATGGCGTAGTCGGCACCGTCGAGGGCGGCACGACGATCGGTGGTGGCGGTGATCTTGGCTGGTGCCTTCAAGGCCTCGGACAGTCGGCGGGCCACGAGCTCGGATGTGGCCAGGCGCTCGGCGTCGATGTCGTGGAGAACGATCTCGGAGTCGGCCAGCTCCTCGTGGCCGAGGATGTCGCCGAGCAGGTTGCGGGCGAAAACGGTGCTCCCGGCCCCGAGGAAGACGGTTTTAGGCATCCACCGGAGACTACCGCGCAGCCCCCGTAGGGAGACCTCCGATGATTCCGCCGGTCTTCGGGAGGTGGATCAACCGATGGCGCGCTTGGCTGCTCCCTCACGGACCAGAGGAAGCAGCTCCTTGCCGAACTCGAGTGCATCCGGCACCGGGTCGAATCCCTTCAGCAGCAACGTGGTGATCCCGAGGTCGCAGTAGCGGAGCATGGATTCAGCCACTTGTTCAGCGGTACCCACCAGAGCCGTCGAGTTGCCGGCGGCACCGGTCAGGTTGGCCACCCTCATCCACAGCCGCTCGTCATAGACCTCTTTTTCGGCCGACATCTCGATGAGCCGCTTGCGACCGACAGAGGTGGTTCCCGTAGCACGATCGACCGAGAGGGTGGCGTTGCTTTTCCCGCCGAGGCCCTGGTAGGTCTCCTTCTGGCCACCCATGCGCTCTTTGGCCATTGCGATCCGTTCGGCCGTCTGTTCGGCGATCCACTCGGCCTTCTCCCACGCTTCATTTTCGGTGTCGGCGATGATGGGCCGGAGGGAGAGGCTGAAGCGCAGACGACGACCGGTGGTGGAGGCCGCCTTCTCGATAACGGCCATCCGTTCAGCCACCGCGGCCCGGGGCTCGCCCCAGAAGGCGTAGACGTCAGCTTCCGCCGCTCCCACCTCGATGGCGGCCGGCGAAGCACCGGCGAAATAGAGGGGGATGCCGTCAGGTGACACCGGCTTGACCGAACTGAAGGCACCTTCGTAGCGAAAGAACTCCCCCTCGAAGTCGAAGGGCGAACTCTCCTGCCAGATGCGGCGCACGATCGACATCACCTCACCCGTTCGACGGTACCGGGCGTCGTGAGGAACGAAGTCTCCCTCGCGCTTCTGGTCGGCCTCATCACCTCCGGTGATGAAGTGGATGGCGATCCTTCCACCACCGGTGAGGTGATCCAGGGTGGCCGCCATGCGAGCCAGAAGGACGGGCTGAACGAATCCAGGGCGATGAGCGACCAGGACCTTCAGGTTGTCGGTGTGGTGGAGGACGGAGGAGGCCACCGCCCATCCTTCAGGAGCGACGGCTCCGTAACCGACCAGGACGCGGTCGAACCCGGCCTGCTCGTGAGCACGGGAGATGTCGACCAGATAGTCGGGATCGATAACCGGTCCGTCCATCCAGTCCACGACAGGGCCGTCGACCAAGGGACCTTTGATCTCCGACGCATCGCGCGTCCCGACCATTCCGATGATCTCGATGGGCATGCAGCTCGGTCCCTTCGTCCTAACCGGACCCGACCCCTGATTCGGAGGGTGACGGGTCCTTTTCGAGGTGAACTCCCTGCTCAAGGCTAATCTCGGCCCGTTCGTTAACTGGGCGCGTTCTGGAAAGAAAACCGGCGCCAGCTACGGCTGACGAGGGCTCAGGAAGCGGCCCGACCGTGTCGATAGAGAGACATGGTCGTCTCGCACCTCGATTCGCTCCGGACCTCTGGACCGAGATCGTCACGCTCACCCGACTTCGAGCCCCGCTGGTCATGCGCCCTGGTCAACAACATGCCCGACAGCGCTTTCGAGGAGACCGAACGACAGTTCCTGAACCTTCTGAATGCCGGCTCAGGCACCAACGCACTCGACATACGGCTCTATGTCATGGATGACATAGTCCGCGGTGAAGAAGTGGCCACGCGCATTGGCGAGCGCTATGCCGAAGTCTCTGAGCTCTACCGAGATCCCCCTGACGTCCTGATCGTCACGGGAGCCAATCCCGTGGAGAAGAACATCCGGGACGAACCCTTTTGGTCCGAGATGGTCACGTTGTTGTCCTGGGCCAGCGAGAGCGTCCAATCCATGCTTCTCTCCTGCCTGGCCGCCCATGCCGCCCTGACCATTTTCGATGGGCTCGAGCGCCAACAACTCTCCCGGAAATGCACCGGCGTCTTTTCCCAGCAGGTAGAGCTGACCGACGCACTGGCCATCGGCGTGGGATCGTCTCTGGCTCTTCCCCACTCGCGTCTGAACACCGTCCCGACCAGCCAGATCCGCGCCGCCGGATACGACGTCCCCTTGTACTCGAAAGACATCGGCTGGAGCGTGGCCACCCGAATGGTGGAACGGGCCAGGCTCGTCCTGGTCCAGGCCCACCCCGAGTACGGACCGAGCACGTTGCTCCGCGAGTACCACCGGGACGCCAGGCGGTACGTGCTCGGGACGCGCGACGAGCGGCCGGTACTACCCCGAGACTGCGTGGCTCCCGGTGACCGGGGCCTCCTGGAAGAGCTGCACGAGACGATCACCACCGGTGAGCGGGACCCGGAGCTGGTGACCTCCTTCCCCTTCGACGAGGTGGGGGCCCGGGCCACCTGGTCGTGGCACGAGCAGGCGACGCAGCTCTACGCCAACTGGCTGTCCGGCGTCCCGAAGCGGAGCAAGTGAAAGCCATGCGCGACGAGACCATCGCCATCCACGGGGGCTACACCGCTGACAGCACCCGGGCCGTGGCCGTCCCCATTTATCAGACGGTGGCCCACGACTTCATCGACTCCGAGCACGCCGGGGCGGTTCTCGATCTCGAGATTCCGGGATTCCACTACAACCGGATCAACAACCCCACCAACGACGTCCTCGAGAAGCGGATCGCCGCCCTCGAAGGAGGTACGGCGGCACTCGTTCTCTCCTCGGGTATGGCCGCTGTCAGCTGCGCCATCCTCACGGTGGCGCAGGCCGGATCGAACTTCGTGGTCACGCCCCAGCTGTACGGAGCCACCTTCACCTACTTCGCTCACGTCCTGCCCACGCTGGGGATCGAGGCTCGGTTCGCGCCGGACGACCAGGCCGGTTCGATCGCCGCCTTGATCGACGAACGGACGTGTGCCGTTTTCTGCGAGACGATCGGAAATCCTGCGGGCAACATCATCGACCTCCAGGCCGTGGCCGCCGTGGCCCACGGAGCCGGCGTACCCCTCATCGTGGACAACACCATCGCCACTCCCTTGATGTTGAAGCCCATCGAGCACGGAGCCGATGTGGTCGTCCACTCGCTGACCAAGTTCATTGGGGGTCACGGCACCACTCTCGGGGGGGCCATTGTCGATGGCGGAACGTTTCCCTGGACCGAGAACGCGGCGCGGTTTCCGACGTTCAACCAGCCCGAACCGGCCTTCCATGACGTCGTCTTCGCCCGGGACTTTCCTGAACGCCCTTTCACCGTCCGGGCCCGGTCAGTCCAGCTCAGGAACACCGGGGCCACCCTGTCGCCTCTGGCCGCCTTCCAGCTTCTCCAGGGCCTGGAGACCTTGCCGGTCAGGCTCGAACGACACGAATCAAACGCCCGGAAAGTAGCTGACTATCTGGCCCGGGATTCTCGGGTCCAGTGGGTGAACTTTGCCGGATTCCCCGACAATCCGTATCATCATTTGGTCCAGCGGTACCTCCGTGGCCGGGTCCCTTCGATCATCACCTTCGGCGTGGCCGGGGGGTATCAGGCCGGACTGACCTTCTTCGACTCGCTGAACCTCTTCAAGCGGCTGCTCAACCTGGGAGACGCCAAATCATTGGCCATCCACCCGGCCTCGACCACACACCGTCAACTGAGCGAGTCGGAGCGGGCGGCCGCCGGAATCCGACCGGAGACCATCCGGTTGTCCATCGGACTCGAACACATCGATGATCTGACCGACGACCTCGACCAGGCGCTGACCAAAGCCGCCAGTTAAACGTCAGCGGGCCAAAATTGGGGCCGTGCTCGGTTGGTCGATCAGGTTCTGGACGCAGTCCTGGGCGTCGAGAACGGCCCTGATCCGACTCTGGGGCGAAGGCAGGTAGTGCGTGAAGTACCGCGCTCCCTCGGTGAGAACTCCCAGGAGCGAGAGATTGGGTTGGAGATGACCGTCGGCGTCGACGGGGTGGAAGTGCTCGCTGATGGCCACGCTCCCCACCGGCGTGCTGCCGTAGCTCATCTGGGTCAACCGCCCCTTGGCATAGAGCCGGGTGAGCAGCGGTGAGCTCGAACGGACCAGCGATGGGAGATCCAGATGGCCCCGGACCACACCGTTGACCGTCGCCGTCGTCTCTTCGTCGAGCTCGGTCGAACGGATGGTCACCCGGCCGTCCGGCAGGGCGGTCAGCTCGGGATTCGGACCGAAGGGAACGTGGACCACACCGGCATCGATCAGGGCCAACAGCTGCTGGGAGCGCAGGGCCGGCGGTCCGGCTTCGAGGCGGTTGATCCGACCTCGGATATTCGACTGGAAATCGAGATAGGAGTTGAAGGTGAGCCCACCGAACTCGATGACGGTACGGAGTTGGTCACGGAGGATGCGAAGAACCTCCAAGGCCGCTTTGACCGGGCTCTTTCCCGGGACAAGGGCCGCCTCCAAGTCGTTCTCCACCATCTCGTAGACTTGATTCTCGTAGTCGGTACTCGAGGTGTAATGGCGGCCGGCCCCGGCAAACACGTGGCTGGCCGGATCGAAACGGCCGTAGACCGGCTCGAAGTGCTCGACGACTTTCCCGAATACTCCCTCCCGCCAACCGCATTCGAGCAGCCTCCGCACCTCGTCAGACTCGTCGTCGCCCCCCTTCAAGAACGCGGCATGGGTGAGATACCGGGCCTGCATCTCGGCGAAGAGCAGGGGGAGAAGGTCATGACGGAAGTCGACTTCCCGGCGGGTGGTCGAACCCTCTGGGTGAGTCACGGCGGCGAACCGTTCGGGCGTGCAGACCACCGGACGGTACGCCCCGTAGGGGTCGCTTCCGTCGGCCGACTTGGCGCAGTAGGGCACCCCGGTGCGGGAGTAGAGATAGATGACCGGTTCATTCCCGCTGCGCACGTAGCGCATGCGATCGCCGACGTCTTCGAATGTCCCGCCCCGCCCGACAGTCAACGCGGTGAGAAGGTCGAATCCGACCAGTCCCATCCCAGCCACCGCCACCGGTGTCCCCGGCGGAATCGGCCTGTCGAAGTATTCGACCGGGTAAGGCCGTAGGAAACGAATGTCGGAGCCGTCAGCCACCGATTCATCATTCCAAGTGTGTCCGGACGTCAGAACGACATGGTTCACACAGAGCGTACGGCCGTTGTCGAGGACGACCGCCTCCCGCCCTCCCGATGCGGCGATGTCGACGGCCGAGGCGTAGTGACGCACCATCTCGAGATTGTCGGGAGCATGGGCCATCAGCGTGTCGAAGAACCAGACGAGGTACTCGCCCATGAGCCGTCGGGGCAGATAGTCGGTGGGCTGTATCGGTGTTCCCTCGGTGCTGATCCGGCAATCGTGGCCGCACCACCGGTAACCAGTGGTGACCGCCCATTCGTACAGCCCCACGGCATAGGGAAGGTCCTCGGTTCCTTCCGGCGATGCGTAGAGCGAAAGCTGACCACACGGGTTGTTGAGCACCAGGTAATCGGGCTGACTCATGGCGTAGACGCCACCGCCCAGCTGACCCGGCTCTATGACGTGGACCCTGATCGGCATGTCGGTGCGGCGGGCCAGGGCCACCGTCCGCTCCAGAACACAGAGGCCCCATGATCCAAAACCGACGATGGCAAATTCAATCACGGCCGGCCTCGCAGGCAGGCTGAAGCCGGGCGACAGCAATCCAAACCTGCTGACGTCCATCGACGCGACGAACTCAACCGCATTGCGGCCCCCGACAAAGGCATCCAAATGATCAAGCAATAATGCTGCAATGAAGTCAAACAACGATTTCGCAATTAAGTCCGGCGACGGAACTGCCGATGAATTCAAAACAACAGCGCCGCAATTGGCCGTCCGAAGGGGGCTCGACGTTTGACTCAAGCCATCGAGATGACGATTGGATCGGTAGGATGACTGGACCTCAGGACACGGGTGCCACCGCTCTCGACACGGCTGCCCCGGCCGGCGCCGAAGCCAGCGGGGCCAGAAGAAATGAGACAGTGGTGGACGCTTCCGGGACACTGCGACTGGGAACCCTCGATGTAGGCCGCCTCGGCTTTGGGACCATGCAACTGACTGGTCCTGGAGTGTGGGGTCCACCTGAGGACCGGTCCCGGGCCATCGACGTTCTGAAGCGGGCCGTGGCTCTGGGCATCACTCTGATCGATACCGCCGATTCCTACGGCCCCGACGTGGCTGAAGAGCTCGTTCGAGAGGCCCTTCACCCGTATCCGGCCGGCGTCGTCATCGCCACCAAAGCCGGACTCACCCGCTCCGGACCCGATCAGTGGGAATCGTGTGGTCGGCCCGAGTATCTGAAGAGCCAGTGCGAGGGGAGCCTCCGTCGCCTGGACGTCGACCACATCGACCTTTTCCAACTCCACCGGATCGATCCGTCGGTCCCGGCTGACGATCAGTTCGGCGCCCTCAAGGATCTACGGGACGCCGGCAAGGTGGCCGAAATCGGCCTCTCGGAAGTCACCGTCGAGCAGATCGAGCAGGCCCGGCGGGTCGTGCCTGTGGTCAGCGTGCAGAACCAGTACAACATCGCCCAACGAGGGGCCGACGGCGTCCTCCAGCACTGTGAGGACCACGGGATCGGCTTCATCCCGTGGTTCCCCCTGGCCAACGGGTCGCTCACCGGCCAGGGTGGGCCCCTCGACACCGTCGCCGCAGACCTGGGGGCCACAACCTCACAGATCAGTCTGGCGTGGTTACTCCGGCGGTCTCCGGTCATGCTGCCCATCCCGGGGACGTCATCGCCCGAGCACCTGGACGAGAACTGGGCGGCGCGCACCATCGCACTTTCCGACGCGCAATATTCCGAACTGACCGACGCCCGCAAGCAGGTCCGCCGTTGGGCGTTGTCCAGCGGGGCGGCCGGGTAGAGCAATGGCGGCGGACCTGGTCATTCGGAACGGGACCCTGGCTGACGGTTCCGGGGGGCCACTGCGCCGGGTCGACATCGCCGTAACCGGTGACCGGATCTCCGAAGTCGGAGACCAGATAAGTCGCGGCCGCCGTGAGATCGACGCTGACGGCCTGCTGGTGACCCCGGGCTTCGTCGATCCCCACACCCACTACGACGGCCAAGCCACGTGGGATCCCCTGCTGGCCCCATCGTCTCATCACGGGGTGACGACGGTGGCCATGGGCAACTGCGGGGTGGGGTTCGCTCCGGTGGCCCCTGACCGGCATGACTGGCTCATCGCCACCATGGAAGGCGTCGAGGACATTCCCGGAACCGCACTTCACGAGGGCCTCAAGTGGAACTGGGAGTCCTTTCCCGAATACCTGGACGCCCTAGACCAGCAGCCCAGGACCATCGATGTCGGAACCCACGTCCCTCACGCAGCGCTGCGTGCCTTCGTCATGGGAGAGCGGGGGGCGGATCCCACTGAGCATCCCGACCAGGACCAGATCGAAGTCATGGCCAAGTTGCTTCAGGAGGGGCTCGAGGCAGGAGCGCTGGGCGTGACCACGTCCCGGACCGACCGCCACCGCACCAGCTCGGGTGAGAATCTCGGCACACTGCGCTCGCGGGAACCAGAGCTTCTGGCCCTGGCCGCCACACTCCGGTCAAGCGGTACCGGCGTCTTCCAATTCCTGAGCGACAGCTACCGAACGACGGACGACGATTTCGCCCGGGCGGAATTCGAGCTGGTGGCGGCGTTCGCCCGGGCCAGCCAACGTCCCGTGAGCTACACGGTGCAGCAGGACATCGAGGCACCTGAACGGTGGCGCGATCTGATGGACCTGGCTCTCACCCTGGCGGCGGAAGGACTCGACGTGAAGGCCCAGGTCGCCCCGAGGCCGATCGGCGTCCTCCTCGGGCTCGAGGCGTCGGCCAATATCTTCACCCCCTCGCGCGCCTACGGCAAGGTCGCCGGGCTGCCGCTGGCCGAACGGCTGGTGGCCCTACACGACCCAGACCGTCGTCAGAAGATCCTCGAGGGCCATGCCCATCTGACCTCGGGACCGGACGCCTTTGCCGGTTACAAGTTCTTCGCACGCTTCGACGACATGTACGTCCTCGACGATCCAGTCAATTACAACCTGGACAGTTCCACATCGCTCGGCGCTCTGGCCCGGAGGACAGGAGCCGATCCCCGTCAACTGGCCTACGACGCCCAGCTGCAACGGGATGGACACCAGCTCATCTATACGCCGATGTTCAACTTCGCCCACCGCAATCTCGATGCCGTCCGCCAGATGATCACGTCGCCGGTGGCCATGTTCGGGCTGTCCGATGCCGGAGCGCACTGCGGACAGATCTGTGACGGAAGCATGCCCACCACCTATCTCTCGATGTGGGCCCGGGACTTCCCGGAGGACGAAGGCATAAAAACCGAAGCCGTCGTCCATCAACTGACCCGGCGTCCGGCTGAGCACTTTGGCTGGTACGACCGGGGAATCGTCGCTCCGGGGCTTCTGGCCGATCTCAACGTCATCGACCTCGAGGCCCTCGAGTGCGCACCACCCGAGATCACGGCTGACCTGCCGGCCGGCGGTCGTCGGCTCCTGCAGTCGGCTCGGGGCTACCGGTGGACAATAAAGCGGGGAGCCGTGACCTTCGAGAACGGCACCCCTACCGGCGCCCTCCCCGGTCAACTGGTCCGGGGATCCCAGGCGGCGCCCGTGCCGGGACAGCGGCCGTGAGACCGCCGGACGTCCTCTCCACCATCTTCGGCCACGCCGCGACGTCACCCGATCATCCAGCCGTCAAGGACCTTGAACGCCAGCTCACCTACGCCGAGTTGGTGCATGAGGTGGACCATCTGGCTTCAGGGCTAATTGTTCACGGCGTGAAAGAGGGAGACCGGGTCGCTCTCCACCTCCCGAACTCCGTCGATTTCGTGGTGACGGCGCTGGCCTGTCTCCGGGTCGGCGCCATTTTCGTGCCGCTGGCCGTGACCGACCCGGTGGCCCGCGTGGAGGCCATTCTGGCTGACAGCGCCGTGGCCCTGGTCGTCACCGGGGACGACGACGTTACTGCTGGTTCGCCGACTCTTCGGACCAGTGGGGCTCCATGGATCCGGCTGGAAAATCTGGCCACGACGGAGACGGTGCAACTACCACCGGCCAAGGGCGCTTTCGAGCGAGTGGCCTACGCCATCTACACATCGGGGACGACCGGCTCGCCCAAAGGTGTGCTGATCAGCAATAGCGCCTTCGGTGCCGCCGTCCGGTCGACGGCCAAGGCGCTCGACCTCGACGATCAGACACGGACGCTTTGTGTGTCCCCCTTCTATTTCGACGGTTCCTTCGGGACTCTCTTCCCGACCCTCGTTGTCGGTGGCGCTGTCGTTCTCCGGCCTCGTGAGGCCCTGCTCTTCCCCAGGACCTTCTTCAAGGCCGTGGATGGAGAAGGCATCACATACACCGGGTTCTCACCCAGCTATCTGAAGCTGCTCCTGGCCAGCCCCTTGATCGAGAAGCTGAAGGACAGCACACTCGACGTGGTGGCTCTCGGGGGCGAGGCCGGCTCCTTGGCCGACATATGGGCGCTGTGGGAGGCCGCTCCGTCGCTGCGTGTCTTCAACCGTTACGGTCCGACGGAAACGACGATCGCCGTCACCCACATCGAGCTCACTCCGGCGCTGGTGGCCGACGGGACCATACCCATCGGTAGCCCTCACCCAGAAGTGACCTTCCATGTCTTCGATCAAGACGGTGGCCTGGTCACGACGGATGGCGTCATCGGTGAGCTCTATATCGGCGGAGCCCAGCTGATGACCGGTTACTGGGGAGCACCCGCTCTCACCGATGCCGTGATGCGGAGTGACCTCGTGCCCGGGCAGACCGTCTACCGCACCGGCGATCTCGTCTACCGGAACGAGCGAGGCCATTACATCTACGTGGACCGGGCCGACCGGGTGGTCAAGCGCTCAGGAGTCCGGATCTCCCTCCTCGAGCTGGGAGACGCCGTACAGAGCCTGCCCGGAGTGACCGGCGCCGCCTGTGTGGTCTTCGACCATCAAGGCGAGGTGGGTATCGCCGCCTTCGTGGTCACCGATACGCCGGTGGCGGCCCACGATCTGCGAAATGGTGCCCGGGACCAGCTCCCCGACACGATGCTTCCCGACCGGTTCGACGTGGTCGGTGAGTTGCCGCTCACCGCCGCCGGCAAGCTCGACGAGAGACGGCTGCTGGCCGATGCCGGCTTGAGAGGTCCGGTCGTGGCCGAAGTGCGGGGCGCTGCCACCGTATCGGCGTGATTCGACTGTTCGCTGGTTGCGCCACGTCAGAGGGTGCTTTCTAAGCGGCGCCGAGAACCCATCGTGGCCGGGACCAGAGCTGCAGGTACTCGACCACGGTGAACCCGATCTGCCGGTAGAGCTTTTCACCGGCCATCGAGGAGTGGAGCAGAGACCCCGAGGCGCCCGCCTCAAACTGCTGGGCAAAGAGGGCATCGAGGAGTCGGCGGCCGTAACCACGACCCTGGCACTCCCGGCGGGTGGCCATGGACCAGATGACCACCAGGCCGTCCTGAAGGACCGTCGTGACGCTAGAAGCAAGGTGCCCTTCGGCATAGCAACCCCAGACCGACATGTCGCTGGCGTCGACGGCCTGATCGGGAATGGCGATGACGGCGGTGGCCCGGTCAAGGCCGTAGCTCTCAGCCAGAAGTTCGCGGGCAGCTGGAAGCTCCTCGAGGGAGAGTGCTTTGGCCGAACCTGAGTCGGAAGTCCGAGCCGCAGACCAATTCTCCTTGCGCAGGGTCATGAGCGGCAATGCCCCCACCGTCACCCAGCCCGGCTCGACCAGTCTCTGGGCGGCGGCCAGTCCAGGGCCGGCCAGCATGATGACAGCCGGCTTCTTCTGGGCCAGGGTCGGCTCGAGACAGTGTTCAGTCAACACCCCCGGCTCTGACGAATGACAACAGGCCAGGTTGTAACTGACGCTCCGCTGGCCGCTGAAAGCGGTCCAACTCTCCTCTTGAACATCCAACAGGTCAGAAGCAGCCCAGATCCGCGCTGCCTTTCCGAGGACACGCCACAACTCGTCCGGTGACGGAGTCATGGGCCGAACTATAGCCATGGCCGTCCCGGTGTTGAAAAGGTCGTTTGCTTTCAGAGGGACAATCAGGAGCATCTCGCTACGGCACGACGACTCGCGTTTACCGCCGC
>Ga0208357_1001788_pt1 | contig 15204 bp, 7 predicted proteins | sample NGESurdeep092012_6_FD_184487 | JGI IMG/M metagenome (GOLD analysis project Ga0208357, IMG submission 184487) | Arctic peat soil microbial communities from Barrow, Alaska - NGEE Surface sample F52-2 deep-092012 (SPAdes) | ecosystem: Environmental > Terrestrial > Soil > Wetlands > Peat ... | reverse complement strand
CAATTCAGACGACGAAGGAGCCCAGGAGGAACCCGATGAGCCGCATATATGACAGCACTGCGGCTTGCTCGTCTCGATATCGAACAGCCGGTGGTAGGCGCCGATCACGAACTCAGCCGTGACGGGTGTCCCGTCCGGGCAGGCCCGCAGGTTGGTGACGTAGCCCTTCAGCCCGGCCAGCGCCCTGGCCTTGATTTCTAGTTCCCGGTTGACGCTCCTGGTGCCGCCGGACAGCTGCACGAACCGGTTCCGCTTCACCGCAGTCTTTCCCGCGACAGCCTGCTCTGCCCTGGTGACCTGCTCACTGATGCCGCGCAGCGTCCGGCGGGCCCGGTCAGCTTTGTACTGGTAGTAGATGACCTGGTCGCGGCGGCCGCCGTTCGGCCCGGCTGGCCAGGGCTGGGCGAGCACGTGCCCGTCGGGGATGTCCTCGCCCGGGTGCTCCCGGCGCCACTGCGCGACGAGGTAGGGGACCTGCGGGATCCGCGCCCCGAGGATGAACGACAGGCCCGCGGCCTCGATCTGCTTCTGGCTGGCCTCGCTCACCATGCCGGCGTCCGCGACGACCGTCACGTCCGGCAGCTGGTGCGCGGTCATGAACGCCTCGATGACCGGCAGCATCGTCTTGGTCTCGGCCTTGTTCCCCTCGAACGCCGACACCATCAGCGGGAACCCGTCCTGGCCGGTCAGCAGGCCGATGGTGATCTGCGGCTCCAGCCGCCGCTCCTTGGAGAACCCCGGTTCCCGGAACCCGTCCCCGGCATCGGTCTCGAAATACAAGGTGCTGACGTCGTAGAGGACCAGGCTCGCCGGGCCCAGCCCCGCATGCGAGGCGCACGCAGCAGACAGCTTCTGCCGCCAGGTCTCTTTCGCATAGGCGGGCAGGCGCCGCTTGAGCGTGGCATACGACGCTGGCGCTAGCCCCGCTTCCTCCAGCACCCGCAGCGAGTCCAGCTTGCTGACCGGCTCGATGATCCGCGCCAGCACCAGATCACGGAACACCTCGTCCCCGCCCGCGGCCCGCCCGAACCCCAGCACGTCATAGCCGCGGGCCAGGGCATCCAGCAGGTGCCCCATCCGCGAGGACGTGATCGGCAGCGGCCCGCCACCGCGACCGCCGAAACCCGGGCCAAGATCGAGCACGCCCTGCCCGGCAGCCAGCCGCTGCCGCGCGACGGCCTTCAGCAGCTCCACTTCGGCGTCATCGTGCGCTGACCCGATGTGCTCGATCTCCCGCGACCCCCGACGGGAAGAGAACACGATCTGCACCGCCGTCGCGCCCGACGCCGTCTTCACCGTCCGCACATACGGCACCCGGCCACTCTACGACCCCGGATTAGTGCGCACATTCACTCGCCCAACACCACGAACCAGCAGGTCACAGCGGTGAGCCAGCTCAGAATCCTTAATCGTGAGCCAAGTCAGGTGACAAGTACGGCCTGGGGCCGATCGAGGGCATAACCGTCGCCTGGTTCGCCGAACCAGACGGGACCTAGACAGCCAGGGACGGAGAACCCAGGATCGGGTCATCCCCGGCCGTTGGCTGAGTTCGGAGGTGTCCGGCAGTTCGTGAGCTGCCGCGTGACCGAGAGGACGACCAGGCCGGGCCTGGTCGCGGTAGCCAAGCTGCCGCGTGGTGCGGCCCCGCGACTCTCGTCGGGTACCCGATCCGAAGATCGATGAGATCGATGAGATCGAAGCGGCCGGGATCGACTACATGGCGGCGGTCAATCCCGGCTGCTTGGGTCAGCTCCGCCAGGGCTACGCCGCCGGAAATCAACATTGCGAGCGTTGCGTATCGCCGATTTCCTGCGCCTGGCAGCCGGCTGACGAACTACCGAGCAAGCCGGCGTCGAGCATGCGGGCGCATCCGGCGATGCTGACAGCTATTTCCTCTTTGGCAGGTACAGGTCGGTGATCGTGCCCTCGAATGCCTCCGCCGCCATCCCGATGGTCTCCGACAGCGTCGGGTGCGGGTGGATTGTCAAGCCGATGTCGGCTGCGTCGGCGCCCATTTCGATCGCCAGCACCGCCTCGGCGATGAGGTCGCCGGCGGAAGGCCCGACGATGCCGCAGCCGATGACGCGGCCGGTGGTCGCCTCGAACAGCAGCTTCGTCATTCCCTCGTCACGGCCGAGGGAGAGCGAGCGGCCGCTGGCTGCCCAGGGAAAGACTCCCCTGCCGTATTTCACGCCGGCGGCTCTTGCCTCGTTCTCGGTGATCCCGGCCCAGGCCAGCTCGGGATCGGTGTAGGCGACGGAGGGGATTGCCCGCGCGTCGAAGAAGCTGTTCTTGCCGGCTGTTACCTCTGCGGCGACTTTCCCCTCGTGCGCGGCCTTGTGCGCCAGCATCGGCTGACCCACGACGTCACCGATGGCGAAGATGTGAGCCACATTGGTCCGCAACTGCTTGTCGACCGGGATGAAGCCGCGGTCGTCGACCGCGACGCCCGCGTTCTCGGCGCCGATCAGCCGGCCGTTGGGACGTCGGCCCACGGCGACGAGGATCCTGTCGAAGGTGTCTGTCGCAGGCGCCTTGGCGCCGTCGAACGACACCACGAGACCGTCAGGCCCCGCCTCGACGTTCGTCACCTTCGTCTTGAGGTAAACGTTCTCGTACTGTCTGGTGACCCGCTTGGTGAGCGGGGTGACCAGGTCCTTGTCGGCCCCGGGGATGAGCTGGTCCATCAGCTCGACGATCGTGACCTTCGCGCCGAGCTCGTTGTAGACAGTCGCCATCTCCAGCCCGATGATGCCGCCGCCCAGCACGAGCAGTCGTTGCGGCACCCCGTCGAGCTGCAGCGCGCCGGTCGAGTCGACCACCCGCGGGTCGTCGGGCGGGATAAACGGCAGCGTCAGCGGCTCAGAGCCGGCAGCGATGATCGCTTGCTCGAAGCCGACGGTCGTAGTCCCGCCCCCGGCGAGCTCGACCTGCAGCCGGAACGGCGAGGTGAAGCGGCCGTAACCGCGGATCGTGGTGACCTTGCGCTGCTTGGCTAGCCCGGCGAGACCGCCGGTGAGCCGGCTGACGACACCGTCCTTCCACGCCCGCAGCTTGTCGACGTCGATTCCCGGGGCGCTGAACACGAGGCCGTGCTCGCTCATCTCCCTGGTTTCGGCGATGACTTTGGCGGCGTGCAGGAGGGCCTTGGACGGTATGCAACCGATATTGAGGCAGACCCCGCCGAGCGCCGGCCGGCAGTCCACCATCACGACCCTCTTGCCGAGGTCAGCAGCCCGGAAGGCCGCCGAGTAGCCGCCCGGCCCGGCACCGAGGACGAGCACCTCCGCAGTGACATCACCCTGTGCCGCAGGCCCGGGATCCGGCGCCGGTGCGGGCGCGACGCTAGCAGCCGGAGCGGACGGCGCGGCCGGCTCAGGCACCGTGGCCTGCTGCCGCGCCGGGCTGCCCGGCCCGGCTGCGGCTGGCCCGTCCTCGAGCCGCATGACGAGGTCCCCCGTCGAGACGCGGTCGCCGACCTGGATGACCACCTCGCCGACGGTTCCGGCTGCCGGTGCGGGAATGTCCATCGTCGCCTTGTCGGACTCGAGCGTGATGACCGGGTCCTCGGGCGCCACGACGTCGCCGGCGGCCACGTGCACCTCGATGACGGGCACGTCCCGGAAGTCGCCGATGTCCGGGATTCGAATGTCCACGTCAGGCTCCAGGGCTGGAAGGCGGCTGCTCAGCGGGCCGCCGGGTCGCGGTCACAGCAAGAGCCGGCGGATGTCCTCGAGCAGGTGGCACAGGTGCCGGGCGAAACGGGCTGCCATCGCGCCGTCGATGACCCGGTGGTCGTAGGAGAGCGAGACCGGCAACATCAATCGCGGCACGAACGCCGTCCCATCCCACACCGGGGCGGTCCTGGAGCGCACCACGCCGAGGATCGCCACCTCGGGGGCGTTGACGATCGGCGTGAAGCCGGTGCCGCCGATGCCGCCGAGGCTGGAAATGGTGAAGCAGCCGCCCTGCAGGTCGGCCAGGCCGAGCTTGCCGTCTCGGGCCTTTCCCGAGACCGTGCCGAGTTCGTGGCTTATTTCCCGGATGCCCTTCCGATCGACGTCGCGGATCACCGGCACCACCAGGCCGTCCGGCGTGTCTACCGCGACGCCAATGTGGTAGTAGCCCTTGTAGATGAGCGCGTCCTTCTCCGCCGTCAGGGAACTGTTGAACTTGGGGAACTCCCTGAGCGCCGAGACTGATGCTTTCATGAGGAAGGCAAGCAGCGTCACCCGGTAGCCCTCGGCTTTGGCGGCAGTGTCGAGTTCCCTGCGGTAGGCGTCGAGGTCAGTGATGTCCGCAGCGTCGTTGTGGGTGACGTGCGGGATGTTGAGCCACGACCGGTGCAGCTGCGGGCCAGACAGCCGCTGAATGCGTGACAGCGGCCGGACCTCAACCGGGCCGAACTTCGAGAAGTCCTGCGCCGGGACATCCGGGATGCCGGCACCCACCGCGGCAGCCGGGCGGGCGGCGGCCCCGCGGACGCCCGCGAGCAGGTCCTCCTTGGTGATCCGGCCCTTCGGGCCGGTCCCGGGCACCGCGACGAGATCCACGCCGAGCTCGCGGGCCAGGCGGCGCACTCCGGGGCCGGCGTGCGCGCCGTCGAAGTCGGCCCGGGGACCTGCCTCGACGGCGGTCACCGGCGGCATCGTCTCTGCCACGGGCGGCGGGACCGCCTCGGCGGAGCGGCGGGCGGGCTCCTGCGCCGCGGCGACAGGGTCGGCGGCCTCCTGGGTCGGCGGCTCCTGCTGATCAGTCAGTGACGGCGGCTGGGTGAGTGCGCTGCCGGTGTCCAGGAGAAGGATGAGTGACCCTTTCTCGACCCGGTCGCCGACCTCGACCCGGAGCTCGCGGACGGTGCCGGCCGCCGGCGACGGGATGTCCATGGTCGCCTTGTCCGACTCCAGCGTGATGAGCGGATCTTCCTTGCTGACGACATCACCGGACGCGACATGGATCTCGATGACCGGCACGTCGGTGAAGTCACCGAGGTCGGGAACATTGACTTCAGTTGCAGTGGGCACGGTTGCTCCCCCGGGCGGCTGGCGAGATGCCGGTCACGGCCTTTCTCTTGGTGCGGTGATACCGGGTCATACCGTGGACGGATCTGGCTTGTCGGTATCGATCCCGTATCGCAAGATCGCGTCAGCGACCGTCGCCGCCGGGATCGCCGCGTCCTCGGCGAGCGAGGCCAGTGCGGCCACTGCGACGTAATGCCGGTCGACCTCGAAGAAGCGGCGCAGGTTCCGGCGGTAGTCCGACCGGCCGAAGCCGTCAGTGCCAAGAACCCTGTAGCGCTGCCGGACGAAGGGGCGGATCTGGTCGGCGAACGACTTGACGTAGTCGGTCGCGGCGACCACCGGGCCCGGCCGGTCAGCGAGGCAGGTCTCGACGTAGCTGCGCCGGGGCGGCGCCGTCGGGTGCAGCATGTTCCACCGCTCGGCCGCGAGGCCATCGCGCCGCAGTTCTGTGAAGCTCGGCGCGCTCCACACGTCCGCGGCGACGCCGTAGTCGGAGGCCAGCAGGTCGGCGGCGGCAAGTACCTCCCGCAGGATGGTGCCGCTGCCGAGCAGCTGGACCCGCGGACCGCGGGTCTTGCTGCCGGCTGCCCTGCCCCGGCCGGCGGCCGCCTTGCCCTTGCCGGCGGCGGCCTGCCCTTTGCCGGCGGCTGCGACGCCTTCACGGAGCAGGTACATTCCCTTGAGGATCCCGGTCTCGGCGCCCTCGGGCAGCGCCGGATGCTCGTAATTCTCGTTCATCAGGGTGATGTAGAAGTAGACGTCCTCCTGCTCAGCGAACATCCGCCGCAGGCCGTCCTGGACGATGACGGCGACCTCGTAGGAATACGTGGGGTCGTAGGACACGCAATTGGGGATCACTGCGGAGAGCAGGTGGCTGTGCCCGTCCTCATGCTGCAGCCCTTCGCCGTTAAGCGTGGTCCGGCCGGATGTCCCGCCGAGCAGGAAGCCGCGGGCCCGCGAGTCCCCAGCCGCCCAGGCCAGGTCCATGACCCGCTGGAAGCCGAACATCGAGTAGAAGATGTAGAACGGGATCATCGGCACGTCGCTCGTGCTGTACGCGGTCGCCGCAGCGATCCACGACGACATCGCGCCGGCCTCGTTGATGCCCTCCTGGAGCATCTGGCCATCAGGTGCCTCGCGGTAGAACATGAGCTGGTTGGCGTCCTCAGGCTGATACAGCTGCCCGGCCTGGCTGAAGATGCCGAACTGGCGGAACATGCCCTCCATCCCGAAAGTCCGGGACTCGTCCGCAACGATCGGAATCACCCGCTTGCCGATCTTCTTATCGCGCAGCAGCGTGTTGAGGATCCGCACGAACGCCATAGTCGTGGAGATCTCACGGCCCGGCGTGCCGGCGAGCTGGCCACCGAAGGCGCTGAGCTCGGGCACCGCCAGCGACTCGCTCGACCGGCTCCGGCGGGCCGGCAGGGCGCCGCCGAGCGCGGCGCGGCGCTCCCGCAAGTAAATCATCTCCGGGCTGTCATCGGGGAAGCGCAGGAACGGCACCTCGGCCAGCTGCTCGTCTGTCAGGGGAAGGTCGAATCGGTCACGGAACCGCGCCAGCGCGGCGTCGGCCATGTGCTTCTGCTGGTGGGTGATGTTCTGGCCCTCGCCCGACTCCCCCATGCCGTAGCCCTTCACGGTCTTGGCGAGGATCACCGTCGGCTGGCCGACGGTTCGCATGGCTGCCGAGTACGCGGCGTAGATCTTGTGCGGGTCATGGCCGCCGCGGTTGAGGGCCCAGATCTCGTCGTCGCTCATGCCGGCGACCATCTCGAGCAGCTCCGGGTACTTGCCGAAGAACTTCTCCCGGACGTAGGCGCCGTCCTTGGACTTGAAGTCCTGGTACTCGCCGTCGACGCATTCCTCCATCCGCTTGAGCAGCAGGCCGGCGGAGTCACGGGCGATGAGCGGGTCCCAGCCGCTACCCCAGATGATCTTAATCACGTTCCAGCCCGCTCCCCGGAAGATGCCCTCCAGCTCCTGGATGATCTTGCCGTTGCCGCGGACCGGGCCGTCGAGGCGCTGCAGGTTGCAGTTGATCACGAAGATCAGGTTGTCCAGCTTCTCCCGGCTGGCCATCGAGATAGCGCCCAGCGACTCCGGCTCGTCGGTCTCACCGTCACCGAGGAATGCCCAGACCTTGCGCTTCGAGGTATCCGCCAGGCCGCGGCTTGCCAGGTATTTGAGGAACCGCGCCTGATAGATCGCCATGATCGGGCCCAGACCCATCGATACCGTCGGCATCTGCCAGTACTCCGGCATCAGCCACGGGTGCGGGTAGGACGCGAGCCCGCCGCCGCTGACTTCCATCCGGAACCTCGTCAGCTGATCCTCGGTCAGCCGCCCCTCGACGAACGAGCGGGCGTAGATGCCCGGCGAGGAATGACCCTGGATGAACAGCAGATCACCACCGCGCTGGTCGGCCGGGCCGTGGAAGAAATGCTGGAAGCCGACATCGTAGAGGGTCGCCGCGGACTGGAAGCTGGCGATATGGCCGCCGAGCTCGGAGGACTCCTTGTTGGCGCGCAGGACTATTGCCAGCGCGTTCCACCGGATCAGCGACCGGATGCGGTGGTCGATGGCCAGTTCCCGCGGGTCCAGCCGCTCTTCCTTCTCGGGCGGGATGGTGTTCAGGTACGGCGTGGTGGCGCTGTACGGGACCGGCACGCCCTTCCGGCGGCCCTCCGCGATAACCTCATCGAGCAGGAAGAACGCGCGGTCGGCACCTTCGAACGTCATCACCGAATCAAGCGCATCCACCCACTCGCGGGTCTCGGCCGGGTCAAGGTCTTCCAGCATCGGATCCCCTCATCAACAACGCCAGCCCGCGCCACGGCGAGTCGGCAGTGTGGCCATCGTCCCACTACCGGAGACAATCGGGTATATAGAGAAAATTAGGCGCCGCTGCTCCGGCATCCGGAGCTGGCCGGGAAATAACGTGTTACTTCCCGTTCTGGATGTCATGGTTTGTGGTATGAGCGAACTGAAGGGGTTAGAGGTAATCGCTGGTGGCGAAGTTCCAGGTGCTGTTCCCGCATCTGGACGACCGGCAGCGGCGGCTGGTGATGGGGGCTGAGGCCGGATGCTGGCCCTCCAGGAGCGACGATCCGCCACCTGCTGTTGCGCGCGTCGGGCTCGGGTTCGAAGGCGACGCGATACTCAGCCCGCCGGGACGGCGGCGCATCTACTCCAACCGCGGCATCGAGATCGTCGCGGAAACCGCGGCCGCGCGCGGCAGGTCCTTCGAGATGCTGCTTGCCGACGAAACCTGCCTGCCGCTGGGTTTGCTGCAAACACGCCTCGACGGCTCGCCCAGCTGGGGCGCCCCCGGACCGCTGAATGACCTCGTAGCACTGGCGATCGAGCTGCTCAGCCCGTCGCTTGTCGACGCGGGGCTACTGGCCGAGGTCACCAGGACTGCCTTCCCCCGGCCTGGCCGGCGTGCTGCCGGGCTTCCGCCGTCTGCCGCTCTGCGGCTGGGGAGGGCAAGACACCACCATGAGCCGGATTGCGGAACTCACCCACGACCTTCGGCCATTTCGGACGCTCCGGCGCTATCGACGGCGGCCACCGGCCCGGGATGAGGACGGCCGAGGCGGCCAGCACCCCGATGCCGGGATCATCACCAGCTTCCCAGGGCTCGGCCCGCTCACCGGCGCCCGGGTGCTCGCCGGGATCGGCGACGACCGATCCCGCTTCACCGGCGCCAAAGGACTCCGGGCCTACGCCGGGGCAGCACCATCACCAGGGCGTCCGGCAAGAGCATCGCCGTCCTGCACCGCCGCGTCAAGAACCAGCGCCTCGCCGCGGCCGGCTACACCTGGGCCTTCGCTGCCCTCACCGCCTCACCCGGGGCGCAGGCCCACGACGACCGCAGACGCGAACACGGAGAACGCCACACCGCCGCCCAGCGCAATCCTCGGCCGGCTCCTCGGCTGCCTCCACCATTGCCGGCCACGGGCCACGCCTATGACGATGCCACCGCCTTCCCCGCGGCCAGCACCCCCAGACGGCCGCCGCTTGACAACTGAGCGCATCGGATGTCTCGATCCGCTACTCCAGCGGCTTCTCGACGCCGGCGCGCTCGCCTCGATCGGCACCGTCGGAGATTCCTATGACAACGCCCTGGCGGGAATCGACGATCGGCCTCTACAAGACCGGATGCACGCGCCATGAAGGACCCTGGTGCGGCGTCGACGACCTCGAGCTCGCCACCCTGAACTGGGTCAGCTGGCTTAACCAGACCCGGCTGCACAGCGGCACAGGGCACGTCCGCCGATCGAATTCGAGAACCGGCACTACAGTCAGATCAACCCCGGCAGCAGCTGCTGCCGGGGGAACTCGCTGCCCTCCACTGAACCCAGGGCGGTTCAGCATCCCGGACACCGCCTGGCCAGTAGCGGACACCCGCCAGGCTATCCCAGGGTCCACCAGAACACCCCAGTTCCGATGTCATCTGAGTAGCTTCCGGCACGTCAGCAATGATTCGCCAGCGCTCGCCTCCCGGTCCCCACCTGACGCCCTCTCACGACGCCTTCTCCTCATTGCTCGCTACGACCAGGTCTTCAGTCAACGCAGCATGAGGTGGTTTGGAGCCTCCCTCCGCAGGGCGACTCCGAAGGGCCAAGATCCTTAATCTCCCGGCAGCGCCGCATCAACGACCCGTCCTCCATCGGCGCCTCCTTGCGTTCAGGACACGCTGGCGCCGCACGGGCGACGGCATATGCCCGGTCGCGCTCGGCGCGGCCGGGGCGAGAATGGCCGAGAACCGAGTTGGCGCGCGGCGGCGTGCACCGCCGCGATGTCCCCGTGCGGCCGGCTCCGAGTCACCTGCGCGCTGGCGCCGGCCTCGATGAGGGCCCTAGCCGTCCAGCACGGCCCCGATCGCGTCGATGGCCGGGCCGGGCAGGCGGGAGAGGTTGGCGAGGGTCTCGTTGCGGACCTGGCCGTCCTGGCGGCAGGACCGGCGCAGGACACGAGCAGCAGTCAGGACGACGTAACTCCGGGCTGACACGTCGACGACGGAGACCGTGGCGGTATGGACAACGTCATGTCAGAGATGTTTGCTTATCTGACAGTGCTTGGTGAAACCGATATTCCTCGGACCGTTCTGGCTGAGTTGCGCGTCATCGTCGGATCGGAGAACCTCCGACTGGCAGCTGGCGAGCTTGCCGTGTACGCGCGGGACGCGACACCGTTGTTCCGTGGGATGCCGGATGCTGTCATCGCGCCGGCGGACGCCGAGCAGGTCGCACGGATCCTGCGGCTGGCTACCGATCACGGTATCCCGGTCGTCCCGCGCGGCGCCGGCTCAAATCTTTGCGCAGGTACCGTGCCGCTTACTGGCGGTATGGTGCTGTCCACCGCGCGGATGGACCGGATCCTGGAGGTAGCGCCTGGGGAGATGCTGGCGCGAGCCGAGCCCGGGGTGTCCACGATGGCGCTCAACGATGCTGCGGCGGCGCATGGCCTGTTCTACCCGCCGGATCCGGGCAGCCGTACTGTCTCCACGATCGGCGGTAACGTCGCAACCTGCGCTGGCGGGCTGCGGGGGCTGAAGTACGGCGTGACCCGCAACTACGTGCTGGGGCTGACGGTGGTGCTGCCAACCGGCGAGATCGTGCGGACCGGCGGCCGGCTCTGGAAGGATGTCGCCGGCTACGACCTGACCCGGCTGATCACTGGATCCGAGGGCACCCTCGGCGTGATCACCGAGGTGACAGTGGCGCTCCTGCCGGACCCGTCCGCCAGCCGCACCGGCCTGGCGTACTTCGACTCGCTGACCCAGGCCTGCCGCGCGGTTTCCGGCATCCTCGCTGCTGGGGTAATTCCGTCGACGCTGGAGTTTCTCGACCGCAGCTGTATGGACGCGGTCGAGCAGTACGCGCATCTCGGCCTGCATCCCGGCGCCGGCGCCCTGCTGCTGTTCGGCGATGACGGTGATGAGGCGATCGTGGCGCGCAGCTTCGAGCGAATCGCTGCCGCCTGCCAGGACTCCGGTGCCATCGGAGTCCAGACCGCCGGTGATATCGCCGAGTCCGAGGCGTTGCTGACCGCCCGGCGCTGCACCCTTCCGGCGCTGTCCAGGCTGGGCTCGCTGACGATTCTCGAGGACGCCAGCGTGCCCAGGCCGCGGCTGGCCGAGATGGTCGCGCGCATCGACGCGATAGCCGCGCGGCACCGGGTCACCATGGCGACTTTCGGTCACGCTGGCGACGGCAACCTGCATCCGACCTGCGTGCTGGCATCCGCCGAGGACACCGAGGGAATCGCCCGTGCCGAGCGTGCCTTCGCCGAGGTATTCCACACCGCGATTGAGCTCGGCGGCACGATTACCGGCGAGCACGGAGTCGGGGCGGCCAAACTGCCCTACCTGGAACAGCGCCTCGGAAGCGCGCAGATGGACCTGATCCGGCGGATCAAAGCTGCCTTCGACCCTGCTGGCATCCTCAATCCCGGAAAGCTGGGGTCCTGATGACCAGTGACAAGGTGCCGCACGCCGGCTCGATCTTCGACCCGAAGCTGCTGAGCCGCTGCATCTCCTGTGGTTTCTGCCTGCCGGCGTGCCCGACGTATGCGCTCACCGCTGATGAGGCATCCTCGCCACGGGGCAGGATCAACCTGATGCGGGCGCTCGATTCCGGCATGCTGCCACCCGACGACCCGACGCTGGCGGAGCAGGCCTCCTTCTGCCTGGGCTGCCGGGCGTGCGAGCCAGTCTGTCCGGCGGGAGTGCAGTACGGCGAGCTCCTTGAGCAGTGGCGGGGTTTCCAGTGGGCCGGGCGCCGCCGTCCGGCGGCCGCCCGGTTCCTGATCTTCGCGGCCGAACGCGCCTGGGCACACCGGATCGCCGGCCGGCTGCGCGGCGCCGCGCACACTCCGGCGGCCGCCTCGCAGCACTCGCTGATGCTCGGTTGCTTCGAGCGGAGCCTGTTCCCGGAGGTGAGCCGATCGGCGCTGGCGCTGGCGCCCGAGCTGGCCGTCCCCCGCCGCCAGGGATGCTGCGGCGCGCTGCACGCACATAACGGTGAGCCGGACCGGGGCAGACAGCTGGCCGTCCAGCTCGGCGCCCAGTTGCCGGGGCAGATCGTGACCACCTCCGGCGGCTGCGCCGCGCACCTGTCCTCAGTGATCGGCAGGGACCGGGTCGCTGAACTGTCGGAATACCTGCAGAACAAAGTGACCGGCCAGGTGCGGATGGGGGACCGGCAGGCCCGGGTTGCCCTGCAGGATTCCTGCCATCTGCGCAACGGCCTTGACGTATGGCGCGAACCGAGGACGCTGCTCAACACAGTGGCCGAGTACGTAGAGCTGCCCGGCGCCGCCCGGTGCTGCGGAGCGGCCGGCACCTATGCGCTAGTGCGGCCCCGCGACTCAAGGCGCGTACTCGACCCTAAGATCGATGAGATCGAAGCGGCGGGGATCGATTACGTGGTAGCCGTCAATCCTGGCTGCTTGCGTCAGCTCCGCCAGGGGCTACGCCGCCGGAAATCAACGGTGCGAGCGCTGCATATCGCCGATTTCCTGCGCCTGGCAGCCGGCTGACGAACCACCGAGCGAGCAAGGCGCAACACTGCCACCCGATTGGTGCTGTGCCGCCCGAATACTCGATCGTGGGCTTGACCTGCTGTTTCGGCCGCGGGCCTGATGCGGTGATGGCTGGCTGGCCGGGTGCCTCTGAAGATCGCTTACCTGCTGCTGCGCTGGTTGTTCGGCCTGACTGTGCTGGTGTTCCGCGGGGACCGGGCGAAGGACGCCGAGTTGCTGGTGGTGCGCCACGAGGCGCTGATTGTCCGAATGGAGGTGGAAGACCTTCGTCGCCTCGCCGTCGCAGCGGTGGGGTGAAGCTGGAGGCAGCCGGATCCGCGGGTCGGCGGGGATGGCGGGAGCAGCCTCGACAAAGTCGCGTCGCTCCAGCACTGCCGGATGGGGCGGGCGCGGTGAGCAAGACGGGAAGGTATACGTGAGAAACCGGTGTCGTTACGCCTCTTGAAGCTCAGCCAGCTCTAACCCGGTGGATTCGGGCTGGTTCGCGGTGCGTGCCCGCCGGGCCACGGCGGGAACTCCAGGCTGGGTCTCACCAGCCGGGTCTGGAGGCCACGGTGAAGGACTGCGGCGTAGCCGTGGCGAGGCCGCAGGGGCAGAGCCGGGTGCCTCGCCCGTTGATCGGGCAGCAGTGAACGTGGGAACCATCCGCGTGCGTTCCGCGCGCCGCCCTCATCCGGAGGGGCTGGGGCGGGGATAGGCGCGACGCCTGCCGAAGGCGCGGGTGGGGCAGAGCCGCCGTAGTACTCCGAGCGCGGGAAAGCCGCGTACATGGGGAAGGACGGCAGCGTGTCAGACAGTGAGGGAAGGTAATGTCCGAAGATGCGCCGGTGAATACCGGCGCCGTGACCTGGCCGGCCCCGTTCTGGGCCGCGCGCACGTGTCCATTCACGGGTGTGCGTCCGTGATGTCAGGCGGTGACGGGCACCGGTAGCCAGGGTTTGCCGGCGAGGGTGGCGTGGATGGCGTCGATGGCGCGGATGTCGTGTCCGCGTGCGCTGACCAGGTAGGAGCGCACCCGGCAGTAATCGGCGAGCGTGGTGGTGGAATGCCAGTACCCGGAGACGGCCTGGTGTCGTTTCGGGCCCTTGAGGGCCTGCTCCGAGGCATTATTCGTCCACGGCACCCGGAACTCCCGGGTGAACAGCCAGACCTGCTCGGCCTTGTCGTGCAGCCGCCTGGCCAGGTTGCAGCCGGGGTGGCGTCCTTTGTGCCAGTCGCGGAGCCGGTTGGTGGTGATGCCCCAGGCGACGGCGGTGTCGTAGCGGGCGTGCAGGTCAGCGAGCAGGCCGGGGTCAAGCTGGGTCTTCTTGTCGTTCCTGGCGGCCTGGACGGCGGCGGCGGCCTCGCGCAGGATGTCGCGGACCTGCCCGGCCCGTGCCTGCCACTGCGGGTGCAGTTCCAGCACGCCCTTGCAGTGGCGGATCAGGTGCGCTGCGCACTGCTGCACTCCGGCGAGCTGGGCGTCGAACTGGTGCCAGGCGGCGTAGTCGTCGCGGACCAGGTAGCCGTGCCAGTCCTCCAGCACGCCCAGCCCCGCGATCGCAGGGCCAGAGCGCGATCCCATGGCGGCGTACCAGATCAGCCGCGCGTCAGGGGTACGGAGGGTCACCGCGTGCGGCGCGCCGGGCACGGTCTCGCCGTGCTCGTCAGTGTCCCTGGTGATGACGTTCGCCGGCGTCTCGTCGCCGCACAGCACGTCCTCGGCCTGCAGCGCGGCCTTCATCGCCGCATCGAACCCCGCGGCCTGCAGCCGCTGCGCCAGCCGGGCCAGGGCCCGGGCGACGAACCCGCTCGACACCGGCGTGCCCAGCAGGGCTTCCATCAGCGCGGCGGCCCGCTCGACCGGGACGTTGCCCTCGGAGGACAGCAGGATAGCGGCGGCGTTGATGTTCGGCCCGTACACCACCGACCCGGCCTGCGCGTGCGGCGCCACCGCGGTGGTGGTTTTCTGGCAGCAGCCGCACCGGCGCCGCGGCAGCTGCCAGTGCACCTTCTCCAGCACCGCCGGCAGGATGTCCCAGACCTGCGCCCACGCCGCGCCGGCGTCGCTGGCACCAGCGGCCGGATCGGCCAGGTCAGCGCCGCACCCGCGGCACTGCGCCGGCGCGGCAGCCCGCTCGGTCCGGTCCGGGACCGTGGCCGGCGTCAGCCCCGGCCCTTTATGCCCTTGCTGGCCTCCCGGCTTGCGGTCCGGGGACCGCTCCCGCGAGGACCGGTCCGCGGAGCGCTTCGCCTTACGCCCGGCCTTCGCCGCGATCGGGTCCTTCGACGGCGGGGCCGGGGAGTTTCCCGAGTTCATCCCCAGACGGCGCCGCAGCTCGGCGTTCTCCGCCTCCAGCGCACCCACCCGGTCCGCTAAAACAGCGACCAGCCCCGCAAGCTCCTCATGCGAGGGCGAGGGCTGGGCGTCGGCGGGCACGACCACGATGATCGACGATCAACGACGGAAGATCAAATCGGGCACGCCGCCACGAACCTGCCATGCCCGGCCAGCCTGGAAACGCCCAGCTCAACCGACCCCGTGAATGGACACGGATGAACGGATCGTCATCAACTTCAACATCAACCTGCGACCATTGTGACGCGGCGCTGGTCAGCGTTCCGCCGCCCTGGCCTCGAAGCCGGTATCGGT
>Ga0208357_1001787_pt1 | contig 15205 bp, 17 predicted proteins | sample NGESurdeep092012_6_FD_184487 | JGI IMG/M metagenome (GOLD analysis project Ga0208357, IMG submission 184487) | Arctic peat soil microbial communities from Barrow, Alaska - NGEE Surface sample F52-2 deep-092012 (SPAdes) | ecosystem: Environmental > Terrestrial > Soil > Wetlands > Peat ... | reverse complement strand
ACCAGAGGGGCGTAGATGTCGAGGGTCTCCTGAGCCGTCCGGCGCTGCTTCCATTCCGGCATCACGGCGATGGTCCGCATGTTGTGCAGCCGGTCGGCCAGCTTGATGACGAGAACCCGCCAGTCACTGGCCATGGCCACGAGCATCTTGCGGACGGTGGCCGCCTGCTGGGCTTCCTTGGAGTCGAACTGCAGGCGGTCGAGCTTGGTGACCCCGTCGACAATGGCCGCCACCTCGGACCCGAACTGGACGACCACGTCGTCGAGACTGAGACCGGTGTCCTCCACGGCGTCGTGGAGCAGCGCAGCCGCCACCGACCGCGCATCGAGGCCCAGGTCAGCCACGATGCCGGCCACCGCCACCGGGTGGGTGACGTACGGCTCTCCCGTCTGCCGGACCTGGCCGGCGTGGGCCGCTTCGGCGGCGGCACCAGCCTGGGCGATCAATTGGCGGTCGGCCTCGGACGACAGCGACCGACGCCCGTCCTCAGAGCGAAGAAGACCAGCCAGGAGGTCGTCGAGCAACGCCGGGCGGCGGAAAGGCGCAGCCTGACGTTCGACGGTAACCATCCAGTTAACGGTACCTGCCCGCCTTGTCCATCATGACCATCCGGGGTGCCCTAATGAGGCTGTCCGGGCTGTCTCCGACCACAATTCCGCCGAGCTTGGCCCGGAACCACGGCCATCAGTGCCGGCGACCGCCCTTGCCCTTGCCTTTGCCCTTGCGGGGACGAGGCGGCGGGCGGCGGGCTCCGGAGGCCGATGCCGGCCGTTTGGTCGCCCCTGAGGCCGGACGGGCCGCTCCGTTGGCCGCGGGGACGTCCGGCTCGGCCACCGTGTCGGCGGCGGCGGCAGCCCTACTTCCGGCGTTCCCCGGACGGAGCACTTCGCCCTGGCGTTTGGCTGGCGCCTTGCCGCTGCGGCCCGCGGCCCGGGCGGTGGACGGTGCTGTGGCTGTGGCCACGGCCGCCGCCCTCGGCGTGAGAAGGCCGGTGCGGTCGGCCCGGTTGGCCAGCTTCTGGCGGATATTCACGTACCGCGGCTCGCGCTCTTTCATGGCCGAGAGGATGGGTGAGGCGATGAAGATCGACGAGTACGCCCCCGAGGTCAGACCGATGACCAGAGCCAGACCGAAGTACTGCAAGGTGGTGGCCCCGAGAATCTGTGCCCCGATGACCAGAACGGCGAGCACGGGGAGAATGGCCACCAAGGATGTGTTCATGGAGCGGGCCAGCGTCTGGTTCATCGACAGGTTGACCACGTCCTCGTAGGTCATCCGTCCCGAGGCGCCGAATCCCTTGGTGTTCTCACCCACCCTGTCGAAAACGACCACGGTGTCATAGAGCGAATACCCGAGGATGGTCAGAATGGCCACCACCGTGTCCGGAGTGACCTGGAAGCCGGTCAACGAATAGATCCCGGCCGTGACTAAGAGGTCATGGAGCACGGCGACGAGGGCGGCCATGGCCATCTTCCACTCGAAACGCAGCGTGATGTAGGCCACCACCACGACGAAGAAGACGAGCACGGCCAGAATGGCCTTGTCGGTGATCTGGCTGCCCCAGGTCGGTCCCACATCGGAGAAAGTCACCGACTCAGCCGGGGTATTGCTGATCCGACCCAGCGCTGTCTCCACTGCCGCCTCGACCTTGTTCTTGTGCGTCGTGGACAGACTGTTCAGGTCGGCCTCGACCTGGACGTTCTTCCCACTCCCGGTGCCCAGGAACTCGATGGTGGCCCCGTTCACGCCGGCGCCTTGCATGGCGTTCTGAACGGTGCTGGCGCTGGCTCCGTTGGCCGGCACCTCCCAGGACTGGCCACCCTTGAAGTCGATCCCGAAGTTGAAACCCTTGATGCCCATGGACGCCACCCCGGCCAGGATGATGATGCCCGAGATCAGGTACCACGTCCGCCGGCGGCCGACGAAGTCGAACGACGTCTCTCCCCGGTACAGACGGACGAAGGCATTGGGGCGTTTCACAGAAGCGCCCGAAGTGATCGGGGCGTCGTCGATGATGGTCACGATGGCGCTCCTGACTCAATGGCCAACCCACGGGCGATGCCGATCATGCGGGCGCCGGTGATCTTGGCGTTCCGGCCCAACACGATGACCAGGGGCCGGGTGAAGAAGTAGGTGGTGAAGACGTCGAGGAGGGTGGAGAGTCCCAGGAAGAAGGCGAAACCCTTCACCGTCCCAGCCCCGAGCAGCCACAGCACCAGGGCGGCGGCAAACGACACCGTGTCGGCGGCCAACACGGTCCGGAACGCTCCTCGGAAACTCTTGTCCACACTGGTGCGGACTGATCGTCCGCTTCGCACTTCGTCTTTTAATCGTTCGAAATACACGATGTAGGAGTCGACGGTGATACCGACGGACACGATCAGGCCGGTGACACCCGACAGGTCGAGGGTCAGATTCAATCCCGAACGTCCGAGGGCCGAGACGATGGCGAACAGCAGAGCCGCAGTAACGATGAGCCCGGACACCACCACGATGCCCAGAGCCCGGTAGTAGAGGATGGTGTAGATCAGCACCAGAAGCAGCCCACCGAGTCCGGCCACAAGACCGGCCTTGAGCGACGACTTGCCCAGACTGGGCGACACCGTGGTCTGCTCAATCTTGTTCAGGGGAACGGGGAGCGAACCGTAGTTCAGGTCGAGAGCCAGGTTCTGGGCCGACGCCTGGGTGAAGTTCCCACTGATCTGAACCCGACCGGCGAACGAGGTGAAGGTGGCCTGGCTGGGTTGGGTCAGGGGGGCCGACACGATCTGGCCGTCCAGGTCGATCCCGATGATCTCGTGGAAATACTTCTGAGCCAATTTGTCCCACGCCACGGCGCCCTTACCGGTCAGCGTGGCGTTCACCACCCAGGCGGGCGACTGGAAGCTGGCACTGGCCCCGCCGGCGGCCACGGCGGTGCCGCTCAACTCCGACGGGCCCAAGAGGTAGCGCTCTCCGCCGCCGCCGACCAGGGGAACGAGCACGGGGCTCTTTTTATGAAGGTCGTCGACCCGAGCCGGGGTGGTGGGTTGCTCAGCCAGCGTGGGATCGAAGGGGATGTTGGCGACGTTCGACGTTCCGGTGGACGTGTCCACCGTGAGGGTGGGTGACTGGAGTGAATACGTGGCCGCCGAGCAAGCGCTCGGGAGAGCCGGCACTTTGGTCCCCTTCTTGGGCTTCGTGTAGGGGGCCGAGGCGCAGAGGGCCGGGCGGAACTGCAGCTGGGCCGTCTGGTTGATGAGATTGATGACCGATTTCGGGTTCTTCAGACCGGGCAGCTGGACCACCACATTGCCGCCCTGGGAGTTGACGTTGGCTCCCGATACCCCGGCGCCGTCGACCCGGTTACGGATGACGTTGAGCGTGGTGGCCATGTCCCCGGTGGAGATCTTGTGGGCCGGCTGGTAGACGATCTGGGATCCACCGGCCAGGTCAAGGCCGAGCTTCGGCGACCAGCCCGCGCCCAGCGTGGCGGCCAGCAGGATGATGGCGAGAGCCACCACCACAGACAGGCTCACGACCAGTGATCGTTTCATCGACCGCTTCCCTTTCCGGTGTCCGGGGCCCCATCGGCCTCGGGTTCGTCCTTGACAGTGTCGGCGTCACCTGCGGCATCTTGAACGCCTGGATCGTGTTCGGCTTTGTCGGGTTCGTCCGGATCGTGCCAACCGGCCGCCTCGGCCACACCGTCGTGGCTCTCGTCGTGCCAATTCTGCTCCACCACGGAGTTTCCGCCCGGCTCGATGCGACGGGCGATGGTCGAGCGGACCACGGTGATCCGGGTGCCCGGCGCCGTTTCCAAGGTGACCCGGTCGGGCTCGACGTCGAGCACGGTACCGAAGATGCCCGCCCCGGTGAGGACCTCGTCACCGGCATTGAGCTCCATGAGGGTGTCGCGCTGGCGGCGGGCGGCCTGTGAACGAGGACGCAGGAAGAAGACGTAGGCCAGGCCCACCAAGACGACGAGGAAAAGGATGGAGGCGAAAGGAGAGCCCGCCGGCTTGGCCGGCGCCTTGGTAGCCAAGTCAACGGCAAAAAGAGCTAAGGCTGTGGACATAGGTGAGGTCGGTCTCCGGCTCGGTCCGAGCTTTCGACCTTAGCCCAGGCACACCTCGTGGCCTGGGCACCAGCGCCCATCCACCCGCCGTGGCCAGGCACGATCCGGTTTTCTCACCACAAGGTGGCGGCCCCGGTGACAGGATCGTCCCGGGGATCGGACATTCCCAGGTGTTCGAAGGCCCGGGCCGTCGCCACCCGACCACGCGGCGTCCGCATCACCAGTCCCTGCTGGAGAAGGTAGGGCTCGTAGGCGTCCTCGACCGTCTCCGTCTCTTCGCCGATGCACTGGGCCAGGGTCACCAGACCGACCGGCCGTCCGTCGAAGCGTCGGCACAGGGCGTCGAGGATGGCCCGGTCCACCTTGTCGAGGCCGAGACCGTCCACCCCGAACATTTCCAGGCCCTCCGCGGCCAAGACGGCCGTGATGGCCCCCTCGGCTCGGACCTCGACGTAGTCGCGGACCCGGCGCAGCAGCCGGTTGGCGATCCGGGGCGTGCCCCGGGCCCGGGCGGCGATCTGCCAGGCGCCTTCTTCAGCCACCTCGACCCCGAGGATCCCGGCCGCCCGGGTGACGATCCCCTGCAGGTCGTCCGGGGAATACAGGTCGAGTCGCCCGAGGAATCCGAACCGGTCGCGTAGAGGCCCGGTGAGGAGACCGGTTCTGGTGGTGGCCCCCACCAGCGTGAAACGGGGCAGATCGAGTCGGATGGAACGGGCCGTCGGTCCCTTGCCGATGAGAATGTCGAGCTGGAAGTCCTCCATCGCCGGGTAGAGGACTTCTTCGACGGGCCTGGGTAGGCGGTGGATCTCGTCGATGAAGAGCACGTCGCCGTGTTGGAGATCGCTGAGGATGGCGGCCAGGTCACCGGTGCGTACCAGAGCCGGTCCCGACGTGATGCGCAGACCGACGCCCATCTCGGCCGCCACGATCCCGGCCAGGGAGGTCTTGCCCAGTCCCGGCGGTCCAGCGAACAGAAGGTGGTCCACGGGCTGCTCACGTCGGCGGGCCGCCTCCAGGACGATCTGGAGGTGCTCGGTGAGCTGGGCCTGGCCCCGGAACTCGTCCAATCGCCGGGGCCGGAGGCGGACCTCGTCGGCCAGGTCGGCCGGATCCACCACGGGATCGACCGGTCGGAGCGACCCGTCGTCGTTCAGATCGGTTCCCGGCGGCCCGGCCCCGGCTGAGGGTGTCTCCGAGCCGGGGACGGCCACCACCTCCCGGCGACTCACCGGGCACCGGCCAGCTCTCGCAGAGCGTGGCGGAGCATCTCTTCGACGGCGCCGTCGTCGGGGATCTCATGCAGGGCCCGTCGGATCTCGTCGGGGCCGTAGCCGAGCTCAGCCAGCGCGGCCCGCACCTCGACCCGGGGCTCGGCCGTGGCGTTGCTGACCCCTCCGGGGACGCCGGAGCCGGAGAACTCCGGCAGCTCCAGGCGGGTGCGGAGATCGAGAACCAGTCGGGCGGCCGTCTTGCGGCCCACTCCGGGCACGGCGCAGAGCACATCGAGATCTTCGTCGAGCACGGCCCGCACCAGTTCAGAAGGTCGAAGAGTGCACAGAACGGCCAGGGCCAGCGACGGGCCGACGCCGTGGGCCGAAAGAAGAGCCTCGAAGGACCGTCTTTCTTCGGCGGTGGCAAAGCCGTACAGGACGATGGCGTCTTCGCGGACGTGGGTGTGCACGTGCAGGGTCACTTCGGATCCGGTCTCACCGGTGGTGACCAGTAGCGGAGTGGGCACGCTCACCCGGTATCCCACCCCGTGCACGTCCACCAGCAATTCGCCTTCCCCTGTCCGGGCGATGAGCCGGCCGCTCAACCACCCGATCACAATTGTCTCCCGGTGCTGGCGGCGATGGCTTGCCGCAGCGGCTGCGACGTCAGGTGGCAGACAGCCAGAGCCAGAGCGTCGGCCACGTCAGGGGGGCTCGGGCGTTTCGGGAGCTCCAACAGGGCCGCCACCATGTTCTGCACCTGCTCCTTCGAAGCGCTGCCGAAACCGACCACGGCCAGCTTGACCTCATTGGAGGTGTACTGGGCCACCTCGCACCCCGCTTCCGCCGCCGCCACCAGAGCCAAGCCGCCAGCTTGGCCCGTGGCCATGGCCGTCCGGACATTCGTCTGGAAGAAAACCCGCTCCACGACCACGGCGTCAGGGCGCATCTCGGCCACCAGGCTGCGCAACTCGGTGAACAGGAGGTGGAGGCGCTCCGGCAGGGGTGCCGTCACCTCGGTCGTCACCACCCCGCCGGCGCTGGCCGTCAAGCGACTCCCGCTTCGTTGCACAAGCCCATAGCCGCAGCGCGACAGGCCGGGGTCGATGCCCAGGACGAACACGCGTTCGACTGTAGCAAGGGCGCGGACGGCACCGGTGGACCGTGGGGACGGGCCGCCGGTCCGGTCCGGTCCGGCCTCAGGACTCACTCGGCTGCAGCGGCCAGGACCTCGTCAGGCATGTCGAAGTTCGACCACACGTTCTGGACGTCGTCGTGGTCGTCGAGGGCCTCCAGGAGGCGGAGCACCTGCCGGGCCTCCCCTTCCTCGGTCACCGGCACCGTGGTCGATGCCACCATGGCCGGCTCGGCCGACTCGACCGTCATTCCGGCCGCCTCGAGCCCCTGGCGCACCGCGGCCAGGTCGGTCGGCGCCGCCGTGACCACCCAGTGGTCGCCGTCGTCGCTCAGATCCTCGGCCCCTGACTCCATGGCCACTTCCATGACCTTGTCCTCGTCGAGCGTACGCGGCAGTTCGATGACGGCCTTGCGTTCGAATTGCCACGACACCGCACCGGGCTCGGCCATCGACCCACCACTGCGGGAGAAGATGTTGCGGACCTCCGAACCGGTCCGGTTGCGGTTATCGGTCAGGGTCTCCACCATGATGGCTACGCCTCCCGGTGCGTAGCCTTCGTACGACACCTGCTCATAGCGCACTCCTTCGAGTTCCCCCGAGCCCCGCTTGATGGCGCGCTCGATGGTGTCCATGGGAACCGACGCCGAGCGGGCCTTCTCGAACATGCTCCGCAAGTTGGCATTGGAGGTCATATCGCTCCCGCCCTCGCGGGCAGCCACCTCCAGTTGCCGGATCAGCTTGGCGAAGCTCTTGGCCCGCGCCTGGTCGACCGCCGCTTTGCGGTGCTTGGTGGTGGCCCATTTGGAGTGACCGGACATCTTCTACCGTCCTCTCTCCTCGATCGTCGTGACGAACAGTCCGTGTAGCCGCCGGTCGGCGGTCAGTTCAGGGTGAAAGGCGGCCACCAGCACGGCACCTTGACGGCACAGAACCGGAGTGGTGCCGGGGTCGTCGGTGAGGCCGGCCGATGTGGCCGTGACAGCCAGGATTTCCACATCGGCCCCGGTCGACTCGACCAGTGGAGCGCGGATAAATACAGCGTGGAAGGGTTCCTCACCGACGGCGGGAACATCCAGATCGCACTCAAATGACGCCACCTGGCGGCCGTAACCGTTCCGCCGGACGCTCAGGTCAATGGCGTCGAAGCAGATCTGGTCCGCTCGACCTCCGGACACGGAGCTCCCCAGGAGGATCATGCCGGCGCAGGTACCGAAAACGGGCAGTCCGGCAGCGATTTCCTTGCCCAGCGGCTCGAGAAGACCGGAAGAGCCAAGGAGCATCGACATGGTGGTTGATTCGCCCCCCGGGAGAACCAGCCCATCCAGGCCATCCAGATCTGAGGGGCGGCGAACGGGTCGGGCGTCGACGCCCAGGTCAGCGAGGGCGCGACGGTGCTCGGCGACGTCGCCCTGCAGAGCCAGGACGCCGATCTTCACCTGGGGGCACCTCAGAGCCGGCCACGCGTCGCACGGAGCAGTCGCCTACCAGCCGCGTCCGGCCATGCGCTGGTCCAGGGTGCCCATCTCCAGCCCGGGCATGGACGCACCGAGGCCCCGGCTCACTTTGGCCACGATCTGAGGGTCGTCATGGTGTGTCGTCGCCTCCACGATGGCTCGGGCACGACGGGCCGGATCTTCGCTCTTGAAGATGCCCGATCCCACGAAGACCGCCTCGGCTCCCAGTTGCATCACCAGCGAGGCGTCCGCCGGAGTGGCGATGCCACCGGCACAGAACAGAGGAACAGGAAGTCGCCCGGTCTCCGCCACTTCACGGACGAGCTCGATGGGAGCTGACAAATTCTTGGCCCAGGCGTAGAGCTCGGCCGAGTCGGCCTTCGTCAGGCTTCCGATGTCACCCAGGATGGACCGAAGGTGACGTACAGCCTCCACGATGTTCCCGGTACCCGCCTCGCCTTTGGAACGGATGAGGCACGCCCCTTCGGAGATGCGGCGCAGGGCCTCGCCCAGGTCGGTGGCCCCGCAGACGAACGGCACCCGGAACGTCCACTTGTCGATGTGGTGGGCTTCGTCGGCCGGGGTGAGAACTTCGCTCTCGTCGATGTAGTCGACGGCCAGTGCCTCCAAGACCTGGGCCTCGGCGAAATGCCCGATGCGCGCCTTGGCCATCACCGGAATGGTCACGGCCTGTTGAATGGCTTCCACCAACGCCGGATCGCTCATCCGGGCCACCCCGCCCTGAGCCCGGATATCGGACGGCACGCGCTCGAGGGCCATCACGGCCACGGCGCCGGCATCTTCGGCGATGCGGGCCTGCTCATCGGTGACCACGTCCATGATCACGCCTCCGCGCAGCATGTCAGCCAGGCCACGCTTGACCGTGAAGGTCGCCGTCTCCCGGCCTCCGCCCGTGGTCGACTTCCCGGTCTTGGAGATGCCGGAGTCCGCCGAAGTGGTCGCTGACGTGGGGGGAGCGTCGCTCATGACCCTGAGTCTACCGCCGGGCCCGTGGGCCTCTCCGACCGGCTACCACTCATCCAGGGCCGCGATACGTACAGCAGCGTCGTCGAGGCCGCCGGCCACACCACCTGGGGATCTCCGGCCGCCGCTGGCATCGACCAGGGAGACGGTCCACAGCCACCGGGTGACCAGGGCCACCCCCCGTCCGGCCAAGGGAGATGAGGGTGTGGGGACCGGCCCTTCGATCATCAGGGCCAGGGCCTGGCGTAGCCCCGGGGGGTAACGGGTGACGCTCACGGCCAGCTGATCAGTGCGGAACTCCCGTCCGCGCCCGGACAGGGTGTGGACCAGGCTGGCCATGCCGGGAAGGACAGCCACGATGGGGAGAGCCACCGCCGCGGCCATGGTGGCGGGCACGATATCGGCGCACTTCACGTGGACCAGTTCGTGGGCCAGGACACCTTCGAGCTGGACCGGGTCGAGGGCATCGGCCAGGCCCGACGTCACCACCAGGACTGCCGCATGACGCCGCCGTCCGAGGACCAGAGCGTCGAGCAGATCGTCTTCGACCACGCAGACGGTGGGAAGGGCGAGACCCATGGTGGCGCACAAGCCTTCGACCTGATTGAAGACCCGGGCGTAGTCGTCTTCGTCGGCCGGCTCGGCGTGCAATGCACGCAAGAGAATCGGCGTCGCTCCCCACCAGGTCCCCACGCCGACCGCCGCACCGAGAACGATGCCGACCACCAGGCCGACGACGAGATTGATGAGTACGAGCAACACGACGGCCACCACGACGCCGACGACGACACCGGGGAGAGAGGCGATGACCAGACCGCGCCGCCGGTTCCGACGGGCCAAGGCCGCCTCATTATTGGGCGACGATGCCGGCGCCAGCGTGACGACGGGCTCGTCGACCGGAAGCGGGCTCCGTTCCGCCGGTCGTCGTGATCCGCCGCCGGAGTTCGAACGATTCGGTCCCCCCGACCCCGATCGGCTGCGCCCGGAGCCACCTTGCCCTCCGCTCCGGCTCCGGTTGCGGGAGTTGTTGCTCCGCCCTCCCCCACTGCGGGATCCCGAGCTCGAGCCGCCGCCGGAGCGGGAGTTCCCCGATCCTCCACTTCCACCGCGCCCGGATGAGCCCGAAGGACGCTGACTGCCCGACCCCGGGGGCCGGCCTCCGCGACGGCGCCCGGACGAGGAACCTGAGGACGAACCGGACGATGAACCGGGGGAATCGGACACGGGCGAAGTGTACGTGCCCGTTTCAGCCGGCCCGTGGCTGTTGGGCCAGCGCCGCGTCGTAGATACCGACATAGCGCTCAGCCAGACGGGTCATCGACCAGGTCGAAGCATGAGCGAACGCACGGTCGAGAGCGGCCGGAGAGCACACCCCGGTCCCCTCGTCGGCGTCGGTCACCGCCTGGGACAGCGCTTGGGCCAGGGCTTTGGCATCACCCGGAGCGACCAGTTGGGCATGGCCCCGGGCCACGAAGGCGTAGCCGGGGATGTCACTGGCCACCACCGCCGTCCTGGCCGCCATGGCCTCCAGAAGGACCATGCCGAAGGACTCACCACCGAGCGATGGGGCACACAGGACGTGGGCCCCTCGCAAGCGCGAAGCCAACTCCCGGTCGCCGATGCGCCCCAACCAGGCAATGCCGGCATCGGCCGCCGTCTGTGCCCGGAGGCTGTCGGTCTCGGGCCCGTGACCGACTACCCAGAGCGTGGCCATCGAACCCTGGCGTCTGAGGATGTCAAAGGCGTCCAAGAGAACGCCCAGGCCTTTCCGCCGCTCGTGCCGACCCACGAAGAGGACGGTCGGACCGGCGGTGGGCCAGGGGTCGGCACCGGCGAAGCGTTCGGTCTCGACACCGTTGCCGACGATCTCATACGTCCCCCCGAGCGCCTCACTGGCCGTAGCCATGGCCTCGGGTGACACGGCACAGCGGACATCGAGGCGACCGGCGGCCCAACGGGCCAAAGGACCCAACAACCGGTAGGCGGTACTGGCGCCGGAGCGGTGAAAGGTTCCGATCTTTGGCTGCGGACACCGGAACAGACAGAAATAACCGGCTCCGGGAGCCAGAGGTTCGTGAAGATGGACGACGTCGACACCGGCCTCGTTGATGTGCCGGACGGCGCGCCCGGCGGCCAGCGGATCGAGCGAAACCGGGGCCACCGAGCCGTTGGCCGCAATGGGAAGAGACCGGCCCAGCCCCACCACCGTCGAACCGGGGGCGAGCCCGTCGGCCAGCGAGTCGACAGGGCCGTCGGCCGGCGCCAGCACCATGGCCATGTGACCGGTGGCTCCGAGGGCGCGCGCCAGTCCGAGCACCTGGCCCTGGACGCCACCGGGCTCGGTCAGGCTGTAAGGACAGAGCAGGGCGACCTTCATGACCGACCCATTCAGATGCCGTCGTCGGTGAAATCGGGACCAGTGTCACGACATATCGGCGTCGGCCCTATCTCGATGTCATCCATATATCCAGCGAGGCGGAAGGAGCCGACGTCCTTCCGTTTGGCCGAGTCGCCCCATTTGTCCCCTCGGCCGCCGTAGTTCTGCCGCTTTTCTCTCACCGTCCCGACACTGCCTAGACCTCACCCACGCAACAGGGGACGTCCATGCCGAGTGCATGGTGTACCGCAATCTCTACTTCGGCCATCCGGTCGGGGCCAAGCTGGCAAATGAAGGAAGCCAGCCGGCTCCGATTAATCGTGGCAAGCGCGTCAAGATTGGCGAAACAAGGCCCCGGCATTCCGTCGGCAGGGCCTAGCCCGACCTCGGCGTCGATGCCTCGCCTGATTCTCGTTACTTCGGCCACGGTCACCTGGTCACGCCAGTCACCATGAGCATCCCAACTCAATAAGAGCACCGGATGGCGTTGCCCCGGGGGGTAGTTAGCCCACCACACCTCACTCCGACGCACGCTTCGCCGCTTTCCCTGCCGGACGTGCAGCGGTCGCACGTTTCGTCCCTGTCGCCTTCGCCTCAATGTGGCCGTCGTCACCGCGAGTAGACGTCACCTTTCGTACCGCCGGGAGTGTGGCCCCACGGTTTGGCATACGGTCCTTTGCCGTGACGCGGCCCGTACCTTTGCTCGCGGCCGCAATGAGGGCCGCCTCGGACGCCGAGGCGATGTTCACCGTGGACGGTGAGTCCACATGATCAGGTGCCGTCGGAGAAGATGCAGCGTCGGCCCATTCGTCACCAGCGTTGGCCAAGAGCTCGTCGGCCGCCGCGGACGTGAACGCGTTCTCCTCCTCCGTCTCCGGCTGAGCGGCGTAGGCGGCCCTGTACTGGGCTTCACGGTCCCGGAGCTCGGTTTGGCGGCGTACTTCCCAGAGCATCTCAGCTACCGTTTCTGAGCGATTCGCTCCCGTCAGGCTCCGCCTGTGCTCCACGTAGTCGAGGAGGGCCTTTGGCAGGCTTACCGTCACTTTCTCCACCCTTGGCATACCAATCAGCATACCAATTGTCCTACCACCTACTTCTTTACTGATGCTTTCTCGTCCAACCGGTCACTGGGCCAATTGGGCTGGAAGAGGTACCACTGATCCGGGGCCCGCCGGATCAAGTTCTCCAGATCGTGCGCCACCTGCTGGGTGAGCCGCGTGACGTCGTCACGAAGGCGTCCGGTACGAACGGCGGGAACCGGCGGCAGGATCACCCCGGTGTGGTGGCGGCCCGGTCCGGCGTAGACGGCGGCGGGCAGGAGCATGGCACCGGTTCGTAGTGCGAGGGTGGCCGGACCTCCGGGGAGCGTGGTGCGTTCGCCGAAGAACTCAACCTCGACGCCGTTGCCGACGATGTCGCGATCGCACAAGAGACCTACTAGCCCTCCCGCTTTCAGGGTACGCAGCAGCACGCCCCCTGCTTCGGGGCCGAGCGGCACGATGGTGAGACCGAGGGTCTGGCGTTGGTCGACGAACCAGTCATAGAGCTGAGGGGGTTCGACCGGCTCAGCCACGGCTGTCATGGGGAAACCCTGAAGGGTGAGCCAGGCACCGCCCCATTCCCAGCGGCCCAGATGAGGAAGGGCCAGGATCACACCCCGGCCGGCGGCCATGCCCGCGGTCAGGTACTCGTAGCCCGACTCGATGGACATGCGTGACTCGACGACGGAAGAGGAGATGGCCGGAAGTCGGGCTCCCTCGAGCCAGTACCGCGCGTAGTTGAGAAAGGCCCGTCGGGTCCAGGTCCGGACCTCGGCGTCAGACAATCGGGTGCCGAGGACCCGGCGGATGTGACGGGCGTAGAACGCTCGGGATTCTCGTCGTCCGGCCGTGAAGGCCAGGCCGACGACGGTGGCGGCGGGCCCGGTAATGGATTCGGGTAACCGCTGCATGGCCGTTCCCAGCCCGCGGTAGAGCAGGTAGGTCGCTTGAGCGCGGGCGAGAGACGTCCGCGATTCGTCCACGGACGGATCGGCGCCTGGTGTGTTCAGGATCCGCCGACGCCGGGCCGGCGACCGGCCCGTTCACGCGGCGAGGTGGCGCGACGGGTTCGCCTGATGCGGCCCGACCGGCTGGCGATCACACTCTGGCGGCGGGCCCTCCAGCGACCGAGTGGCTGGTCGGCACGCTGAGGTTGCACGAAGTGAACGCCGGTGGCGTCTCGCTGCGACCGCGTCTCCCGCCAGGTACGCCAGCGGGAATCGACCCGCGCCGTGCGACGACGGGCCGCCGTGCGTTCGGGACGGGCCCGGACCACGGGAGCCCGTACCGGACCCTCGGCCTCTTTCCAGACCCGGACGAAGCGACCGATGGCCGTGGCCAGGATCAGACCGGAGAACACCCACAGGGCGGGCACAAAGGCGGCGGCCGAGATGGCCCCGGCGATGAAACAGAACCCGAGCATGATGAACCGCTCGGCCCGCTCCATCAGGCCGCCCTTGGCCGACAATCCGAGGAGTTCGGCTTTGGCCCGCTGATAGGAGATCAGTGCCGTCAGGGCCAGGATGGCGAAGGGCAGCAGAACCAGCTGACCGTCGTGATGCGCGGCCAGATACCAAGAAACACCGCCGAACATAAAGGTGTCAGCGACCCGGTCGGCCACCGAGTCGAAGAAAGCTCCCCGAATCGACGCCGTCCCCGCCGCCTTGGCCACCGGACCGTCAAAGAGATCGGGAAGGCCGGTCGGAAAGAGAAGAATGATGGCGTAGACGAGGTGGCCAGAGCCGATGGCCACCGCGGTGACCACCGAACTAACTAATCCGAAGACGGTGAGAACATCGGCCGTGATCCCGGTCCGGACAAGGACCTGACCCACCGGCTTCGTCGTTCGGTCCACGGCTTGTCGCCAGCGGCCATCGAACATGGTGCGAGTTTCCTCCTCACGAATGACACCCTCAGCCTACCATCGCCCCGTTTGCCCTCTTCGGATCAGAACATCCCTGGTCAAGGAGCCGTCGGGCCCCAAAACTGGCCGATGACGCCGCCCTGTCCCGGCGGTAGGCTGTGGAGCCCGACGGTGGTCGGCGCCGTTGGCGGTCGAGCGAGGGGAGGTGCTCGAGGTGCCCAGCTACCCACCATCGCGCATCCGCAACGTTGCCCTGGTCGGACACAACGGTGCCGGGAAGACGACACTGGCTGAGGCGCTGCTCTTCGCCACCGGTGCCATTTCCCGAGCCGGCAGGGTCGACGACGGCTCCAGCGTCTGTGACTTCGAGCCCGAGGAGATCAAGCGACATATGTCGATCTCCCTGGCTCTCGCCCCCATCGTGGTGGGCGACGTCAAGATCAACATCATCGACACCCCGGGTTATGCCGACTTCTTCGGCGAGGTCCGGGCCGCATGTTCGGTCGTTGATCTGGTCGTCGTCGTGGTCAGCGCAGTGGACGGCGTGGAAGCCCAGACGGAGGCGGCCTGGGAGCTGGCCGCCGAACTCGGCCTTCCCCGTCTCATCTTCATCAACAAGCTCGATCGTGAGCGGGCCAGCTTCGACCGGACGCTGGCCGGGCTGCAGGATCGCTTCGGTGCCGGGATCGCTCCACTGGAGTTGCCGGTCGGAGAGGAAACCGCCTTTCACGGCATCGCCGACCTTCTCACCGACAGCGCCCTCCTCTACGAAGGGGGCACCCCGCGACAAGCTCCCATCCCTGATGATCTGGCTGACCTGGAACACGAGGTGCGCGAGCAGCTGGTCGAAGGAATCGTGGTGGGCGACGACACGCTCATGGAGCGCTACCTCGAAGGCGAGACGCCATCGACCGAGGACCTCGAAGCCACCTTGGCCTCCGGGGTGGCCGAGGGCCTCGTATTCCCGGTGGTGTGTGGCTCAGCCGCCACCGGGGTCGGCATCGACCGCCTGGCCTCGCTCCTGTCCGAGATCGCGCCATCACCCGACGCCCGTCCGGCAGTCAAGGTCCGCGCCGG
>Ga0208357_1001785_pt1 | contig 15216 bp, 12 predicted proteins | sample NGESurdeep092012_6_FD_184487 | JGI IMG/M metagenome (GOLD analysis project Ga0208357, IMG submission 184487) | Arctic peat soil microbial communities from Barrow, Alaska - NGEE Surface sample F52-2 deep-092012 (SPAdes) | ecosystem: Environmental > Terrestrial > Soil > Wetlands > Peat ... | reverse complement strand
CCGGTTTGGCACCTCGATGTCGGCTCATCGCATCCTGGGGCTGGAGAAGGTCCCAAGGGTCCGGCTGTTCGCCGGTTAAAGCGGTACGCGAGCTGGGTTCAGAACGTCGTGAGACAGTTCGGTCCTTATCCACTGTGGGCGCAGGAAACTTGAGGGGTTCAAACCTTAGTACGAGAGGACCGGGTTTGACGCACTTCTGGTGTGGCAGTTGTTCCGTCAGGGGCATCGCTGCGTAGCCATGTGCGGAAGAGATAAGCGCTGAAAGCATCTAAGTGCCAAGCTCATCCCAAGATAATGTTTCCCGGACGCAAGTCCCTAAAGACCACGGGCAGACCACCCGTTTGATAGGTTAGAGGTGTAAGTGCTGTGAAGCATTTAGCTGACTAATACTAATCGGTCGTGCGGCTTGATCGCTTTTCCCTTTCATGGGAAAGCGAATTTCAACTCGCGAGTTGTAAGTGCCAATAGACTTCTATGTGTAGTTTTCAGAGAATCGCCGATTCACTTTGGATTGATCTTTTTAATTTTGCACGGCTCAAACCGTGCTAAACAATTTGGTGGCCATAAAGCTGTGGTCCGACCCGTTCCCATTCCGAACACGGCCGTCAAACACAGTCTTGCCAATGGTAGTGGTTGTATAGCTTCCGCGAGAGTAGGTTGCCGCCAGTCTTTCAATAAAAATCCCGGAGAATTTTCTTCGGGATTTTTACTTTAAGCCTTAAGCGTTTTGGGGTTTTATTTCAGCATCCAGACGCAAGTGTCGTTCAAACTTTTTCCATCGCGTTCGGCGCGGGCTTCGACCTGATTTTCTCCCGCCGACAATGTTACTCCCTTCCAGACGAACACGCAGTTCGTGCCGTCGCTGCGTTCCCCTTGGGAAAAGCCGTTCAGCAGCAGTTCCACCTTGGTGGCGTTGGAATAAATCTTCACGTTCGTCACCGCGTTGGTGCGTTCCGTGAAACGGCGTTCGGTGATGTAAAGCACAGGTTCTTCCGACCAGTTGGCCTTGTAAAAATAAAACGCATCCTTCTTTGTCTTGCGGTCACGCGTGACGAGTCCCTTGTCGTTCAGACCGGGAGTGCCGCCCTCATGCCGTGTGCTGACGGCGAAATCAAACATACACCACGCAAAGCTGCCCCAGACGAACGGCCGCGACTTGATGGCCGCCCATGCGGCCTCATGAACCTCGGCCTGCCACTCTTCAGGATGCCACTGGCCGTCAGCCCTCGGCTGTTTTGGATTTTGTTCGTGCTGCGCCGGATTCGCGCCCGCGCCGTATTCGCTCAAGCAAAAACCGCCGTGACGGCTGGTGTTTCGCAGCGAATCCAGTTCGCGCCCGTAATCATTCATCGAGCCGCCATACCAGCCGGGATAAATGTTCCAGCCCAGCAAGTCGGGAATTTTGTTCATCTGCGGGCGAGCCTCCGTCATTGTGGCTTCAATCGTGGGCCGCGTCGGATCTTCGCCATGCGCCACATTGGCCAGATCCTGCAGTTCACGATGCGGATCGTCGCTGCCGGCGCCGATTTCGTTGCCCAGACTCCACACGAAAATGGACGGATGATTGATGCTCTGGCGGATAAGGTCGAGCAACTGGTTGCGCGAGGTGTTTTCAAATTCCGGAGTGTCGCGGATGATGTTGACCTGCGGAATTTCCGCCCAGACGAGAATGCCGGCCTGGTCGCACAGGCTGTAAAAATAATCGCTGTGCTGGTAATGCGCGCAGCGAACCACCGTCGCACCGATTTCCTTGAGCAGTGAAATGTCCTCATCCATGTTCGACTCGGTTGTCGCCCAGCCTTCGTTCATGAAATCCTGATGCCGGTCCACGCCGTGCAGATTATACGGCTGGCCGTTCAGGAAAAATCCCTTGTCCGGGTCAATCGAATAATAGCGCAATCCCAGCGGCTGCACGACGCGGTCCACGGACGCATCATCCGGCGAACGCAGCTCAATTACCGCCTGATAGAGATAAGGATCCTTGCGCCCGTTCCACAAATGCGGTTGCGGCACGATGACGCGCAGATAATACGGTGCCGTGTCGCGCGGCGCGAGCGTGATGGCCTGCTTGCTGCCGGCCACGGTTTTTCCGTCCTCGTCAACGACGCTGGCGACGAGTTTCAACGGCAGTTTCTTTTGCGTGCCGTTGGAGATTTGCGCTGTCACATCCAGCACCGCCTGCGTTTGGGTGACGCTCGTCTGTAGCCACGCGATGCCCGGCGAACCATGATCCGTGAGCGCAAAATCTTCCTCGCCCGTCACGATCAAATGCACCGGGCGATACAATCCGCCATAAACGGAAAAATCGCCGCTCAACGGCGCAATGTCGGGAAATTTGGTGTTGTCCACGCGCACCGCGAGCAGATTCGTGCCGGAATCAGAAAGCTGTTTGGTGATTTCAAAACAAAACGCGCCGAAGCCGCCGCGATGTTCGCCGAGCAGTTTGCCGTTCAAATAAACATCCGCCACCAGGCTCGCCGCCTCGAATTGCAGAAAAAATCTTTTGCCAACTTCCGGCGCGATGTCCAGTTCGCGGCGATACCAGCCCGGCCCGCGATAATAAGGCTTTCCCTCTTGCGCCTCCAACCAGCCCCAATTGTGCGGAATCGAAACCGCCTGCCAACTGGAATCAATCCAATTCACGTCCGCCGGACTCATGGCCTGCCCGGACACCCCGGCGGGATCGCCCTGCATGAAGCGCCAGCCCGAATCCAGCAGCGTGTCTTCGCGAGCGAACGTGTTGAAGGAAAAGAACAGCGCGAGAACTAAAACGAAGATTTTTTGCACGAGCCGAATCATGCCAAAATTCATTCCGGTGGCAAGCGCAACGTCGCGTCCAGCGGTTGAACATCCGCCAGTTCCTTGCCGGAAACCGCGCCGCCGAGTTCCGTCAATCGCTCGCCCGCAGGTCTCACGCGCGTCTGAAAACTCGCCGCCGCGTCGTTGAACGCCGAGTTGGCGCGGTCGAGACCTGCGCGGATTTTTTCAAAATGCTCCGTGAACTTTACCACGCGCGCATAAAATTCTTGCGCCGCCTCGGCGATTTTCTGCGCGTTTTCCGTCTGCGCGTGCTGCTGCCAACTGACGGAAACCGAACGCAGCAGTGCGATCAGCGACGCCGGCGTGGCAAGCAAAATTCTTTTTTCCGCCGCCCAAATAATTAAATCATGGTCGCCCTCCAGCGCCGCGCTGAACAGCGATTCCGCCGGCACGAACAGCACTACGTAATCCAGCGCGTTTGGAAACTGATGCGGATAATCGCGGTCGGCCAGCGCCTTGATCGTCGCCTTCAATTTGGCTGCGTGAGCGGCCAGCGCCTCGGCGCGTTTCACCGGCTCGGCGGATTCCAGCGCGTTCAGAAAATCAAAATCAGGAACTTTCGCGTCCACGATGATGAAACGGTCTCCGGGAAGTTTCACCACGAGGTCAGGGCGATTTTCGCCTGACGACGTCTGTTCAGTAAAATCGCAATGCGCGCTCATGCCTGCCGCTTCGACGACGCGCCGCAAAGTTTCCTCACCCCATTTTCCGCGCGCCTGGTTTGATTTCAAGACCATGCGGAACTGCTGCGTTTCATTTGCGAGCGACACGTTGGATTGCGAGAGCATTTCCAGTTGTTTCTTCACTTCGCCTAGCGTGGAAGTTTGCGTCGCCTCGCTTTGCTGCAAACGCTTTTGGTAAGTCTCCAACTGCTGCTTCAGCGGCTCGACCAAAGTTTTGATCGCCTCCTGCCGCTGGGCGAGATCACCTTTGGCTGTTTCCTGAAATTTTCCAAAACTCTGTTCCGCCAGCCGCAGAAATTCCGGCGCGGACTGCTTCAGCGCGTCGGCACTCAACGCCTTGAACGTGTCGCGCAAATCAGCCAGCGCCTTTTCCTGCGCCAGTTTTGCATCGCGCAAGATTTGTTCGTGAAGCTGTTTCTGCTCGGCAAGAATTATTTCCGCCGCCGCCTGATTTGCCTGCGCTGTGGCGCACGCGGTTTTGGTTTGCGAAAGTTGTTCGCGGGTCTGGCCCAGTTCTGCTTCGCGCTGCGTGAGATGCTGGCGCAATTCATTTTCCAGTCGCGAGTCCAAAGGTGCTGCGGTTTGCTTCCGCGAACCGAGCAGCCAGCCAAGGCAAAAGAAAATTATTCCGCCCGCCACAAACCCAATCAGCAGATAGATTACAGCGGACATGAAATTAAAAATGCGCGACAACTTCTATCTCCACGTTCGCGCCTTTGGGCAGCGCGGCGACTTGAATCGTCGAGCGCGCGGGGAAATTTTCCGTGAAATATTTTGCGTAAATTTCATTCATGCCGGCGAAGTTCGCGAGATCGGTCAGGAACACCGTGCTCTTTACGACGTTGGCGAACGTGAGTTTCTGGTCGTCGAGAATGGCCTTCACGTTTTTCAGCACGCGTTCGGTTTGAGCCTTGATGTCGCCGGAAATCAGATTTCCAGTCGCCGGGTCAATCGGGATTTGCCCGGCGCAAAAAAGCAAATCGCCGATGCACACGGCATGATTGTATGGGCCGACGGCGGCGGGAGATTTCGCGGGTTTGATGATTTTTTTGGTTGCCATAATTTTTTAGAAATTGCGCGGCAAGTCTGCCGGTTTTGTCTGTAAGCGTCAAGGTGCGGTGGTTTGCTTTTCGTTCGCCCGCCGGGAACGCGGCTGCTATCTTCCACGCCCGAACAAAAATGTCCGCTCATAAAAATAACATCGGCGATGCCGGCAAAGCTGCGGCGCAACTAAAGGCCGCCGCCGAGATTTTGGAAAAGACCGTGGGCAATCGCGCCTTGCTCGCGGAACTTTCTGAAGAAGAACGGACAAGGCTGCTCACGGCGGCGGGCGCGATTTATTGTCCCGATGTGAACGAGCGCCGCCGTTTGGTGAAGGCGAAGGTGCGCCAGCGCAAAGCCGAAAAAATTTCACGCGACGAATCAAAGCTAAACGGAACGGGCATCCGCAAATTGCGCCGCGAAAAAGTTTTTATCACGCCGAATATTTTGCTGCCCAAAGATTTTCAGCAGCACGAAGTCACCGGCAATCCCGATTTCCGAGAAGTTGTCGAGCCGCAGAATTGTTATGTCTGCAAACAAAATTACTCGACCATCCACCATTTCTACGACCAGCTTTGTCCCAAATGCGCGGGATTGAATTGGGTCAAACGCACCGAGACGGCGGATTTGCGCGGGCGCGTGGCATTGCTCACCGGCGGGCGCGTGAAGATTGGTTATCAGGCTGGAATAAAACTGTTGCGCGCCGGGGCGCATTTGATTGTCAGCACAAGATTCCCGCGCGACTCGGCGATGCGTTATTCACAAGAACCAGATTTTGCGGAATGGAAAGATCGCCTCGAAATTTTTGGATTGGATTTGCGCCACACTCCGAGTGTTGAGGCGTTTTGCCGCCATTTGCTTTCGACGCGAAATCGCCTTGATTTCATTGTGAACAACGCGTGCCAGACGGTTCGCCGCCCGCCGGATTTTTACGCGCACATGATGGAAAGTGAAAATGGTTCGCTGCACGATTTGCCGCCGGAAGTCCGTCCGTTGCTCGGCGCTTACGAAGGCTTGCGCGGTTATCACATTTTGCCGGAAGGTCCGATTGTAGGACAGGCTTCCAGCCTGTCTCCGTTGGAAAAAGAAAAGTTTGAGACAGGCAAGATGCCTGTCCTGCCCGGACTTACGCACGCGGCGGAATTGTCGCAAGTGGCATTGTTGCCTGAAGAACTTGCGGCGCAAAAAAGTTTATTTCCCGAAGGAAAATTAGATCAGGATTTGCAGCAAATAGATTTGCGCGGAAAAAATTCCTGGCGCTTGCTCATGGCGGAAGTTCCGACGGTCGAATTGTTGGAAGTGCAATTAGTGAATGCCATCGCGCCATTCATTTTGAACGCGCGATTGAAACCATTGATGTTCCGCTCGCCGGAGCGTGACAAGCACATCGTCAATGTCTCGGCGGTGGAGGGGCAGTTTTACCGGAAGTTCAAGACCACGCGGCACCCGCACACGAACATGGCCAAGGCCGCGCTCAACATGATGACGCGCACCGCCGCCGCCGATTACCACGCCGACGGCATCCACATGAACGCCGTGGACACCGGCTGGGTGACGGACGAAGACCCGGCGCACATCGCCGAGCGCAAGGTCGCGGAGCATCGCTTCCATCCGCCTCTGGACATCGTGGACGGCGCGGCGCGCATCGTGGACCCGATCATCGCGGGCTTCAACACCGGCGAACACGTCTGGGGAAAATTTCTGAAGGATTACCGCGAGACGGATTGGTAGGACGGGCGTCGCGCCTGTCTCAAATCAAAACCCAACGCGACTTAACCACGAAACACACGAACTACACGAAAATTTTCTGCGACGGCAATTAACTTCGTTTTCGCGTGTTTGCGTATTTCGCGGTTGATGCTTTTTATAGAAACAGGCGCGACGCCTGTCCTACGATCATTCCACGCCGACAATTTCCGCCGCGCGGATTTCTCCGCCGAGTTTCAGTTGCAGTTTGTCGCCGGATTTTTTGCCGAGGAGTTGTTCGCCTAGCGGCGATTGCGGGGTGATGACGAGGATTTCTTTTTTGTCGTGCAACACTTCCGTGCCGCCGGCGCGCGGGCCGATGAAGTAAAGAGAACTTTCGCCGCCGTATTCCAATTCGACCAATGCGCCGAGACCGATTGGTTCGGCGGCGTCGAATTTTTTTGCGGGCAGCTTTTCAAACTCGGCGATGGCGGCTTCGAGTTCCGCCGCCTGCTTGGACTGGCCGCGCGCGAGATAGGAGGCTTCGAGGCCGCGCGTGTCGTATTTGCTCTCGGCCTTGCTGGATTCGTGCGTGGCCTCGGCGCGCGAGAATTTTGCGGCGCGGAAATAAATTTCCAGTTCGTCCGTCAGGCGGGCGATGATTTTTTTGATGATGGCGCGTTTGTTCATTCGCTGAAATTTTTGCCACAGAGACACAGAGGCGCAGAGGATTGGAAATTTTCAGAAATCATTTTTTCTCTGTGTCTCGGTGACTCTGTGGCAAACCTGCCGGAAATTAAAGGTATTTCCCAATTATAGGTTTCAACTCAGCCACGGTTTTCTTCGGCCAGAATTTTTTGTCGGTCAGGAATGAATTTTTCAGCACGGAATGGCAGTGCCAGTTTGGTTCAACCGGAATTTTTGCGATTGCCTGCGCGACGATTTTTTTCGCCGTGTCGGCGTTGCGGTGCAGGTTGGCGATGACGATTTCGAGCGTGACGTGTTCCTCGTCCGTTTTCCAGCAATCGTAGTCGGTCGCCATCGCCATCGTCGCGTAGGCGATCTCGGCTTCGCGCGCGCATTTGGCTTCACCGAGATTCGTCATGCCGATGACGTCGTAACCGGCGCGGTGGTTCGCCAGCGATTCGGCGCGCGTGCTGAACGCCGGGCCTTCCATGCAGACATAAGTGCCGCCGTCGTGAACTTGCGCTTTGGCTGCGCGCGCGGTTTGCAAAATGATCTGCCGCAGTTCCTCGCAAATCGGATCGGCGAACGCGATGTGCGCGACGATGCCGCGTCCGAAAAATGTGTGATTGAGCGATTGCTTGGTGCGGTCAACAAATTGATCAATCAGAACGATGTCGCACGGTTTGTATTTTTCCTGCAACGAGCCGACGGCGCTGACGCTGATGATCCACGCGACGCCGAGTTTTTTCATGGTCCAGATGTTCGCGCGATGATTGAGTTCGCTCGGCAAAATTTTGTGGCCTCGTCCGTGTCGCGGCAGGAAAACGACTTCGCGTCCGGCGATTTTTCCGGTGAGCAAATCGTCGGACGGCTTGCCAAAGGGCGTTTTGACTTTAACCCATTTTTGATGGGTGAAGCCTTCGATGTTGTAAAGCCCCGTGCCGCCGATGATTCCGATTTTGTGTTTCGACATTGGAAATTTTTAACCGCGAAAGGCGCGCAACACACGAAAAAAAGCGGGATGATTCAGCGAATTTTCTTGGCTGGCGTTTGCGGGAGGAATTGTTATTTTTTCAGGCATGGAATTCTTTCACAAAATCCTCAAGACGGCCGTTGACGGCCATGCGTCGGACATTCATTTGAAGATCGGAGCGGCGGTCATCTTCCGCATCAACCGCGAACTGGTCGCCATCGAATGTCCGCACCCGACGGCGGACTGGATGAACAAAATTGTCGAGACCATCACTCCGATTCATTTGAAAAAGCGGCTGGAAGAGGAGCGCGAGATTGACTTTTCCTATTTCATTCCGGAAATCGGGCGGTTCCGCACGAATCTTTTCCAACAGCGCAGCCAATGGTGCCTTGCGATGCGCTATGTCAAAACAACCGTGCCGAGTTTCGAGGAGCTTGGCCTGCTGCCGCAAATCAAGAAGGTCGCGGAATCGCCGCGTGGCATCGTGCTGGTCGCCGGTTCAACCGGTTGCGGCAAATCCACCACGCTCGCGGCGATGATTGAACACATCAACAGCAATTTCAAAAAGCACATGGTCACGCTCGAAGACCCGGTCGAATACGCCTTTGAAGACAACCAGTCGGTGATCGAGCAGCGCGAAATCGGCCTCGACACGCAATCTTATCATCACGCGCTGAAGCACGTTTTGCGGCAAGACCCGGACATCATCATGATCGGAGAAATGCGCGACAGCGTCAGTTTCGCGGCGGCCATCAGCGCGGCGGACACGGGGCATCTGGTTTTGTCAACGCTGCACACGACGACGGCGGCGCAGTCGGTCTCGCGCATCCTGGATTTTTTCCAGGCGGAAGAGCGCGAACAGGTTCGCCGCCAGATCTCCGGAACCTTGCGCGGCGTGGTTTGCCAGCGCATGGTTTCGACGGTGGACGGAAAAATGACGCCAGCCATGGAAATCATGCTCAATTCGCCGCTGGTGAAAAAACTGATCGAGGAGAATCGTCTGGATAAATTGCCCGTCGCGATCGAGACCGGCACGGACGATGGAATGATTTCATTCAACCAGTCGCTGTTCAACCTCGTCAAGGAAGGCCGCGTGACGGAAAAGGAGGCGATGTCCAAGGCGAACAACGCACAGGCGCTGGAAATGAATTTCAAAGGGATTTTCCTGGACGAAGGCCGCCGGATTGTCAGCTAATGACAATGGAAGCGTTGGCGCTACACCGAATTATTATCAACTTAAAGGCGACTAAAAATATCGTATATTAACAGTGAGAGTTTCAAAGAAAACCGATTACGCTTTGCGCGCGTTATTCACGCTCGTGGATCATTTTGGCGGCGCACCCATTCCGATTCGCGAACTCGCGCGGCGCAATGATGTTCCAAAAAGATTTTTAGAGCAGATTATGCTCCAACTTAAAGCGCAAGGCTGGGTGAGCAGCGAAGCCGGGCTTCGCGGCGGTTATGTGCTCGCAAAAAATCCGGCAAAAATCACGATGGGCGAGGTGGTGCGGCATTTTGACGGTATTCTGGCGCCAATTGATTGTGTTTCTGTCACTGGCTACGAACGATGTTCGCAGGAAACGGTCTGCAAATTCAGGCGCGTCTTTCTGGACGCGAGGAATTATGTTGCGGGCGTGATGGACAAGGCGACGCTGGCGGAGATTGCAAAACATTCGCCGGTTACAAAACGCGAAGTTTCCTCCGGTTTCATGGGCGGAGAAGGCATCTAAAAGTTTTTTTCAAAAAACAGTTGACTGTTTCTGAATGACATGGATAATAACGACTAAATAAGTCGTCATTGAAACAAAATGATATGAGCGCAACGCAAAACAAATCGAACGGGGATTCCGCCGAAAAGCGGGGCTGGCTGGAAATTGTCCGCGGCAGGTCGGCTCGCTGCGTTACGGCGTGGTGGAGATAGTCGTGCATGATTCGCAGGTGACGCAGATTGAGAAGACCGAGCGCGTGCGGCTGGACAAACCGTGCAAATAAAAATTAAGCCAACCGGAAAGCCGGAGGCGCAAAACAAAAATGAATTGCATCTGACCGTTCCATCGGAAGCGGCATGAAACGAAAACAAGAAAATGAAATTAAATCAGTTGTTGATAGTGACATTCGTGGGAGCGCAATTCGCAGTCGCCGCATTTGCAGACGACGCGACAAACAATTCCACGGAGGCCGCCGAGATAGCGGCATTGAAACAAGAAATCCAAAAGCTGGACCAGAAAGTTTCGGATCTCGAAGGCCGGAGTCAGGTGGCGCAACCTGCGACTGCCAGTTCCGACGCCGCGCAAATCCAAGACCTCGACCAAAAGGTGAGGATACTTTCACGTGAGCGCGAGATTGACCAGGACGCTGCTGCGACGACGGCCAAAACACAGCCAAAAATCACGCTTGGCGCAAGCGGGTTTGGGTTCAGTTCTGCAGATTCCAATTTCGTTGCGACAATCCATGGATTGATCCAGGTGGACAGCCGGACGTTTTCGCAGGACGATCATGTCCAGGGCAACGACAGCATATTGCTGCGGCGTGCGCGTCCGATCATCACGGGGACGGTTTTTCGTGATTTCGATTTCAACTTCACTCCGGAATTCGGCAACGGCACGCCCGGCGCGGCGACCACGCCGAGCATTTATGATGCATATTTGAACTATCGTTATTCACCCTGGTTCCAAGTTGAAGCGGGCAAATTCAAGCCGCCGGTCGGCTTGGAATATTTGCAGTCTGACACCTACACGTCGTTCAACGAGCGTTCGCTGGTCACGGACTTGATTCCAGGACGCGACCTCGGGTTTGAACTGCACGGTGACATTTCCGGCGGCGTGGTAAGCTATGCGGCGGGAATTTTCAACGGCGTGGGCGACGGACAGAAAAACACGACCAGCATCGGCTTCCAGAACAACCGCGGATTTGACGGACGGTTGTTCGTCCAGCCGTTCAAGGCGACGGGCATCGCCGCGCTGCAAAATTTTGGATTCGGCGCCGGCGGCAGTTGGGACAGTTCGTCCATCACCAACACGCTTGGCCTGCCGAACACGACCGGCGGCTCTCAACCCGGTTTTTACACGGACGGACAGCAGCAATTTTTCGCCTACAGTTCCGGCGTCGTGGCCGCGCGCACGCACAAGAGGCTTTCACCGCAGGCATATTATTATTACGGGCCGTTGAGTTTGCTGGGCGAATATGCTATTTCCGGCCAGCAGGTCAGCAAAGGCGCGGCTTCCGTCGATTTGCAGAACACCGCGTGGGAAATTTCCGGCGGCTGGGTGTTGACGGGCGAGGACGCCACGTTCAACGGCGTGACGCCGCGACACAACTTTGACCCGCGCAACGGCGGCTGGGGCGCGCTGCAAGTCGTCGCGCGCTACGCGGAACTGAACGTGGACAAGGCGGCGTTCCCTGTGTTTGCCGACCCGACACTTTCAGCTTCTGGAGCGCAGGCATGGTCGCTCGGTCTGAACTGGTATCTCAATAAAAACATCCGCGTCAACGCGAGCTATTCGCACACGGCGTTCACCGGCGGCGCGGCAGCCAACATCATCGCCACAAGCGCGCCGGGCAGCGTCTCATCACATCCCGAAGACGTGTTCTTCACACGCGTGCAACTTTCGTTTTAACAAATTGAAAGCTTAAAATTTACGAACATGAAAACATTTCTGAAAATTCTCCTGGCTTCGTCGCTCGCAATTTCCGCGAGCGCGAAGGAAATCAAACTGCTCAACGTCTCCTACGATCCGACGCGCGAGCTTTACACCGAATACAACGCCGCGTTCGCAAAATACTGGAAGGCAAAAACCGGCGACGACGTGACCATCTCGCAATCGCACGGCGGTTCGGGCAAGCAGGCGCAATCCGTAATCGCTGGACTCGAAGCGGACGTTGTGACGCTCGCGTTATCATATGATATTGACGCGATTTCACAGCAGGCGAAATTATTGCCGGCAGATTGGCAAAAGCGTCTGCCCAACAACAGCACGCCTTACACTTCCACAATTGTTTTTTTCGTGCGCAAAGGAAATCCGAGGGGCATCAAAGATTGGGACGACCTTGTGAAGCCAGGCTTGAAAGTCGTCGTGCCGAATCCGAAAACTTCCGGCGGCGCACGCTGGGCTTATCTCGCGGCCTACGCCTACGCGCTGGAAACTTACGGGCACGACGACGCGAAGGCGAAGGACTTCATCACGAAGCTCTACAAAAACGTCCCGATCCTCGATTCCGGCGCGCGCGGCTCGACCATCACGTTCGCGCAGCGCGGCATCGGCGACGTTTTGCTGGCGTGGGAAAACGAAGCGCACTTGGCGCTGAAAGAATTCGGCGACGACAAGTTTGAAATCGTCACACCGTCGTTGAGCATCCTCGCCGAGCCGCCTGTGACCGTCGTTGACAAAAATGCAAAACGCCACGGCACGACGGAAGCTGCCACGGCGTATTTGAATTATCTTTATTCCGACGAAGGCCAGGAAATCGCAGCGAAGAATTTCTATCGCCCGCGCAACGAAGCCATCGCCGCGAAATACGCCGCCAGTTTCACGCAACTGAAACTGGTCACGGTTGATCGGGAATTCGGCGGTTGGACAAAAGCGCAGGCGGCCCATTTCGCCGACGGCGGAACATTTGATCAGATTTACCAGCCGCAATAAAATTTGCGCGGCTGCATTTCCGCATCGAAACTCAAATTGTGGCGACCCAAAAAATCGGAGCAAAAAAGTTGAGGGTGTTGCCGGGCTTCAAACTGACGCTCGGCTTCACGCTGTTTTACCTTGGCCTCATCGTGCTGATTCCGCTGTCGGCGGTTTTCATCAAAACCAGCACGCTGACGTGGGCGCAATTTTCACACACCGTCTTTTCGCCGCAGGCGCTTGCGGCGTATCGCTTGAGCTTCGGCGCGTCATTTTTCGCGGCGATTGTGAATGCGGTTTTTGGCCTGATCGTCGCGTGGGTTTTGGTGCGCTACAATTTTCTTGGAAAAAAACTCGTGGACGCGCTCGTGGATTTGCCGTTCGCACTGCCGACCGCCGTTGCAGGCATCACACTCGCGACGCTTTATGCGCCGAACGGCTGGATCGGTCAATTGTTCGCGCCGCTGGGAATTAAAATCGCCTACACGCGGTTCGGCATTTTCATCGCGCTGACATTTATCGGCCTGCCATTTATTGTTCGCACGGTTCAGCCGGTTCTCGAAGATTTCGATCCTGAACTTGAAGACGCCGCCGCGAGCCTCGGCGCGAACCGCTGGCAGATTTTCTGGCGCGTGATTTTTCCGACGCTCACGCCCGCGCTGCTCACCGGTTTCGCGCTCGCGTTCGCCCGCGCGCTCGGCGAATACGGCTCGGTCGTTTTTATCTCCAGCAACATCCCGATGAAAACGCAGATCGTCCCGCTGCTCATCATGAACGAACTCGACGGATTTCAATATGCGAAGGCAACCGCGCTGGCCGTCGTGATGCTCGTCGTTTCATTTTTGCTTTTGCTCGCCGTCAACGTGCTGCAATGGTGGAGCAACCGTTACAACACCAACAACCTCGCATGACCGCCGCCGAAAAAATCAACGCGCCGCATCGCCGGACAGAGCCGCCGTTCGTGCGATGGCTGCTCATCGGAATCGCGCTGGCGTTCATGGCGCTGTTTCTCGTCGTGCCGCTCGTCTCCGTTTTCGCCGAGGGATTGCGGCAGGGTCTCGGCTTTTATTTTCAAACGCTGCGCGACCCGCTGACGTTGAGCGCCATCAAGCTCACGCTCATCGCCGCCGCGATTTCCGTTCCGCTCAATTGCATCTTCGGCGTCGCGGCGGCGTGGGCGATTGCCAAATTCGATTTTCACGGCAAAAACATTTTGCTCACGCTGATAGACCTGCCGTTCTCGATTTCACCTGTGATTTCCGGCATGATTTACGTTCTCGTTTTCGGCGCGCAAGGCTGGTTCGGCTCATGGTTTTCCGACCACAACATAAAAATAATTTTCGCCGTGCCGGGAATCGTGCTCGCGACCATCTTCGTCACGTTTCCGTTCGTCGCGCGCGAATTGATCCCGCTCATGCAGGCGCAGGGCCGCACGGAAGAAGAAGCCGCGCGAGTTTTGGGCGCGAGCGGCTGGCAGACTTTTTGGCGCGTGACGATCCCGAACATCAAATGGGGATTGCTCTATGGCGTGATTTTGTGCAACGCCCGCGCGATGGGCGAGTTCGGCGCGGTCTCCGTCGTCAGCGGCCATATTCAAGGCCAGACGAATACGATTCCGTTGCACGTCCAGATTTTGTATGAAGGAAATAATTTTGCCGGCGCGTTCGCCGTGGCGTCGCTGCTGACGTTCCTTGCGCTCGTGACGCTCGTCCTAAAAACGTGGGTGGAATATAAAAACGATGCGTTGCGCGGAACGGCATTCACGCCCGTGCCGACTGGGAAAAGACAATGAATCCGCCGCTGCCGCCGATTTCGCAGATTAAAAAACCTGCGTGAATCTGTGAAATCTGCGGACAAAAATAAATTTTACATGAGTGTTGAAGTAAAAAACGTCACGAAAAAATTCGGCAGCTTCACCGCGCTCGACGGCGTGAGCCTCAAGGTCGAGTCCGGCGAACTCGTCGCGCTGCTCGGCCCGTCCGGCTCGGGCAAGACGACGCTTCTGCGCACGATCGCCGGCCTGGAATTTCCGGACAACGCCGGCGAGGCGCAGGTTTTGTTTTACGGCGAGGACGTCACGCAGATTCCCGCGAGCGAGCGCAAGGCCGGTTTTGCATTCCAGCATTACGCGCTGTTCCGGCACATGACCGTTTTTGAAAATATTGCGTTCGGTTTGCGCGTGCGTCCAAAAACGACGCGGCCAAGCGAAGAAAAAATCCAGGCGCGCGTCGGCGAACTTTTGAAATTGATCCAGCTTGAACCGCTCGCGAAAAGATTTCCGTCGCAGCTTTCCGGTGGCCAGCGCCAGCGTGTCGCGCTCGCCCGCGCGCTCGCCGTCGAGCCGAAGGTTTTGCTGCTCGATGAACCGTTCGGCGCGCTCGACGCGAAAGTGCGGAAGGAATTGCGCCGCTGGCTGCGAAAACTTCACGACGAAATCCACATCACGACGCTATTTGTGACGCACGACCAGGAAGAAGCTCTCGAAGTCGCCGACCGCGTGGCGATTTTGCGCGACGGAAAAATCGAGCAGATCGGAACGCCGGAGGAGATTTACGACCATCCCGCATCACCGTTCGTCTATGATTTTCTTGGCAACGTCAATCTGTTCAGCGGCCGCGTGCGCGACGGCGCGGTGATGATTGGCGGCTCGAAATTCGATGTTCCCGAAACCGTCGGCGAGACGGAAGCCGACACGGTTGCCTTCGTT
>Ga0208357_1001784_pt1 | contig 15217 bp, 12 predicted proteins | sample NGESurdeep092012_6_FD_184487 | JGI IMG/M metagenome (GOLD analysis project Ga0208357, IMG submission 184487) | Arctic peat soil microbial communities from Barrow, Alaska - NGEE Surface sample F52-2 deep-092012 (SPAdes) | ecosystem: Environmental > Terrestrial > Soil > Wetlands > Peat ... | reverse complement strand
GCGCAACTAGCCGCTGCAGCCGCGCCGTTGCGCAGCACCCCCAACACCGATCTTCCCTTCGGAGACCCAGCATCCGCAACCCACCAGCCCGAAGACGACGGCTGGCTCGACGCCCCCGAGCGCCACTCCCCTCCCCCGATCCTCTCCGCCCCCCACAGCGCGCACGTCTCCATGCCGGAACCACCACCAGCGCGCATTCCCACGCCTGCAGCTCGCCCAGCAGCCGAACTCCCCCCGATGCCCTCGCCCATGCAGGACATCGCCTCCCAGAACATCGCCTTCGGCAAGCGCGCCGACGCCGACATGCGCGCCGTCGCCATCGCCCCCAAGTCCGTCCGCGGCTACAAGCTCCCACCCAGCTCCCTCCTCTACCGCTCCGAAGAGCGAGCCCAGGTCCGCGAGGATGAACTCCGTGAAGAAGCCCGAGTCCTCGTCGAGAAGTGCGCCGAGTTCGGCGTAGCCGGCAAAGTCGAGCAGATCAATCCTGGCCCAGTCGTCACCACCTTCGAGTTCCGCCCCGACGCCGGCGTAAAGTACTCCCGCGTCACCGGGCTCGCCGACGACCTCTGCCTCGCCATGGCCGCCGAATCCATCCTCATCGAGCGCATGCCCGGCAAATCCACCGTCGGAATCCAGGTCCCCAACCACGGCCGCGAAACCATCTGGCTCCGCGACGTAGTCGAGTGCGAAAGCTTCGCCCAATCCAAATCCCGCCTCGCTATCGCTCTCGGCAAAGACATCAGCGGTCGCATCGTCACCGGCGATCTCGCCTCGATGCCTCACGTCCTCATCGCCGGCTCCACAGGCTCCGGCAAATCCGTCGCCATCAACGCCATGATCATGAGCGTGCTCTTCAAGTCCACGCCCGAACAAGTCCGCATGATCCTCGTTGACCCCAAGCGCGTCGAGCTCGGCATGTACGAAGGCATTCCGCACCTCTTCACGCCCATCATTACCGAAGCCAAGCTCGCTGCAAATGCCTTGCGCAATGCGGTCCGCGAGATGGAGCGCCGCCTCAAGCTCCTCGCCGCCAACCACGTCCGCAACATCGACCAGTTCAACAAGCTCTTCGAAGGTGGCAGCGAATACCTCTTCGAGGACGTCAATCAGGAACCGCTTCCCTACATCATCATCATCATCGACGAGCTCGCCGACCTCATGATGCTCGATCGCGCCAACGTCGAAGAATCCATCACCCGCCTCGCCCAGATGGCCCGCGCCGTCGGCATCCATCTCGTCCTCGCCACCCAGCGCCCCTCGGTCGATGTCATCACCGGCCTCATCAAGGCCAACGTCCCCACCCGCATGAGCTTCCGCCTCGCCACCAAGGTCGACTCCCGCACCATCATCGACAGCAACGGTGCCGAAAGCCTCCTCGGCAAAGGCGACATGCTCTTCCTCCCACCCGGAACCAGCCGTCTCCAGCGCGTCCACGCACCCTTCGTCACCGAAAAGGAAATTTCCGCCGTCACCGAATTCTGGCGCGCCCAAGGCGAAGCCGAGTATGTCCACGGCTTCCTCGAAGGCCCCAAGGATGAGAAGTCCGGCGACGGCATCTCCGACGGCGAAAGCTCCGAAGACGATGCGCTCTTCGACGACGCCGTGCGCCTCGTCTTCGAGTTCGGCAAGGCCTCCACATCGCTCCTACAGCGCCGTCTCCGCATCGGCTACGGCCGCGCCGCCCACCTCATCGACATGATGGAGCGCGACGGCCTCGTAGGTCCGGCCGACGGCTCCAAGCCCCGCGAAATCCTCAAGTCCCCCAGCTACTTCGCCGAAGTCGACGCCGCAATCAAGTAATTACTTCGCCGCGTTCGACCGCCGCAACCAACGCATCACTTCAGCACGCACGCGCTCGTAACGCGGTTCGCCGTTTGGGTAGCGCGTAATCGTCCCATGCGCCTTGCCCGTATACCAGTTCAGCGCAAAGTCCTTGATCGAAGCTGCGTTCGTAGCATCGTCGCCGATGTGGACTTCGCCACCCACCGTCAGAGCTCTGCGTGCGGCCTCCGCCGATTCCAGCGAAATATATTCCCTCACCCGACCATCCGGCCCAAAGTATTCGAAGTTGTAGCGAGTCAGCGAGCGTCCCACCGGCTCGTAGTACTCCCGCACAATCCAGTGCTCTCCCCGCACCTCAAACGAATCGATCACATCGCTCTCGCGCGCGCTGATACCAGGAGCCCCCCGCTGCCGAGCTCCACGCAGCAAAGCACGCTCACGGTCAAACTCTTCCCATCGCCCCAATGCCGCCTCGACGATCACCAGGTTCTTATGCGCCACCCAGAACTCCGGCTCCGCCGCCACCACCCGCCGGTACTCCAACTCCGCGGCCTCATACTCATGCAGCCCCAACTCCGCGTCTCCCACGCCTTCTTCGCCGTCGACGCTATCCGGATGCGCCTTCGCATACGCCGCATACATCTCCTCGGCGCGCTGGTATTCCTTCGCCGCAGCCGCCTTTCGCGCAGCCACCAGCTCCGGAGGAACCGTTCTCTGTGCATCCATCCCCTGCCCACACGCGAGCACCATCACCGCGACAATCAGGCCCTGGCGCACCATCGCATTTCCGGCAATCATTCGTCTCAATCCGTTCTACCTATGCCTTCCCCGTCGCTTCGTGTGTCTGCTGGCAAGCGCTCCCAGCGCTGCAATCGCTGCCAGCAGCGCGATCCAGTACCTCTCCGGATTGCGTTCGTCGTAGGTCTTCGCATCCTTCCGCTGAACATAATCTCGATTCAGCACTTCCGGCCCCAGCACCGCCGCATGCGGCTTTGTCGCCCTCTTCGCCAGCGCATCAAGATCATAGACGGATGCGCGCAGCCCTTCGTCACCATAGCGCAACGTATACGTTGACCCCGCCGCCGCATCGAAGCAGATCGTACGCTGCCGCATCTCCAGTTGGATCGCCTTGATCGGCAGCGGCGGCGCACTCCCATTCTCAATCTCAATCCTGACCGCCGCAGCCTCGCGCAGGTTGGACGCGATCACCGCGATCTGCGTCAGCTTCGCAGCGTGAATCTCCTCCTCCCCTCCGCGCGTCACCCGCCATATCTCACCATGAATCACTTCCTCTGGACGCGCCAGCGCCTTCACATCTCTTCCCGCCGAGATCGTGACCCTGCGTAAAAAGTCGGCCTTGTATCCCGGTTCAACGACGAAGTTCACACGCTCGATCGGCAAATGAGCTGGGACTTCCATCTGCGCCACGCTCGACGTCCCCTCCTGCGTGATCTTGCTGGTACTCGCGACAACCGTGTACAGCGTCTGCGCCTCACGACTCGCAGGCACTGTCGCTCCTTCAACGATCGCAGCCGACAAGTGCGGAAACGCACCTCCATCGGTCCCGCGCAGATGCAGCTTAACATGCAGTTGCGCAAAGCTCGACTCCTGCATCGCCAGCGACGTCGACCGCGCGAGATGTTCCTGCGTAAAGTCGAACAGCGTAAACGTCCCAAGCGATTTCGCAGGCCCACCCTTACCATCCAACCCCGACACCTCCGCCGTCGCAATAAAGTTCTTCGCCGCAAGCTGCAGATCGACGACGGTGTACGCACGCCGCGGCATGGCCAGATCAAAAACAATCTCACCCCGCTGCAATCTAAGATTCTGCACCGTCGCAACCACCGCATCCATAGGCTGCGCCTCGCTATAACTCACAGCGAACGGCACCTCCTCTTCCTTCCCTGCTCCCATCTCACGGAACACCCGCAAATCACCTTCAGACCAATTCCCGGCATCGGCATACACGCTTGCATCGAGCACCGCGCATGTATCACCCACCGCCCCGGCCGGCAGTGTGATCGAGCGCTCATAGCGCAAATGCTGCGGATCAGCCGCGGATACCGCCCCCGCACCCGGCGAACCAAAGTCAGCCTGCCATAACAGCACCACCATCAATGCAAGGGAAATCTTCAAGCGTCAGCCTCGCCTCGCACGTCACCCGTGGTTCGTCTCCGCAGACCCTTCGTCCTCATGGCCTAACTTTACCCCCATCCCAGCGAACTTGGCACCCAATTCGTCCGCACCCTTTCACCTCTCCACCGCATCGATACAATCGATACTATGAGCGAACATACCCACTACGATGTCCTCGTCATTGGCGCCGGCCCTACCGGCCTCGCCTGCGCCATCGCAGCCCAACGCAACGGCCTCCGTGTCGTTCTCGTGGACAAGGGTTGCCTCACCAACTCGCTCTTCAATTACCCCGCCCACATGACCTTCTTCACCACGCCCGAGTTGCTCGAGATCGGCAACATGCCCTTCTCCTCTCCCAACCAGAAGCCCTCCCGTTCCGAGGCCCTCGAGTACTACCGCAAGGTAGCCGAGCACTACCGGCTCGACATCCGCCAATACGAAAACGTCGACCAAGTAACCGGCTCCGATGGTGACTTCGCCGTCCACACCACCGACAAGTTCGGCCGCAAACTCATCCATCGCACACGCAAGCTCATCGTCTCCACCGGCTACTATGACCTTCCCAACTACCTCAGCATTCCCGGCGAAGATCTCCCCAAGGTCAAGCACTATTATCACGAACCGCATCCCTACTTCGACCAGGATGTCCTCGTCATCGGCGGCAAGAATTCCGCCGCAATCGCAGCTCTCGACCTATGGCGTCACGGCGCGCGCGTCACCCTCGTCCACCGTGGTGCCGCACTCCATCCCCACATCAAATACTGGATCAAGCCCGACATCGAAAACCGCATCAAAAACGGCGAGGTCGTGGCACACTTCAACACCACCGTCAGCGAAATCACCGAAGACTCGGTAACCCTGCTCACACCCGGTGGTCCCAAAGTTCTACCCAATCATTTCGTCTTCGCCCTGACCGGCTATCACCCCGACTTCGACTTCATCGAGTCTCTCGGCGTCCTGCTCGAAGAAGCCAACGCCCGCTGCCCGGTCTGCAATCCCGCCACCCTCGAATCCAACGTACCCGGAATCTATCTCGCCGGCGTCGTCGTAGCCGGCGAGCGCACCAACGAAATCTTCATCGAGAACGGCCGCTTCCACGGCGACCTCATAGCCAACGATTTAACCGAGAAGCTGCAGCCTCTCCCAGCCAGCACCTAGGCTCTTCCCTAGCCCTCAACTCAGCACGCGCCGCGCAAAGCCCCGCATCCCGGCCCACGTCAGCAGCACCGTGAAGAACGTCAGCATGGCAAGAATCATAACCTCGGGCATGTGGCCGGTCGATGGCGTCAGCGCCGCGCGCAATCCCTCGCTCATATACACAATCGGGTTCACCAGCACGCCAATCTGCAGCCATCGAATGTGAGTCAGCGCGGTCCACGGATAATACACGCAACCTAAGAACGTGATCGGGACAATCACCACGCCAAAGATCAGCCCAATCTGTTTTGGCTGCACCGAAGTCCCAATCGTCAATCCCAGGGCCCCGGCCAGCAGGCTCGCCAGGACCACCACCGCACTCAGAAACCACCAACTCGTCACATGCGCCAGCACGGGCGTACTCGGAATGTAATACGCCAGCGGAAAGACCAGGGCTGCGGCAAGAACGCTTTGGATCGCTGAAAAAATAATCTTCTCCATCGCAACGGCAGCAATCGGCAGGGGGCACATCACGCGATCATCAATCTCGCGCGTAATGCCAAACTCCTGCGCCAGCGGCAACGCTACCGCCGCAATCCCCGAGAACATAATCGCGACGGCCATCAAACCCGGCAGCAGCACCGTTCCAAATCCACCACCACCTCCCGCCATTCCGGCCATCGGACTCATCGACGCACCGCCGCTCATGTGCGGCATCACGTAGGTAAAGACAAACAAAAATAGCAGCGGGTTCATCGCAATGCGAATCACAAACGGCGCAATCTCGCGGCGCAGCACGCGTAGATCGCGCTCCATCAAACCGATGAAGGCGCGCGAATAAATCACCAGCCTCACATCCTCGCCCCTACCGACAACCTCACCCATGGCTCGTCCTGTTCTCTCAAAACTACTCGCGTAAGTCTCTTCCGGTTAGCCGAATAAACACCGTCTCAAGGCTAGGTTCCGTCGTCGTCATATCCCGCAGCCCAAACTCGTTCGCTATGGTGACGACTTTCGCCAGCAGACCATCCTGCGCCCGAGCCAGCACCCGCAGGCCACCTTCAATCACCTCAACGCCTGTCACACCCTCAATCACCTGCAAGCGTCTCTCCAGCAAGCCGCTATCCCGAACCCCATGCATGCGCAGGTCATAGATCTGGTCTCCTCCAACGCTCGCCTTCAATGCTGCGGGAGTGTCTTCAACCAAAATCCTGCCATGGTCGATGATGGCCAACCGGTCGCACAGTGCATCCGCCTCTTCCATGTAGTGCGTCGTCAGCACCACCGTAATCCCCTCGCCCCGCAAGACCTGCACCGCCTCCCACATCGCGATGCGGCTCTGCGGATCAAGCCCCGCACTCGGCTCATCCAGAAACAGCACCTTCGGATAATGCGCAATCGCGCGTGCTATCTGCAGCCGCTGCGCCAGCCCTCCACTCAGCGCCTGCGGATACGCCTGCGTGCGATCGCTCAGCCGGAACTGCTCCAGCAGTTGCGCCGTCCGCGCAGTCGCTTCCACATTCGACATCCCAAAGTACCTGCAATGAAAATGAATATTCTCCGCCACCGTACACGACCTGTCCAGCGTGTTGTACTGCGGCACCACGCCAATCGACCGCCGAGCCAGCGCCGGATGCGCCACCACATCCACACCCGCAATCTTCACCGAGCCTGCCGTCGGAATCGCACGCGTTGTAGCAATCGATATGGTCGTCGTCTTGCCCGCTCCATTCGGCCCAAGCAGCCCGTAAATCAGCCCCGCCTCCACATGGAGATCAATCCCATCCACCGCTGTCACTGAATTCTTGCCGGCGTACACCTTGCGCAGCCCCACTATTTCGACGATCGCTTCACTCACGCGTCTTCCCCCCAGCAGCTTGATTATAGGGGCCATTCATACCGCCGCCCCCGCTCTTTCCGCGAGTTGCCCAACCTTCTGGAAGTACCATCGAAACGTCTGCACGCATGGCGACCTACCTTCTCTTGATCGACCAAGGCCGTCGCGTCACATCAATAAGGTTGCCCCAAAACAAACTTTATCTCATACACCTTTTGTTTCACACCGCACATCCGACTTGTTGAAGCGTCATGTCGGCGCAGTCGCGTCTGTTCGCGACGAGAGTATTAGAGCGTCAAGGAGAACGAGAAAATGTTTGGAACGTGGAAGAGATTTGCAGTCGCAGCGCCCGTTGCGGCTTTATTGAGTGGATTCTGCCTTTTAGCCACAGCCCAGGAGCCTAATCCCACCACCCTAGCGCCCGGAGCGAAGTCCGCCGAGGTCGTCACCCAGGGTCCCAATGGCGTCTACATCTATCACGTTCATGTCGTAGAGCGGCAACTCGACGCGGTCAACTATCTCAACCGCAGTGGCTCAACCCGCGTCGGCTTCACCGGCACCAACCTCATGCCCGGCGCACAGGGCGAGGCCAAGGTAAACTCCGTCACCGGCAAGACCAACATCGATGCCCACTTCGAACACCTCACCCCCGCCAACGGCTTCGGTCCCGAGTACCTGACCTACGTGCTCTGGGCGATCTCCGCTGACGGCCGCCCGCAGAATCTTGGCGAACTCGAACTCTCCGGCGGCAAGGCCAGCCTCGACGTCACCAGCGGCTTTCAGGCCTTCGGCATGATCGTCACCGCCGAGCCTTATTACGCGGTCTCGCAGCCGAGTGATGTCATCGTCCTGCAGAACGTCTTCACCGACAAAACCAACGGCATCCTCCAACAGGTCAACGTCCACTATCAGCTATTGCCGCGAGGACTCTACGCCAACACCGCCGGTTCGAAAGCAATCTCCCACCCCATCACCGATCGCCAGCACACACCACTCGCACTCTATGAGGCCTACAACGCCCAGCGTATCGCTGAATCCGTCGGCGCTGACAAATACGCAGGCGACATCATGAAGGAAGTCGCCACCGACATCCAGAACGCCCAGGACATTCAGTCGGGTAAACATCGTGACGTCAAAATGGAGTTCACCTACGCGCGTTCTGCCGTGCAGCGCTCGGAAGACGCTCGCCTCGTCACCCTCCGCAAACAGGCTCAGGAACGTCAGCAGGAGGCCCAGGACGCGAAGGTAGCTGCTCAACAGCAGGCACAGCAATCGCAACTCCAGGCACAGCAATCGCAACTCCAGGCTGCTCAATCCCAGGCTGCCGCTGATGCCGCAGCGGCAGCACAGGCAAGGGCAGAGGCAGCCAAGGCCCGCGCCGATGCCGACGCCGCCAACGCTCGCGCCCAGGCAGCCGAGGCCCACCATCAGGCCGAGTCCAGCCAGCAGGAAGCCGCAGCCACTCGCGAGAAGCTGCGCGCTCAACTCAACTCCGTCCTTGCCACCACCGAAAGCGCCCGAGGCCTCATCGTCAATATGAGCGACGTGCTCTTCGACACCGCCAGGTACACCCTCAAACCAGCCACGCAGGTCTCGCTCGCCAAGGTCGCAACCATCCTTCAGCTCTACCCCGGACTCAAGGTCCAGGTCGAGGGCTACACCGACATCGTCGGCAGCGATGCCTACAACCAGAAGCTAAGCGAAAACCGCGCGAACGCCGTGCATGATTTCCTCGTCCAGAACGGCGTTCCCGCAGCCAACGTAACCGCCGCTGGCTACGGCAAGGCCGACCCGGTTGCAGACAACGGCACAGCCGCTGGACGCGCCCAGAATCGTCGCGTGAACCTGGTCGTCTCCGGCCAGGAGATTGGCGTTCAGACCTCCCAGCCCGACGCCCCCACACCCCCGTCCAACAACCCGCAGTAACGTCTCAAAGTTTCATCTCACGAAGACCGCGAGCCTCTCGCGGTCTTCGTGCGTTAGCGCAAGATGCAACAATATCCAGAGTAGAAAGTGAGGAGACCGTTGAGCACTTCATTGAAAGACAAGATCGTTTTTATCACTGGTGCCAGCGCTGGCATCGGCGCTGCAACCGCCATGGAATTTGCCCGCCACGGCGCAAAGCTTCTTCTCTGCGCCCGCCGTCTCGATCGCCTCCAGGCCATGGAAGCCGACCTCCGCGACGCCGGAGCTTCTGACATCTTCAACTTTGTGCTGGACGTCCGCTCCCGCGACGCCGTCCACACCACGCTCGCCCATCTTCCCGAAGCCTGGCGCTCCGTCGATGTCCTGGTCAACAACGCCGGCCTCAGCCGCGGCCTCGCCAAGCTCTACCAGGACGACATCGAAGACTGGGAAGAGATGATCGACACCAACGTCAAGGGCCTCCTCTACGTCACCCGCGCCATTGTCCCCGGCATGGTCGAGCGCAATCACGGCCACATCATCAATCTCGGATCCATCGCCGGCCACGCGGCCTATCCCAACGGCGGAGTCTACTGCGCTACCAAGGCCGCAGAACGCTTCCTCTCCGACGGCCTCCGCATCGACCTCAACGGAACCGCCGTCCGCGTCACATCCATCGATCCAGGCATGGTGGAAACCGACTTCAGCAAAATCCGTTTTCGCGGTGATGAAGCGCGTGCTGCCAAAACCTATCAGAATATTGATCCGCTTCAACCAGAGGACGTCGCCGACGCCATCGTCTGGGCTGCAACCCGCCCAGCCCACATGAGTATCCAGACGGTCGTTCTCACCCCAACCGCGCAGGCCAACCCCTTCGTCATCACACGCAGGAGTTGAGCGCCAAAGCTAAAGCTTGATCGACCATCCAAGTTGCTCAAGTTCAAGCTCGATGGTCGCCAACGCCATCTCCAACGCGCTGCGACGATGCGGACTTGAGGTTCGCTCCGATAACACACGCTCTCGCTGCATCTCCAGAGCCTGCACTCGTCGCTTACGCTCCGCCTCGTCACGCCTCGCCTCGGGAGTCATCCCCGAGGTTGAGGCTTTCGGGGCGGATGCTTCTGCTTGCTGCTCTTCGACGCTCTTCGATTCCCAGCCTTTGGACATGTCTTTATTTTACCCCTCGACCCGGATGGCTTCGGGTATTCCGCCGCAAAACGCTGTCCTTACAAGCCCAAACGCCCTACTGCTTCCCGAAACGGTAGACAACGCCCGCGTTAAAGCCCACATTATTCTGAATCGTGCTCCCATTCGCACCAACGAAATCAGTAGCCACATACGTCGGTGTAAACCGCAGCGCAAGATTCGGATACAGGTTGTAATCCGCACTCAAACCCAGCGAAAACGCTGGCCGAAATCCATCGGCCCATAGTCCCAGTTGCGGTCCAGTGAGTCCCTTGCCGCCGCCTGAAAAAATGCCCCACGCCTCGCCGCCGAGGACCTGTACGCTGTACGCCACCTTTTCCTTCGCATAGAACCTGTAGCTGGCTCCGCCCATGAACGTGTACTCATTGATCTGCGGCTTGGCAATCTGCGGATACACCAGCGGCTGCTGCTGGTGCGCATATCCAAACGACCCGCGAGCATCCGCCACGATCGCCAGCTTGGGATTCAGGTAGTAGTTCAGCGCCGTCGCCCAGCTCACTTCATTATTCTTCTTTGTGTAGTCCCCGCTGCGGAAGCGCAGAAAACCTCCCCCGCCGATCACCTCGTAACGGTGCGAGTACGTCTCCTCAATCGTGCGCTGAATTCGCGCCAGCCGCGTCGCATTCGTCTCGCGTCGAGAGTGCGTCTCTTGCCGCTTCTTCTTCATCTGGGCCTTCGCTGGGGTAAAGGCTCCGGCAAGCAGGACAACCGCCAACCCCATCAGAACCAAACGCACTGCCGTTTTCCGCACATCACACATCGAATCCGAACTCCTGAACATTCACTCGCGGCCCTAGAGCTCGCATCTCTCCATTAGAACATCCCAGACCACCCTTGGGACCTTACTGCAGTATGTACGTCACCCCGGTAACGAATTGGTACGAGTTCTTCTTGTAGTACGGCGCCGGGTCATTGAGGAAGTTGTCCGTCGTCATCACCGTCGCGCTCAGCCGCTTGAACACAGGGATCGACAGCGATGCCGTCACATTTGCCGAATACGCCTTAAAATCGTTCCACGCCGGCTGAATCGTCGCCGTCTCCGTAAACAGCATCTTCTTCGGCAGATGACGGCTGTATTGCTCAAAGACCGAAGACCCGATAATGTTCACGCTCGGCGTAGTCGCACTAACCGATCCGTTCACCGGCGTCATAATGTACTGCTGCTTCTCATAGTGAACATCCACCTTCAAATCCAGTTCCTGCTTAGCGTCTTTGATCGCGGTCCATCCAAGCCCACCGCCATAGATCTGCTGGAGCTGAAGGCCCTGGCCATAGTCATGGTCGAACTCCGTATCAGCCAACACATAAACCCGCGGGCTGAAGTACTGGTCGCGCTCCGCATCCGCATGGAAGATGCTATTCAGCACCACGCTCGGCCCCGTCGCCGGGGTCGTCGGAGGAATCACCGGAGTCGAAAGCTTCCCGTAGCTCTCCGTTACGTCCACGCTCGTCCGGTTCCGTGCCGGCATCCACGGCACCGTCGGAATCGCTCGCACCAGCGCCACCGCTGCCGTCAGCGTCGTCCCCGTTGTCGTGGAACGCTCGAGACTCACCCCTCCCGTCAGGGTGCCATTCCACCCCGTCAGGAACCCCGCCTTACGGTTCAACTGGTTGTCGAACGTCGCCTTGTCGATCAGATACTCAACATCCTTAGCCTGAACGGTGGCTACAGGCTGCCCCTCCGGCGGTGTCAGCGTCAAATTGCTCACTGCCACCAGCACCGAACCCTCCGGCACCTGCGTCTTGCCCACTGGCTCACCCTTGCGCAACAACGCAAACTCTGCCCCCGACTTCAACTCCTTGATCTTGTCGATCGAGATCGTCAACTCACCCGCCATTTCGCTGGCAAACACAACGTTGCCTCCCGTCACCCGCTCTAGCTTTCCCGTCAACTGATCTCCATTGGCAAAGATCAGCACATCCGGCGTCGGCTTAGCCGGAGCCGGCCCTTGGGCAAATGACACAATGCTCACAAGAGAGACAATCACAGCGAGGTATCGGCGCATAACCACATCCTTGTTGAATCCAAGATCGAATGAAACCTTCAGCTGTTTCTAGCGGGACATTCTTCTGGACTAGAGTAAACGACCAACGGTTAGCAGACTCACCCCCAAAATTTGCTGCGCTTCCGCTTGCTTCGACCCGACGCTGCGTCTACCCTGAGAAGGTCATGTATGAAGACTTTGTAGCGATCGATCGTTGGACCTCAGAACCCCTCCACTGCGTCTGGAAGGGCACCGTCGTTGCCATCGCCACCCGCCATGCCGACGCCACCGACATCCGCTTCGCCGTCAACGGCAAGCCCCTCTGGATCGCCATGCCCAACCTCGCCTGGATCGAGCAGAAGCGCCGCAACGGCAAGGTCATCACCGACTACCTCGCCGCCCAGGCCGCCGGTCGCTTCCTCAAGCACTCCATCGCCAGCGGCTACGACAACGGCCGCGAAATCTACACCATGACCATCGACGAGGTTCTCGAGCACGTCGCCGCCGTCGTCGCCGAAGCTGGCCACACTGCCAACCTCCCCAGCCTCCCCGTCATCGACCGCGACGCCCATCCCGCCGAGCTCGACTTCAAACTCCCAGGCGAACCTCACACCGCAGCCGAACTCCTCTAGCCCATGCCTATCCTCCAGACCCGACGCTCCTTCCTCGCCTCCGCCGCAGCTCTCCCCTTCGCCCTCCGCACTTTCGCAACCAGCGCCTTTGCCGACCCAGTCTCCGCGCACCCCCGCTGGATTCTCCTCGGCACCGGCACCGACAAGGGCATCTTCCGCGCCGCATGGAACGCCGCCACCGGCGAGCTCAGCAACATCCAGGCCGCCGCACCCGCGCAGCATCCCAGCTTTCTCGCGATGCACCCCACGCTCCCCATCCTCTACGCCGTCAACGAAATTCCCGAAGGCAACGGCGTCCTCTCCAGCTTTCAACTCGATCCCGCCACCGCAACCCTCACCCAACTTCAGCGCGTAAGCACTGGCGGCAATGGCCCCTGCTACGTCTCAGTCGAGCACACCGGGGGCGCCGCCTTCGTAGCCAACTACGGCGGTGGCAGCTTCGCCGCCTTCAGCCTCGGCCACACCGGAGCCCTCCACAACGCCGCTGCAACCTTCCGCTGCAACAACAACCCAGCCTGCGGTACCCTCGGCCCCAACAAGGATCGCCAGGAAGCAGCGCACATGCACTGCGCTGTAGTCTCGCCCGACAATCGCTTCGTCCTCGTCTGCAACCTCGGCGAAGACGCCATCGAAATCTTCCCCATCCATCCCAGCGCTCCCGGCCCGGTCGAGGCCCCCACGCGCTTCGCCGCCCGCCCCGGTTCCGGCCCCCGCCATCTCGCCTTCCATCCCAACGGCCGCTGGCTCTACTGCATCCACGAGCTCGACTGCACCGTCGACCTCTACGACTGGAACGTCAGCAACGGCCTTCCCTCCCCCGTCCTCCGCAAGGACAGCGTCTTCTCCACCCTCACCCCGGGCGCCTCGCTCACCGGCAACACCGCCTGCGAGCTCTCCATCAGCCCCGACGGCCATCTCCTCTACGCCAACACCCGCGGCGTAGACTCCCTCGTCGTCTGCCGTATCGATCCCTCCACCGGCCTCCTCACCGAGCAGCAGCGCATCAAAACCGGCGGTTTCACCCGCCACTTCACCTTCGACCCATCGCGCCGCTGGCTCCTCTGCGCCAATCAAACCGACGCCTCCGTCACCGTCTTCGCCCACGACCCAACCACCGGCCACCTCGCCGAAACCCCCAAGTCCTTCGCAGTCGACATCCCCATGTTCATCCAATTCGTCTAGAGCAGCACCCCTCCCCGCCCTCCCAGCATCTCGCACTCGCACATTAGCCCTTACCTTTGCCTTTGCCTTTGCCTTTTTGGTTTGTCATCCCGTAGGAATCTGCAGTTACAGTTGCAGTTGCCGTTGCTTGCTTTTCGCCGTCATCCTGAGCGAAGCGAAGGACCCCTGTATTGGCTCTTGCCCTTGCTCTTGCTCTTGCCCTTGCCCTTGCTCTTGCTCTTGCCCTTGCCCTACGGATTAGCCGTGGCCTTCAGGCCGCGGAACCCGACCCTACGCTAAAACCGGGCTTTAGCCCCGGCCCCACCCACGAAAGCCCCATGTTCCAGCGCAAAGTCTCCGTCGAATACTTCTCCGAAGCCACCACCCCCAGACCCTGCCCCCTCAAGTGGCTCGACAACTTCTCCATGCGCAACTTCACCAACGACGCCATCTTCGACGACACCCTCCCCATCGCCGACGGCCTCCTCGAAATCGGCAACCGAGTCCCCCTCGACCGCCTCACCGCCTCCATGCAGGACTGGTTCCACCGCAAGTCCTACCTCCAGAAACAAGAAGGGCTCCGCATCACCGAGCAGTGAGCGAAGCCGTCTTCTCTATCCTCTATCCTCTACACCCTATCCCCTGCTTTTAGCGTCTTCCCATCCAGCACAAACCGATACTTCACATCGCCCTTGACCACGCGCTCATACGCCTCGGCAATCCGGTCGTACCCGATCAGCTCAATCTCCGAAACAATATTCTTCTCCGCGCAATAATCCAGCATCTCCTGCGTCTCTTTCATTCCGCCAATCATCGACCCGGACAGCGACCGCCGATTCGTCACCAGCGCAAACGGCGAAGTAGCCACCGGCTTATCCGGCAACCCCACCAGACAAATCGCACCGTCCAGCCGCAGCATTCCAAGGTACGCATTGATATCGTGCGGAGCCGAAACGCAATCCAGAATAAAGTCGAAGCTCCCCTTATGCTTCGCCATCGCGGCCTCATCCTTGCTGATCACCACTTCATCAGCGCCAAGCTTCTTCGCGTCCGCAATCTTGCTCTCGCTCGTCGTAAACTGCACCACATGCGCGCCAAAACTGTGCGCAAACTTCAACCCCATGTGCCCCAGCCCGCCCAGCCCCACCACGCCAACCTTCTTGTTCGGCCCCACCTTCCAGTGCCGCAGCGGCGAGTACGTCGTAATCCCCGCACACAGCAACGGCGCCGCAGCCGCCAGGTCCAGCTTCGGCGAAATCGAATACACATAATGCTCCGGCGCAACCATGTTGTCCGAGTAGCCCCCCTGCATCATCACGCCGTCATACGATCTCGCGTTATACGTCCCCACCATGCCCTTCGTGCAATAAGGCTCCGCCCCGGCCTTGCAGTTCTCGCACACCATGCACGTCTCGACCGTCACGCCAACGCCGGCC
>Ga0208357_1001783_pt1 | contig 15243 bp, 14 predicted proteins | sample NGESurdeep092012_6_FD_184487 | JGI IMG/M metagenome (GOLD analysis project Ga0208357, IMG submission 184487) | Arctic peat soil microbial communities from Barrow, Alaska - NGEE Surface sample F52-2 deep-092012 (SPAdes) | ecosystem: Environmental > Terrestrial > Soil > Wetlands > Peat ... | reverse complement strand
TTCGCCCGCGATGGTGATGCCGGCGCTGGCGCTATTGGCGTTTGCGTATGCGGCCGCGGCTTGCGCCTGGCTCTGCGCCAACGATGCTTGCGCTTGCGCGAGTTGATCCTGGAGCGTACTCGGATCGAGCTTGGCCAGGACTTGACCCTTCTTGACCTTGCTGTTGAAATCGACGTACAGCGACGCGATCGTCCCCGAGACTTGCGTACCCACGGTAATCGTATTCTGCGGATTCACGATGCCCGAAGCGGTCACGCTGTCTACCAGCGTCTGCGCGACGACCGGCTGCACGGCTACGGGAGTGGAGGTGCTCGCGCGAATCGCGAGCATGGCGATCACGATCGCCGCAACGAGCAAGCCGGCGATTGCCGCGAGCATCCAGCGGGGGACGCGGCCGAGCCGTTGGCCGAGGGCGCCCAGATCGATGGGTCGCGGTAGCGTGGTTGCCGACATAAAATCATTTCCTCCGCTCCAAGGGTACCCAACCAAGCTGACAACCGCCGGATAATGGTCGTTCTTTTAGTCTGGGGAACCTCTGAGCGCCTCGGGCTCGAGCGCGGGAACGATTTCCTCGGCCTTCCACCGCCACTACCTCGAGTGCATGACGTGACCCGTCACGGGCCCGCCAGCGTGCGGCGCCCCTCGAAGGACTTGGCGAGGGTGACTTCGTCGGCGTAATCCAAGTCGCCGCCGATCGGCAGGCCGTAGGCTAACCGCGTGACCGCAACGCCCAGCGGCGAGAGCAGGCGCGAGAGATAGAGCGCGGTGGCTTCGCCCTCGGCGTTAGGATTGGTTGCCAGCACGATCTCGTCGGGCGATTGCGCGCCGATGCGTTCGACCAACTCTTTGATGCGTAACTGCGCCGGACCGATGCCGTCCATCGGCGAAATCAAGCCGCCCAAGACGTGGTAGCGTCCGCGATACGCGCCCGTGCGTTCGATCGCATAGATATCTTTGGCCTCGGCAACCACGCAGAGCATCGTCGCGTCTCGCCGGTCGTCCGTGCAGATGTCGCACGGATCGTCTTCGGTCAGCGAGTGACACTGCGAGCAAAACCGTACCTTGTCTTTCACCGCCAGGATCGCTTCGGAGAGCGCTTGCGCTTGGTTTCGCGGGCGGTTCAAAAGATAAAAGACCAGCCGCGCCGCCGTCTTGGAACCGATGGTCGGTAGTTTGCTGAACTCGTTGATCAACGCCTGAATCGGCCCGGCGATCGCTCCCGAACCGGGCAACTAGTGCGGTCTCACATCAGCCCGGGAATATTCATGCCGCCGGTGACCGAACCCATACGCTTTTGCGACACCTCGCCGACCTTGGTCATCGCATCGTTGATCGCGACCACGACGAGATCTTCGAGCGTCTCGATATCGTCGGGATCGACGGCTTCTTTGGCGATCTTCACACCCTTGACGCGCTGATCGCACGTCATTTCGACCGTGACGCTGCCGCCCGCGGCGCTGCCGGTAACGACCGTGCTCGCCAATTCGTCTTGCGCGCGCGCCATCTCGGTCTGCATCTTCTTGACCTGGGCCATCAATTGAGCTTGATTCATCGTTGCGGTATCCGTTCGCTGGCATATTGAAAGAGCATGTCGGGATCGTCGTTTCCGACGGCGGCGCCGCTCTTGCCCCGCACCGCTTCGGCTGCCGGACCCGCTTCCACTTTACAGACGACCCGAAGCGGCACGCCGAAAACATCGAGTACGGCCGCTTCGAGATACGGGGCGTGGTCGCGCAGAATGTCCGCACTCCAGGCATCGGGCAGCTTGAGGACGATGGCGTTGCCGTCGAGCGATTCGACGCTCGCGCGCGACAGCGGCGCGCGGAGGTTCTGTCGTTCGCTTTCGACCTTCCCGCGCACGGTCTGCCACGCCGCGCGCACTTTCTGCAACGTCGGCGGTCCGGCCGCGGGCGGGTCGGCTTTGGAAGCGCTCTTGGCTATCGGTTCGGCTGTAGCGGCGGCTTGCGGCCGCGCCGGCGGGCCACCTTCCAACGCTTCGACGCGAGCGGCGAGTCCCGCCAGCGTCGGATCTTCTTGCATCAGCACGAAACGCAGCAACGCCGATTCGAGCTCCAAGCGCGCGTGTCCCGAACTGCGCGCGAGCGACGCGGCGTCTGCCAGCACGCGCAGAGCTCGAACGATCGTCGCTTGCGAAATGCCGCCGGCCCGCTGCGTCGCGGCGACGGCATCCTCGGGCGCTAAGTCGCGCGCGAGCAAATCGGGGTCGACCCGCGCGACCAAAAGGTTGCGGAATTCGGCGATCAGCGAGCGCAGCAGGACGACCATATCCGTACCGGCGTCGACGGCCTCTTCGATCCCGCGCAGCATCGCCGACGCGTCGCGCGCGACCGCGGCGTCGAGGATCTTGCGCGCCGACGCGCGACCGGTCGCTCCAAAGGCCAGATCGATCGTCTCGGCGTCGATCGAGCCGGTAGCGAACGCCGCGGCTTGCTCGAGCATCGTCAAACCGTCGCGCAACCCGCCGTCGGCCCGATAGGCGATCGCGGCCAAGGCTGCGTCGTCGATAACGATCGCTTCGGCCGCGGCGATCGCGCGCATGCGCGCGATCATCGTCGGGATGGCGATCCGCGCGAAAGCGTAGCGCTGGCAACGCGAGAGGATCGTCACCGGCAGCTTTTCGGGCTCGGTCGTCGCCAGAATGAACACCGCGTGTGCCGGCGGCTCTTCGAGCGTCTTGAGGAATGCGTTGGCGCCCTCTTTGGTGAGCATGTGCGCTTCGTCGATGATGTAAACTTTGTAGCGCATGACGGCCGGCGCGAACTTGACCGCGTCGCGCAGGGCGCGGATCTCATCGATGCCGCGATTGCTGGCCGCATCGATTTCCAGCACGTCGAGCGCGTTGCCATCGAGCATGGCCCGGCAGAAATCGCACGTGTTGTCGGGCGTGGCCGTCGGACCGTTCGCGCAGTTCAAGCAGCGGGCCATGATCTTGGCCGCCGACGTCTTGCCCGAGCCGCGGGGACCCGAAAAGAGGTAGGCGTGGGCAGTTTTGCCCGATTCCAAGGCGCTGGTGAGGGTGCGAACGACCGCGTCCTGGCCGACTAAGTCGGAAAACGACGTGGGGCGCCAGGTGCGATAAAGAGACACCCCCACAAATACGCACCGCTGTTTTAGTGCGCCTGCCGCGGGGGTATACTTGACATTAGCGACCGCGGAGTTAGGCTAGAGAGCGGGAGCTTGCATCCTCCCTAAAAGGGTGTTGCGTCATTTTATTGGAGAGCGCTGTGAATCCGCACGCTGTACTTCGCGAGAAGTTCGGCTTTAGCTCGTTTCAACCGGGGCAGGAAGAGGTCGTCGATCGCGTCCTCTCAGGCCAGGATACCTTGGCAATTCTCGCGACCGGAGCCGGGAAATCCCTGACCTACCAGCTGCCGGCCCTGATGCTCGAGGGCACGACCGTCGTCGTGAGCCCTCTGATCGCGTTGATGAAAGATCAGCTCGACGTCCTGCGCGAACGCGGTATCACCGACGTGGTCGCGCTCAACTCGACCCTCTCGGAAGACCAGGAGGCCGCCGCGCTCGCGCGCCTGCGCGGAGGCTCGATTCGCATCGTCTATACCACGCCCGAAAAGCTCGAGGACGAACGCTTCCTGGCCCTGCTCAAGGGACTGACCATCCCGCTGTTCGTGGTCGACGAAGCCCACTGCATCAGCCAATGGGGACACGATTTTCGCCCGGCCTATCTGGCGCTGGGCCAAGTGATCGACAAGCTCGGCCGCCCGACGGTGCTCGCCGTGACGGCCACCGCGACGCCCTCGGTCCGCGAAGACATCCTCGCGCAACTGGGCATTTCCGACGTCAAGCCGATCGTGCGCGGGTTCGACCGGCCCAATCTGGTCTACGAATCGCGGCGCGCCGACAAGGACGCCGATAAGCTCAAAGCCCTTTCGGCATTGTTCTCCGGGCCCGACGCGTTGGAGGGAACCGGCATCATCTATAGCGCGACGATCAAGAACGCGCTGGAGGTGCAGACGTACCTTCACGATCATCTGGGCGTTCCGGCGGCGGTGTACCATTCGCGCCTGCAGAAGCACGATCGCACGCTCGTGCACGAGCTCTTCATGAACGAGTCGATCCGCGCGGTCGTCGCGACCAACGCGTTCGGCTTAGGCATCGACAAGCCCAACATCCGCTTCGTCGTGCACTACGATCTGCCGGGCTCGCTGGAAGCCTACACGCAAGAGGCCGGACGCGCCGGGCGCGATGGCGCGCCGTCGCGTTGCGTCTTGATCTATCGCATGAGCGACACGCGCGTGCAAAACTATTTCCTCACCGGGAAGTATCCCGACGTGGAGGAAGTGCAGCGCGTCTTCGGGACGATCGAGGTCTTCGGCGCCCAAGAGCAAGGGGTTTCGATGACCGACCTTCGCAAAATTCTGCAGCTTCCGCTGACCAAGATGAAAGTGATCCTGGCGTTGCTCAAGAAGGCGGGCTTCTTGGAGATGATGGGCCGCTCGAACTACGTCTTGACCGACGCCGCACGCAAGAACCGCGAACTGGTCTTGAGCTTGACCGCATACGAAACGAAGAAGTCGTACGATCAGAGCAAGCTGGCGATGATGCTGCAATACGCAGAAACGCCTTCTTGTCGGCGGCGGTTCATCCTGAACTATTTCGGCGAGAACTTCGCCGCGCAGAACTGCGGCGCGTGCGACAACTGCCGGAGGGCGCTGGCACGCGGCGGCGCGATCGCACGCCAAAGCGGCGGTTTCCACATCACCGACGTCGTCTCGCATCCCAAGTTCGGGCAAGGCACCGTCGAACGCGCCGAAAACGATCTGGTCACCGTCCTCTTCCCAAACCTGGGCTACAAGACGCTCTTGGCCTCCTCGGTGACTCGCGAGAGCGACGCCGTCAAGATCGCTTGATGCGACGCGGCCTCGCCGCCCTGGTAATGGCCGGCGGCTTGGTCGCCTTGGCCGCCGGCGCGAGCGCGCAAGTGCCGCCGACACCGACGCCAAATCCCACGGCCAACCCAGCGCCGTCCGCGGAACAATCGACGGCGTCGCCCTCGCCTTCGGCATCGCCCACGGCGCCGCCGACGCCGCCGCCTATTGAAGTCTCGCCGGCAGCGGGCACCGTACCGGTTGGGCAAACGCAAAACCTCACCGTCTCGCGAGTGTTGGGCGACATCACGCTGACGATCGCCGATCCGACCGTCGTCGGCGCCAGCGTCAACCAAAGCACGCGCGTGCTGACGCTAACGGGAAAAACGCCGGGCTCGACGACCGTCACGGTCGCCGATTCGCGCGGACTCACGCGCGACGTGCCGGTGCGGGTAGCGTACCTTGCGGGAACGATCGCCGTATCGGCGTCGCTGCAGCTCACCGGCGATCCCGCCAGCCAGTCGTTCGTCAAAACCCAAGTCGTCGCGCTGGCTCGCAAACTGGCACAGGCGCGCGACGGAGCGCAAATCGTTACCTCGACCGACGACGTCGTGCTGGCCAAGCCGTTGGCCCAAGACAACGTCGTCGATGTCAGCGTGCCCGTGCTGATTCAAGGCGAAGGGTTCTTTCCTGCGAACGGCTCGACGCGCGTCTACGTCGAGAACGTAGCGGCGCCGCGCATCGCACCCGATCAACTGATGGTCAGCGACTTCCCCGAAACGCTGACCGAAGACGGCATTCTATTCACCGCCGATTTGGCCCGCGAGGTACCGTCGCGCTTTCTGTATTTTCACGCCAATCCGATCGGTCAGCCGAACCGCCGCATCGTGCTGCGCGCCGAGAACCAATCCTCCGAGCCCGCCACCGTGCAGTTCATCGAAGGGCGGGCCGATGCCGATCCCAACGAGCTGGCCGTCGGACACGACTCGACCAAACGGTTCGTCGTCCATCTGCTTCAAAACGAAGGTTCTCTGATCGTCATTCCGGCTAACGCCTCGCTGAATCTCGACGAACAGGACCTGCCGGCCGGAACCGTCGTGAGCAACCTCCTGCAGCTGCGCGTACTCAACGGCGGCGTGGTACACCTCACGCTCTTCGCGCAAGACGCCGGCGCCGATCCCAACGAATCGTTGACCAGCGACGCGTTGCTTACCGGCGCGCACGCGCACGCTCGCGGGGTTTACGGTATCCCGGAATTTCACTACGCCGCGCAATGGCGCGTGACCGATCCGTTTCTCGAACTCTCGGTCGGTCAGATTCCGCTTCCCAACCAACTGGAGGGCCAAGCGCTTTCCGGCGATTACGGCGTCCTGCAATCGTTTGTGGTCAACGTGCAGAACCCGTTGCCCGAGCCCCAAGCGATCGCCATCTACGAAAACCCGCGCGGCGGACGCGCGACCGGCACCTTCCTGATCGACGGCGTCTTGCTGCAATCGCATCAAACCGTAGCGTTTTCTCGCTACAAGCTTCGGCAGTACGTCGTACCGGCCAAAGGATTCGTGCGTCTCACGATCGTGACGATGCCCGAAGCGGGTTCGTCCTATCCGCTCAAACTGATCGTCGCCCCCGACGACGGCAGCGTCGCCCCCGGCGCCCCAGGTTCGCCCGTCTACTAATCCCGCCCCACACGCGCCGTCGTTTTAGTTTGCGGCGAGGGCCTCGGTGTAGATGCCGATGAGTCGGCGCGCGGCGGTGCTCCAGGCAAAGCGCTCGCGCGCGGCGTCGCGTGTTGTGCGCGCGCGATCCTCGAGACGACCCGAGAGCCCGTCGCGCAACGCCGCGATCCAGGCGGCGTCGTCTTCGAGCGCGAGCACGAGCGCGTCGCCCGCAACGACTTCGGGCAGCGAACTGCGGTCCGACACGATGGGCGGCAGGCCCGCACAGAGCGCCTGCGCGGCGGCATATCCAAAGCCTTCGTACTCCGACGGAACCGCGGCGACCGCCGCGGTCGCATACAGCTCCAGCAGCGCGTCGGCCGTCACGTAACCCGGCATCTCCAGCCGGTGCGCGACGCCCAGGCTGGCGGCCAACGCCGCGCACTCGCCGGCGTAGGGCGTGTGCGGTCCCACCGCAACGATGCGCGCCTCGGGCAGCGCTGGCAACGCGCGAACGACGGCCTTGAGGTTCTTGCGCGGCTCGATCGTCCCGACGACCAAGATCGTGCGCGCGTCCGCGCGACGAACGACGCTCCCGAACGCTTGGTCGACGCCCGGATAAACGACGTCCATCGACGATGCGGGCAGTCCGCCGACCTCGATCAATTCGTCGCGCGAAAATGTCGAGTCGACGACGATTCGGGTGGCGCGACGATAACGAGCGATCGAAAAAGTGCCGAAATACCAGCGCGCGTAAAATCGCGCGTGCGCTTGGGCCCGGCGCAGCCACGCCACGTCGTGTACGGTAACAACCGTCGGCAGCGCCAGGGCCAGCGGCATCGTTCCCGACGCGCAGTGCACGATGTCGACCCGCGCCGCGCGCGCGAGCGACGGCAACGCGATCTGATCCCAATACACGCGACGATCGAATCGCCACGGATCGATCCGCGGATCGCTCAGGGCGACGACTTCGACCCCGGCGGCCGCCAACGCACGCTCCAGGCCGCGAACGTATTGCCCGATACCCGTCGCCGTGCCGACCGTCAACCCAGCGTCGAGGCCGACCCTCACCGCAGCTGTCGCTGGAGATCGCCTAGGATGTGCGCGTTGGGATCGAGCGCGTACGCGCGCGCGGCGAACGCGCGCGCCTGCGTCGTGTCGCCGGCAATCAACGCGACGATTCCAAGTCCCGCGTACGCATCGGCGCTGGTCGGATCGACGTCGACGCCGCGTAAAAAGAAGCGCCGCGCTCGCGCCGGATCGTTCAACAGGAGTGCTTGCGATCCGGCCGCGAGCAAGTAGCGTTCGGAGAGCGGGGCGAGATCGATCGCGCGCAGGTAGTGGTTCATCGCCCTCAGACGCAAGGCGCGCGCGTCCTGCCCGGGCCGGTACGATGCCAGCGTGAGCAGTTGACCCAGACGCCAGTAGGCGTCGGCGACCGCGTCGGGATGCGTGGTCAAGGCGTTGAGCCGATCGGCCAGACGCCGCTCGAGATCGAATGCGGCCATCGGATCGACCCGCTGCACGCGATCGACCTCTTGCGCGATCGCCGATACGTCCGGCGCGACCAAGAAATACTCCAGCGCCAGCGCGCGATCTCCGCTGCGGTCGGCGATTCGGGCCAGCAGCTCGTTACGCATCGGTGAGGACGGCAACGCGACGCTCTCGCGTAGCGCGGCGGCGACGTCGCCGTGTTGAAGATCGTAGTTCGCCAGCATCGTTTCGACGTAGGGGGCCGGGGCGATGCGCGCCAGCCGGCGATAGATTCGCACTCCGAGTTCGGGCGAGAGGCGTGCGGGGAACGATCCCGGCGAGGCCGATGCGGACAAGAGAGCGGCCGACGCGATCTGCACCAGCGCGAGCGCGGTGACGACCAGGAGTAGCGTCGCGATGGCAACTATTCGCAGGAACCCGAGCCTTCGCGGCTGGGTCAGAATTTCACCGTAAAGTTTAAGTCCGCGCGGGTTTGCTGCACGGAGAACGGCGTCAGGTTATCTTGATAGCGGTTCTGACGCGCCGACAGCGTGATCGCGCTCGACGATCGCGGCATCGAAAACGTGATGTTTCCAAGATACGAGTAGTTGCTGGCGTCCAAATTCGGAGCGAACGATGCCCCGTAGGATCCCGTAAAGCGCCGCGTCCCGTAGCCCACGCCGACGGTCAGGCTATGATTGACCGGAACGGCAACGCCCGCGTTGATACCGCGCGAGGTCACGTCGGCATAGCTGGGAATGAGCAGCGCGGGGCTTCCGCCGGGAAGTTGGGCCAGCGACGACGTTCTTTCGTAACGATCGACCCCGACTTGCGTCGATTGCGCGAACGTCAGCGCGTTACCGTCGGTCAGACGCTCGTAGTCGCTCCCGACGCTGACGTTGAACTGACGTCTGCCGGCGCTGACGCGAACGGTGGTTCCGGCCGCCAACTGCGCGTCGTGCGCCGCGATCGTCGTAAAATCGTTGCTCGTCGCCGAGCCGCTGAGCGTAAACGAACCGACCCGTACGGGCGCCGGAATCGCGGTCGCGACGTCCTGGAGACGCGCATCGAACGCCGCGCGCGGTGCTTCGTCGAGACCTCCCGCAAAGTTGGGAACGGAGGCAACCAAGGACGCGGCAATCGCGGACGCGACGGGCGACGTTTGCAGGGAACTCAAACGCGGCAGGGACGTCGTCGAGCGCGGCACGGTCGCCTTGGGCATACGAACGACCGCGTAACGATCGAGCGCATCGTTGAACCTGAAGATGCGATCGTATGCCAACGTGACCGTTGGGACGCTCGCTAAGGTAAGCGTCGGGAATGAAAAGCGCGGGACCGTACCGGCGCGCGGCGGCAGAAAGAAGGCCAGCCCGGCAAGATGTGAGGGCAACGAGAGCTGGTGGTCGGCGGACAGGTCGGCGGGAACGGTCGCAAACGTCGCCCGAGCGTAGGCCGCGAGCAGATTGGGCTGTTGCGTGAAAGCGCGGAACGCATCGGCCCGGGCCATAGCAAAGAACGGCGCCCACGCAAGCGCAACGGTCAAGGCCAAGCCGACTAACCGACGCATCCTAACTCCCTTAGACCCTACTATTCTACCCACCGGACCTTAGTCTTACGACGGACCCGGGAGGGAATTCCCCCTTGGCTACTTCATCAGCGGTTCCCCAAGGCTAACCAACGGCGCGCGATCAGCTCGGCGGCGTAGTCGTCGATGGGGCGAGGAGGAAGCTGTAGCCCGAGGGGGAGGAGCCGCCGCCAGCCCGCCGGCGGGTGGTCGCGAAAGTACAGACCGCGGGCCTCAAGGGTCGTTTCGTGCTCGTCAACGAGGTGGACCGGCAAGCCGGTCTGCTCGAGCAGGCGGCGAACCGGGTCGACGTTGGTTCCGCCGCCCAGGGCGATCGCCTCGATGGTGCAGGAGGCCGCCAGGGCGCCGATACGAGGGAGCAGGCCCGGCATTCCCTCGATTCCGCGAAGGATGGTCGTCCCGTCCGCGTCGACCAGCGCGTAGCCGACCTTGCGGGTACCGGGATCGACGCCCAGGACCGCGGTCATTTGACCGCCTGCGCCACCACGACGATCGGGATGCTCCCGCTGTTTAAGAAGGTGTGCGGGTAGATGTCCTCGGCCGCGAACGCAGCGATGGCGTAACTGCCCCCCGAGGTGGTGAGCATGCGCTGCATCTGCTGTTGGCTGGGCAAGAACTTCACCGGATCCGGCGTTCCGACGAAGTACGACGGTAAGCCGTTGCCGATCAGCGCGTCGACCGTGCGTTGCTGGAGCTGCGCAATCACGAGGCTGAGATTGACGTTGGGACCGCTGGGAATCGTCCCGCGTCCCAGTTCGGTTCCCGCCTTCACCACCAGAACGTCCTGGAACGTCCGTACCGCAAAGCCGATGCGATCTTCGGCAAAAAGATTGTGGTCGGCGTAGGCCACCAAGTAGACGTCCACGTTCGCGTTCTTCTGCTCGATTTCTGGCGCCTCGGCAAGCTGACGCAACTTGCTGTTGAGGTCTGCGGGCGGGACGAACGGTTTGAGGGGCGGTGCGAGATTGCGGTTGGCGTTCGTGACGGTGTCGGCATAGAACTGCCGGGCGATCTTAAAGCGCAGATCGGGCGTGCTGTCGCGCGGAAAGCGCGCGACGGCCGGCGAGATCGGCTGACCGATCGGAACGACGATCTGCGCGTTGTTGACTTTGGCTTCCAGCTGTTTCTCGCGCGCTTCCAGGCCGGCGATCTTCTGGGAGATCGTATTCTCTTGGAAAATCGCCGCGCGTACTTCGCTCGAGGCGACCAGCGCCGCGGCCGTTACCACCAACGCGATCAGCATGCCGGTTCCCACCGCGATGATCGTCGACGTATAGCGCGGTCTGATGTTGTAAAGCGTTAGGCGTTTGCGCCCGATTTGATGACCGACCCGATCGCCGGCGTAGGCGATCGCGCCGGCCAGCAGGACGATAAAGACGACGATCGCGATACCGCGCAGCGTATCTAAGGACATCGGCGTCTCAAACCGCGGCCGCGCGACGCAAGCGCGCCACGCCGATGGCCGTGAAGATCAGATTGGGCATCCAGGCCCACAGGGCCGCTAGCGGAAGAAAGGCCTCGCCTAGATACGAGCACACCGTCGCGACCACGTAGTAGACGAAGACGATCGCTACCGCCAGCCCGAATCCCAGGCTGGCGCTGCCGCCGCCGCGCACCGTGCGCAGTCCGAACGGAATCGCGATCAGGACGAAGACGAAGCATGCAAACGGCTGCGCGATCTTTTGCTGAAAGACCGTCGTGTATTTACGAACCTCGTTATCGGTCAACTGACCGGTGCGAACGATGTCGGCAATCTGTGCGAGGCTCATCTGCTGCGGATCGTCGCCGCTCATCCGCTTGACGATGTCGGTCGGCGTTTGATAGAGCGAGATCTTTTGCTCGGCCTCCTTGGGCAGCACGTACACTTCTCCGTCCGGCGAAAACTGATACTCCGAAACGTTCTCCAGCGTCCACTGGTCCGCCTCGAAGCGCGCGCGATCGGCAAACGCTTCGTACGAGGGGTTCCCGCGCACGTCGTACTGTACGAGGGTAACGTTGAGCAAGGTCCGGTCCAGCGGATCGAACGCCGTCGCGATGGTGATTTGCCGCCCGCCGCCGGGCAGGGATGCGTGCGTGATCAAGTCTTGATTGAAGACGCTGACGTGTTTGAGCGCGTCGTTCTGAATCTGCGTGACCTGGCCCGCAGCGTATGGAACGACCTTCTCTTGCAGGGCGAACGTCGCCACCGATAGCAGGACGCCCCCGACCAGCAGCGGCGCGACGGCCCGCATGAAGCTGATGCCGCCGGCCTTCATCGCCGTGACCTCGCTCTCGCCCGAAAGACGCTGGACGGCCAGCAGCGTTCCCAACAGCATCGCCATCGGGATCACGAGCACGACCTCGCCGGGAAGACTCCACAGGAAGACTTCGATCGCGGCTAACAGCGGCGCGTGCTGGTCGCTGACCAGCCGGCCGATCTGCAGCAGCTGCGTCGCCGCAAAGATCAAGGTAAACGCCGACAACCCGAATCCGAACGGGCCGGCGAACTCCGCGAGCACGTACCGATCCAGAATCGGCAACCGCAAGCGCGACGCTAGCACGTTACCACACTACAGGCGAAAGCCTTCGCCCAAATAGAACTGACGGGCGATCGGCGAGTCCAACACTTCTTGGGCGCTGCCCGACACTTCGATACGTCCGCGATTGAGGATGTACGCGCGATCGACGATGGCCAGCGTCTCGCGCACCTGATGGTCGGTAATCAAGATGCCTAGGCCGCGGTCGCGCAGCTGCCGGATCATCTCTTGGATGTCGGCGACGGCGATCGGATCGATGCCGGTGAACGGCTCGTCCAGCAGAAGAAATGCGGGCTCCGTCGCGAGCGCGCGCGCGATCTCGACGCGGCGCCGCTCGCCGCCCGAGAGGCTGTCGCCGCGATGATTCAGCAGGTCCAGTAAGCCGAATTCGTCGAGCAGGGGCTCCAGGCGCCGATCCTGCTCGGCGCGCGAAACGCCGCGTTGCTCCCAGATCAAGCGAATGTTGTCACCGACGGAGAGCTTGCGAAAGATCGAGTTCTCTTGGGCCAGATAGCCCAGGCCGTTACGCGCGCGGCGGTACATCGGCGCATGCGTGAGGTCGCGATCGCCGGCGCCGTCGCCGAGGTCGAGCAGCACGCTTCCGCCGTCGGGCTTGACCAGGCCGACGACCATGTAGAACGTGGTCGTTTTCCCCGCGCCGTTAGGCCCCAGCAAACCGACGACCTCGCCGGTGCGGACGCGCGCGCTGACGCCGTCGACGACGACCCGCTCGCCGTAGCGCTTGACCAGACCGTGCAAATTGATGGATTTCGTTTCGTTCATCGTATCCGTATGTGATCGAGCGCGACGTCGGAGTCGAAGCGATTTCCCGTAATCGTAGCGCCCTGACGGTTGGAGGCTCGGACGTTGCCTTCGCCGTGGATCGTCTCCTTGCCGCTATCGTAGACCAGCGTCGTGCACGTCAGTAGCAACCCGGCCGACGAGTGCGCGACGACGCCGCCGCTCATCGTCACCGTGTGGCGGGCCTGTTCCACGACCGCCTGGGGCGCGCGGGCCTCCAACGTGCTGCCCCGTTTATCGTAGAACGTGATGTCCGCGCCGTAAAACGTCGTGCGCGCGGCCCCTTGCGGCGAGATCCCGTCGTAGTTGCGCGCGGCCAGTTGGTAGAGCCTGCGATTTCCGCGCTGGGCGACGATCGGATGCGTGAGCTTGCCGGTGATGCGCAGCGGCGGCGCTCCGATCGCGCTGGGCGCCGGGGTCGGCGTCCCGCGCGCGTTGCCGCCCGGTTGCGGGTTGCAGGCGACCGTCGCGAACAGCGCCGCAAGCGCGACCCATCGCCTCATCGGTCGTCTCCTAAACCGTCGCGCGCCATCGCCAGCGCCAACGCCATGATCGGCAGCCACAGCCCTAAGATCACCACGCTGACGGTATCGATCAGGCCCTGCACGAGGGTTCCGACCAGCCCCGCGGTCGCGGCCAGCGCCAACTGCGCGTGGAGCGGCGATGCCGCGGCCAACCGCTCGCGCAGGGCGCGACCGAACGACCACCACGTCCAGAGCACGGCCAGGACGCCGACGACGCCCATCTCGGCAAAGATCGTCAGCAAGAAACTGTGCGCGTGAAACGCGGTCGCATCGCCGTCGGGCAGCCGCACCAGCGCGTAGGCCGATGCGAAGTCGAACGGACCGACGCCCGTGAGCGGAAACCGTTCGACGATCTCGATGGCCGCTTGCCAGATCGACAGACGCGTGTAGTTCTCGCTCGGATTGTGATGGACGTTGAACAGCAGGAGCACGGCCCCGATTCCCGCCAGCACGCATAGCAACGCCCAACGTACTTGCCGGCGTTCGCGCGTGACGAAGATGTAGAACGCCACCGCAGCCGCAAAGCCCATCCAGCCCGCGCGCGAGAACGTCATAAGAAACGCGCCGGCTCCCGCAGCGCATCCCAGCCACGCGACCGCTCGCAGTGCCTTGGATCGGCAGACGCGCGCGACCGCAAAAGCGATCGGAAGATAGATGATGAGGTAGCCGGCCAATTCGCCGGGCAAGATGAACGTGCCGATCGAGCGGCCGTGGCCGATCGCATATTGGGCGGCCGGCACGCGCAGGATCACCATCGCTATCGCCGCGAACGACGCCAGCAATCCCGAGACCAAGAACGGCCAGAACGTCGCGACGCCCATCCAGCGGTCGGAGTAGAAGCGCAGGATCGCCAAGTGCCAGACGACGCCCAAGCCGAAGATCGCGATGAACAGCATTCCGGCGGCGGGGTGCAGGCCTAACAACGCCGCGAGCAGCGCCGCGCCCAGCCACGCGAGCAGCGGCAGCAACGTCGGCGGCTTCTCGCGTGGCGGCACCAATAGTGCGACCGCGGCCTGCAATGCGAGGATCGCCATGGCGCCCAACAGCGCGAACGAGAGCGCCGGGGGGACCAGCGAGACGCCGGGCACCGTGACGGCCGTGAGCGTAATAAACGACGGAAACAGCGGAAAGCAGAACCACGCGAGCGCGACGGCTACCGGAACGGCGCGCCTCACGTGCCGGCTCCAAGCGCTGCCGCAACGTGACGCGCGACGGCGGCGGCTCCGCCCGGACGGCCCATGCGTTCGCGTCCGATCGCGCCCATGCGCGTGCGGCGTTCGACGTCGTCGAGCAGTTCGCCGATTTCCACCGCCGCCGCGTGCGCGTCGCCCGACACCAAATCCAGCGCGCTTCCAAGCAAACCTTGTTGGCGCATCCGATACCACTGCGTCTTGCGCGCGGCCGCCAATTCCAGCGCGGCAACGGGCACGCCGGCCGCGGCCGCGGCCTCGTTCGCAGTTCCGGCCTGACCGATGACCAGGGTCGCGCGACGCAGCAGCGGGCCGATCGATCCGTTCCACGCACGTGCGATCGTGCGTTCTCCATCGCGCAGGTCGAGCGGTTGCGGATCGCTGCCGGGAACGACGGTCCAGCCGGCGTTCGCGAACTCGCGCGCGTAGCGCGCCGCATCCAAGCATGGCGCGATCGAAACCACAGCGCCGAGCTGCGGACGCGTGAGCGCGAGTTCGCGAACGACGGCGAGCAAGACGACGGCGTCGCCGTACGCCTCCTGGCGACTCCCCGGAAACAGGACGATGGCCGGCGCGAAATCGGCAAACGCCGCATCGGCACGCGGATCGTCGGCGACGGCGAAGAGATCGACGATGACGTTGCCGGGCGCGG
>Ga0208357_1001782_pt1 | contig 15245 bp, 12 predicted proteins | sample NGESurdeep092012_6_FD_184487 | JGI IMG/M metagenome (GOLD analysis project Ga0208357, IMG submission 184487) | Arctic peat soil microbial communities from Barrow, Alaska - NGEE Surface sample F52-2 deep-092012 (SPAdes) | ecosystem: Environmental > Terrestrial > Soil > Wetlands > Peat ... | reverse complement strand
GAAAGACTCTCGGATGGAAGACACCTGCGGAGGCCTTCGACGAGCACCTACAATCACTGCAGCAAGCAGGTGTTGCTTCCACCGGTTGAACTCGCCCAGTTGCTGGACGACGTTGGGCTAATGGGAGAACTGCCAAGAAATTATGCTCCTGCAATGAAAGAGAATCCCAATCGAAGCGCTTCACTGCTCAGGGGCGGCCTGGAGTCGTGGAGAAGAGCGGTACACCTCCAGAGGGAGAGGGTTCTGGCGGGGGAGTCTGGCGCGGATCGACACATTGACACCTACTTCTGCGTCATTGCTCTCAGCCAGGTCGTAGAAGCGGCGAGAGCGATGGAAAGAGTAACTCACGACACGCAACTTCAAAAGGCTCTCAAGCGATTTCAGAACGATGCTCCCCATGCGAAAGACTTGAGAGACATCCTCAGTCATTTTGGCGCGTATCAGCGAGGAGTCGGGAATCTCCAGAAGGCGAAGAAAATAGGAGAGCTCTTAATCTTTACGGAGTCCGGTGATGACAGGCAATGGCTACGCATCAACCATTTGAAAATTGAAATTGGATCAGCTGAAGCGGGCGCGGGTGAACTAGCGGCTGCGGCCTTCGACGCGTCAGCACGCGTATTTCAAGAGAGTGAAGTCTGATGGGATCCTCAGATTGAAGGAATCTCATGGAAACTAATTACGTTTCTTGCAACCTTGACAACGAAGCCTGCTAACAGAATCCGATTGGTCGATTACGCCGACTCGCTATTCGCACCGAGTATCACAATGTGATTTCGCCCACGATGGGGTTCGTTCCTCCTCGCCAGCACGCCCATTCGCGCGACGAGCACGATGACGAGCGCCATAAAGACAAGGTATGCCACTCCGCCGATGTCTCCCGTTTCCCCGAAGGTGGCGTATATCGGCCCACCGAAGGTGAACCATATGACGAGGGTGCTGAGAAACACACCCGAGAGACTGCCGAGGAGCACGACTGTCGCCGAACCGAGCCGTCTAGTGATGTGCGGGAGTTCGACACGCCGCACCAGGAAAGCCATCGCCACGGCAAATACCAATACGGCGAGTGGGGCCAGGTCGTTCATCACGGCTTGTGACGTGGGTTCGCCCGAGATCCCCGGATCCCACATGGAGACCCAGGGTTGTGTCACGGAATGTGCGATGAACGCCAACCCGTAGGCGGCGGGACCAGGATGAGTCCAGCGATAGCCGCCTTGGAACATGTGGCTGTACCGGGCAAACATGCCGGGTAGCCAAGGGGGCAAGAAGTAGCAAAAGCAAGCGACCGAAGCCGCCGCGAAAATTATGGGTCCCATTAACCGCCGCCCGCGACCGCGCACGATCTGGCGCGCCGCGGAAACCAGGACGACCAGCATGATGGCCACGAGCACCAGCAGGAGAATTCCGGTAACCACCGCGAGAACGCCGGTCGTCGCATCGACCGGAATCGGATGGTACGTGCGAGCGCTCCACATGAGCATGGCCCACGACCAAGAATTGAGCGCGAGGACTGCCATCAGCGCGATTAACGCAAAAGTCGTAGCGAGGGCGGCACGAGTTTGACCGCCGGGACTTAGCGCACGATTCGAGAGGCCGAAGTCGTCAGCCCGAGCAACGAGTCCTTTGAATGCGACATTGAGACTTCGTCTGGCATCAAAGTGTCGGTCAGCAAACTCCTGCTCTAAGTGATCAACAAACTCCTCGCCGTATCGTTCGCGCCAGGCGGGGGGATACCAGCGAAGGAGTCGCGTCGCGCGTCGCTTGTCGTCTGAGGTGCTGCTCATGCGAGGCTCCATGTGCGCTTGAGCCGAGCCTGACCGGTTTTGAGAATTCGCTGTTGTGCGGTGAAGTACTCGGCGAGCACGCCAGCTCCCTTCGCGGTCAACCGATAAGGACGGCGACGTTCATCGGCTTTCAGCGCGGTGATCAGTCCGCGAGTCTCAAGTCGTGCGAGCACTTGGTAGAGCGTGCCGGGAGCCAGGTGAACTCCGGCAAATTCCTCTACGTCCTTTACGAGGGCGTAACCGTGTTTGTCGCCACCGGCGAGGCTTGAGAGTATGAGGACCGCGGCGCCTGCATTTCGCCCGAGTCCTTCAATTGAGTTGGTCATTGCATGAGTATACCGATAAGCAATCTATCCGTCAAGGAACTAGGAGCCAAGGGAGCGTCTCAGCAGGTACTGCGAGATCTCATCGCCCAGCAGACCCATGACCTTGTCCGCCCCTTACAGATTGCCGACTCAGCGGGCTAGAGTAAATCGTCTGATGCAAACGCCGAGATGGACCGAGCTCCGTCAAGGCGCCAGTCGACCGACCGTTCGGTCTACGAGCGTTCGCGACTGACCAGTGGTCGTCCACCAGAAGACGTGGGTCGCTTGGGGTCTGATCGGAGCCGGCGCTTTGCCGGCCCGTTCTTTGGAAATAGGCCCAGACGCCCGGCTCGAACTCCTTGATGAGCAGCGTCGAGTGCAGCTTCTTCGGGAATCGCCCCGAGCCCAACACCCAAAAGTATCGTTCCCTGTGTACTTTTCAACGCTGCCTTCGGAGGTAACAGTCCGGAGTACCCACGCGCTCTGGCTCCGAGTACGGGCTGGCGATCAGAGCGAAGCCTGGGACATTATTGAACGCAAGATCGCCCCGGCGATCATCCTTGCATTCGCTCCATACGGAGATCTAGTTCCGCGAATTGAGTTCCTCCGGATTGGCGAATCTGACAAAAACGGTGTCCTTAGCGGTCTAACGTCACAGTGGGTGGGCGGAGCCTTCGGAGGTTTTGATACTCGCCCGCTCACGACAGAGGAAGAGAAAGCGGTTTCAAAGCGCCACGCGCTAGGCAGAAGATTCGCGGCTGAGGCCTGTCGCCTTTATTATGACGCCACGCAGCAGCAGGCTAGGAACGACCGGAGTCCACGAAGTCTCGGGAACGTAGTTCAGAACTACTTCCTCGTCATCGAAGAAATCGCCCAACGAGAGAGACTTCGAGGTGGACTCAGCGATGCAGATGAGCGAACTGCGACTAAGCACGTAGCGAAGTTGCGTCATTCACTGGATGACGGGAGCTCGGTCGACAAGCACGTAGAGAAAATCCGAGCGACACTTCGAGAGCTTGCCCGTCTTGAACGGCGGCACCTGAAAGATAAGATTGAGGCGTGCGCGAGCCGCCTCAGTCTAAGTGACTCGGTTCGCGATGACGCAATGAGGTTCAATGAGCTGCGCAACACTACTCTGAGCCATCCCGGCAAGTCGCTTCCCGACGGGTTGGAAGGCGAAGTTGATATAGCCGAGCGGACCGCTCGCGCCTTTCTGGTCGCGTTCGTCGATTCATTTACTTGATGACCCCTTCGTGCCCATGCCGGGTTCAGTGAACTCGCTCACGCGTAAGCCTCGGTGGAGCTCCCGCGGGATTTGAAACCGAGCCACCACCTTGAAAGGGTGGACAGATTGAAATTGAGAGCACCGCATAAGTGCTGATCAAAAGTCTGATTTTGTATCACCTGCCATTGCAGAATTCACTTCGGGCATTCTATGGGCATTAACGCTATCCACCATGTCCTCGAGATGGCGAGGCTCGCTGGCTACCATCCTCCAAATGGATTGGAAATCGTTCGTCGCCTCGATCGTTGGCAAGTTGACTTGGCCAGCAGTGGTCGTCATCGCGCTAGTTCTTTTTCGCAATCCGATCGGTGGCTTCATTGACAGAGCAACTGAGGCAAGGTTCGGTAAGTGGTTTTCCGTGTCCGCAAAGGAACGTGACGCCGCTGAGAACGCCAAGAAGCAGACTATTGAAGCCGTCAAGGAACAGGAAATCAAATCGACAAAGAGAGTCAGTTCCACCGAACAGGCCGAAAAGTGGATTGAAACGATCAACAAGACAGTGGCAACACAATTCGACTGGTCTGCTATCGAGAGTCAGATTGACTCAAATCCGCGTGGTGCGGTGATCGCCGCACATGCCGAAGTACTACACGGACTTATTAACACTCAAGGAGATGTCAGTCGCACATCGAAATCAATGGCCCTTGCCGATCTTGAATCCAGAGGATGGGTGCCGAAGGCTTTTATCGAGTCGTTGGAGGAAATCCTGGAACTTGGAGATCCAGTCGAGCGAAATGGAAGAGCGGTAATCGCTGAAGACGATGCGCGCAACTACGTTGCAGCGGCGAAGAGCGTGGCCGAAACTCTGCAGACCCTCGTGCCCGGATGGGCCGGTAGGCAGTGGCGCGGAGATGCTGTTTGAACGTGGATACACACTCGACCCCATCGGCGGCAACAGTGGTCATTGCGGTGTTCACACATTGGCGGTGTCAAGTTCCTAGACGTTACTTGTGAAGGAACTTCCGTGCAATGATGTCAGCGTGCAGTCACCGCGCGAGGAGATTGTCGCGAGAATCAGCCGTAACTACGACGGACTCGACCTCAAGATAAATGTCGCCGCACCCACAGCTCGACGCGGCTGTTCTTGCGATGGTCAAATGCACGACGCGATTCCTCTCGAACTTTCAAGTCGAGTCCGATGAGTCCGTTGTTTCTCGTTACAGAGGACCAGATAAGGAGTCTTGGTCCACGATTCACTCACGTAATGAATCGCCTGCTCCGGTCCGAGGTTGCTGCATTAGGTCTCCGCGGAATCAGTTTGGTGGTGACTGACGGAGACACGATTGCCGACGGCGGCGTCGACGCAACGATTGAAGGAGTCCCTGCAGGTCACTCCTGGTTACCTGATGGGCTGTCAGCATGGCAATTCAAATCCGGTAACTTCGCTCCAAAGAAGTGTGCTGACGAAGCATCCGACGCTGTGGAAGCGCACCGAATCCTCAGGGAAGGAGGCTCATACGTCATTGCGAATGCTCGGGGACTCACCAAAGGAATGTTGAACGCGCGCAAGGAGTCGATACTTCGAGCTTTCCGACGTGTCGAGGGACTCGCGGGCCTTCGCTCCGATCAAGTCGTAGTCCTTAATGCAGAAATGTTGGCCAGCTGGGCCAGTTCGCGTACGCCGATCGTCGCTTCCGAATACTTCACCTCGTTTCCCGATGCCATGGGCTATGAAGAGTGGCAGGCAGTCACCGAAGACGACAGAGGAACTATTTGGGTCGAGGATGAGGCTCTGAACACCAAGGTTTCCGCTCTCCAAGAATTGTTGCTCGATGAAAGCTCTTTGGCAATTCGAGTCGAAGGGGCTGCTGGAATTGGAAAGTCCAAGACCGTTCTGCGAGCTTGCGGCGAAGAAAATCTCTCTCCTTCGGTCGTTGTCGTAGCGGGATTTGATGGCGTTTCGGATTTGTTGAAGAGACAAATTGCAGAGAGTCCCGATGATGTCATTCTTGTCGTCAATGACTGCACGCGGCGAGAATTTTCTCAACTGTGTGACCGATTCAGTTTTCGCGGAAACTTCAAACTCGTGGGACTCGGAGAACCTGCGGACGATGCGATTCCGGATGTAATCATCGAGATTCCCGAGATGCCGCGACCCCTATCCGAGGAATTTCTCAAAGTTAATGCGCGTACCATCACCGAAGAAGGTCGTCGTTTTGTCATAGAGCACTTTCACGGCAATCCACGAATGATGTTGACGGCGGTGACGCGCATCGTGCGCGACGGCGGGAGCGAAGCCGCAGAACTGATTCGTCGAAACGACGTCACGCTCTTCCTTGAACGAATTCTTCCCGAGGGCCGCGATTTTTTTTTCGCCGCCACGGTGGCACTCTTTAGACGCCTTGGGGCCTACAAAGAGCTGTCTCCGTCGTTGTCAATTGCTGCGGCGTTTGCGGGATGTGACGACTCGGAGGCGCTGTCGAGTGCAGATCGACTCATCGAATCGGGGATTCTCCTTCGACGTGGTCGCTACCTTTCCATCTCATCGAAGCCGCTCGCAATTTACTTGGCGAGTCAATCTTGGAGGACGTCCGGTCAACGCATCGTTCAGGACTTAGTTCCTCTATTGAAAGGTGATTCTCTCGCGTCATTCTTTGAGCGTCAAGCCGATCTCGGAGCCTTCGAACCGATGACGAATGCTCTTAAAGGCCTCTTCTTCACAGGGGGCGAATTTGACGAACTTCAGGACATCCAAGAGCAATTCCTCGGGCACGTCCTGGCCCAAATCGCTGTGATTCTGCCCAACGAGACAATGTCTCACCTCACGTTGCTTTTTGACAGTTCGACGAATGACGAGTTGCGCGCACTTCATGCACTAAGGAGAGACTTGGTGTGGACACTTGAAAAGCTGGTCTGGCATTCACGAACTTTCGTGCGTGCCGCCGATTGCCTTCTTCGACTTGCACTTGCAGAAAACGAAGAGTACGCCAATAACGCGACGGGTATTTGGGTGAGCCTATTTGGAACGTTTCTTCCCTCAACTGCGGCCTTGCCCATGCAACGACTTGCGTATTTGCAGTCTAAATTGTCTCTAGGGCCTGACACCGAAAGACTCTTGATTCTGGCCTGCTCGCGAGCCTTATACATACGCGGCGAGTGGGTGACCGTGTCGGGTGAGTTGCAAGGCGGTTCGATTCCAGAGCCACGAGGTGTCGCCCAGACCTGGGACGAGGCTCAGCAGTATTGGGAGGGGATGTTTACACTGCTCTCGCAGTTGAGCCAAAGCGAGAACGCGGAGATTTCGATTGAAGCAGCCAAGTCACTGGTTGGATGTATCCACTCTCATCTGGATAATCGGTGGAGTAAAGATGCACTTCTAGATGCGCTCCGAAGTCTGCGCAGTCCCTCGCAAAGGCTCCTCGTGAGACGAGAGGTGGAGCATCTCACCCGCTTGTACGAGAAACATGACACTGGGGGGCGCGAGGCGCTCAAGTCCGCATTAGATAGCTTGCGCGCGTCACTTCCTGAGATGAGCCCGATGGAAGAGATTATGTATCTCAAGGGCGAGAGCCGTTGGACGCTGGGCGAAGACGAGATTAAAGCGAGACTTTCGCGCGCAATACCGCTCGTTTTGGATTCTGGCGGATTCGAAGATCTCATTCACGAGATGAGTTCGCCGAATCTGTCAGCGGCCTGGGAGATGGGCTTTGTCTTGGGAGCTTACGAGCGTCTGGCCTATGAATATGTCGACGGGCTGGTTGGGATATTTCCCGTCAATCCCAACTCATTAATTGGCTATCTTCATGGACGAATGTCGACCAGCGATGATGGCGTGTTTTTAGAATTTGTGATGGGAGCGCATGCAAATGCGCTCAGCACATACGAGCGAGCTCTAGTGGTGTCACGTGCTCCCGTCAACCCCGAGAGACTTCACTATGTCTATGAGTTGATTGGCAGTCTTGTGCTCGTCGAGGCAATTCGCATTTTGTCACCATGGAGGGATGCGCTGACCGCGAGCGAAGTGAATGTCCTTCTCAGTGACTGGACATCCCGGATACGAACGGACGAAGATTATGTCGAACTCCTCGGATGGATATCGCTGACGGCCTCGGCATTCGATCGCGATAAGCGAAGCGAATCGCTAGACGTGGCGACCTTGTGGCAGTTTCTACAAAAGAGAGCTGAGCACCGCGACATTGGCCAACTCGATTGGGACTGGATACGCCTAGCGCATTACTGCGTGCCAACGCTTTATCTCGAATTGGCCGAACTAATGATTCAATTGATGGAGTCGGGCAAATTGATGATAATTGGGCCGGACGAACGTACGGCACTTTTTTGCAGATGCATAGATGTAGACCCAGGTGCTGTGTGGGAAATAATCGGGAAGCACTTGCTGGGCTCCAAGGGAATACTCAATTCAGAACTCCGCGGTTGGTTGATCGAGTCGGTTCCTCCAACGATTATTCGAAACTGGATTGGAGGTGATTCTCAACGGGCACGAGCAATTGCATACCTAGCACACACGAACATGGATGGACCTACAGACCTCGTCGTTTTCCTCATTGATACATTTGGGGAGGTCGATGAGGTACGCGATGCACTCATGAACAATGTCATTTCGGGTTCCTGGACAGGCCCGGAATCAGCGAGAATCCAAGAACAAATAGATAGGTTCGACCGGTGGAAGGCCAACTCGCACCTCTCAGTTGCGACACGCCGGTGGGCTCAGTACGTACTTGATTACCTTCAGACCCGATTGGTTTACGTGAGGGAATTCGAATCTGAACGTGACTATACGTAGTTCTCTTGACCCCATGAGAATGCCGAAACCAATTCCGAATCGGAGGCTCTTAGGGCGAATCACTCAGCTTTGTGAGATTCAATCCATGCGTTGGCTTCGATGATGTTTTCGGGGTTGATCAAGTGACGGTGGTCTTCTTCAGAGGTCGACTCGGCGAGATAGCCACAAATCTGGCAGGTCGCATTCATCTCATCGAGTTCTGGAACATGATTCAAATCCAACAGCCTTGAGACTTTCCACGCATCGGTGGCAGTGTTTGGTTGATTGTCACTCGTCATGTTGTCGCCGCTTCCTTCCGCACATAGGCCATATCAAGTAAATTCAGGCTTCTACTACCAACGAACCTCTTAGTTCCGATGCCTAATCCCCGGCAAGAACAAAATGGCCGCGCTCCACGCATCGAAACGCCCGTCGAACGCCCGCCACTAATGATCTTGATTTCAAAATCCCATAGAAGTACCACTGATCTGGTGTTTTGGTTAGTTTCGTCTCGGAGTTTAGACCAGCTTCCCAAGCTGAGAACGCGGGTTCGATTCCCGTCGCCCGCTCAAAGGATTTCCATCGAAAACCCAGTGATTGCAAGGCGTTTCCGTTGACCAGTAGTGACCTCCGTTGTCCGCCAATGCCCCGTGTTACATGCCCATATATGCCCGCAGTATGCCCGCAGTATGCCCGACTCGAACCGGCCGTCAAACAAAACGGACTCGCGTTCGAACTAACTCGCGCTAGCCAAGGAGTTCGACTCGTGATTCTCGGGATTAGATTTTGAAAGTCAGGGTAAGTGACGAGCCAACAACGATTGCCACCGCGAGTCGCTGGGCACCAATAGAGATTGATGCTCGTGAGTCAGTCGGTCGGCAGTATTCATTTCACGACCAGATTCGGAATGTGAACGCCCAAAAGATCGGATGGCTCAAGTTTCCACATTCCATTGCCATAATCACGTCCACGACTTCGAATCTCCCGGCTCACTTCTGGTTGCGTGAGTTCGAAAAGTAGTTGTCTCGCGTCGACGCCAGGTTTCGGAACGATCCGTAACCAGTTGTTCAACGGAATCGCATTTGCGTCGTTCCGGACAAATCGTGCGGGGCCCTGATTGATGTACGTAACGACGATTGGTGCGGGCACCTCTGTCGGAAGTTGATACCACTTGTGTCCAGCTTCTTCACGTTGTCGGACCAACGTTCGCGTTCTGACCTCATAGTCATTGAGACCGCTTGAGAGGTAGTCAGCGATTGGACCTTTAGCACGAACCTTCGACGGCGCAAAGATCCAACGCCTAGTATCACTCGGAAGTGCACGAAGCGATGCCAATGTCACGGTTGGGCTAGTCAATTGTTTTGGTGAGGCCAGGCATGGACGAACGGAGCAAAGCGCTATGCCTAGCTCTCTGCGACGCTTATCACTTAAAACGAAGAATTCATTGCATCCCGTAGCAATTCCACGATGGACATCTGCCAATTCACTTAGAGGAACGCCCCTAACAATCTTCTTCGTCCCAGGACGACTCCACTTGTCTTCGCTCTTCAACATGACGCGAACACCACCGCTAGTGACGGCCTTATGAAGTTCTGATCGTTTCGATGTCGAAGGTTGAACAATTCTGGTTGACCGTCGCTTCACTCCCTTTTCGAAGAGAGTTATTGAGGCTGTTGTAATTGCTCGGTCAAATATGAGTTCGTCAACTGGCAAATTGATGATGGACTTGACATGGGCCTCTTCTAGTACAAATCGTTTCACGGCGGCTGCATAACTTTTGTCAAGCCAATTTGAGGGCGTGATGAAAGCCAATCGTGCTCCCGGCGCGCTGATCTCAATCGCCCGAACTAGGAATAGCACGTGAAGCGACGAACTTCGATATAGATCTAGGCCCAGGCGCTCGGCAATTCCTCGGTGGATTGCACTCTTTCGTACTGAACTGATGTCATGATGACGCGTGTAGGGAGGGTTGCAGATGACTGCGTCCGGCTGATCCGAAGGATCGTCAAACAGAAAGTCCGACTGCTGTATGTCGACATTGCACATCGACCGAATCTGTACATTGCATTTCGCCATTACCACCGCAAGCGGATCGACATCTACGCCAACAAACCGTGTTGCCCCAACTTTCTCATGGGTCGCGGCAATCAGGAGCGAGCCAGAACCGCAGCCAGGATCAAACAGGACTTCGGGTTCTTTCTCCAGAAGCCATCGTGCCATTACCCGCCCAACCCTGATGGGCGTGATGAATTGACCCAACTTCCTGCGATCGCTTCCACTGACTGCGCGTTGAAACGCAGATCCGATGACATCCTTCCCGTCGGTCCACGCGGGATTGCCAACGTATTGGTCGAGTCCAGTCAGCGCTTTTGAGAACGCTGCGCGTGACGAAACGGGTCCACGTCGGCCTTGCGTCGGCCCCAATCGAAGGAGTAACTCCTCTACTGGTTGCAAATCTGCCGGCACACAGTAAATCTAGGTCACGGGCGTCACAACCAATGTGGAATAGGAGTTCGAGCCAAGGTCACAATGGGCTGGTAGAAATGCAAACAGTGGCGCGTCAACCGAGGGAGTATTCGTGTCTCAGATAACCGCACAACAGCGAACCCAGCGCGTTCAAGAGTTGCTGAGCGAAATCAACAAAATGCCGCCGGAGCGACATGAAACTCGGCTTATCCACCTCACGACGGGACCGACGTATTGCGACGTCATTCAAATGAAGGCGGACGAGGTTCTCCTTAACCATCGCTCCCACCGCATTCGATCTCAACTTGAAGGTGATCCCGAATGGGAAGCTCTTAAATCTGACCCGACGAGCGAAGGGGCTCAACGCGTCATCGAGTATCACGTTCGCGACGCTCGATCGGAACAAGAGTTCAACGAACTGAAAGAATCACTACAAAAGGTTGGCCAGGCCGAGCCCGGTGTAATGACTCACGATGGCGTGCTCGTCAACGCCAATACTCGAGCCGTAGCCATGCGAGACATGGATGATCCAGACAAGAGGAATCTCCGCGTTGCTGTCCTTCCAAGAACAATCGATTCGGATGAGATTGGTCTTTTGGAACTTCGCTTGCAGATGCAAAAGGAACTGAAGGTCGAATACTCGCTGACGAACAGCCTCCTGTTCATCGAAGAACTCTCCAACGAACGCGGGATGTCAGACGCAGCAATCGCTAAGGAAATGTTTCCAGAGGATCCAAAGAAAGGTGCGAAGGAGGTCCCAATTCGTCTTAAGTACTTGGACTTGTTACGAACAATGCAGCGGATACCATCGGAACCGCTCAAGCTCAAGGACTTTGACGAACTCAAGTTGCAGCACATGAGAGACGTCTACGCCACCCATGAGCGACTTTTAGAACAAGATGCCACGCAGGCCAGGTCCTATCTTGAAAATTTTCTTCTATCCGTTCTCGTCGGAGTGGTCTCAGTTCACCAAATTCGCGAGATTGATCCCGAATTTGTCACGACGTACTTGTTGCCATCATTAGAAGACGATGAGATTATCGGCCAACAAGCACTTCAACTCACCGCTTCTGAAGCCACTGCCGCAGCGCCGCCAAAGGGTGCCAAGTATTTACTCGGCGGAAATGCAGGAGTTGACCCTGGCGCTCCCAATGTCGTCAGTTTGATCAACGCGGTCTCCGGACGTGACCACAATGTGAAAGTGCCCGGCACGAATTTTGTTCTTGAGCAGAAGGATGTCATTGCAGTCGTGCGAGATGCTTACGTAACTGGCATCAAGTACAAAAAGCGGGACGAACGTGAGTCAAATCGACTCGAAGCTCCCCTCGAAGCGGTAAAGAGTGCGACGAGAGAGGTAGCCAAAGCGATTGAAGCTCTGAAGTTGGCACTCGGTGATACGGACTTCGACGCTACGCATCGAAAGTCACTTGAAGCAAGTTTCAAACGGCTGGCGCGGACACAGCGATCTTTGGAAAGCGCACTGACCAAGGTCGGAGTGCTCGGCGCGTAGCCGTCTAATCAAGTGTTGAGCGTCTCCCTACAAGAAGACCCGTCGCAAGTACTGATTCGACGTTCTCATGACGTACCCAGCGAATTATGGAAATCCATTGGGCGCAACATCATGCAGGGCATTGTCACGCGAACCGATGCGATGGAGATCACAATTCCAGTTGATCGATTCCTCGCCGCAAGAACGTGGTTGGGCGATGCACTGACCACGTATCGCTGTGACATTGAATTTGATGAAGCAACGCAAGCTATATTGGCCCGCTCCGACGCCGAAGGTCGCGAAGTCGAAGACGCTCTCAGCTACCTCGTCGCACCAATGCTCGACGAGGAGTTGCGAGAGCTGCTCGCGGCGACTCGCTTCCAGCGCAATCTTCGTGACTTTCAATTACGAGATTTGGCCAAGATCATCTCGCTTTCCCATGGAGCGAATTTTTCAGTTCCGGGTTCTGGAAAGACAACTGTGACTTATGCCGTGTATGAAGCGGAACGAATTCGCGGCCGCGTAGATCGTTTACTAGTTGTCGCGCCGTTGTCCGCGTTTGATTCATGGTTCGAAGAGTCGATTGAGTCTCTCAACCCCCCACCGATAGTCGGAAGATTCGAAGACCGGATACCAATGGGCGCGGAGGTCGTCCTTGTCAATTACCAACGCCTCGCGAACCGCTACCGCGAAATCGCAGAGTGGGTTGCTAGACATCGATGTCACGTTGTACTCGATGAAGCGCATCGGATGAAACGTGGACGCGACGGAGAGTGGGGGACTGCGTGTCTTAACTTGTCTCAGATTGCTGTGAGGCGTGACGTACTCACAGGAACTCCTGCACCGCAACATCCGTCCGACTTCGTTGCTCTTTTGAACTTCCTATGGCCGCATCGTGCAACCAGAATCATGCCCGCCGCAGCTCTGGTTCCAATCCCTCCTGATGGAGCAATGGCTGCAGTGTCAGGGCGACTCAATCCGTTTTTTGTGCGGACCCGCAAAGACGAACTCGGATTGGATCTACCCGAACTGCGTGTTGAGCTCGTTGAAATGAAACCCATTCAGGCTAAGATCTATGCCTCGATGCGTCAGACGATGCGTCGTTCTCTCGCTGGGCAAACGAATGACCAAAATCTGATACGCGGCCTTGGCGAGGTATTGATGTACCTCCTTGAGGCGGCAACGAACCCAGGGCTGCTGGCATCCGCGATTGGCGGAGAGGTACAGGCAACTCATTGGCCGCCGAATCCGGTTCCCGCAGGGACGCAACTTTCGGAGCAGATACTTTCGTATGCAGAGTATGAGGTCCCAAGAAAGTTTGAAAAATTGGCGACACTCGTCGCAGCCAACGCTGCCGAAGGCAGAAAGACGCTCGTGTGGTCAAATTTTGTGACGAACATTAACGAAATCAGTGAGCGAATTCTCGCGCCACATCATCCTGCGGTCGTTCACGGATCAATTCCATCGATGGCTAATGGTGCACCAGGGAGTCGCGAGCATGAGCTCGCGCGCTTCCGGCACGACGACGAGTGCATGGTTCTTGTCGCGAATCCAGCGGCGATGTCAGAAGGAGTCAGTCTTCACCACACTTGTCATGAAGCGATTTACGTTGAAAGAACTTTCAATGCCGGACAGTACTTGCAGTCTCTGGATCGCATTCACAGACTCGGCTTACCTCCTGGCACTCGTACTCGAATGACTTTCCTTGTCAGTGAACACACAATCGATGAGGCGGTGGATTTGCGTGTGCGGGTCAAGGCAGAGCGCCTCAGCTTGATGCTTTCGGACCCTAACTTGGTAACGATGGCACTACCGGACGAAGACTCATATGGCAACTGGATCGATGATGAAGATGTTGACGCATTATTCGCACACTTAGCTGATGATGAGTAACTCGCAAAGGTGGGTGTCTGTCACAGGCATGCCCACAAAGCATTCGATCGAAGCGGCAGTTCACGTCGCTCGTGTAATTGGGTTGAGCCGAGCGCGTCTTGTCGACACTCGCGAATCGTATTGGAGGCGCGCACTTGGCGGTTCATTTAGTCCAGTAGACCTCCAAATCGGTGAGGAACTGTTAATCGCGTGCAATCTCATCGAGCTCATTGGTGACGACCTTGTCGTGTCCAAACAACTCGTCGACTTGGTTGAATCGGACAACGAAGAGTTCGCCGCCTTTCTCTGTCTTCGCGGCGTGGCAGTCCAAGCCACTGCTGATATTGAGAGCACCGCATTTTTGACTGATCTCGCCAGTGTGGTGTCAGATAGTTTCCGACGGGAACGAGTTATAAGAGGTTTGCACCAACTTTTTAGTGATCTAGCACTTAAGGAGATCGGCAACATTGGAGAAGAACTTGTTGAAGCGCATGTCAAAAACGAACTGAAAGTACTGGGATACCCGTACCTATCTGCGAAGGTCGTGCGCGTCAGTCTCTTCGATGACACGGCTGGATACGACATATGGGCGCCGAGCATTGGAGGAGGAGAGAGACTTCTCGAAGTCAAGGCCACCACTCGCCACGAGGATCCCATTTCTGTTTACATTTCCAGGAACGAAGCAACCACGGGAATTCGACGAGGTGACTGGTCGCTCGTTGTTTGCCACATCAGCAGCGTCGATAGGCGGGAGGGCGAAGTTGAGGGGTGGATTGCGGCTCGGGAACTCTCGATGAGTTTCCCCAACGATTCGCCTAATGGCTCATGGGAAGTAGCCAAGATCCACATCCACCGGAAGTCACTGGTCCCAGGGATTCCTGTAGGGGTTTTTTAATTGTCGACTTGAGCGCTATCGACTAGAAACTGATTCATCCGCGTTGTTGGGATAATTGAGGTTGGACCGGTCGGTTGGGGTCACTACCATCAAACGAGCAGCGGTCTAATTTGTTTCAGCTTTCCTCGTCCACATCAAGGATCGTAAATTTTCTACGAGTCGCTCCATCAGGTTGTTCTCTGATTGTGACCACCACGCGCAATCTAACTCGTTGTCCGACTCGCCACTTTGAAGGGACTTCACTAGACAAGCTGAATCGGCCTGGGTCTTCCGGAGGCTCTCCCGCTTGGGAGAGAGGATGGAATCATGGAAAAGAAGCGAACTGGATATAAGAGGTATCCGTCTGAGTTGAAGGAACGTGCGGTGCGCATGGTCCTTGACCTTCAGCGGTCAGATCCTGGCGATAAAAGTGTCATCTCCAGGGTGGCC
>Ga0208357_1001781_pt1 | contig 15250 bp, 14 predicted proteins | sample NGESurdeep092012_6_FD_184487 | JGI IMG/M metagenome (GOLD analysis project Ga0208357, IMG submission 184487) | Arctic peat soil microbial communities from Barrow, Alaska - NGEE Surface sample F52-2 deep-092012 (SPAdes) | ecosystem: Environmental > Terrestrial > Soil > Wetlands > Peat ... | reverse complement strand
GATCGGACTGAAGTAGACAGAACCATCACCCGAAACACCCGGCAGATCCCCGCAAACACGGGGATTTTTCACGTCAACACGAACGTAACTTCGGCATAGAGCGGGTGGTAGGCAGCCGAATACAAGCAACTGGCCCGTAGGAAGAGTTCGCGCGCACTCGCTCGATGGCCCGCGGCAAGCGCCGTCTCAGCATCAGCATGCTTGGCATCGCCGGCCGCGACCCACGCTTCATAGAAGGCGGAGTCGTCGCCGTCACCGACAGCATCCGCCACCGCGACGATGTCGCCCATGTCGGCACCACCGGCTGGGATATAGGCGACCGGCCATTGACCGAAGTCGTCGTGAAATTCACTGTCGAACAGGGTGTTCCGCGGAACGAGCGATTTGCCAGGTTGGCTCATAATTGCGCCTCCTGACAGCTATTATCGACTCTGCCGTCGGCACGTCCGGCCGCTGCAGATGATCAGCAGCGGCCTGCCCGACGTTATTAACTCTCCGTCGCGCCTACTCGTGCTGCGCAGTCGCAGCCAAGGCCAGATCTCTCAACAACTGGTCGCCGGGGGCGGCGAACGCGTAGTCCGCGGTGATCTCGGCGCGTGCGAGCAGATCGTCCATCCGCTGGCGGCGCTGGCGCGGGATCAGCGTGACGACTGTGCCCTGCTTGCCGGCGCGCCCGGTGCGCCCGGAACGGTGCAGGTACGTCTTGTACTCGTCCGGGGCATCCGCCTGGATGACCAGGTCGATATCGTCGACGTGGATGCCGCGCGCGGCGACATCCGTAGCGACAAGTACGTTGACGCGGCCGCTGGTGAGCTTCTCCAAGTTGCGCGTGCGGCGCGACTGGTTCAGGTCTCCGTGGAGAGACACCGCGGGGATGCCCGCGTCATCAAGCTGATCGGCAAGTTGCTCGGCGAAGGCGCGCGTGCGGGCGAAGACCAGTGTCTTGCCATCACGATCGGTGAGCTGCTCGATGATCGCAGCCTTATCGCGGTGCTCGATCACGAGAACGCGGTGGTCGATGGTGCTCGATGCCTGATCCTCACCGGCAACCTCGTGCACGGCCGGGTTCGGCAGGAACTCGCTGACGAGCTTGGCGACACCCTTGTCGAGGGTTGCCGAGAACATCAGCTTCTGGCCGCCGTTCGCGGTTTGCCGCAGGATGCGCTGCACCGGCTCGAGGAAGCCCAGGTCGCACATGTGATCTGCTTCGTCAAGCACGGTGATGGTTACCTGACTGAGGTCGAGACGGCGCTGCTCGATCAGGTCCTCGATGCGGCCGGGAGTGCCGATCACGATGTCAACGCCGCGCTGAAGCGCGCCGACCTGGCGACCCTGCGGAACGCCGCCGTAGATCTGAGTCGTGAACAGTCCGACGGAACGGGCGATCGGCTGCACCGTGCGGTCGATCTGCAGGGCGAGCTCGCGGGTCGGCGCGAGGATCAGTGCCCGCGGCGCGCGACCGAACTGGCGGCGCACGGGCTGCGTGCGCGCGGTCCCTGAGCTTGCCGAAGAGCCGCCGGCCTTGCCCTGCTCTGCCCACTGCTGCATCAAGCGCTCGACGAGCGGCGCACCGAACGCGATCGTCTTGCCACTGCCGGTGCGCCCGCGGCCGAGCACGTCCTTGCCGGCGAGCACATCCGGAATCGTTGCAGCCTGGATCGGGAACGGCGTGGCAGCGCCGAGCGCTTCCAGCTCCCGCACGATGTTGCCACCGAGCCCGAGGTCGGCGAAGGTCACACCGACGACTTCGGATGCCGTGATCGCTTCAGCTTCGAGACGACCGAGCACGACGTCGTCCTGTGGTGTGAAGTGATGCGCGCCCGAGTGATGGTCGGTGCCTGAGCGGTGGTCGGACCCTGAGCTTGTCGAAGGGCGCGACGGATAGAAGTCGGAAGGGCGTTCAGGCGTGCGCTTCGGACGATCGTTGTCGTACTCCCGACGCGGAGCGCGATCCTCATACGTGCGCTTCGGACGGTCATATCCGGTCCCTGAGCTTGTCGAAGGGCGGTCACCGTACGGCTTGCGCTCACTTCGCTGGCCATACGCGGGGCGGTCGTTGCGCTCGTTCCGCTGGCCATACGCGGGGCGGTCGTTGCGCTCGTTCCGCTGGCCATACGCGGGGCGGTCGTTGCGCTCGCCATACGGCTTGCGATCGTTCCGATCACCCTGCGACTTGCGGTCATACCCGGACCCTGAGTTCGCCGACGGGCGGTCACTATACGGCTTGCGATCGTTGCGGTCACCATACGCGGGGCGGTCGTTGCGCTCGGCATACGGCTTGCGCTCACGTCCGGTCCCTGAGCTTGTCGAAGGGCGCTCACCATGCGTCGGCCGATCATTGCGGTCGCCATAGGTGGGGCGCTCGTTGCGGCCGCCATACGCGGGGCGGTCATCGCGATCGTTGCGGTGACCGTACGCGGGGCGACCGCTCCGCTCGCCGTAAGGCTTACGCTCACTGGCACCGCGCGGCACCCAGTTCGGGCGGTCGCTGGGTGCACCATCGCGGTTGCCTTGCCGGGCGGCGCGCTCGTCGGCGTTCCATCGCTGCTTCTTGGGCGCAGCCTCGGTCGGTTCCGGGCGGTATCCGCGGTGGTTCGGGCTCTTGCTTCCTGCCTTCGGGCCGGACTTCTTCGCGCCGGTGCGCAGCGTGGAACTTTTGCTTCCGTGGGCGCCGGTGTTCTGCTTCTGATATGGCATGACTGGTTTCCTGGGTTGGTATTGATTGCATGGCAGAACCCGCGACAGAATCGTCACGTCCTTGCAAGAACCCAGGCTGTCTTTGACTGGGACCGTTTCACATACAGTGATTTTCCGTAGTGTCGCGGCGCTGTGGGCGCCTCCTACGATTCCGGCCCACCTGACTTACAAACCCATCCACGCACAGCATGGTGTCAAGAGCCGACCAACCCACGCTACACGATGCACCCTGTGAGCCGCCCGCGAATCAGCGCAAGCGCGCCAGTCGCAGGCAAATCCCGCCTCAGCGTCCGGTGAACCCCGGCGCCCGCTTCTGCTGGAATGCGGCAAAGCCTTCGCGATAGTCCGCTGTGGCTTGCAGCGCGGCCTGCGCCTTGTTCTCTGCGGCCATGCTCTGCCACAGTCCGATTCGCTCGTCGCGCAGCCGGTGCACCAGTCGTTTGCTCGCCAGGAACGCCTGCGTCGGTCCGGATGCTGCGGCCCGCGCAGCTGCGCGCGTCCCGTCGAGCACGTCTGCGGCCGGGAATACCCGCGAAAACAGTCCGGCGGCAACAGCCTCATCCCCGCTCATCAATCGCCCGGTGTAGATGAGGTCAAGCGTGCGATGCGCGCCGAGCCGTTGGAAGAACAGCGAGTGCCCGCCCGAATCGAGCACAGCGCCGAGGGCGGCGAACGGAGACCCGATCTTTGCGGTGTCCGCGACGTAGACGACATCCGTCGCGATGAGCAGACCGAGCCCGACCCCGAGGCACGCACCGTGCGCGACCGCGAACGTCGGTGCCGGAAAATCGCTCATCCTCTTCAGCAGCGGGGTGACGAGTCCGTCGAGAAAGCCGCCGATGGCATCCGTCGCCGGATCGACGTTCGAGATGTCACGTCCCGCACAAAACGCGCGCCCCTCACCACGCAGCACGAGCACACGCACACCCGCATCCTGAGCCTCGGCGTAAGCGGCGTCAAGGGCGACGAGGGCGCCCTCGTTGAGCGCATTGAGCTTCTCCGGCACATTCAGTGCGATTTCGGCGACCTCGTCGTCGATGGTCAGATCGATCACAGCATCCGCCTTCCTGGTCGATGGCTATTCTGGTCGACAGCCGTCCTGCTCGATGTTGGGCCGGCGCGGCGTCGCGGGCGCCCTCAGCCGTCGTAGTCGACGACGATCTTCTCCGTGGTCGGATGCGATTGGCAGGTCAGCACGTAACCGCGCGCCAGCTCATCCGGCTCGAGCGCGTAGTTGTAGGTCATCGTCACGTCGCCCGTGACCAGCTTCGCCCGGCAGGTGCCGCAGACGCCGCCGGTGCAGGCGAACGGCACATCCGGCCGCACGCGCAGCGCCGCATTCAGCAGGCTTTCGTGCGCGTTCACCGGAGAGGTGACGCGCGATTCCTGGCCGTCGAGGTTGAACTCGAGCGTGTAGACGGTGTCGCCGGGGTCGACGATCACCGGCCGACCCACGTCGCCGGTGACCCGGCCCGGTTCATCTGTCGTGAACAACTCGAAGCGGATATTGTCGGCCGACACCCCGACATCGGACAGCGTGTCCCTGCACAACTGCACCAACTCGAACGGCCCGCAGAGGAACCACTCGTCGACCGCGGCCGGATGAATGATCGTGGCGAGCATCCGCCGCAGCCGCTCCTCGTCGATGCGCCCGGTCAACAGTGGTGCGGCCCGCTGCTCGCGGGAGAGCACGTGGTCGAGTGCGAGCCGGGCCGGATAGCGATCTTTGAGGTCCGCGAGTTCCTCGAGGAACATCACGTCGACCGCCGTGCGGTTCGTGTAGACGAGCGTGAAGCGAGAGTCATCAGCCCGCGACAGGATGCTCGAGGCCAGCGCCACCAACGGCGTGATACCCGACCCGGCGGCGATCGCAACGAAGTGTTTGCCCGCCACGTCATCGAGGTCGGTCGTGAAGGTGCCCTGCGGACTCATCACGTCGAGCCGATCGCCCGCTTTCAACTCGCTGTTGGCCCAGGTCGAGAACAGGCCGCCCAGGTCGCGCTTGATCGCGATCGACAGCTCGCCGGGCGACGGCGGCCGACAGATCGAGTAACTGCGACGTAGTTCGCGTCCGTCGAGGTGGGCACGCAGCGCCACATGCTGACCGGACGCGTAGTCGTAATCATCCGCCAGCTCCCGCGGCACGGCGAACGTCACTTCGACGCTGTCGGCGGTGAGCGGTCGAACACTCGCCACATCCAGGGTATGAAACCGCGCACGGTGCCGGGTGATGGGTACCATCAGAGCACATTCCCCGCGTTAGTTGTGCGCAAAGTGCTTGAATGAGCAGTCAATCGCGCGTTTTGCGCACAATGAACGCGGAAACCCGAGTGATTGCAGGACATTTCGCGTAACCGGCGCAGGGCGGCCATCAGAGCACCTTGAAATAGTCGAACGGCTCGAGACACTCGCGGCACTCGTAGAGGGCCTTGCAGCTCGTCGAGCCGAAGCGTGCTTGCTCACGCGTGTTGAGCGAGTTGCAATGCGGGCACTTCACAGCCATCTGGATGCCGACCCGCCCTGATCCAACGACGCGCGCCTTCCCCGTCGGCGCCGCAATGCCAAACTTCTCCAGCTTCTGTTTGCCGGCCTCGGTCATCCAGTCCGTGGTCCACGCCGGGCTGAGCGTTAGGTGCACGCGCACGCGCGTGTAGCCGGCGTCCGTCAGCGCGCGTTCGACGTCGTCGCGGATGGCGTCCATCGCTGGGCAGCCGGAGTACGTCGGGGTGATCGTGACGTCGACGGTGTCGCCATCCAGTTGCACGTCGCGCAGCACCCCGAGGTCCTCGATCGTGATCACCGGGAGCTCTGGGTCGACGACCGTCGCTGCGACGGCCCAGGCATCTTCGGTGGTCGAGTAGGCCGCCCGCGGCCGTATCGAGACCGCGCGACGTGTCTCGATACGGGTCTCGATACGCTCGTTCCTCGCTACTCGACCAACGGATGACATCACCATGTCGCCCCCGGATGCTGCCTGGTCAACCATTGCATCTCGCTCAGAATGTATTGCAGATACTCGGAGTGCACGCCGTCACGTCCTCCGCCTCGGGCGATCGGCCCGCGCGGCACCTCGAGCTCGCACTCGATGAACTGGTCGGCGAGCGCCGCTTCGAACGGTTCTCGCAAACTCGACGGTCGCACCACGACACCTCCGGTTTCCACGACGCCCAACCGATCGATCAGCGGCGCATCGCGGAACAGTTCGTCGACATACGGCCAGAGGTCCGCGAGCGCGGTCTGCAGGCGGGCACGCGATTCATCTGTGCCGAGCGCGAGCCGCAGCATCCACTGCCGGGCGTGGTCGCGGTGGTAGTCGACCTCCTTGACGGCCTTCGCAGCGATCGCGGCGAGCGTCGCATCCGCCGAGTTTTGCAGGCGCAAATACAGCTCGAACAGGTAGTGGGCGACGATCAGCTGTCGCACGATCGTGTGTGCGAAATCGCCGTTCGGCTGCTCCACGAGGTGCACACAACGGAATTCGGATGCGTCGCGCCAGTACGCAAGATCGTCCTCACTGCGGGCGGCGCCGTCTGGGCCCGGCACAGTTCCGGCGTAGTGCAGCAGCGAGCGCGCGTGCCCAAGCAGGTCGAGCGCGATGTTGGCGAGAGCGACATCCTCCTCGAGCTCAGGGGCGCGGGAGATCCACCAGCCGAGGCGCTGCGCCAGAATGAGGGCGTCGTCGCCGAGCCAGAGCGCATACTCCGCAACGTCGGCAGATGGTGCGATGCCGCGCGAGACGAGTTCCTCTTCGAGCGCGACGACGTCGACGACCACGTGCGCGTTGGAGTTTGACGGAGTCACAGGTGCTTCACCCCCTCGGCCTTCGTGTAATACACGGCGTGCCGATAGTTCTTGCCGGCGGGCGATGTGAAGAACGCACCGCGGGCATCCGGATCGCTTGCGGTGATCGCGTCGGACGGCACAACCCAGATCGACACACCCTCGTTGCGCCGCGTGTAGAGGTCACGGGCGTTGCGAACGGCCATGTCGGCATCCGGAGCGTGCAGCGACCCGGCATGCACGTGACTCAAGCCGCGACCGCTGCGCACGAAGACCTCCCAGAGCGGCCACACTTCCTTGGCCGCGCCGGAAGCGCCGTCGTGGCCGGTCTGCGCTGCGCCACTCATGCCGCTACCTCCTGCTCTTGAGCGGTCTGCTTGGCCGCGTAGGCCGCCGCCGCCTCGCGCGCCCAGCGCCCGTCTTCGTGCGCATCGCGGCGGCGTTGCAGTCGTTGCGCGTTGCACGGACCACGGCCGGCGAGCACCTCCTGGAACTCGGCCCAGTCGATCTCACCCAGATCCCACGCGCCGCGTTCTTCGTTCCAGGTCAGGTCAGGGTCGGGCAACGTAATGCCGAGCACCTCGGCCTGCGGCACGAGCATGCCGACGAACCGGTCACGCAGCTCGTCGTTCGAGAACCGCTTGATGTTCCACGCCATCGACTGCGCGGAGTTCGGCGAGTCGCCGTCGGGTGGGCCGAACATCATCAGCGACGGCCAGTACCAGCGGTTGACGGCATCCTGCGCCATCTCGCGTTGGGCATCCGTTCCGTGCATCAGTTCGAGCAGAATCTCGAAGCCCTGTCGCTGATGGAAGGACTCCTCCTTGCAAATGCGCACCATCGCTCGGGCATACGGGCCGAACGACGCGCGACACAGCGGAACCTGATTGCAGATCGCAGCACCGTCGACGAGCCAGCCGATCGCGCCCATGTCCGCCCAGGACAGCGTCGGGTAGTTGAAGATCGACGAGTAGCGCGCCTTGCCGGCAATGAGCTGATCCGTCATCTCGTCGCGGGTGAGGCCGAGGGTCTGCGTACCGGAATAGAGATAGAGTCCGTGGCCCGCCTCGTCTTGCACCTTGGCCATCAAGATGGCCTTGCGCTTCAGGCTCGGCGCACGGGAAATCCAGTTCGCCTCCGGCTGCATGCCGACGATCTCCGAGTGCGCGTGCTGCCCCATCTGACGGATGAGCGCTCGACGGTAATTGTCCGGCATCCAATCGCGCGGTTCGATGCGGCCGTCGGCCGCCAGAAGATCATTGAACTGCTGCTCCTCGGGCGAGAGCGAACGCTCATCGCTCTGCACAGGATCCAGCTCCACGGGCGCTGTCATCGTCGACTCCAGTCGTTACTAACCGATCGTTCAGTCAGTATATGATAGCCCACGTGACGGCGAAGTCAGAGGGTGCAGCGGGCACGGAGAGCACACAAGGGGCACATGCGATGCTTGAGCGCGATCGCGCGACGGCAGCACTCGGCATGACCATCCACTCGGCCGAACCCGGCCATGCCGTCGTCTCGATGACGATCCGCGAGGACATGCTCAACGGTTTCGGCATCGCGCACGGCGGAATGATCTTCTCCCTCGCCGACACCGCCTTCGCGATCGCCTGCAACGAGGACGATCGCGTGACGGTCGCTGCCGGTGCCGACATCACCTTCCTCGCCAGCGCCACCATCGACCAGGTGCTCACCGCGACCGCGCACCGACGGGCGCTGGCCGGTCGCAGCGGCATTTACGATGTCACCATCACGGATGAGCGCGGCACAGCGATCGCCGAATTCCGCGGCCGCAGCCGCATCACCAATCGCACAGTGCACGAATAACCATCACGGCGCACGAACAAGAAGGATCCCATGTCAACGTCGACGAAAACCCGCTTGACCGCTCCGGTCGAATCCGAACTCGACCCCGAGGAGCGCATGTCACGCGACGAGCTCCAAGCGCTGCAGCTGAGACGCCTCCAGCACACGGTGCGGCACGCGTACGAGAACGTGCCGCTGTATCAGCGCAAGTTCGCGGATGTCGGGGTGCACCCCGACGACATCCGCTCGCTCGATGACGTCGCGAAGTTGCCGTTCACGACCAAGGCAGATCTACGGGATACCTATCCGTTCGGCATGTTTGCTGTGCCGATGAGCCGGGTCGCGCGCATCCACGCCTCGTCAGGCACGACCGGCCGACCGACCGTGGTCGGCTACACCCAGAGCGACCTGAACAACTGGGCGCACCTGATCGCGCGTTCGCTGCGCGCATCCGGGGTTCGTCCGGGGATGCTCGTGCACAACGCGTATGGCTACGGCTTGTTCACCGGCGGCCTCGGCCTGCACGACGGCGCCGCCCTGCTCGGCACCACGGTCGTGCCGGTGTCGGGCGGGCAGACGAGCCGGCAGGTGCAGTTGATCAACGACTTCCGGCCGGATGTCATCCTGTGCACGCCGAGCTACCTGCTCACCATTGCGGATGCGCTCGCCGAGGCGGGCATCAACCCTCGCGAGACGAACCTGAAAGTCGGTGTGCTCGGCGCTGAGCCGTGGACCAACCAGATGCGTGACGAACTCGAGGAACGGCTGGACATCGACGCGCTCGACATTTATGGCCTGAGCGAGGTGATGGGTCCGGGGGTCGGCAACGAATGCATTGAGACGAAGGACGGACCGCATCTCTGGGAAGACCACTTTCTGCCCGAGGTGATCGACGAACAGACGCTGGCGCCGCTGCCGGACGGCGAGATCGGCGAGATCGTCTTCACGTCGCTAACGAAGGAGGCGTTCCCGATCATCCGTTACCGAACGCGCGACCTCACCCGGCTGCTGCCCGGCACCGCCCGGCCCGGCATGCGCCGGATGGAGAGGATCACCGGGCGCGACGACGACATGATCGTCCTACGGGGGGTCAATCTTTTCCCGACGCAGATCGAGGAGATCGTGCTCGGGATTCCCGAGTTGTCCCCGCATTTCGTCTTGGAGTTGCGCAAACCGGCACGCCTGGATGAATTGACCGTGCGCATCGAAGCTCGCCCCGAGTTCGATGCGGATGCCTGCGCCCGCGCCTGCGCCCTGCTGATCGATCGCGTCAAGCAGCACGTCGGCTCGACCGTGCTCGTTCAGCTCGAGACGCCGGGCACACTCGAGCGCAGCACCGGCAAGCTCAAGCGCCTCTACGACTTGCGGTAGGGTTCGGTCGCTGAGCGCAGCCGAAGCGCGCTTGCGTCTGGCGCCGGTCTAATGCCAGTCAACCAGCCGTCAGCTTTCTTGCACGAGCGAGCAGGTAGTCGCGCTCGGGGAGAGATGCCGTCGCACGAGACGCTGAACGGTACGCGTCGACGGCCGCCTCACGTTCGCCGATCTGCTCCAAGAGGTGCGCGCGAACGGCCAGCACGCGGTGGGGATCTGCAGGCAGACCGCGGTCGAATAACCCGTCGACGATCGCCAGCCCGGCGGCAGGTCCGTGAACCATCGACTCTGCAACGGCACGGTTGAGTGTGACGACCGGGTTGCCCGTCTCCTGTTCGAGAAGCTTGTACAGGATCAGAATCTGCGGCCAATCGGTCTCAGCCGTGCTCGACGCCTCATCGTGCAACGCCGCGATGCTCGCCTGCAGAAGGTATGGGCTCGGGTGTCGACCCGGGAGGGTGCGCTCCAGAATCGCCACCCCCTCGTGGATCGTCGCGCGGTTCCACAGCGACCTGTCTTGCTCGTCAAGCGGGATCAGCGCTCCGTGCCCCGTGGTTCGGGCCGGCCGCCGGGCATCCGTGAGCAGCATGAGCGCGAGCAGACCCGACGCTTCGCCGTGGCCTGGCAGGTCCGCACAGACCATCCTGGCCAGCCGGATGGCCTCACCGCTGAGCTCCACGTCGTGAACGGCCGGCCCTGCGGTGGCCGTGTGCCCCTCATTGAACATGAGATAGAGCACTGTCAACACCGGTGTGATGCGATCCTCGGCATCCGTCGGGGCAGGGAAGGCCGCTCCGGCCTCACGGATGCGCGCCTTGGCGCGGGTGATGCGTTGCGCGACCGTGGCCTCGGGAAGCAGATAGGCGTGAGCGATCTGCGCCGTCGTGAGCCCGCCGACTGCGCGCAGAGTCAACGCGACCTGGGCTGGCGGCGACAACGCTGGGTGGCAGCACAGTCTCAACAGCTGCACGCTGTCGTCGATCGCACCGGCGGCATGTTGCTCCAGCGGATGCGCGAGGCTCGCCTGAGTTGCCTCACGATCCCGGCGCCGCTTCTCGCTGCGGATCCGATCGATGAGCCGACGGCGAGCAGTCGTGATCAGCCAGGCCGCCGGGTCGTCCGGATGTCCGCGGCCGGGCCATTGCTCGTGGGCAGCCAGCAGCGCCTCTTGAACAGCGTCTTCGCAGAGGTCGAACTGGCTCGCGCCATAGCGACGCAGCAGCGCCGCGAGAACCTGCGGCGCGAGAGCGCGCAACAGGTCGTCGGATGCGCCGGCCCGCGTCACATGTTCGCTCCGGCCGAGAACATCACCGGCCGGATCTCCAATGCGAGACCGCGGATGCCCGCATCCGGAATCAGTTGCGCCAGCTCGAGCGCTCGCTCCTTCGACTCGACATCGATCAGGTAGTAGCCGCCCATGAACTCCTTCGTCTCCGCGAAAGGTCCGTCGATCACTTCCGGTTTGCCGCCCGTGCCGCGGATGGTGGTGGTCTGGCTGGGGTCGCCGAGAGCGTGAGTGCTCAGCATCTCGCCGGACGCCGTCGTCTGTTCGATGAAGGACTGGTGGCCTTCGCCGATCGCTTGGCTGTCCTCGGCCGACAGCGATTCCAAGACCGCGGGGTCGACCTGCATCAGGATCAAATACTTCATGAGTGTTCTCCTCAGTGTTGTGGTGATTTTATTGGCGGAAGGCAGGGATTCGGCGAAGAGTGCAGAAAGTCACGACGGCCATCGCCGCCATCACGACCGCACCCAGGACTGCAACGAACTGCAGTCCGGAGCAGAAGGCGAGCGCCGCAGCGCTACGCAATTCGGATGCCGCGGCCCCCGCAGCCCCGGTCGCTGCGTTCCAGGTCGTGGCGGCTCCCGCAATGCTCTGAGCTGCCGCGGCCTGCGCGGCATTCGAGAGTCCCGAAATGTGTGGAAGTCGCATCCGATAGACAACCGTCACGATGCTTCCCAGCACTGCGATGCCCAGCGAATAGCCCAGCTGTCCGCTGGTTTCTGACGTGGACGCCGCCGACGATGCCTTTTCGAGGGGAACAGATCCGACGATGAGGTTGGTGCCGAGCGTCGGCAATGGAGCAGCGCCGAATGAGATCAGTGCGAACCCGAGGACGAGTGGCCAGGGCCCGGTGGTCGGCGAGATCACTGCCATCACGATGAGGCCGACCACGATCAGGCAGAGCCCACCGCTGATCACCAGCCCGGGTCGGACGCGCCGGGCAATCAGCGGCATGACGATGAAACCAACGGCACTGACGGCTGCGGCAGGGAGGGTGAGCAGACCAGCGGCAAGCGGGCCGTCACCGGAAACCAATTGAAAGTACTGCGTGTTCAGCATCATCAGCGGGCCGGTCATCATCGTCATCAGCAGCAGGCTGAGCAGCACGACGACGAAGCCGCGACTGCGGAACATGGCCAGGTCGAGCATGGGCTCACGCCGGGCATCGGCCGAAAGCATCCGCTGCCTGCGCACGAACGCGACGGCGAATGCCAGGCCGGCGACGATGCTCAACACGGATGCCCACTGCACGCCGACCCGCGCGAACTCCTTCAGCCCGTAGACCACGGGAAGGATGGCGAGGAGTGAGAGCAGCGCGCTGGACCAGTCCGTGGTTCGGATGCGCCCCGCGTTGTTCGTCACAGGACCGCGATATTCGTCAACGAGGATCGGACACAACAGCACAAGGAGGACCATCGCGGGCACGCCGATCAGGAACACGGAGCCCCAACCGAACTGGGTCAGCAGCACGCCGCCGATCACGGGACCGAGGAGCATCCCACCCATGAAGCACGCCATGAAGATGCCGATCGCCGCCGAACGCTGCCTTTCGCGGCGGAACATGCCCGTCAGCAGCCCGAAGAGCGCGGGCGACAGTGCCGCTGCACCGATCCCCATCACCGAACGGGCTCCGATCAGCATCAATGGCGTAGTCGAGAACGCCGCCGCAACCGACGCGAGCCCGAACAGTCCGGCACCAAGCATCGCCATCCGGCGTCGCCCGATGCGGTCGGCGATCGAGCCGAAGGTCACCATCAGACCCGCCATCAAGAAGCCGTACGAGTCGAGAATCCAGAGTTGCTCACTGCTGTTGGCGTCGAGTGCTTGACTGATCCGCGGCAGAGCCAGGATCGCAACGGAGACGTCGATCGACGTGATCAGTGCGCCGAACGCCAGAACGGCCAAGCCGATCCACTGACGAGCGCCGGCTTGACCGCTCGGTGCCGCTGCCGAGGCCCGATGCTCATCCGTCGTCCGCGGCGTATTCGGTGTCGTTGTCATTGCGTCATCCTTGAGTGTCAGAAGCGAATCACACCAAGGTCGTCACCGGACGTCAGAATTCGACAGTCAGACGGAAATGATCTCAAGAAAGTTGAGCGAGCACCGCGCGCGACACCAGCGGGCGGATGTCAAGCTCCGGCGCGACGTTCCCGCATTTGTTCTGCGATTCGCCCGCCGAGACGATCGAGTTCGGCGAGCACTTCTGTCGCACCCCACACCCGATCGCGCTGACGGTTGGTGACCTGGTGGATGACGCCATCCTTCTCCAGGCGTTCTATTGCGGCATAGATGCTGGATTGCGGTGAAGAGACCAGTGCCGCAACGTCGTCGGCAGAGATGATCGGGTGGGTGGTCAGGATCCCCAGAATCTGGGACGCGGCGCTGCCTGCGCGTGGTTTGGAGATGGTGGACCAGTACGTTGGGAACTCGCCGAGCCGTTCGGCGGATGCTGCGGCGGCGCGGGCGGCGATCTCCGCAGACACGGCAAGATCTGTGACGAACGGGTCGATATCGCCACGGCGATAGTTGTTGACGAGGCTGAAATAGTGGTCTCGTTCGGCCAGCATCGCGGACGCGATCGGGATGACAACCTTCTGGGTGATGCCGCGTCGGCGGAGAACGGCATTGATGAGCGCCCTCCCGATACGGCCGTTCCCGTCGGTGAACGGATGGATGGATTCGAACTGGGCATGCACGATGGCTGCCTGCGGGATCGCAGCGATGTCGTCACGGTTCGCGAACGCGATCAGGTCGGCTAGGTATGCGCCCACAGTCTGCGGCGGCGGCGGAATGTGGACGGCACCGATGGGGGAGTAGTTGGATCCGCCTATCCAGTTCTGCTGGGAGCGAAGCTCCCCGGCATAGGGACCATCATGCGGGTCGTCCTTCATCAGGGAGTAGTGGGCGTCGAGCATGCTGTTAAGGGTGATAAGCCCAGTTTCGCCAGCGCTGTTGATCATCTGGGATAGGGCTTTGCTGGCGGCGACCATTGAGGTTGCGGCTTCATTGGAGCGTATACCGGCAGTGGCACGAGCGAAGTCGTCCATCGACGCTTCGATCTCCTCGATCTTCGACGACGCAACGGACTCGGTGCGCAGCAGGAGACCGGAGAGCGCGTCGATGTGGTTCGGGTTGGAAGAGTCCACGGCGACGATCGCCTGGATGGCGGCTTCGATCTGTGCGACCGCGGCGGGAGGGGCGGTGTACGGCAGGCTCCCGATCATCGGCGGCAAGGAGACGGTGATCTCCTTCAGCATCCGGTCTTCCCGGGATCCGCTGCGGGTCTGAGCGACCCAGGGGCGGGTATCGGAGTCGTGTGCGGGCCATCGCTCCCTTTTGGGTGGTGTGACGGCGTCGGGTCGGGTGGTTTCGGAAAACTCGCCGGAGTTCAACGGATTGCCTCCCCCTGCTACGGTCTGGCTGGCACTGTTTGGGATCGAACGGGCTCATGCGGGCCTCAAGTCGGAATAGTACATGAGTTATTCTGACTTAGCATGATAAATCAGATTAGCGAGCACGCTATTCCGAATTCTCGAAATCATTGTCATCATTGTCGCGTTCATGGATTTCGAGACGCTCGTGAGGCTCTACGACTGCGCGAGCTGGTTGATGCGCGCGGACGCGGTTCAAACGGACGAAGGTGACCCTCGGCTTGAGGTGTTCAGTGTGCGCAGAACGTCGGAATGCTCGGTCATTCGAGCGTTTTGCGCACACTGAATCGGTCGGCGGCAGCGGGGTCGGTGCTGCGTCGCCGCGGGTCGCCGCCGTCGGCGTTGTCACCGTGCGAAACTGGGCAGGACATGAGTGCGGATGACCTGACAGACGTGACGGAGCTCAAGCGGGGGCGCCCCGGCTACGATCAGCGCGCCGTGCTCGAGATCGCCGTTGCAGCGTTCAACGAGTTCGGCTACGACGCCACCTCCATGGGCGTGCTCGCGAAGCGGCTCGGCCTCTCTAAGTCGGCGATCTACCATCACTTCGCGGCCAAGGAAGACATCCTCGAGCTCGCACTCGATGAGGCGCTGACCGCGGCGCAGAGCTACATGGGCGCGATGGACGCGAGCCTGGGCCAGGCGGCCGAGGTCTCGGCGTCGAAGATGCGTTACCAGATGGACCGGCTGCGGCGGCTGGCGGCGACCTACGAGCTGAACAAGGAGCAGAGCCTGAAGAAGCATGCCGACGCGATGGCGCTGCACCTGTTCCCGGAGGGGCATCCGCAGGAGCGGGTGATCGCTGGAGCATGGTTTGTGGCGGCGTGGCAGAACGCCAAGGGCGACGCTGGCACCGGCCTGGACACAGGATTGATTGACC
>Ga0208357_1001780_pt1 | contig 15260 bp, 18 predicted proteins | sample NGESurdeep092012_6_FD_184487 | JGI IMG/M metagenome (GOLD analysis project Ga0208357, IMG submission 184487) | Arctic peat soil microbial communities from Barrow, Alaska - NGEE Surface sample F52-2 deep-092012 (SPAdes) | ecosystem: Environmental > Terrestrial > Soil > Wetlands > Peat ... | reverse complement strand
ATTCGGGGATTTTGCGGCTGGGCTGAATCTGATCCCTCCAGAAGCCGATCCAAACTCATCGATTTTACTCAGCGCATTTTGAGTCAGACTCTCAGGAGCGGTCGGCGGGATATCGCGCTGTTTTCGTCTCGGGACCACCATGGCTGTTTTCAGGACTCTTTCCGGATATGGACTATATACTCCATATATGGATAAAGCGCAAACCTCGATGCCGTTCCTCGGACGATTGCCGGACGCGGCGGGACGCCCCCTTTCCTTGACAGGATGCCGCCCGGCCCCCATAAACCTGCCGCGCGCGGGTCGAGAGGCCCGCGTGCTTGGCTTTGCGCGCTCTCTGGGCCGCTAAGCCTCTTAAAACAAACGACAAACCGACTGACAAGAAGCCGGCCCGAACCCTAGGTTCGAGTGCCGGGACCGAACACGAAGGAACGAAAGATGTTCGCAGTCATCAAAACGGGCGGCAAGCAGTACCGTGTCGCCCCGGAAGATGTGATCCGGATCGACCGCGTCGCGGCCGAGCCCGGCCAAGTAGTGGAATTCGGCGAGGTGCTGGTGGTCGGTGGCGACACCCCCGAGATCGGCGCTCCGCTCGTTCCGGGCGCGACGGTTGCCGGCGAGGTGCTTCAGCACGAGCGCGGCGAGAAGGTCATCGCTTTCAAGAAGCGCCGGCGCAAGAACTCGCGCCGCAAGCGCGGCTACCGGCACGAGTTCTCGGTGATCCGCATCACCGAGGTCCTGACCGGCGGAAAGAAGCCGGCCAAGGAGCCGCCGCCGCGGCCGAAGCGTGTGGCAAAGCCGAAAGCGGAAGACGCGGCGGAAACCGCGGCCTGACGTAACCGGCAGAAACAAAGTTGTGAGATGATTCCGGCACGGAATCGGTGTAGAACACGTTCGAATTCGAGAGAGTAACGATGGCTCACAAGAAAGCAGGCGGATCTTCCCGCAACGGCCGCGACTCCGACGGCCGACGTCTCGGCCTGAAGAAGGCCGGCGGCGAGATTTGCATCGCGGGTAACATCATTGCCCGCCAGCGCGGTACGACCTGGCATGCCGGACGCAATGTCGGCATGGGCAAGGATCACACGCTGTTCGCGCTTATCAATGGAAAGGTTCAGTTCGCTACGAAAGACAAAGGCCGCAAATTCGTATCGGTCGTTCCGATGACCGAGGCAGCGGCCGAGTAGACGACGGACAAAATCGAGGTCCGCCGGTCACCTAAGTCGAACCGGCGGGGCTCATAGGGCTCTGAGAGGGGGAGACGGGTGACCGGCTCCCCCTCTTCGCTTTTCAGCGCTGGCGCACACCGCACCGGAGCGACCCTGGAGCCCGAGAGCCATGACCCTATTGGAAGAGATCCCAAGCGAGAGCTTTCGCGAGGCGAGTATCCCCGTCCTCGAGACCAAGCGGCTTGCCCTGCGTGCCCCGCGCCTCGAGGACGCTAAAACGGTCGCAGCGCTCGCCAACGATCGCCGCATTGCCGAAAACACGGCGCGCATTCCGCATCCGTATCGCATGACGGATGCCGAGGGCTTCATTTCGGACGCGAACAAAGCGGCCGGCGACGCCGTGTTCCTGATTACGCTGCGCGACGGCTCGATCGCCGGCGCATGCAGCATCATGTGCGGAGGCGAGTCGCCGGAGCTCGGCTACTGGCTGGGCACGCCTTATTGGGGCAAAGGCTACGCGACCGAGGCACTGCACGCGGTGGTCGACTATGCGTTCACCGATCTCGGCCACGACGCCTTGCAGGCCGGCGCGCGCGTCACCAACCCGGCCTCGCGGCACGTGCTGGAGAAATGCGGCTTCCAGTGGACCGGCGTCGGTCTCTACCGCATCCGCGCCATCAACTCGTCGGCGCCGATCGACCGCTTCCGTCTCGAGCGTCGCATCTGGTCGGCGCTGAAGGACTGGGGCCGGATGAAGAAAGTGAGTTGAGACATGCCGTCATGTCCGCAACAAGCGCGGGCATGACGGGCTCGCTCACGGCGGCTCCATCAGCACCAGCGCCTTCGCCGACTTTCGCTCGCGCACGAAGATGTAGATGCCGGCGACGATGATGATGGCCGCGCCGGCGAGCATCGCGAGGCGCGGCACGTCGCCGAAGAAGATGTAGCCGAGCAGGATCGCCCAGAAGATCGTCGTGTACTGGTACGGCACGACCACCGAGGCCTGCGCCAGCTTGAGCGCGCGGTTGATGCACATATGGGCGACCATCGCGGTGACGCCGAGCAGGATGAGCAGCAGCGTATCGCGCGGGTTGAGCGGCACCCACACAAATGGCGCCGCGACGAGGCCGAACACCAGCGAGCCGACCGTCTGCGTCGTCACCAGCACGAGATCGGAGGTGCCGCGCACCAGGCGCGTGCACACCATCAGCACCGAGAACAGGAACGAGCCGGCGATCGCGACCAAGGCCGCCGGCGTCAGCGCGCCGGCCGAGGGGCCGAGCGCGATCATCACGCCGGCGAAACCGGCGAGCACCGCCAGCCAGCGCCGCCACCCGACGCGCTCGCCGAGCAGCCACGGCGACATCGCGGTCACGTAGATCGGTCCGGCGAGATAGAACGTCATCACGTCGGCGAGCGACATGGTGGCGAGCGCCCAATAGAAGCAGGCGACCTCCAGCGTGGCGAAGATCGGGCGCAGGAGCTGGATCCAGGGGCGCGGCGCGTCACGGAACTGGCGCCACACGCCGCCGCGCAAGAACGGCGCCAGGCAGACGAGGCCGGCGGCGCCGCGGATCAGCAGAAGCTGGCCGACGGCGTAGGTCGCCACCAGCCACTTCCCCAGCGCGTCGTTGAGCGCGAAGACGAAGATGCCGGTAAGCATCAGGCCGATGCCGGCGAGCACCTGATCCTGCCCTGCCGCGCGGGACACCCGGGTCGTCATGGGCATCGGTATATACGGGAGCGGCTTGGGGGCTAAGTCAGAGAATTTGCGCTCTGCGGAGGACTGGATCGGCGGCGAGGGCGATTTATTCCCGGAAATCGCCCGTGCTAGATTGCCGGCCGAACAGCCGTTGAAAACCGCTACGGAGAACGCCATGGCCCAAGGGACGCAGTACGACCTCGATCAGTTCATCGGTGACTGCCGCGCGACGCTGGCGAGCGATCCGGGACCGGCCGGCCGCGAGAGCGTGCGCAAAAGCCTCGAGAAGTTGCTCGCCAACAGGGCATTCCTCGACGCCTATTGCGGCGACGACCAGCCGCGCGGCCTCAAGGTGCTGTACGAGGATTCCAAACTTGGTTTCCAGGTGCTGGCGCATATCAACGACAAGGCGCGCACCTCACCGCCGCACGATCACGGCGAGTCGTGGGCCATCTACGGCCAGGCGACCAAATACACCGAGATGACCGAATGGGAGCACGAGGACGACGGCAGCGATCCGCACCACGCCAAGCTCAAGCCGATCAAGAAATACCGGCTCGAGCCGGGCATGGCCGGCATTTACCAGGACGGCGCCATCCACTCGATCGACTATCCCGACGATGCGCGCTTCGTGCGCGTCACCGGCACCAACCTCGACAAGATCAAGCGTATGCGCGTCGACCTGAAGACCGGCGAGGTAGAGCAGATGACGCCGCAGCAGGCGACGTAAGCATTCTACCCGGACGACGTCATGCCCGGCCTTGTGCCGGGCATCCACGTCTTAGGCCGCAAAGGCGTGGGTGGCCGCGGCAAGCCCGGCCATGACAAAGGAAAGTAAATCATGCTCCGCGCCCTCTCTCCCGCCGTCGTCAAGGCGATGCTCACCGACGGCGAAGAGCTCGCGCTTATCGACGTGCGGGAGGAGCTGACCTACTCGCAGAACCATTTGTTGTGGGCGCGCTCGGTGCCGCTGAGCCGCATCGAACTGCGCTTCGCGGGGCTGGTGCCGCGCAAGGCGACGCGCATCGTGCTCGTCGATGACAATGACGGCATCGTCGAGCGCGCCGCCGCGATCCTGATGAACGCCGCTTACGTCGATATCTCTTATCTCGAGGGCGGCGTCGCCGGCTGGGAGAACGCCGGCTTCGTTACGTTTTCTGGAATGCATGTGCCGTCGAAGGCCTTCGGCGAATTCGTCGAGCACGACAGCGGCACGCCGAGCGTCGGCGCGCAGGAGCTGGACGCGATGATGCGCTCCGGCACCGACATGAAGGTGCTCGACAGCCGGCCGTTCGACGAATATTCACGCGTCTCGATTCCGACCGGCATCGACGTGCCCGGCGCGGAATTGGTCTTGCGCGTGCGCGATATCGTGCCGTCGCCGGAAACGACCATCGTCGTCAATTGCGCCGGGCGCACGCGCAGCATCATCGGCGCGCAGTCACTGATCGACGCCGGCGTGCCGAACAAGGTGGTGGCGCTGCGCAACGGCACGATGGGCTGGCATCTCGCCGGGCTGAAAACCGCAAGCGGCAAGACGGCTCGCTTTCCGGAGGTGACCGAGCGCGGGCTCGGCTGGGCGCGGTCGGCCGCGCAGGCCGTCGCGAAGAAATTCGGTGTCGAACGCATCGACCGCGCCGCGCTCGCGCGGCTGCAAGCCGACACGTCGCGCACCACCCACGTATTCGACGTGCGCGATCCGGACGAATACAGGCGCGGGCATTTCCCCGGCGCGGTCTCGGCGCCAGGGGGCCAACTGGTGCAGGCGACCGACATCTATGCCGGCACGCTCGGCGCCCGCATCGTGCTCAGCGACGACAAGGAAGCGCGCGCATTGATGACCGGCGCCTGGCTGCGCCGCATGGGCTGGCACGACGTGTTCGTCCTCGCCGAGGCGGGCGACGAGACCGGCGAGCTTGCGCCCGCCTTCCTCGGCGCGCCGGCAATGGACGCCGCGATCGCCACCGCCGCCATGCCGGCCGAAGCGACGGTCCTCGACCTGTCGCGCAGCCCCGATTACCGGCGCGGCCACATCCCCGGCGCGTCGTTCGCCATCCGCGGCCGGCTCGACAAGGCGCTCGCGAAGGTTCCTGTGAAAGGCACTTTGGTGCTCACCTCGGACGATGGCTGGCTCGCCGGCCTGGCGGTCGAGGAAGCGCGGCGGCTGACGCGGGCGCCGGTCAAATGGCTCAAGGGCGGCAATGCCGCCTGGACCGCCGCCGGCAAGCCATTCTCGCAAGAGCCGCAAATGGCCGACGAGGCGCTCGACGTCTGGCTCAAGCCCTATGAGCGCCCCGGCGATCCGAAGGCGGGAATGCAGGAATATCTGACCTGGGAGATCGACCTGATCGCCCGCATCGAGCAGGACGGCACGACGAATTTCCTGCGCGCGCGGTAAAGGCCGTATGGTTTCCTTCTTTCGTTCGGCCGGGACAGGTTGACGTTTGTATAGACAAACGCCTATATAGCCCAAATGGATGTCGCGGCCGAAGATTTCGACTGGGACGCCGGCAATCGGGATAAATGCCAGAAGCATGGCGTGTCGATTGCCGAAATCGAGGCGCTTTTACGCGGCACGCCGCGTGTCGCGCCCGACTTGAAACACCGGGCGATGGAAGAGCGTTTCCTGGCGGTCGGCCGCAACGAACGAGGCCGGCCTCTCTTCGTCGTCTTCACGCTGCGGGTGAAGGATGGTCAGCGCCTCATTCGACCGGTTAGCGCACGCTACATGCATAGAGAGGAGATCGAAGGCTATGAAGCGGAAGCATCCTAAACTCCGCAAGGTCCCTGTCTTCAAGACTGACGAAGAAGCCGAAGCTTTTCTCGAACAGGACCTTTCCGACCTTGATTTTTCGCAATTCAAACCGGTTCATTTCGAGATCAAGCCGAAGGAGAAGAGCATCAACCTGCGCATCTCGGAGGCGCTGCTGGAATCTGTCCGCGCGCATGCCAAGCGCGAAGGGGTGCCCTACCAGCGATTTATCCGGCATGCATTGGAGCGTGCGGTGACGCCGCGGGCTGTCCCAGTGAAGCGTTCGAAAGCGAAAGCCGGTTAAATGAAATTCCTCGACGAGGCCAAGGTCTACATTCTGTCCGGCGCGGGCGGGAACGGCTGCGTGTCGTTCCGGCGCGAGAAATTCATCGAGTTCGGCGGGCCCAATGGCGGCGACGGCGGCAAGGGCGGCGACGTCATCGTCGAGGCGGTCAACGGCCTCAACACCCTGATCGACTACCGCTACCAGCAGCATTTCAAGGCCGAGCGCGGTGGCAACGGCATGGGCAAGGACCGCCACGGCGCCAACGGCAAGGATGCCGTGCTCAAGGTGCCGGTCGGCACAGAGGTCTACGAGGAAGACGGCGAGACGCTGATCGCCGACCTGACCACCATCGGCCAGCGCATCACCATCGCCAAAGGCGGCAATGGCGGCTTCGGCAATGCCTATTTCAAATCGTCGACCAATCGCTCACCGCGCCGCGCCAATTCCGGCCAGCCGGCCGAGGAACTCACCATCCGGTTGCGGCTGAAGCTGATCGCCGATGCCGGCCTTATCGGGCTGCCCAATGCCGGCAAGTCCACCTTCCTGGCGCGCGTCAGCGCGGCCAAGCCGAAGATCGCCGATTATCCGTTCACGACATTACACCCCCAACTCGGCGTGGTCCGCGTCGACGATCGCGAATTCGTCCTTGCCGATTTGCCCGGCCTGATCGAAGGCGCGCACGAGGGCGTCGGCCTCGGCGACCGCTTCCTCGGCCACACCGAACGCTGCCGCGTGCTTCTGCATCTCATCGACGGCACCAGCGAAGATCCGGCGGCCGCTTACAAGGTCATCCGGGGCGAGCTCGAAGCCTATGGCCACGGGCTCGAGGACAAGCCGGAGATCGTCGCGCTCTCCAAGACGGACTCGATGACACCGGAGGCGATCAAGACGCAATCGGCGCGACTGAAGAAGGCCGCAAAGAAAACGCCGGTGCTGCTGTCGTCCGCATCCGGCCAGGGCGTCACCGACGTGTTGCGCGAATTGTTCAAGATCATCACCGCGGCCGGCGGCGGCAGCGACGTGAAGTCGGAGCAGGAAAAAGAAGAGGCGTGGCAGCCCTAGGAGAGACCTGCCCGCAAATCATCGCCGCTCATAACCGATGTGCACGCGCAGATGCCCCCGATTGTCCGTGAGGCCCTTGCCGACGGCACCACTATAGTCATCATTGATCATCAGCTTAAGCCGGCCGATTTCGTTCGGCCGGACCGTATGCATGCCGTCGGCGCCGGCGACAAAGGGTGCGGCATCGCCGATCCTGCCGATGAGCTGTCCCTCACGTCCCGCCGAACCGCTGAACGTGTAATCCGCTCTCCCGGCGGTGGATAGATTGGCGGCGCCATCGCCGCTCACCGGTGGCTGTGACGGGTTGAACACCCAGGTCCCGCGCGCCTTGAAGCGGAGAATGCCTCTGCCGCCCAACCTCAGCCGCATGTTCTGCCAGCCGTGCTTGGCTGAGACATGAGCGATGACAAAGGTGTGCCGAGGTGCCGCAACGGCTGCGGGCGGAAGCAGCACGATGGCGGCCAAGGCCGCGGTCCGGAGAACTTTTACGAGCATCAATCGACTCAAAAAATGCTGGCGCGCGCCAGCGTCATTCATTGTATGTAGCCTGTCCAGCACGTCAGACCAGCGAAGATGCGAAGGAACGAGGCCCATGAAAACCCGCGCCGCGGTTGCCTGGAAAGCCGGCGAACCGCTCACCATCGAGACCATCGACATCGAGGGACCGAAAGCCGGTGAAGTGCTGGTCGAGGTGATGGCGACCGGCGTCTGCCACACCGACGCCTTCACGCTGTCGGGCGCGGACCCGGAGGGCATCTTCCCGGCCATTCTCGGCCACGAGGGTGCGGGCATCGTGCGCGAGATCGGCGCCGGCGTGACGTCACTTAAAGTGGGCGACCACGTCATCCCGCTCTACACGCCGGAATGCCGACAGTGCAAAACCTGCCTGTCGCGGCGCTCGAACCTGTGCACGTCGATCCGCGCAACGCAGGGCAAGGGCCTGATGCCCGACGGCACGTCTCGTTTCAGGTGCGACGGCGATGCCGTGTTTCACTATATGGGTTGCTCGACCTTCGCGAATTTCACCGTGCTGCCGGAGATCGCATTGGCGAAAGTCCGCGAAGACGCGCCGTTCGACAAGATCTGCTACATCGGCTGCGGCGTCACCACCGGCATCGGCGCGGTGATCTACACCGCCAAAGTGTGGCCGGGCGCGAATGTCGTCGTGTTCGGGCTCGGCGGCATCGGGCTGAACGTCATCCAAGGCGCAAGGATGGTGGGCGCCGACAAGATCATCGGCGTCGATCTCAATCCGGGAAAGCGCGCCATGGCCGAGAAATTCGGCATGACGCATTTCATCAATCCTGACGACGTCGGCCGCGACAAGGTCGTGCAGGCCATCGTCGACGTCACGGGCGGCGGCGCCGATTTCTCCTTCGAGTGCATCGGCAACGTCAACACGATGCGGCAGGCGCTGGAGTGCTGTCACCGCGGCTGGGGCGAATCGATCATCATCGGCGTCGCCGGATCTGGTCAGGAAATCACAACCCGGCCGTTCCAGCTCGTTACCGGGCGCGTGTGGAAGGGTACCGCTTTCGGCGGGGCGCGCGGCCGCACCGATGTGCCGAAGATCGTCGATTGGTACATGGACAAGAAGATCAACATCGACGACCTGATCACCCACACCATGCCGCTCGACAAGATCAACGACGCCTTCGACCTGATGCACGAAGGCAAGTCGATCCGCAGCGTGGTGGTTTACTGATCGTCGTCGTCTTCGTCGGGGGCGGCGTCGACGGCATCGCCGCGGCCGTCATCTGCCGGGACAACCATAATGCGGTCATCCTCACCGTCGGCAGTGAAGTCGCGATGGTAGCGGCGCGGAGCCGCCTCGTCGGCATCGGCGTCGTCCGATCCTCGGCCGCGGCCCTCGGTAACGCGCGCGTCGTCGCGCCGATCGACGTCGCGCTGATCGACGTTGTCACGCCGATCGACCTCACGCCGGGCGGCGCGTTCCGGGTGTGAGCGCGACGCCTCGTTTGCGCCCGGCGGACCGACGCAGACCTGCCGTGGGCCGGAATAAGGCTGATAGGTGCAATCGGATTCGCGGAAGGAGTGGTAGGCGCGCGCGCAGGCGGACACGTCACAGGCGTTGCGGCCCTGAAGCGATACCGGCGTCACGTTTTTCGGTGAGGTCGCCGGTGCAGCGTCGGCGTTCGCGCGCTTGGCGGCCTGCACGGCTTGCGCTGGCGCGGCCTTCGCCTCTTGCGTCTTCGGCTCTTCCTTTGCAGCCGGCTTCTGCGCCTCGGCGGCAGGAGCGACGGCCGGTGCGGGCGCCTTGGCCTGCTGTTGCTGTTGCTGCTGTTGCGCCGGCGGCTGCGGAGCCGCCTTGGCCGACGCATCTACGCTCTTAACTTGCGCATCCGCGCTCTTGTTGGCCTGCGCATCCGCGCTCTTGGCCTGCTCGGCTTGTGCGGCCGATCCGCCCGGCGCCACCGGGATAAGCGGTGTCAGCGCGCGGCCGGGGTCAGGCTTGATATCCTCGTGCTTGCCGCTCCCGGTCGTCTCCTGCCGCGCGACCTTGGTCGGCTGATCGGTGACCGCTATCTGCTTGTGCTGCTGTTGGCTCGCCGGCGGCGTCGTCAGGATGCCGAGACCGACTGTAAAGCCGATGCCGAAGAGCACCGCGGCGCCGGCAATGGACATCAGCACGAGCGCGAAACGGGACTGCATCGGCGGCCGATCCTTTGTGTCGGATCGGCAACGCTGGAGGGCGAATCCCGTTCCTGTGAAGGCCTGCGGAGTTCCGCGGATCACAGTCAAGTGAGGCCGCTTCTATGCCTGCGCCCGGGCGGTGTAACCTCCCTAAGGCGCGGCCAAATATGCGCGCAATCATTTCGGGGGGTACGCCATGAGATCGTTCCGCGCGACGGCGGTCGCCGTTCTGTTCGCCTTCACCGTCGCGGCGCAGGCCGCCGATTTTCCGAAACCGCAGGAAGGCGACTGGACCGCGCCGAACTTCAAGTTCCACACCGGCGACATGATGCCGGTGAAGCTGCACTACACGACCATCGGCGCCGCGACCGGAGAGCCGGTTCTGGTCCTGCACGGCAGCGGCGGCTCGGCGGCCAGCATGATGACTCCGGCCTTCGCCGGCGAACTCTACGGACCCGGCCAGCCGCTCGACGCGAGCAAATACTACATCATCATTCCCGACAGCCTCGGTCACGGGAAAAGCTCGAAGCCGTCGGACGGCCTGCGTACCACATTCCCCAAATACGACTACGCCGACATGATCGAGGCACAGCATCGCCTGCTGAGCGAACATCTCGGCATCAAGCACCTGCGGCTGATCATCGGCAACTCGATGGGCGGCATGCAGAGCTTTCTGTGGGGCGAGATGTATCCGGGCTACATGGACGCACTGGTGCCGATGGCGGCCCAGCCGACCGCGATGGCGAGTCGCAACTGGATGCTGCGGCGAATGATGCTCGAGACCATTCGCAGCGATCCCGAGTACAAGAACGGCAATTACACCGAGCAGCCGCGCTACCTGAAGATCGCCAGCGTGTTCTTCGGCATCGCCACCGCCGGCGGTACGCAGAATTACCAGAAGCAAGCCCCGACCAACGCCCTCGCCAACGTGCTCGTCGACAAACGGCTGGCCGCGCCGATGAAGGCCGACGCGAACGACTTCCTGTGGGCTTGGGGCTCATCGGCCGACTACGACGCCGCGCCGGACCTCGGCAAGATCGAAGCGCAGGTTCTGGCGATCAACGCAGCCGATGACGAGCGCAATCCACCCGAGACCGGCGTCATGGAAAAGGCGATGAAAAACGTTAAGCACGGCCGCATTTATCTGATCCCGGCAAGCCCCGAGACGAGCGGCCACTCCACCACCGCAAACGCGAAGTTCTATAAGCAGCAGCTTGAGGAATTCCTTGCCACCGCGCCGCATCGCGCGATGTAAGTCGCGCGGCGTCCGATCTCAGCGATCGTCGTCGTAGGAGTCGCCGCCGAATAAATCGGAGACCCAGCCGCCGCCGCGGTCATCTTCGTAGTCGCGGCGATCGGTCAGGCGGCGCTCGATGACGCGGCGATCGGCACGCGGCTCGATCCGCCGCACGCTGCGCGAACGCGTCGCGGCAGCGACCCTGCCGGCCCCCGTCGATTTCGTGCAAAGGCGGCGTTCGCTGCCGAACGGCTGATAGGTGCAGTCGGACGCGCGGAACGAGTGGTACGCCGCCGAACAGGCATCGACATTGCAATGAGCCGCGACCGACACGCTCGCCGTTCTGTCGACCGAAGCCTCGGTCGCGCGCGCCTGAGCCTGTCCAGCCACGTCTTGGACAGCCACGTCGTGGGCGGGCGCGGCTGCGGGCGTGACTTGCGCGACTGCGGGCGCGGCTGAAGACCGTGGCGTGTTGGTGACCGTCTTTGTCTTTGCAACCGTGGTCGCATGTGGAACCGGCGCCGGAGTAACAGCCGCAATTTGCGCGGGCGCGGCGTAAGGCGGCGGATTCAACGGCGCCTGCGTCCAGTCGAGACCGAACACCACGCTGCCGGCAGCGACCAGCAGAACAAAGAAATACACCAGAAAAGACATGACCGCGCCCGATACCGAGACCCTGACCAAAGCAACGCCGCCGGCGGGGAGCCGTTCCGCTCATGCCGGTTCCAACTCATGTATGGTCCGTAACATCCCGCGCAAGCGCGCGGCGTCGGCCGGAGCGGCGCTTTTCTGGTCGTTGTCGAAATAAACATAGACGGTGCGGCGCTGGCGGTACCATGCGGTAATTTCGCGCGCCCATGCGGCGAGGGCGGTGCCGGAGTAGCGTCCCTTGTAGGCGCCGCCAGGCCCGTGGCCGCGGATATAGACGTGCTTCGCCGTTGCGAGCCATGGCGCCGGCGCATCGCGATGATCCGAGATACAGAGCGCTATGTCGTGTTTACGGAGAATTTTATAGATCGTCTCGTCGTACCAGCTTGGATGACGGAATTCGAAGGCGTAGTGCCGCTTCTTATTCAAAAGCCGGATGAATGACGTCAGCCGGTCTGCATCCGCCTCAAAGCGTGCCGGGAGCTGGAACAGTACCGGCCCGGCTTTCGGACCGAGAATATCCAATCGTTCTTCGATCAATTCGAGGCTGTTGCGCGAGCGGTCGCTCAGCCGCTTCCAGTGCGTGATGAATTTCGACGCCTTCCACGCGAAAACAAAATCGCGCGGCGTCTGCTCCCGCCATCCCCGCACGGCGTCGAGCGAAGGCGTGCGGTAGAACACGCCGTTGAGTTCGGCGCTGATGAACTGCGTCGCGTAATAGGCGAGATGGTGCCTCACCATCACCTCGCGCGGGAAGAACGGGCCGCGCCATGAGACGTAGCTCCAGCCAGAGGTGCCGATGAGGATGCGGGGTCGCGATTTGCGCCGGGGCACGGCTCAACCTAGGGACGAGACGGTAGGATCATAAGCAGCAACCAACGCGCGGCGCCGCGCCGCTTTGTTCGGCGCGGACCCACTGACGCGGTTGTGAGCGGGGATTTGGGAACGAATTACCGATTTCCATAACCGCCTGAAAGCCTTCAACTATCGCAAAAACTCCGCATTCTCGCCGCTAAAGCGCGCGCACCGGTTTCTATGACCCGCACCAGTTCGGGGACACAAATCACGGAGCCAATCTGAATGAAACTTCGCCTTGCCGCCGCGCTCTGCGGCGTCTCGACGCTGCTCGCCTTTTCACCCCTCGCACACGCCCAATCGGGCGTCGCCTCCATCTACTCCGGCGGCAAAACCGCCAACGGCGAACACGCCTCGCCGCACGGCCTGACCGCCGCTCACCGCAGCCTTCCCTTCGGAACCCATGTTCGGGTTATCAACCGCCGCAACGGCCGCAGCGTCGTGGTGCGAATCAATGATCGCGGCCCGTTCGTGCATGGCCGCATCATCGACCTGACGCCGGCCGGTGCACACGCGCTCGGCTTCTCCGGTCTCGCACCGGTCGAGGTCGAGCCGCTACGCGGCTAAGGCTGCAATACCCACCCTTCATCGGCTCGCAGCGGCGCGTGATTGAGCGCGCCGTTGCGGCCGAGATGCGTGCATCCAAGAACGCGCGCGCAGGCGCATGCCGCGATGAATCGGGATTGTTCGGCGACGCCATTGAAAGCATCCCTGCGACCGGCTAGCTCCGCTGTCACGACGTCTTTCGCATCAGGTCGCTCATGGACGGCTCTCCCATTCGCGCGCTCAGCAAGGTTCCCGAAGTCACTCTGATTTTCTGGATCATCAAGATCGCCGCCACCACGCTCGGCGAGACCGGTGGTGACAGCGTGACGATGACGTTGAACTGGGGTTACCTCGCCGGCACTGCGATCTTCCTCAGTCTGCTCGTCGTACTGGTCGCCGCGCAGATCGCGGCGACGCGTTTTCGGCCGTTCCTCTATTGGACGGCCATCGTCGCTTCGACCACCTTCGGCACGACGATGGCCGACTTCGCCGATCGTTCGCTCGGCATCGGCTATAGCGGCGGCTCGGCGCTCTTGTTCGCGTGCCTGATGATCGTGCTGGTGCTCTGGTATCGAACCGAGGGCACGATTGCCGTGAACACGGTCAGCACGCCGAAAATCGAAGCGTTCTATTGGGCGGCGATCACCTTTTCGCAGACGCTCGGGACCGCGCTCGGCGACTGGCTCGCCGATACCGGCGGGTTCGGCTACGAAGGCGGGGCGCTGGTCTTCGCGGCGGCGATCGCGATCGTTGTCGCGCTTTACTATTGGACGAGCCTGTCTCGCGTATTGCTGTTCTGGGTGGCGTTCATCCTGACTCGGCCTCTCGGTGCGACCGTCGGTGATTTTCTCGACAAGCCGGTGCATGAGGGCGGGCTGGCGCTCAGCCGTCCGCTCGCCTCGGCGGCGATCGCGGCATTCATCGTTGCGTGCATTCTATTGCTACCGCAACGCGCGGGCCGCCATCCCGCCGCGCAATCGGCAGTGAACTAACCGCGAAGCCTTGCGAATGCCAAAAGGGGCCGCCCCTTAAGCATGCGGCCTGCGCTCCATGACGCGTAGACGACAGCCGTGCTAAAGACCCGGGGCTTTCGACTGCATCGCCGGGACCCATGTCGCAGACTCCTACCCTTTCCTCCTTCCGCCGCGTCGTCGTGAAGGTCGGCTCGTCGCTCCTGGTCGATCACGCGGCCGGAGGCCTCAAGCGCGACTGGCTCGACGGCCTCGGGGCAGACATCGCCGGGCTGCACAAAGACGGTCGCGACATCCTGGTGGTGTCGTCGGGCGCGATCGCGCTCGGGCGCGCCGTGCTCGGCCTGCCGGGCGGCGCGTTGAAGCTCGAGGAGGCGCAAGGCGCAGCGGCGGTCGGGCAAATCGCGCTGGCGCGCGCCTGGTCGGAAGTGCTCGACAGACACGGCATCACGGCGGGCCAGGTGCTGGTCACGCTGCAGGACACCGAGGAGCGCCGCCGCTATCTCAACGCCCGCTCGACCATCGACAAATTGATCGAATGGCGCGCGGTGCCGGTGGTCAACGAGAACGACACCGTCGCCACGTCCGAGATCCGTTACGGCGACAATGATCGCCTCGCCGCGCGCGTCGCCACCATGGTCAGCGCCGATCTCCTGGTGCTGCTCTCGGATATCGACGGCCTCTACGACAAGCCGCCGGCGCCCGGCAACGACGCCAGGCTCGTGCCGCTCGTCGCGCGCATCACGCCGGAGATCGAAGCCATGGCCGGCATCTCCGCCTCGGAATTGTCGCGCGGCGGCATGGTCACCAAGATCGAAGCCGGCAAGATCGCGACCACCTCCGGCACGCACATGGTGATCGCGTCCGGGCGCGTGCAGAATCCGCTCAAGCGCATCGCCGAAGGCGCGCCCTGCACCTGGTTCCTGACGCCAGCCAATCCCGTCACGGCGCGCAAAAAATGGATCGCCGGCTCGCTCGAGCCGCGCGGCGCCCTGCACATCGACGCCGGCGCTGTACGTGCGCTGCGCGGCGGCGCCAGCCTGTTGCCGGCGGGTGTGGTGAAGATCGAGGGCGTCTTCGGCCGCGGCGACGCGGTCGTGGTGCGCGGGCCGGACGGCGGCGAGGTCGGACGCGGCCTGGTCGCCTACGACGCCGACGACGCCGAGAAGATCAAGGGCCGCTCGTCAGCGGACGTGCTCTCGATCCTTGGCTTTACCGGTCGCACGGCGATGATCCACCGCGACGACCTGGCGCTGGCCGGCGAGTAGCGGGAACCAGTGCGCGGTAACGCGCATTATCCTGGTGCGACGCGACGCTATTACGGACCTGAGCACAAGGCGATCGACCGATCGCCCGTCAACCCCGGCCTTCTCCAGGAGG
>Ga0208357_1001778_pt1 | contig 15293 bp, 13 predicted proteins | sample NGESurdeep092012_6_FD_184487 | JGI IMG/M metagenome (GOLD analysis project Ga0208357, IMG submission 184487) | Arctic peat soil microbial communities from Barrow, Alaska - NGEE Surface sample F52-2 deep-092012 (SPAdes) | ecosystem: Environmental > Terrestrial > Soil > Wetlands > Peat ... | reverse complement strand
CAGAAGGCGTGGTTGTCTTCGGTCAGGATCGGTGCCGGTCGCCCCGTCGCACCAGGCTCGCTCATGGCGCTGGCGCCGTCGCTTCGAGAATGACGCGTTCAGTTGCCATGTCGTCGATCTCCGGCGGCGAGTATCCGTGTTCGAGGAGGATCTCGCGGGAGTGTTCGCCACACATCGACGGGCCTCGTTGAATCACGCACGCCGCCGGTGAGAGGTTGACGAGCAGACCCGGATCCTCAAACCGGCCCACGCTGCCTGACCAGGTTTCGGTCACGAGCTGCGATGCCTTCGCCGCTGGGTCGTCGAAGATCGAGCGACAGAATGTCTCATCGACGATCTCGACGGGAACACCCGCGCCGTCGAGCAGGGCAAAACACTCCGCCGCCGTCTGACTGGCCATTCGCGACGTGAGGAGCTCTTCGACTCGCTCGGCGTCCTCGATGACAGCATCGAGACCGTCCACCACCTTGCCCAAGCGGGCTCGCTCCTCCGCCGAGACCGCGGCCAGGAAAACCCAGAGGTCGTCAGCCGCCTGGTACATCCGGTAGAACGGCGACAACCCGTACTGGTCACCATCGACGTGGTCCCAGTCTCCCGGTGTTCCGTTGGCGTGGATCCAGGCATACGACGTGTGGAGCAGACCTGCATTGACGATCGAGGTGCTCACGGCCTGGCCCTCACCTGTCTTGTCGCGGTGGTAGACCGCAGCGGTGATGGCGATGGCCGCGAGGAGCGCGTTGCCGGTGTCCCCCATGTTGGACCGACTCCACAGGGGCGGGTTCCCAGCGTCACAGGCTCCGTCCTCCCACTCTGTTCCGGTGAGTGCCGCTGCGTTCTGATCCGTCCCGGGCAGTTCTGACCTCGCACCCTTTTCGTAGCCTCGTGTGTTGCAGTAGATGAGCCGGGGATAGCGCTGCCTCAGCGACTCGTAGTCGATCCCGAGGCGAGACGCTGCGCCCGGCCGCCAATTCGTCGCCACCACATCCGCGGCCGCAATGAGCCGCTCCAGCGCGTCGCGACCCTTCTCGTCCTTGAGGTTCAGCGCAATGCTCCGCTTCCCTCGATTGGTGCCAAGTCCCATATGGGTCCCGGCCCAGTAGGTGTCGTGCAGAGCATTGACCTTGATCACGTCTGCACCCAGGTCGGCCAGGGCCCGGCCCGTGAAGGGCCCGGCGACACCCAGTCCCAGGTCGAGCACCCGGATGCCGGCCAGTGGGGCCGCGGTGTTGGGTCCGCCGGCCTTGCTCTCGTTCGCCGCATCCCCCTTTCGGACTGCGTCCGCTTCGGCCAGGACATCGTCGGTGTGCTGGCCCGACCGGGGCGCCGGTCCAACGACCGCGCCCGGGGTGGCGGAAAACTCAAGCAGCGGGCCGGCGTGCCGGATACGACCAACCTCGGGGTCGTCCACTTCGACCACACAGCCGTCGGCCAGGAAGGCCTCGTCGGCCAGGGCCTCCCCGGGAGAGCGAACGGTGCTCATGCCCAGTCCGGCGCCCGCCGCGGCTTCGTCCCATTGCGCGGCCGGAAACTTCTTGAAGGCGTCCGTCAGAAGAGGATGGAGGAAGATCCCGGTCAGGAGCCCGTCCGGCTCCATCGACACACGATCAGGGTCGTCGCGGTAGGCCGCATCGAGCCCGACCGAGCCGAGCTCTTCGTTCTCGGCCTCGGCCAGGACCCATCGGGGCCGCAGCGTCCAGTGATGCACCCATTTGCCGTCCGCACATTGATAGATGCCCTCGATCGACCTCGAGTCGGTCGGCCACATCCAGTACAGCGGAGCATCCGGATTCTCGACTCGCTGCCAGTTGAGCGACACGGCGGCCAGCGCGCCCTGCAGGAGCGAGGTCGTGACCCGTTGGCCGGATCCTGTCACCTCGCGCGCGTGGAGAGCGGCGGCCAGACCCAAGGTGGCCAGATAGGTCGCGCCGATACTCGGCCAGGGCGACCGGGGGAAGATGGGACCCGGGCGATCCGCCCCCCGAACGAGGCCTTCGGGCGCATCGAACTCGGGGTGTGGCCCCGGGCGGCCACAGATGTACTCCATGGCGGTGCCCTTACGGCCCTTCTGGTCGTAGAGCAGGCCCGTCCGGGCAGCCACCAGCCCGTCGTAGCCTGGGCGATCCCGGTGCTTCTCATGATCGCCGTAGCCCGTGATGGAGCAGGTGATCACCTCGGGGTTGAGCTCGCTCAACGTCGGGTGATCAAGGCCAAGACGAGCGGTTGTCCCCGGAGAAAAGCTGTCGACGACGATGTCGGCCTTGGTGGCCAGAGCCAGAAACGCCTGACGACCCCCGGTCGATTGCAGGTCCAGCCGGGCGCTGCGCTTGCCACGGTTCCAGACCCGGTATCCGGACTGATCGCCGAACGGATCTCCCCCGGGTGGCTCGATACGGGTCACCCGGGCGCCGTTGTCGACGAGGAACATCGTTGTCATGGGCCCGGCAGTGCCCCACGACAGGTCGAGAACGTTCAATCCTTCGAACACTCCAGCCATTGTGATCACCTTCCCCTCGAGGCTGGGTGGCCTCGTCCGGCACCATAGCACTTACTATGTGGCGGGGATAGCCGAGTCCATGCATGGGACAGACCGATTCGGTACCCGGCCTAACCAGCTCGCGTCAGGCCGATTCTGGAGCTCAGGAGAGCGATCGCCGCGGGCCCGGGGCGGGCGCGCCGACCCCGGCTGCGGTTCAAACCAGGCCGAAGAGTTCGGCGCCGTTGCGCCAGAAGAATCGCTCTCGTGACGACTGGTCGAACCCGGCCACCGCCTCAGCGAAGACCTCGAATGGGCGCCGGCCGCCTTCGGGGTGGGGATAGTCAGTGGAGAACATGAAGAGCTCGGGGCCGCACTGTTCGAGCAGCCACGCTGTGTCCTCAAAGGGAAACGGCGTGAACCGCACCTGACGTCTGAGGTACTCCGAAGGCAACAGCGGCAAGGCCTTCAATGCCGGTTCGAACTTCGAGAACGAGCGGTGGGCGTAGTCGACGTTGCGGAGCATTCCCGGCACCCAGGTGGCTCCCAACTCGATGGCCGCTCCATGCAGGTCCGGATGCCGCTCGAAAACCCCGTCGAGAGCCAGGCAAGCCAGGAAACGCTCGGGAGAGTGGTGCACCACCGGAAAATCCTTGGCCCGGAGATTCTCTCCTCCACCGAGCCAGTCCGTTGGGCGGGGCAGTCCGTTGTTGTGGAAAGCCCTGGGAAGCAACTTGCCCCCTCCGACGTGGAGCACGAACGGGACGCCCGCCTCGGCCAGGCGGGCCCACACCGGGTCCAGGTCAACGTGCGCCGGCGAGAAGTCGCCCGGAGCTTCCGACGGCACCCAGATCGCGGCCACGCCACCGGCGAGCGCTTCTTCAAGGGCGATGACGGCACGCTCGGGGTCGGCGAGGGGCAGGAACCCGACCGCCTTGAGGCGTGGATCGGGTGCGCAGAACGCCACCATGGCCCGGTTGAGTGCGTGGGTGCCCCCGTAGCGAACGTCCAGATCCTTGCTGAAAGCGAACTGGTCCAACGAGAAGGTGGGGAACACCAGCTGGGCGGTAATCTCCAGCGCATCGAGGACTCGTGAGCGGACGTCCGTGTCGAGGGCGCCGGGTGCCATCCACCCCTTCGGACCGGTGAGGACATCGGCGCCAATGTCCTGATGACGGTGCTCTTCCCAGAGGCCCGGGAGTTTGGACATGAGCTCAGCTGCCTTGGAGCCCGCAGCGTCGAAACTCAGCGGCAGGAGTCGGTCCCTGACGTCGGGATCTGCATATTCCCCCAACCAGTCACCGGTCTCCATCAGGTGACTGTCGGCGTCAAAGATCGTCGTGGACACGGCGTACCCCCAAAGCTCAACGTATTGATGCTCGGCCCAGAATAGACCCGCCCGGGGGGACCTGACCCGGGCCTTAGGCACACACGAGTCAGTCAGCGATGGTCCAGGCGTCCTGGCCCCCCATTCGAACTGGCCGCAACCCGTTCAACAAATGGAAGATGTGTTCGGGCGGGCGTCCTCTGTCGCGGCACACATTCAGGGCACGACGGCGAGGCCGCGAGCCACGAAGTTCATGGCGTCCTCCAGCAGGTCCGGCCGGAGGGTCTCGGGTTTGATCACGCGCATCAGCCCGATGCCCTGGAAGAGGGCGACGATGATGCGGGCGGCATTCTCGGCCCCCACCTCGGTGTCGATCCCCCGGTCCTTGCGCCCCTTCTCGATGATCTCGGCGATGGCCCGGATGTCCGCTTCCTCCAGTTCGCTCAATCGCTCCCGGGCCACCGGATTGCGCAGGGCGTAGACGGTGAATTCGAGCGACAGGGCGCCCCAATTGTCGGGCATCTGCTCCAGCTCATGGCGGATGAGGCCGACGAAGTCACCGAGCCGGGCCTCGGGCGGGACGTCGGAATGCTCGAGAGTCTCCTTGAGAGCCGTCATCTCCCGGCTGTAGGCCGCCTCGATCAGGGCCAAGAAGAGGTCGTCCTTGTTCTTGAAGTTCGAGTACACCGCACCCTTGGTGAACCCGGCTACGGCCGCCACCTGGTCCAGCGACGCCCCGTGGTACCCATGCTCGGCGAAGACCCGGGCGGCGGCTTCGAGCAGGTAGTCCCGCGTCTGCTGTCGCCGGCGATCGGCGGTGAGAGGTTCGAGTGTCATGGGCTTGTGCTACCAGCCAGTATAGTGCATACTGATGAGTATGTACGATGCTTTTAAGTATTTCACCAAGATGGCGGAGCTGGTGGCGGATGACGTTGCGCCATCAGAGACCGCTGTCATGGCCCGTGGCCTGGGCCGGCACTACGGCGCCGTGACTGCGCTTGATGGGATCGACCTGTCCATCAGGAAAGGTGAGGTCTACGGATTCTTGGGTCCGAACGGGGCCGGGAAATCGACCCTGGTCCGAGTGCTCTGCACGCTGTTGCGGGCCGACGAAGGAGTGGCCTATGTGGCGGGACACGACGTGGCCCTCGAACCTCAGGCGGTCAGGAGGCGCATTGGTGTCGCCCTTCAAGAAGCCGCCCTCGACGAGAGCCAGAGTGGTCGCGAGCTTCTCGCCCTCCAGGGTCGCCTCTACGGGATGGATCGTTCACGGATCCGGAGACGAATAGCCGAGGTCCTCGAGCTGGTCGACATCGGCGACGCCATCGACCGGCGGATCGCCACCTACTCGGGCGGTATGAAGCGGCGGCTCGATCTGGCGGCCGCCTTGATACACAACCCCGAGGTGCTGTTCCTCGACGAACCAACCACGGGTCTGGACCCGTTGAGCAGGTCCGCCGTGTGGAATGAAATCCGACGACTCAACTCCGAACTCGGCATGACGATCTTTCTCACCACCCAATACCTCGACGAGGCCGACGCCCTGGCCGACCGGGTGGGGATCATCGACGGCGGTCGGTTGGTAGCCGAAGGGACTCCCGCGGCCTTGAAACGCTCCATCGGGAAGGACCTCATCGTGGCCGACGTGGACCGGCTCGACCCGGCCGTGGTCCGCACGCTGGAGAAGCTGCCCGGCGTCGATGGGGTGACAGCGGAGCACGGCCGGATCATCGTCAGCACGTCCGACGGTCCCGCCGGGCTGAGTCCGGTCGCCATCGCGCTCGACAAGACCGCGCTCAAGGTGAAGACCCTGACGGTGCGTACCCCCACCCTCGACGATGTCTTCATGGAGCTCACCGGTTCCCACATTGGAGTCGGCGCCGGTCGATGACCCTCGGCCAACGCGACGTCGGGGGCTCGGAGGCTGGTTTCGGACACGACATCGGTGCCGTGGCCGGGCGGGCGCTGCGCCAGATTCCCCGGGAGCCGACGTCGGTCATTCCCGCCGTCTTTGTGCCGGCCTTCTTCTACGTGGTGAACCTGGGCGCGTTGGAGAACCTGGCGCAACGGGCGGGTGGATTCGACTACAAGGCGTTCCTCATCCCCATGGCCATCGCCTTCGCCGTCACGGGGATGTCACGCGCGCCCACCTTGGTCACCGACATCCAAGGGGGGTACTTCGACCGGCTCTGCATGACCCCGGTCCGCCGCTCCGCCCTGCTCTTGGGACTCATGGTGGCCGACGTCGTCGTGCTGGTCGCCCTGTGCGTGCCGGTTCTGGCCATGGGGTTCCTCGTGGGCGTGCGCTTCGCAACGGGGCTGCCGGGGCTGGTGGTCTTCGTCGCATTTTGTGCAGTGTGGGGCCTCGTCTTCACCGGATTTCCCTATGCGGTGGCGCTCAAGACCGGCAGTCCAGCCGCGGTGAATGCCTGCTTCATCGTCTTCTTCCCCTTGTTCTTCTTGACCGATGCGGTCGTGCCCAAGGGTGCCCTCACCGGTTGGTTCTCGACGATCGCCACCTACAACCCCGTGACCTACCTCCTGGGCGCCCTGCGATCGTTGATCACCACGGGATGGGTGGCCACGAACCTGTTGCAGGGACTCGCGGCGGTGACGGGTATCGGGGTCGTGAGCATGTCGATGGCTCTGTTGGCGCTACGCGGTCGGATCCGATTGGACCGATGATCGATCGACGGCTCCGCATGCACTGACGGCGGGCCGGTGGTCCATGGTCGGAGCGACCGGGTGGATCATGCTCGGGCGGGTCCGGGTGGGTTGGGCGTCGCGCTGTTCCCGAGCGCTCACATCAACCGTTGACGACCGCCGACATGGTGAAGAAGTCCCGGGCCCACCAGGGCTCGAAGTACCGAGCCGGAGTGCCGGTCATGGCGGGAAGGAGTTCGGCGCCGTTGGCCCCCGAAGCTGGTCCGCTGGGCGTGGCCGGCTGGTAGACCGAGAAATTGACCCAGTCCGTGTTGATGTCGAGCTCCATGGCCCGCACCGCTCCTGCCCGCACCAGGAGATCGGCCAGGTCGGTGATGTTGAGGCCGGGACCTCCGACATACACCAGGGCGCCGTCGGCGGTAATTCCGATGCCCGAGCGCCAGACATAGATCGCGTTCCCCAAGGTGTTTCCCCACTGCGTGGTGTCCGACGCATTGAGGCCAGGAACCGGTTGGCCGCCGTCGACGAGGAGATCGAGATTTTGGCGAACCGAAACAACCGACGGCGACATGGTGACGTCACGGCCCCACTGACCGACCGTCGCGGTTCCGTTGCGGTAGATGACGAACGATGCTGCGCCCGTCCGAAGCGGGAGAATCGCCTTGCCGTCCGTGTAATAGCCCCCGTTGGCTCCACTCATGAGGAACCCGGCATTGAAGGCGGCGACCAGGCTGTCTGCCGCGCCAGGCTGCACCGGAGCCGTGTGGGAATAGGGACCACCACCAGGAATCTGGCTTCCCGAGTACAGGGTCGCCTTCAGAAGTTTGGTGTCCATCCAGGCCACGCCGACCACATAGCTGGTGTGGATGGCGTCGGGCCGCAGCGTGGTCTGGTAGATCGCCGGAATACCCCCGACCAGCCGACCGACGGATGACCATTGACCTTCCCCGGGAATGGCGGGGCTGGCCAAGGGACGGATCTGGGAGGGTGGGGGCAGGTGGGCCAGCCCCGCACCGACAGTGGCCGTCGATGCGTGCGGGGCACGGATTGCTCCGGCCGGCGGTTTGCCACCGACGGGTGGGGGGTGGTGGCTGTACCACTCCTTTTCGACCCAGTTCACGACAGGGGCACCCCCGTGTCCCCGGACCCACTCGGAAAAGCGGGAGCCGATTGAGCTTCCGAGTGCGGGATTGACCAGGGCGCCTCCGAGCGAGACGGCTATCCAAGCGATGACGCTGCAAAGAGCCAGGACAAGGACGACCTTGATCCGTCGGCGCCGGTGCCCGGCTGAGCGGCTCGAAGGACCCAGCTGCGCGCCGGATGTCCGTGATGGAACAGTCCTCAGGTCACGTCTGGATTCATCTGCCGGCCGGACTTCAGTGTCGATTTCAGTTCCCACGATTGCGGATTAGCGGCGATGTTCGATCAGATGAAGCGCCAGACGAGGACACGCGAGAACAGCTCGACGAGCGTGATCGACCAGGGCAGGAGGTATCGCCTCCTTGTCAATGATCGGGAAGCCCCAGGGATCCAACTTGACCCACTCGGGGAACAATTCCGCGCACACTCCGTGAGCGTCACACAGGGTGGGGTCGACGACAAGGGTGACGCGCCACTTTGGCACCGGTACCCGGGTGGCCCGCGCACCTTGACCGCTGACGCGACGGGTTGTCTCGGTCACTGGTGACGGCCTTGGGAGGAGGGACACGGCAAGAGTGCGGGCCCATTGACCGCAGGGCAGGAACCGTGGCGAAGGTGTCGGTCTGCTTCGTCACGAAAGACCACGAGTGCGCTGCGGACAAACCGGGCCACGCCATCGGGGTGGCGACATGCGCCACGGCCGTCGATGAGGTTGCACAGTTCGTTGATTGGTGGGAGGTGCCCGCGGAGCGCCGCCGGATGGTACGCCAAGGCTTCAACACTTGCGGCCAGGTCAGCCAAGCCGTGCACGCAGGGCCCACACTGGCCGGCGCTTTGGCCTTGCATGTAGCGGACCACTCGAGCCGTCTCGGCCAGGGGGCAGTACGTGCGAGGGAGAAGGGCCACGATTCCAGGACCGAGAGACGAATGCAGCTTGCGTGCGCCCTCCTCGGTCAGGCGGCTATCGAGGAGGTCCGCCATGGAGATGAAGCCGCCGCCGTAGCCGCCCAAGAGCGCCCCCCAATACCCCTCGGCTTCTTGGGTTGACAGTTCGAGGAGATCTTTGAAGGAGGTTCCGAGCGGCGCTTCGAGGATCAGCGGCTCCGGCCACCGACCGGTGACCGTGACCAGCACGGTGCCCGGCGACTCGGCCGTTCCCAAAGAGCGGAACCATTGCCCTCCGAATCGGCTGATCATCGCCACATGAGCCAGCGTCTCGACGTTCTGCACCAGAGTGGGCCTCCCTCGTACGCCCCGATCACGGATGGACTGCAAACCGACGAAAGTGGGGAGCGCCGGACCATCATTGAGGGCCCGCACGACGGCGGACTCCTGCCCGGAGAGATAGGCATCCGGTGCGACGATCGCTTCAATGGCAACCGGGTCCACGCCAGCGCGTCGGCGCTCGTCGATGGCGGCCTCGACGGAGGCGAGCAGCCGTTGAGGCACATAGACCACGATGCGATTCGCATTGAGTGCCGCCGCCGCCAGCGAGGCGCCGTCGAGCACCAGATGGGGGAGCTTGGTCAGGAGAAAGGCGTCTTTCAGACTGGCCGGCTCCCCTTCGGGCCCGTTGGCCACCACCACCGGGCGGCGCACCCGCCCACCGCTCACGGCCCGCCACTTGGTCCCGACCGGGAACCAGGCTCCTCCGTGGCCACGCAGGCCGCTGGCATCGAGCTCGTCGAGCAGGGTCGTCCTGGCCCCACGCAGCGAGAGGGCGCCCCACTGGGCGTTGTGCTGAGACAGATCGAAGGCATCGCCGGACTTCGACAGGCCGGACAACAGCCGCGGGAACCCGGGTGCACCCACAGAGCGAGAAGTGGCCGCGGCCAGGGGGGTGCTCAATGTCCCCCCCGAGCGGTTCCCGACACCGTTCCGCTGATGGTGCCGGCGTTCTGATCAATGGTCAGCTGGAGGACCAGGTCAACCTTTCCGCTCGGTCCGCTCACGGTGGCCTGGACATTCGATCCGTCGAGTCCCGTCACCGCCCCTTGGTCACTACCGAAGGTGACGTTGCTCGACGTCATGGACACCCCTCCATTGACCGCGGGACCGCTCAGGCGGACCACCAGAGGGGCATTGGTGCCTTGGACCTGCAGGGCCAGCTGGACCGTGACGTCTCCGGCACTGTTCGGACTCGACGTCTGGACGGTACCGGTGACGCTCGCCGTAAAGGGAACGGTGGGAAGGGCACTCGTCGATGCCGGCTGCGTCGTACTCGGGACCGTTGGCGAAGCCGAGGTACCGCTCGAGGCTCCTGCCGTTGACTGGGACGCGAATTTGGCGGCGATCTGAGCCAGCAGGGCGGTCGATGTACCGGCCCGCTTCGACCAGCCGGGCCGGAGTGGGCCGGCAAGGGCGAAGACCCCGATCCCGATCACCACGACCGTGGTGGCGCCGGCCGTGGCCAGACGCCCGACATTGGGCATGCCGCGGGCCGCCACGATTCGCCACGCGACGGCGCCAACCACCGAAGCGATGCAGACCACCTCGATCAACAGCATGATTGGCAGGCGGGTGTCGGTGCCGCTGCCCAGCCCGTGGAGGACGGCAATGGGCCAGCAGACGTAGGCCAGGTAGTGCACGCCGCGCCAGGTTCGAGTTCCAATGCGGCGACGCAACCCACTGGTAATGGCCACTGCAAGCAGCATGTCGAAGGCCAGGGCACCCAGACCGATCCATAGCGGTCGGTACGGAGTGAGGAACGGCACGAACGCGTCGAGGTAGCCGATGGGCACAAAGCCATCGGCCACCGTGGTCACGATGTGGATGCCGATCAGGGCCAGGCAGAACAAGGAGAGGTTTCTATGCACGGCCTGGGAGAGGAATCGTGGCCACCGGTGTGCTGTCCAACCAACCGAAGAGATGATCCCGAGGATCACGGTTCCCGAGAGAAGGATCAGCGAGACCAGCCCGGTGGCGCGAGTCAAATACCACAGCGCGGTGCCGTGGGACACGAACACCGACGCCATCATGGGGTGCTCTTCACCGGTTCGGGTACTACAGCCTCATCGGTGGGCCATCCTCCGACACGCACGATGCGGCCATCGACGGCGACAAGACGCGCCGGCAGGCCGAACCTTGCCAGCCACTCGACCGCGGCGGTCCCCTTGACCACGGCGGCAGTTGCCGCCGCGTTGGCATCGACGCAGGTCGCCGCGGCAACCGTGACCGTGCGCCAGATCGGTTCGGGTGGGAGTCCCGTCGCCGGGTCGACAATGTGGTGAACGTGGTGGTCGCCGAGGTGCCACTGCCTCGACGCGACCCCCGACGTCGCGAGGCCTCCCGATTCGATCGCCACGGTTTCGGATGTCTCGGCGGCTCCGCTCACATCGGCCAGGCCGACAACAAAGCCACTTGGCGGAGGCGGTCCGGCCACTGAAATGTCCCCGCCCAAAGACACCAACACGCCACAGCCGATGGTCTCGAAGACCAGTCCTGCGATGCGGTCGGCCGTGAGTGCCTTGGCCGTGGCACCGAGATCGAGCCACGTTCCCCTGGGCACGCGGAGCGTGCCGGCGGCTTGATCGAGCTCGATGCTTCGCCAGCCGGGAACGGGCGTCGCCGGCGGGAGCGATCCGGCCACGCCGTGGGCAACTTCTGCAAAATCGCGGTCGTAGCCGAGAGCGATCAAGGCATTGCCGACGGTCGGATCGACTGCGCCATCGGTGATGTCCGCCACCCGAAGTGCGGCCGAGACAGCATCCACGAGGCACACGCTCACCTTGACGGGCCTCCCGTTGGCCCGCTGTACACAGGTGATCTCCGAATCCGACCGGAATCGACTGGCCGCTCGGTCGATGCGGTCGATCTCTTGGTGCAGGATCTCAATGGCGCCAAGAAGAGAGCCAGCGTCGGTCACCATGATTTCGGCCCGACATCCGATCCCTACAGTCCGGTAGATATGGAGGTCGTCCGTAGGCCGCGCTACGACCACTGGCGTCAAGTCGCTCCCGACACGACGGGAGCCGATTGCTGCGATTGCACGGGCGGGGATGAAGGAGGCGACAGTTGAGTGGATCCTGAGGAACTCCCTGACGTCGAGGATCCCGACGTCGAGGATCCCGACGTCGAGGATCCCGTCGGCGAGGTGCTCGCGGCGGGCGCCGTCGTATTCGAGGTGGTCGTTGAGTGGCCAGGAAGTGCCTTACTGAAATAGAGCCCCAACACCCCCGTGGCGGCGAGGATGCCAATGCCGACCGACTTGGTGATCTGGGTTACCCGGCCCAAGGACTCGTCCCGACGGGTGCGAGCAATACGGGCGTGGTCCACTTTCGACCTTGAACGTGCCATACCGTCAAGGGTAGAGACCGAACCTGACGCTTACATGACGTGATGGCCCCAAAAGCCTAATAGTTCCGTAAGATCGTCCCATTCCAGGTTGGGTCGGAGCAGAGTGTGTCGCGTCCTCCACCGCGTCATGCCCACGTCATCTGTGGCGGGTAGACAGTAACCGTGAGGGTGCTGGTAGCGGAGGATGATGAAGGGCTGCGTTCTGTCCTCGAGCGTGGCCTGCGTGAGAACGGCTACGCGGTCGATACCACTGCCGATGGGGAGCAGGCACTGAGGTATCTGGACACTTACGAATATGAAGTGGCGATTCTTGACTGGCGGATGCCCAAGCTCTCGGGACTCGAGGTGATCCGTCGCCTTCGCCTCCGCGGCTCGGCACTTCCCGTCTTGATGCTCACGGCACGAGATGCGGCCGGTGACCGGGTGGCTGGGCTGGACGAAGGGGCCGATGACTACCTGGTCAAGCCGTTCGACTTCTCAGAGCTGCTGGCGCGAGTGCGAGCGCTGCAGCGCCGCGGTGAGGCGGTGCAGTCACTCGTGATCAACGTCGGCAACCTTCACCTCGACACCGTGACCCGAGAAGTCTCGGTCGGTTCTCTGCGACCGAGACTCACCGCCACCGAGCTGTCCCTGCTGGAGATCTTGATGCATCGGTCTCCGGCCGTCGTCTCACGTCGTTCAATCGCTTTAGCTGTGTGGAACGAAGAGGCCGACACCCTTGGATCCAACACCCTGGACGTCCACCTGGCGCGGCTGCGCGCCAAACTCTCCGCCAGCGGTGCCAAGATCGAAGCGGTCAGGGCCGTCGGCTACCGAATCGTCGCCGCATGATCGTTCGGCGATGGTTTCGAAATCCCTATTCTGCCCACGCTGTCCGGGTCGCGATCGTGGCCTCAGTGGTCATCGCAACGATGTACGTGTGCGTCGTCGCCGCGTTCGACGTCATCGATCGGCACCGTCTCGTGCGGCAGGTTGACGCTCGTCTGGAGCAACGACTGGATCAGGTCGTCGCCACGCCGGGGACGGCAGGATCGATCAGCGACTACCAGAACGCTCACGACCGGGACGAGGCCCCGGTGTATCTGTGGCAGGCCAGCACGGGTGGGCTTCCGAGCGCTCTGACCCCGGGAGCGCCGTCGTTGTCCAAGTCCGATTGGTCGCCGTCGGGACAGTCCGTGGTGGCCCACCTCGGGACTGAGTCCCTTCTCCTCCAATCACGGCGGGTGGGGGGCCGATGGCTTATTGCGGGAGAGAGCCTGGCCGAGGTTGATCACGTCGAGTCCGACCTGCTGGCGGTCGAGGTCGTGGCGGGCCCGGTGCTCCTCATCGCGGTGTTCCTCGGCACCCTGCTCATCGGCCTCAAGGCAGCGAGCCCCGTCGAACAGGCGCGCCGTCGCCAGCTCGAGTTCACGGCCGACGCTTCCCATGAGCTCCGGACGCCGCTCAGCGTCATTGAGGCGGAGGTGAGCCTGGCCCTCAGCGGTACGCGGAGCGGGGACGACTATCGCGACTCGCTCGAAAGGGTCAGCCGGGAGAGCCGACGCCTCCGGAACATCGTCGAAGACCTCTTGTGGCTTTCCCGATTCGATTCACAGCCGCCACCACCTGGAATCGAGCCGGTGGACGTCTCGACCATCGCCACCGCGTGTGCCGATCGCTTCGATGCGGTGGCCCAGCGACGTGATGTCACCCTCTCGGTGCTCCATCGCGGTGAGGGTCAAGCCCGGATCAACGCACCACCCGAATGGATTGACCGGCTCACCGCGGTGCTGGTGGACAACGCATGCCGGTACGCCGGGAAGGGGGGCACGGTGCTCATCATCGTGACCGTCGCCAGCAACCGGGTCAGCCTGGCCGTAGAAGACAGCGGGCCCGGTATCGCGCCCGAAGAGCGCGGAAGACTCTTTGACCGATTTCACCGGGCCACGGACGAGGGGAATGGATCGGGTCTCGGCCTCGCCATCGCCGACTCGGTTGTGAAGGCAACCGGGGGTGAGTGGCGGGTCGATGACGCTGAGCTCGGAGGTGCTCGCATGGAGGTCCGGTGGCACCGATCTCAGGGCATTCGAGACTCCGGTGACCGGACCGAACCGTTTGACCGGACCGAACCCTCCCCAACCACCGCCGTCGGCGCCTGAGGATCAGCGGGCGCTGGGATGACTCCCCCGACCAAAGCGGCTGGCTCAGCCGAGGTCGGGTCGGTCTTCATCTTTGCGTAAGGGTCGAGCCATATTCTGCCGGTGAGGCGGATGCGACTCCGGATCAGACCCCGGACACCGATCGGCAATCGGAGTTGGGCTCTCTCACGGATCTTGAGGTGCAGCGCCGCGCAACCCACAAATCCCGAATCTTGAAAGGAAGCCGTGCCCCAATCCACGATGATGGACCGTTCTTTGGATCTCGTGAAGATCGACTTCTCGCCGGCTCACCGCCCCCCGGCGAAGTCCCGAGTGGCATTGGCCACGGTGGTCTCGCTGGCGGGATCACTGCTCGCCGACGCACTGCTGGTGATGCTCTGCACGGCGGTGTACCCCTCGACCAAAGGCTACGTACATTTTCAATTTCACGACTACGCCAAGCTGACGATCATCGGCGTCATCATCGCCTGTGTGGCCTGGCCCATTGTGGCTCGAATCTCATCGGCGCCACGTTGGTTGTTCTTCCGATTGGCCATCGTCGTCACGTTGGTCTTGTTGCTCCCCGACCTCTACATTCTGGGCACGGGGCAACCGGCCAAGGCCGTCGGCGCCCTCGTTGGCATGCACCTCGCCATCGCCCTGGTGACTTATAACGCCCTCGTTCGCTTGGCACCAGTTCGATCCCGTGGCAAGCGGGCTGCCAGTAGGTCAGGGGCCAGCAACCAGGCCTAATCGCCTTAGGATGCGCCCATGGCGCCGACGGCCCTCGCCCAGGAAGAGCGCCAGACGCTGTGTGATCTGTTGGTTGAGCTCGGTCCCGAAGCGCCGACATTGTGTGCCGGCTGGGTGACCGCCGATCTGGCTGCCCATCTGGTCGTCCGTGAGCGACGGCCCGACAGCGGCCCCGGACTGGTGTGGCCTCCGCTGGCCGGACACACCGACAAGATCCGTCGTTCCGTGAGAGATCGCACGTCCTGGGAGGACCTTGTCGCCACCGTACGCCGCGGCCCGCCGTTCCTCCTGCGTCCCTTCGACGGAGCGATGAACACCGTCGAGTTCTTCATCCACGTGGAGGATGTCCGCCGGGCGCAGGTGGACTGGGAACCCCGCTCGCTCTCCCAGGAGATGGCCGACGCCCTGTGGAGCCGTCTTGGGCCCGGCGGGATGGCAAAGAAGGTCGCCGCGACAATCGTGCTCGCCTCACCGGGACTTCCCGAGAAGGAGGGCGGCACCGGCCGGCGTGTCGTCGTCACGG
>Ga0208357_1001777_pt1 | contig 15299 bp, 14 predicted proteins | sample NGESurdeep092012_6_FD_184487 | JGI IMG/M metagenome (GOLD analysis project Ga0208357, IMG submission 184487) | Arctic peat soil microbial communities from Barrow, Alaska - NGEE Surface sample F52-2 deep-092012 (SPAdes) | ecosystem: Environmental > Terrestrial > Soil > Wetlands > Peat ... | reverse complement strand
TCCCGAATCCCTATTCCCCGATCGTCAGCAACGAAGCGTTTCCGCCGGAGGCGGTGGTGTTGATGGTGAGGGTGCGTTCGCCGGCGAAGCGCAGCAGGTAGTGCGGGCCGCCGGCCTTGGGGCCGGTGCCGGACAGGCCTTCGCCACCGAACGGCTGCACCCCGACCACCGCACCGATCTGGTTGCGGTTGACGTAGCAGTTGCCGACGCGCGCATGCTGGCTGATGTAGTGCACGGTGGCGTCGATGCGACTGTGCACGCCCAGGGTGAGGCCATAGCCAGTGCTGTTGATCTCGTCGACGACGTTCTTCAGCTCGCTGGCCTTGAAGCGGATCAGGTGCAGCACCGGGCCGAAGATCTCGCGCTTGAGCACCGACAACGAGGGGATTTCGTAGGCGCGGGGGGCGAAGAAGGTGCCGTGCTCGGTGGCGGCCGGGTCCATCGGTGCCTGGGCGATCTTCTTCGCTTCCTTGTCCATCCTTTCGGCGTGGGCGACCAGGATCGCCTTGGCGTCTTCGTCGATCACCGGGCCGACGTCGGTGGACAGCAGGCCCGGGTCGCCCACCTTCAGCTCGGCCATCGCGCCGGCCAGCATCTCGATCACCTTGTCGGCGATGTCTTCCTGGATGTACATCACGCGGGCGGCCGAACAGCGCTGGCCAGCGGACTGGAATGCCGAGGCGATCACGTCCTTGACGATCTGCTCGGGCAGGGCGGAGGAGTCGGCGATCATGGCGTTCTGGCCGCCGGTCTCGGCCACCAGCACGGCGATCTGCGCATCGCGCGCGGCCAGGGCGCGGTTGATCGCCCAGGCTGTCTCGGTGGCGCCGGTGAAGACCACGCCGGCCACGCGCGGATCGCGGGTCAGCGCGGCGCCGACGCTGGCGCCGTCACCCGGCACGAACTGCAGCACGTCCTTGGGGATGCCGGCGTCGTGCAGCAGCTGGGTGGCGAGATAGCCGATCAGGCTGGTCTGTTCGGCGGGCTTGGCGATCACCGTGTTGCCGGCGGCCAGTGCGGCGCTGACCTGGCCGACAAAGATCGCCAGCGGGAAGTTCCACGGGCTGATGCCCACGAATACGCCGCGGCCTTGCATGTACAACTGGTTGGTTTCGCCGGTCGGGCCGGGCAACTGTTCCGGTTCGGAGAACAGGCGGCGCGCCATGGTGGCGTAGTAGCGCAGGAAATCGGCCGCCTCGCGCACTTCGGCGATCGCATCGGGCAGGCTCTTGCCCGCCTCGCGCACGCACAGGGCGAGGAACTCGGCGCGACGCGCCTCCAGCTGATCCGCCGCGTACTCGAGCATCGCGGCGCGATTGGCTACCGGCAGCGTGTTCCAGCGATCCTGCGCGGCCACGGCATTGGCGATCGCCCTGTCGACCGTGGCCTGGTCGGCGCAAACGTAGCTGCCGAGGCTGCGGCGGCGGTCCGATGGGTCGGTGACCTGCACCGTCTCGCCCTTGCCCTCGGCGCCGGGCACCAGTGGAGCGGCCTTCCATGGACCCTGCTGCGCGTTGACCGCGGCGGCCAGTTCGTTCAGTTCGTTGTCGTTGGCAAAGTTGACGCCCATGGAATTCTTCCGGTAAACATAATTTGAATTCTGCGCGAGCGCAGAACTCGCACCATAAAGATTGGCCGGCAGCGGGATGCGCGGATGCGGGATGTGATCGAACGCGCGCACCGTCTCGCACGGGTCGGCCACCAGGTCACGCGCGGGCACGGCTTCGTCCACGACGCGGTTGACGAAGCTGGTGTTGGCGCCGTTCTCGAGCAGGCGCCGCACCAGGTAGGGCAGCAGGTCCTGGTGCGTGCCGACCGGCGCATACACGCGGCAGGGCACGTTGAAGCTGCCCTTGCCGATCACCTCGGCATACAGGTCCACGCCCATGCCGTGCAGGCGCTGGAATTCGAACGGCCGCCCCTGCGCCATGTGATGCACGGCGGCAATCGTGTGCGCGTTGTGGGTGGCGAACTGGGGGTGGATGAAGTTGCCGCCCGCGTTGAACAGGCGTCGTGCGCAGGCCAGGTACGACACATCGGTGTTCGGTTTGCGCGTGAACACGGGGTAGCCGCTGAGGCCCTGTTCCTGGGCCTTCTTGATTTCGGAGTCCCAGTAGGCGCCCTTCACCAGTCGCACGTACCAGCGCCGGCCGCATGCCAGTGCCGTCTCGACCAGCCAGTCGATCACGAATGGCGTGCGCTTGGCGTAGGCCTGGACCACGATTCCCAATCCGTTCCAGCCTTCCAGCGACGGGTGCGCGAACACCTCGCCGATGATGTCGAGCGACAGCTCCAGGCGATCGGCTTCCTCGGCGTCGACCGACAGCGCGATGCCGTGCTGCATGGCCAGCTGCGACAGTTCCAGCAGCTTTTCGATGAGTGCCTGCCGCGCGCGGGCGCGCTGGGCCACCTCGTAGCGCGGAAACAATGCCGAAAGCTTCACCGAAATCGATGGTGCATCGGTGTGGTTCGCGTACGGGCCGCGGGCACCCAGGGCGGCAATCGCGTTGCGGTAATCCTGCTGGTAGCGCTCGGCGGTGTCCGCCGTCATCGCCGCTTCGCCCAGCATGTCGAACGAATAGCGATAGACCGCGTTCTCCTTCTTCCTGCTGCGATCGAGCGCCTCCTCGATGTCCTGGCCCATCACGAACTGGTGGCCCATGATGCGCATGGCCTGGCGCACCGCCGCGCGGATCGTGGGGTCGCCGACGCGGGTGACCAGCCGGCGCAGCGCACCGTTGAAATCATCGCCCGTGCCATCGGCCAGGTTGACCAGGCGGCCGGTCAGCAGCAGGCCCCAGGTGGAGGCGTTGACCAGCAGCGATTCACTGCGGCCCAGGTGCTTGCGCCAATTCGCGTCGCCCAGCTTGTCGCGGATCAGCTTGTCGGTGGTGGTCTTGTCCGGAATGCGCAGCAGCGCTTCGGCCACGCACATCAACAGGATGCCTTCCTCGCTGGAAAGGTCGTATTGACGCATGAAGGATTCGACCACGCTCTGATCCTTCACCCGCGCCCGCACGCGCGTCACCAGGGCGGCAGCCTGGTCGATCACCTGTTCGCGTTCGTCCGGCGGCAGGTCGGCCTGGTCGAGCAGGTCATTGACGGCCTCGGTTTCGTCGCGCAGCCAGGCGGCGGTAATCCGCGCGCGCGCGGGCGTGGTTTGAAGCGGGAGCTCGGGGCTGAGTATGGTTGAGGTCACGGGAGCGTCGTTGATGATGGCTGGTCGGGGTTGGGCAAACGTCGAATTGTACGCTTGAGGCTGTTGATTTTGGGCGCCACCGGGGGTTTGGTCCTGGCGTGTGGATGCGTGGCGCACGGGCTTGGCGCGAACCTCTCGGGTCCATTCGCGAGCGCACGCGAGGCACTGATCTGGATCAATCAGGTGCGACAATCTTGCCCCTTGCGTCGTCGCGGCCTATCATTCTGGCGTTCCAGGCACGCCGGGTCCCCATGATCGTGCTTCGACCAGCTACCGCCGGCCTGCTCCGCGTGACGATATGGCTCAAGCCCAATCGCTCGCTCAGCCGACGCGGGTTGCGTCGACTGATCGTGGTTCTGGTGGTACTGGTGCTGACAACGGCAGAACTGGGGGCTTTGCAGGGGAACGTATTTGCTCCGCTGTTTGCCCTGGTGGAATCCGCTGCCATGGCCGTCGCCTTGAGCGTGGCCTGGCGGGCTGGCGACCGCTGCGAGCGCATCACCCTCGACGAATCGTCGCTGGAAGTGCGTTCGCTGCCTGGCCGGCGTCGCGTGCGTTTCCAGTCGTACTGGGTGCGCGTGCGGATGGAGACCGGCAACGGACGCCTGCTGCTGTCATCGCACGGCCGCGACCTGGAAATCGGCGCGTTCCTGGCGGAACCGGAACGCGTGGTGTTGTCGGAAAAACTCAAGGTGTTGCTGGCTGATTTCAACGGGCAGCGATGCAAATAGTTCAACAAAGGTGCAAGACATGACATCTGGCGGGATCAGGCGATCATTCATGGCAGCGGCGAGCCTAGCCCTTGCATCGTTCGGCGGCGTGGCGCTGGCAGAGCCGTCTCCATGGCAGCTGAACATGGAGCCTGGTGCGAGCACGTGGTCGCACGTGCCCTACGACCTGAACAACATTTCGCTGGCGGTCTGCGTGGTGATCGGCATCCTGGTGTTCGGCGCGATGTTCATCGCCATGTTCCGCTTCCGCAAGTCGCGTGGCGCGGTGCCGGAAAAGTGGGCGCACAACACCACGATCGAGGTCGTCTGGACGACCATCCCGGTGATCATCCTGGTCTCGCTGGCCTACCTGGCCACCGGCGGCCTTACCAGCTGGGCCGATACCACCGGCTCGCAGATGACGGTGAAAGTCACCGGCTACCAGTGGAAGTGGCGCTACGACTATGTCAGCTACATGGGCAAGCCGATCGAGAAGGTCGGTTTCATGTCCAGGCTCGACAAGCAGAGCGACGACACCCGCCAGTTGGATTCGGGCATGGACCCGTATGCCGTCAAGGTCGGCGACGAGCACACCTACCTGCTGAACGTCGACAAGCCGCTGGTGGTGCCGATCGACACCAAGATCCGCTTCGTGATCACCGGCGGCGACGTGATCCACTCCTGGTGGGTGCCGGCGCTTGGCTGGAAGCTTGACGCCATCCCCGGGATCATCAATGCGGCCTGGACCAACATCAAGACCCCCGGCACCTATCGTGGCCAGTGTGCCGAACTGTGCGGCCAGGACCACGGCTTCATGCCGATCGTGGTGGTAGCCAAGTCCAAGGCCGATTTCGCCACGTGGCTCAGCGAGCAGGAGGCCGAATCCAAGAAATCCCCGCCGCCGCCCGCGCCGTTCGATGAGGCTTCCCAGGCAGCAGCCCAGCGGGACTGAGTCCGCGTCGCCCATTTCGTTGCAGTCGTATTCAATAACAGGTTAGAGGTGCACGGCCATGTCCTACGCAGCCACCCATGATCAGCATGATGATCACCACGGCGCGCCGAAAAGTTTCTTCCGACGTTGGTGCATGTCCACCAATCACAAGGACATCGGCACGCTCTACCTGATCTTCGCGCTCACGATGTTCTTCATCGGCGGCAGTTTTGCGATGACCATCCGCGCCGAGCTGTTCAAGCCCGGCTTGCAGCTGGTGCAGCCGTATTTCTTCAACGAGCTGACCACGATGCATGGCCTGGTCATGATTTTCGGCGTGATCATGCCGGCGTTCGTGGGCCTCGGCAACTGGATGATCCCGTTGATGGTCGGCGCGCCGGACATGGCGTTGCCGCGCATGAACAACCTGTCGTTCTGGATCCTGCCATTTGCCTTCGTCCTGCTGCTGTCGACGCTGTTCCTGCCAGGCGGCGGCCCGGCCGGCGGCTGGACGATGTACCCGCCGCTGTCGCTGCAGAGCAATTCGCTGGCCTACGTGGTGTTCGCGATCCACCTGATGGGCATCAGTTCGATCATGGGCGCGATCAACATCATCGCCACCATCCTCAACCTGCGCGCGCCGGGCATGGACCTGCTGAAGATGCCGGTGTTCGTGTGGAGCTGGTTGATCACGGCGTTCCTGCTGATCGCGGTGATGCCGGTACTCGCCGGTGCGGTGACCATGCTGCTGACCGACAAGTATTTCGGCACCAGCTTCTTCAATCCCGGCGGCGGCGGCGACCCGGTGCTGTACCAGCACGTGTTCTGGTTCTTCGGCCATCCCGAGGTCTACATCATGATCCTGCCCGCGTTCGGGATCATTTCGGAAATCGTGCCCACCTTCGCGCGCAAGCCGCTCTTCGGCTACAAGGCGATGGTGTTCGCGCTGGCCTGTATCGCGTTCCTGTCGTTCATCGTGTGGGCCCACCACATGTTCGCGGTGGGGTTGCCGCTCGGTGCCGACCTGTTCTTCATGTACGCGACCATGCTGATCGCGGTACCTACCGGCGTGAAGGTGTTCAACTGGGTTGCCACCATGTGGGGAGGGTCGATGACCTTCGAGACCCCGATGCTGTTCGCCATCGCGTTCATCATCCTGTTCACCATCGGCGGCTTCTCCGGCCTGATGCTGGCGCTGGTGCCGGCGGACTTCCAGTACCAGGATACCTATTTCGTGGTGGCGCATTTCCACTACGTGCTGGTGACCGGTGCCCTGTTTGGCATCATGGCGGGGACGTATTACTGGTTGCCGAAATGGACCGGCCAGATGTACAGCGAGTTCTGGGGCAAGGTACATTTCTGGAACAGCGTGGTCTGGGTGAACGTGCTGTTCTTCCCGCAGCACTTCCTGGGCCTGGCCGGCATGCCGCGTCGCATTCCCGACTACAACGTGGCGTTCGCCAACTTCAACATGATCAGTTCGATCGGCGGTTTCCTGTTCGGCGCCTCGCAGTTGATCTTCCTGGGTGTGGTGATCCACGCCGCGTTCTTCTCCAGGAAGAAAGCGGCCGATCGTGCGTGGGAAGGCGCCAGGGGACTGGAGTGGACGGTGCCTTCGCCGGCCCCGCACCACACGTTCGACGTGCCACCGGTGATTCACGACGAGGAGCTGGCGCACGGCAACGTGCACGCCTGATCCGGTGCGGGAACCCATGCACATGACGCAGCAGTTGACAGACAAGGATGCCGCGGGCGGTCGCCGCGGCGTGCGGCGCACCGTGAAGATTCTTGTCGCGGTGGTGATTGGGTTTTACCTGCTGGCATTCCTGCAGATATTGCTGATGAAGTAGTGATCGCGCAGTACCATTCAATACCCTCACGATCGCCCGCCGGGCAGGATCGGTGGGCAGTTCCCCGGGCGGCAGGCGGGGCAGGGTCATCCAGAGAAATCAGAGAAATCGACGGGGTTCCAGCATGAGTCAGCAACACGACGCTTACTTTGTACCGGCCACCAGCTACTGGCCGATCGTCGCCGCGGTGGTCATGTTCGCCTTCATGTTCGGCGCGGGGCACTGGCTCAATGCGGCGCCGGGCGAGGCGGGATTTGGCAAGATCGTGCTGACTATCGGCGTGATCGGCATCCTTGCCATGTTCTTCGGCTGGTTCCGTTCGGTGATCCGCGAGTCGCTTGCTGGCGACTACAACCCCCAAGTCGACACTTCATTCCGCATGGGCATGATGTGGTTCATTTTTTCCGAAGTGATGTTCTTCGGCGCCTTCTTCGGTGCGCTGTTTTACATCCGCATGTTCTCGGTGCCGTGGCTGGGCGGCGAAGGCCACGGTGTGCTCACCCATCAGTTCCTGTGGAGCGATTACGCGGCCGCATGGGGTGCCCATGGCGGCAACGGCCCGGCACACGTCGGCGGCGCGTTCCAGATCGTTCCGGCCTGGGGCTTGCCGCTGCTGAATACGCTGATCCTGCTCAGCTCCAGCGTGACCGTGACGATTGCGCATCACGCGCTGCGAGCCGGTCATCGTGGGCGGATCCTGGTGTTCCTGGGCCTGACCGTGCTGCTTGGCGCGCTGTTCCTGAACTTCCAGGCGCATGAGTACATCGAGGCCTATCACGAGCTCAACCTGACCCTGGGCAGCGGCGTGTATGGCTCGACCTTCTTCCTGTTGACCGGCTTCCACGGCCTGCACGTGACCCTGGGCACGATCATGCTGTCGGTGATCTGGTTCCGGGTGCTGAAGGGGCATTTCAGCAAGGACCACCATTTCGGTTTCGAGGCAGTCGCCTGGTACTGGCACTTCGTCGACGTGGTCTGGCTTGGCCTGTTCATGTTTGTCTACATTCTTTGAGCGCACCCGACGCGTGTTGCACGAACCAGGCCGGCCAAATCCCGGCTGGTTCGTTTCGCGGTGGGTATGTGCTGTTCTCCACGCGCCACCGCGCATGCGGACACCAGCGCACGCGACCGGCGCACGCATCGGCGCAGCACCTTGATGGGATCTGCATGAAGCGATGGCGGTGAGCACGATACGGGTCGGCGTGGTTTCGCGGGATGCGGCAATGATCGAGGAAAAATTTCCCGCTGTTGCCAGGCATCCCCTCACATGGGAATAGCACGCATGCAACAGCTGGACAGCACCAGGATCGCGATCGTCGGGTTGGGCTACGTCGGCCTGCCGCTGGCCGTGGAATTCGGCAAGCAATACGACACGGTCGGCTTCGACATCCGCGCCGCGCGGGTGGATGAACTGCGCAGCGGGCACGACCACACGCTGGAAGTCGACGCAGCCGAGCTGGCGACCGCATCGCGCCTGCGGTTCAGCGCCAGTCTCGACGATATCCGCGGCTGCAATGTCTACGTGGTCACGGTGCCGACCCCGATCGACATGGCCAAGCGACCGGACCTCACCCCGCTGATCAAGGCCAGCGAGGCGTTGGGCCAGGTGCTCAAGCGGGGCGATATCGTGGTGTACGAGTCCACCGTCTACCCCGGCTGCACCGAGGAAGTCTGTGTTCCGATCCTGGAACGGGTGTCCGGACTCAGCTACAACCACGACTTTTTCGCCGGCTACAGTCCCGAGCGGATCAATCCCGGCGACAAGCAGCACCGGGTCACCAGCATCCTCAAGGTCACCTCCGGCTCCAACCCCGAAGTCGCCGATTTCGTGGATCGGCTGTACAGCTCGATCATCACCGCCGGCACGCACAAGGCCAGTTGCATCAAGGTGGCCGAGGCGGCCAAGGTGATCGAGAACACCCAGCGCGATCTCAACATCGCGCTGGTGAACGACTTGGCCAAACTGTTCAACAGACTCGGTATCGACACCCTGGAAGTACTGGAAGCGGCGGGCACCAAATGGAATTTCCTGCCCTTCCGGCCCGGCCTGGTCGGTGGCCACTGCATCAGCGTCGATCCGTACTATCTCACCCACAAGGCACAGGAGGTCGGCCACCACCCGGACGTGATCCTGGCCGGTCGTCGCACCAACGACAGCATGGGCGAATACATCGCTGGCGAGGTGATCCGGCTGATGGTGCGCAAGGGCATCAACCCGGTGCGTGCGCGCATCCTGGTGTTGGGGCTGGCGTTCAAGGAGAACTGTCCGGACCTGCGCAATACCCGGGTGGTGGATATCGTCGGGGCGTTGCGCGGCTACAGCACCGAGGTCGACGTCTTCGACCCGTGGGTCGACGCAGCCGAGGCCCGGCATGAATACGGCCTCGAGCTGATCGACGCACCGCCTCCGGCAAGCTACGACGCCATCATCGTGGCAGTCGGTCACCACCAGTTTGTCGAGCTGGGCAGCAGCGGCGTGCGCGCCTTCGGCAAGCCTTCGTGCGTGCTGTATGACGTCAAGTATGTGTTGCCGCGCGAGGCGGTGGACGGGCGGCTGTAGGGCGGTGTTCGGTTTTCAGTTTTCGGTGTCTGGAAAGGGTCGATACTGAGTGACCAACAGCAGAGCCAATTGATCGCCGATCTCAAGCAGGTCTCCGCCATGCTTCACCCCCTCTCCAAAAGCATCCAGGCAAAAAGTAGCTCCGCGCCAAAAGCGAATCCGAACACCGAACACCGAACAACTGAACACCACCCTCAACCCAGGTCCCGGGCGCCATGAAAGTTCTCGTCACCGGTACTGCCGGCTTCATCGGCTCACACGTCGCCATGCGCCTGCTTGAGCGCGGCGACGAAGTGATCGGTATCGACAACCTCAGCGACTATTACGATGTCGAGCTGAAGAAGGCACGCCTGGCGCGCTTCAGCGACCACCCCGCCTACCGGCATGAGCCGGTCGACCTGGCTGATCGGGCCGCGGTGGAGGCCGTGTTTGCACGGCACCAGCCGCAGCGCGTGATCAACCTCGCGGCGCAGGCGGGCGTGCGCTATGCGGCCGAGAACCCGCACATCTACGTGTCGACCAATGTCACCGGCTTTCTGCACGTCATCGAAGGATGTCGCCACCACGGCGTCGAGCACCTGGTGTTCGCTTCCACCAGCTCGGTGTACGGCGGGGATACGCAGATGCCATTTTCAGAGCATCAATCGACCGAACACCCGCTGACGTTGTACGCCGCCTCGAAGAAGGCCAACGAGATGATGGCGCACAGCTATGCCCATCTGTACGGATTGCCGTGCACCGGGCTGCGCTTTTTCACCGTCTACGGACCGTGGGGGCGGCCGGACATGGCGTTGTTCCTGTTCACCCGCGCGATCCTGGCTGGCGAGCCGATCAGCGTGTTCAACCACGGCCACCACAAGCGCAGCTTCACCTACATCGACGATATCGTCGAGGGTGTCGTGCGTATCCTGGACAAGGTACCGGGCAGGGACAGTGGTTGGGATGGCAAGGCGCCGGATCCTGCCAGCAGCGGCGTCGCGCCCTACCGCATCTACAACATCGGCAACGAGCAACCGGTGCAACTGTTGCGCTACATCGAGGTGCTGGAGCAGTGCCTGGGTCGCAAGGCGCAGATGGAGATGTTGCCGCTGCAGGCGGGCGATGTGCCGGACACCGAGGCCGACATGTCGGCGCTGGTCGCGGCCGTGGACTACAACCCCAGCGTGCCGGTGGAGCAGGGCGTGGCCAACTTCGTGCGCTGGTATCGAGATTATTACCGGGTGCCGAGCTAGTCGGACTTCTGGCGCGATCGTCGCAGATGGCACGAATTGCCGCGGCAGCGGCGTCGCGCGGGCGCAACCGCTACAATCACTGGCCGATGCCGTGCGGATGCAGCCAGCCCATCCAGATGCCGAGCGCGACCATGCCGATCAGCACCAGCGACAGGCCGATGCGGCGAGTCAGCGCCCAGACCGTGCGTTTGTCGTCGTCCTTGTCGGTCATCATGAAGTACAGCGCCTGGCCGAGGCTGAAGATCACCACCAGCAAGACCACCACCAGCGCAATTTTGTAGACGGTTTCCACGTGACAGACCTGATGTATTTCGACAGCGGCAGTATAGCCACCAGCGGCAGCCAATCCGCGTGAACGGATTTCGTCGTCCGTCGTGGTGGGCATTGCTGTTGACCATCGCCGGAGCCTTGTTTTTCATACGTCTGGGCTTCTGGCAGCTGCATCGTGCCGACTTCAAGGAATCGCTGCTGCGTCGCTATGCCGCGGCGGAAACTGCACCGCTGCAGGATTTCGCCGCGGTTGCGGCCGAGCCACCGCAGGACAGTTTCCCGCGGGTGCAGGTGCGCGGACACTATCGGGTGGACCGCGTGTATCTGCTGGACAACCCCCGGCATGACGAGCGCGGTGGGGTCGAAGTGTTCGCGCCGTTGCAGATCGGCAACCAGCAGCGCCTGTTGCTGGTCGACCTGGGCTTTTTGCCCGGCAACGGCAGCGGAAAGACGCCCTCTGTGCCGCCATTGTCGGCCGCCGAGCTGGACTTGCATGGCCTGTATGTGCCGCCACCGCCGACCGGCTTCAAGATGGGCGGCGATGCGTTGGTGCGCCAGACGCATTGGCCGAAGAACAGCATCTACCTGGAGCCCGCGCAAGTCGTCCGCGACCTCGGCCGACCGCTGTACCCGCGGGTGCTGGCGCTGGATGCCGACCCTGCATCGATCTACGTACGCCGGCATAGGCTCGACCTGACGATGCCACCGATGCGACATCGTGCCTACGCGTTCCAGTGGTTCTCTTTCGCGCTTGCCGCCGTGGTGATCCTGCTGGTACTGCATCGCAAGCGTCGGCCGCGCCAATCCTGACCGACACCTTTTAATCCATGCCATGACCTCCCCGATGAATCCTGTTGATCCGAAGTCCCAGCGCAAGAGCCGCGTGTTCCTGTTGTTGATCGGCCTGGTGTTTGCCGCGCCGATGATCGTGGCGGGCCTGCTTACCGTGGGTGGCTGGCAGCCCGGCGCCAAGAGCAGCGGCCAACCCATAACGCCGCAACGCAATTTCGTCGCCGAGCAGCTGCGCGTGCAGATGGCCGAGGGTGGCAGCTGGGCCTGGCGCGACAGCGAGCCGCGAATGACGCTGGTCGCGCTGGCCGGCCCGGATTGCGCCGCGCGATGCCTGCTTGCGTTGACCGCGATGGCCAAGGCGCGGGTGATGCTCAATCACAACCAATCCCGCCTGCGCCTGCTCTATCTCGGCACGCCTCCAGGCGACGCCAGCGCACGCCAGGCGATGACTGCCTACTGGAGCATCGGCACGGACGTCGACGGCAAGCTGGCCAGTTTCCGACCCGAGGGGTCGGACAGCGTCAGCGCCTTGCTGGTGGAATCCAATGGCACAGCCTTGTCGTTCTATCCCGCCGGTTTCGATGCGGCGGGCCTGCTGCGCGATATGCGCAAGGTGATCAAGTGATGCCGGCGGATCGAATCCGGATCCTGCGCGGACTGTCCCTGCTGGCGGCGGTATTTGCCTTCGGCCTGGTGATGTTCGGCGCGTTCGTGCGCCTGTCCAACGCCGGACTGTCATGCCCGGATTGGCCGACCTGCTACGGCCAGGTCACCTGGCCGCAGCACGCGCAGGCGGTGGTGCATGCCGACGCCGAGTTTCCGGGGCGCCCGTACGAGGCGCACAAAGCCTGGCGCGAGCAGGTGCACCGGTTCCTTGCTGGCACGCTGGGCGTGATGGTGCTGGCGCTGGCGTTGCTGGCCAGTTGGCGCCGACGCGGCGCGGTGCTGGGCGTCATCATCGGATCGATCTTTGCAGCGGTCGGGGTAGCTTTGTACATGAGCGGCGAACACCGATGGTCGTCGTTGCTGGCGGCCTGCGCGATCGCGCTGCCGCTGATCGTGGCGTTTCGGCTGCCGCGGCCGGGCGCCTGGAAGATCTGCGTGCTGGCGCTGGCGGTGATCATCTTCCAGGCCATGCTGGGCATGTGGACGGTGACCTTGCTGCTGAAACCGATCGTGGTCACCAGCCACCTGTTGGGCGGCATGCTTACGTTTGGCCTGTTGGCATACGTGGCGCTGCGCTTTGTCGGCGTGGCGGCGCCTGACGGCCGCCTGGCCGGTTTGCGGCGGCTGGTGATCGTCGGCCTGGTGCTGCTGGCGTGCCAGATCGCCCTGGGTGGCTGGACCTCGTCGAACTACGCCGCGCTGGCGTGCGGTTACGGACCCGGTTCATTTCCGCAATGCCTGGGCCAGTGGGCGCCGCCGACCGATTTCCACCAGGGTTTCGTGCTGTGGCGCGGCATCGGCGTGAACTACGAGGGCGGCGTGCTGGACATGGCGGCGCGCAGCGCCATCCAGATCGCCCACCGGATCGGTGCGCTGGTGGTGTTTTGCTATCTGGGCGCTCTGGCGTACAAGACGGCGCGGCGCGGACTGCGTGGTTACGCCCTGGCGATCGTGCTGACCCTGCTGTGCCAGGTGTTGCTGGGGATCAGCAACGTGTATTTCGGGCTGCCGTTGCCGCTGGCGACCGCGCACAATGGCGTGGCCGCCCTGTTGTTGTTTGCCTTGCTGGCCACGTTGGCGCGCACCCGTGTCGCGCCGATGCCAGCGGAGTCCTGTTGAGATGGAATTGATCCACGAATATTTGCAGTTGACCAAGCCACGCATCGTCGCGCTGCTGGTGTTCTGTGCCGTGATCGGCATGTTCCTGGCCGTGCCCGGGATTCCGCCGTGGCGCGCGCTGGTATTCGGCACACTGGGGATCTGGCTGGCCTCCGGTTCGGCGGCGGCGTTCAATCACCTGATCGACGAGCGGATCGACAAGCTGATGGCGCGTACGGCGCGCCGCCCGCTGGCCACCGGCAAGCTCAACGCGCACCAGGCCTTGCTGTTTGCCGTGCTGCTGGGCGTTGCCTCGATGGTGGTGCTGGCGCTGCTGGTCAACCGGCTGACCGCGGTGCTGACTTTCGCCGGATTGATCGGTTATGCGCTGGTCTACACCCGTTACCTGAAGCGGGCGACGCCGCAGAACATCGTGATCGGTGGCCTGGCCGGTGCCATTCCGCCGGTGTTGGGTTGGACCGCGGTGACCGGCGAGTTGCACGCGTTCGCGCTGCAGCTGTGCCTGATCATCTTCGTGTGGACGCCGCCGCATTTCTGGGCGCTGGCGATCTTTCGCCGCGACGATTACGCGCGCGCCGGCGTGCCGATGCTGCCGGTGACCCACGGCGTCGTGTACACGCGCTGGCAGGTGCTGTTCTACACCATCCTGCTGACCTTGGTGACCCTGCTGCCGGCGCTCACCGGGATGAGCGGGCTGATCTATCTGGGTGGTGCGGTGGTGCTCGACCTGGGCTTCCTGTACTACGCGATCCGGCTGCTGAACCCGCCCGACGAGCTGTTCGCGATGAAGGTGTTCAAGTATTCGATCGTGTACCTGATGGCGTTGTTTGCGTTCCTGCTGCTCGATCACTGGCTGGTGAATCCGCTGGTGCAACATGGCCTGGCGCTGCATCGGGTGGTCTGAAGCAGGCACTACCCGCAGGAACTTTCGCAGCGGCCGAGATTGACACTTTCGCAGCGCAGCACGACAATGCGCGCGCCCACCGGCGCGCTGCGCCGGTTGGTTCCCAGTCCTGACAAACCAAGGCATATGGACGTCTACCCTAGTCGCAACGTCGACATCCGCTCGCTTCGGGTGCCGGCGCCGCACAACAACAAGTTGAACGCCTGCGGCGACCGCCTGCGGTCGGCTGGTGCTTTCCCCGGCTAGGGAAAGTCCGGCCCACCCCTGACGACGCCACCGGCGTCGTTACGAGGAGATGGGCCGATGAAACTCCTTCGCAAATCCCTGCTGCTGCGTCCGTTGCGCCAACTGCTGGCTGGCCGTCGTGCGGCCGCGCGCCGAGCTTACGCGGTCACCGTGCCCGCCCCGCTGGCAGCGCCGGTCGGCAACAACGTGACCGAACTACAGCAGCGCACCCCGCCGGTGGACAGCCGGCCGGCGGACCCCCGGGCGGTGGACAGCCGGGCCGTGCTGCCGACCCAGGCCGATGCAACGTCGCGCGTCCATCTTGCGCTGGCGTCCAGCCGCTGATGGTCGTCGTCACGTCATGCAAGGGATGGCCTCCACCAGCGATGCCGTGGGGGTCGCGGGCGCGACCAAACGCAGTGGCCGTGACATTGTTGGCGGAGTGATTCCGCAGACTCGCACCGGCGACAGCCATCAGCAAAATCACGGAAGCGGGTCATGAGCAAGCTATCCAGTCAGATCGTCGCCGGCAAGGCGACAGGCAAGGCCGCGGCCGTGCTGCGTACGGCGGTGGCGCAGGAAGCGTTTCGCGCCAACGGCGAATTGCTGGAAGCGCTGGAGAGCACGCCGGCCGGACTCGACGAGGAACAGATCGAGACGCGGCTGCATCGCGACGGCCCCAACGAGGTATCCCACGAAAAGCCGCCGCACTGGTCGCTGCAGTTGCTGCGCGCGTTCAAGAACCCGTTCATCATCGTGCTGCTGGTGCTCGCCGGGGTGGAGCTGGCGACCGATGCCGGCGACCTCACCGGGCCGATCATCATCGCGGTGATGGTGGGCA
>Ga0208357_1001776_pt1 | contig 15301 bp, 16 predicted proteins | sample NGESurdeep092012_6_FD_184487 | JGI IMG/M metagenome (GOLD analysis project Ga0208357, IMG submission 184487) | Arctic peat soil microbial communities from Barrow, Alaska - NGEE Surface sample F52-2 deep-092012 (SPAdes) | ecosystem: Environmental > Terrestrial > Soil > Wetlands > Peat ... | reverse complement strand
ATCGCGCGTCCACAGCGAGCCACTGAGGCCGTACTTAGTCCCGTTCGCCAAAGCAATCGCTTCCTCCTCATCATCGAAAGGAAGAATGGTGGCTACTGGCCCGAAGACTTCCTCGGTGGCGATCTCGCTTTCGGGAGACACACCGGTAATAATGGTCGGGGCGATCGCATTCCCTGCCTCGAGACCTGCGGCGCTGACCACGTGGCCACCACACACAATCTCAGCGCCCTCCGCCTTGGAACGATCTAGGAAACCGAGGACGCGATCTCGCTGATCCGAAGAGATTAAACTGCCTAGGGTCATAGTTGGATCCATCGGATCGCCCTGGCGAATCTTCGCCGCATTCTCAGCCAGCAACTCGACGAACTGCTCCATCACGGGACGTTGGACGATCATTCGACTTCGAGAGCAGCAATCCTGCCCCGAGTTCGCAAAAACCGCCATTATTGCTGATTTGGCGACCTCGGCCAGTGAAGCGTCAGCGAACACAACATTCGGAGACTTTCCGCCGAGTTCAAGACTTACTCGCTTAATCCCTGCGGCCGCCCTCGTCAAAATGTCGATACCCGTGGCGCTGCTGCCGGTGAAACTAATCTTCGCAACGTCAACGTGCGCCACCAACTGTTGACCCAGTTCTCGAGTCGACCCCGTGACGACGTTAATCACACCAGCGGGGACGCCGGCTTCTTCGCAAATTTGTGCGAGCCTCAACGCCGTGAGCGGTGTAGCAGGTGCTGGTTTCAGAACAACGGAGTTGCCCGCCGCGAGCGCGGGCGCTGCCTTCTTTGCCGCGATCGCAATTGGTCCGTTCCATGGCATGATGAGGGCACAGACGCCGATTGGCTCGCGCAGCGTGAAGTCGAGTCCGCTTGCATTGACAGGGATGGTCTGACCAGTAAGGTGATTGACCGCTGAACCGTAAAATCGAAAGTATCTCGCAGCCGCTCGCACTTCAGCATGGCAATCCCCGATGGGCTTTCCGGAACAGAGAGACTCTATATGCGCAAGTTCCGCCTCATTTGCTTCAATAGCTGCAGCGACAGCAACCAGAATCTCGCCACGTTGTGGCGGCGGGAGTCTCCGCCATCTGCCCGATTCGAAAGTCTGTCGCGCAACCTGCACCGCCGAGGCGACATCAACTTCGCCGGCCTCGGCCACTTCAGCAACAATGGAGCCGTTTGCTGGGTTTCGAACGATGTAAGTTGCTTTGCTGACGGAATCCACGTCGCTTCCGTCAATTCGCAATTGAACTCTAAGCACATCACCTGCGGTTGTCTTAGTAGGACTGCTCATACGGCGGTGTACCCTCCGTCCACGACAAAAAACGCACCCGTAATCCAACTGGAGTCATCCGAGGCGAGAAATAGCGCCATCTTTGCAATATCTTCAGGTTGACCCCATCGGCCAAGCGGCACGTGGCTCTCAACCGCACGGTCGTATTCGTCGTTAAATGGTCCGGCGAGCGGCGTCTTGATTGCGCCAGGAAAAATGCAGTTGCATCGAATTTTATAGGGAGCGTGCGCCACCGCGAGAGTGCGGGTCATGGCAGACACGCCGCCTTTCGCGGCTGTATAAGCGTCCGACGCGCCGGAGCCAACGCGAAGGGCCGCGATACTCGAAACATTGATAATCGCCCCTCCGCCAACCTTTTGCATCTCCGGAATCGCGTATTTGCAGCCCAAATATGTCCCTTTGAGGTTCACATCAATGGTTCGATCCCAGATGTTCTCTTCAAGAAGTGGCGATGGTCCGTCGGTGATTCCAGGCCTGTAATTGCCTTGGGCTGAAAACCAGAGACCGGCATTGTTATAGAGGACATCGAGACGACCGAATTGACTCACGGCCAATTGGACCGCGGCTTCCATATGGGTCGCGTTGGAAACATCGCACAAGGCGAAGACCGCGTCTGCCCCCGACTTCACAAGCTCGCGGGTAACTTCTTCTCCGGCCTCGGCATTTATGTCTGCGACAACAACCGCCGCACCTTCAGACGCAAACAACCGAGCGGCTGCCGCTCCTTGGCCGCTGCTGGCGCCAGTGATGAGTGCAACTCGATTCTCAAGTTTTGGCATTTTAAATGATCCTCCAAAAGTAAGAATTCGACTGATTTAGCCGAATCTTCGCGGTCGAAACCCCCCGCCACAAACGCGACACATCTGTTAGTTCACCGCCTGCTCGAACTGATCTCGTTATCCCGTTGTAGCGTATCATGATAACGCATGTTAAACATTAAAATAATAGCATGATTATACACACCAAGAAGCAGGCTGGTCAGCGTAGCGGCGGGTTCCCTCGCAGCAGTAATTAGAGCAATCTCTCGCCCCTCTACCTTCACGAGATAGTGAACGGGCGGATTTGTCGCCACATAGTGAACACTTCCTTTAGGGGGTGTTTCGTGGTCAAGAACCAGATCATTGTGGAATCGGTGGTGTCCAGGGCCTGGGGGTGAGGGCGACCGCGAAGAAATACGGCGTCTCGCCGTATAAACAATCTCTCGGCACTTCGAACCTGGCGCTGCTGTCAGTTTGCTTTGACATCTTGATCTGCCCCACGGTTTAGTTACCTAATTTTGGTGAAGAACAGGCCTTCAATGAAAGGCTGTCCACCATGCCACGACCATTCCCCTCGCGTTTCCACTTCTTCGTGTCGAGCACGTTGTTCTGAAGCAACGAGTGGAACGATTCCATGCGCGCGTTGTTACCCGCGGCGGCCACGCGTCCCATGGAGCCAACGAGTCCGCTGTTCTTCAACATCATGACGAAGTCTCAGTTTCGAAATTGAGATCCGCGGTCGTGGCAAATGGTGCCGTCGTGATCACGCAGGGCGATGGCGTTGCGCAACACCGCGCAGGCCAGGTGCCTCGTTGTGCGCGGGCCGATCGAGTAGCCGACGATGCGACTCGAGAAGGCGTCTTCAATCGAAGCCATGTAGAGCTTGCCTTCGCTCGCTGGAATCAAAGCACGAGAAGGCAAAGTTTTTTTGCTGTTGCGTGCTCAACGCGTTCTCACGGCGCATTATTGGATGGTCCATCGCCGGCGTGCAGAACTCGAACCTTGTCGTTAACGCACTCGACATGGCGATCAAGAATCGTCGTCCCGAGCCCGGTGGTATCGTCCACGCGGACCACGGCACGCAGGGCGAGTTCACCTCGTGGTCATTCACCGACCGCATTCGCAGTGCCCGTCTCATGCCGCCCTTCGGCACGGTTGGCGGCGGACTCGACAACGCGATGATGGAGCCGTTCTGGTCAAGCATGCAAGTCGAACTACTCAACCGCAAGAGATGGAAGACAAGAGTCGAGCTTTCAAACGCCATGTTCGACTACATCGAGATTTTCTACAACCGCCAACGACCACACTCCGGCCTCGACTGCGTGTCGCCGATTGAGTTGGAATCAACATCGAATAACACAAGAAAAACTTCCTAATCTTCACATCGAATCAGGTAACCAAAGTGGGGGGCAGATCAACCTGTCAACTGAATCGACAGGAGCGCCCCTCACTCAGAATTCATGGTCGCGAGGAGTCCCCTGTCACCGTCGCAATCGGTATGGAAGCTCCGTAACGAAACTCGTGACCGGGAAGCAGGCTCCGCCGTTCTTAGGGGTGTAGGGGTTCTCGTCGTACGAAACGCCGACTCCCCTCGCGAAAGGACAAGAGGTCCAGGTACTTGGTCATCGAGCAGACGGAAGCCCCTCGCGACGTTCGCCCCGTTGCGTACGAGAAGCCCGCGACAGGTTAGGAACACCGAACGTCTCTTAGACGGCGCCATTCGCCTAAGAATTTGACTGACGATAAAGAAGAATCTGACGTTGCGATCCCGAAATGCGTCGAGGGATCCCTTCGCCCAGCCCGCGCCGTCGGCGCGAGCGATGAGGAGTTGAGCGACCAATTCGGGATCGCGGTCACAGTGCTAGTAGTGCCGGAAGTTGGCCAATGGCGGCGTCGAAAACCCCAACGTGATCGATCACGTTGCTGGACCCGGCGTTGCTCGCACGAAGCTTCGCCGGCAGTATCGCGCCCGTCTGATCCAAGACGACGAAGCGAAAGTGAAAGCAAGAGCCGTCTATGACAAATTGAGGCATCATCCTCCTTCAACTCACAACGCCCATCGACTACACCGCTTGTCGCGAACAATTACGACTGTTGGCAACTTCCCCATCACGGGCGTCGATTCAACTGCGAGCATCGTCCCTGTTCTTTCGTCGCATCGACGAGTGCGAGTTGGCGGTGTAAGGTCAGCGAATGGAATTTTCGGCAGCCATAAGATCCAAGTGCCCGCGCCCCACTTACGTCATCGGTAATTTATCCACACCGCGATCCGGAAGAATGTATAGTCGCGATTTGCGCGACGACAAGACAGCAACCCGTTTCGCGCCGATAGCAAAGAGATTTCATGAATGAGCAACCCGTCCAGGCGCGCCGTTTTGAGAGCAAGACCGCCATTGTCACCGGTGCTAGCCGTGGTATCGGCCTCGCCATAGCCCACCGACTAGTCGCTGAAGGGGCGCGTGTTTGCATCACCGCCCGCAATAAGGAGACACTTGACAGCGCCGTAGCAGAACTGGGCGGTCCCGACCACGCAATTGCGGTTGCCGGCAAAACCGACGACGTCAAGCATCAGGCCGATTCCATCAATGCGACGATCGAGGCCTTCGGCAGTATCGACCTTCTAGTGAACAACACCGGCATCAACCCGGTCTTCGGCCCGCTCGTCGACCTCGAGCTCGACGCTGCCCGCAAGATCTTCGAAGTCAACTGTCTGGCCGCTCTGTCCTGGGTGCAGCAAACCCACCGCGCCTGGATGGGCGAGCAAGGCGGCTCAATCGTAAACATGTCGTCAATAGCCGGCTTAAGGCCTGCGTCCGGTATCGGCTTCTACGGCGCAAGCAAGGCCATGCTCTCGCACCTTACGGCCGGGCTCGCGGTTGAGCTCGGCCCCAACGTCCGTGTCAATGCAGTGGCGCCCGCCGTGGTGAAGACAAAGTTCGCCACCGCGCTCTACCAAGGACGTGAGGACGAGGTCGCCGCGGGATTCCCGCTCAAGCGGCTAGGTGAGCCTGAAGACATCAGCAGCGTCGTGGCTTTCTTGCTCTCCAACGATGCGGCATGGATCACCGGTCAGGTCATCGTCGTAGACGGTGGCGTAACACTTACCAGAGGTGCCTGACATGGACATTCGGAATAAAGGCGTCGTCGTCACCGGTGCCGGACACGGGATTGGCCGTGCCATCGCAACGCGGATGGCGACTGAAGGCGCCCGCGTAGTAGTCAACGACCTAGATGCCGACGCAGCCATCACGGTCGCCGAGGAGATCGGCGGCTACCCCGTCCCCGGCGACGCCGCCACCGAGGCAGGTGTGAGCGCACTTGTAGATGCGGCCCGCGGACACCTCGGTACAATCAACATCTACTTCGCCAACGCCGGCATCGACCTCGGCAAGGGCTTGGACACGCCCGACGCCGACTGGGCCAAGGCGATAGAGGTGAACGTGATGGCGCACGTGCGCGCGGCCCAGCAACTTGTACCTGTCTGGCTCGAAGAAGGCGAAGGCCGGTTCGTGGTCACCGCATCGGCGGCTGGTCTTCTCACGATGCTCGGCCTTGCACCGTACTCGGTCACCAAACACGCCGCCGTCGCCTTCGCCGAGTGGCTTTCGGCCACTTACGGTCACCGCGGCATCACCGTGCAAGCCATCTGCCCGCAGGGTGTGAAGACCCGAATGCTCGATAACGCCGGACCCCTCCAGGAGTTGTTGAGTCACGACCTCGCGCTCGAGCCCGAGCAGGTCGCTGAGACGGTGTGGCAAGCACTCCAGGATGACCGGTTTCTGATCCTTCCACATCCGGAAGTGCGGGGCTACTACGAGTATCGCGCGACCAAGACCGACGGATGGCTAGCCGGCATGCGGAAGTTGCAACGCCGTCTCGACCAGGCACCGAGCATTTCATGATTAGGCCCGATGCCCGTTCGAACGTGCGCGGCCCATGCGGGGTGGACAATCCCTTAGTAGGTGAGTGGCTAGCGACCGATAAGTTCGCGGAGCGTTTGCAACGATTTGCGGACGGGACCACGGCGGGCATGGTGCTCCTTGGCTCGTGAACTCCCTAGCGCAGCCCGATCGGCCCGAGAGGTTCGATTTGCAATCGGTTGACCAGACAGCCTTGGTCGACGCCGCTGTATTTGACTACGGGGGCGTACTCACCACACCGGTACGGGATTCGATCGCCGCCTGGCTCTATCGTGACGCCATTGAGCCCGCCTCATTCTCGAGAACTATCAAGTTATGGCTATCTCGATCAGGGCCAGCCGACACACCAATTCGTAGGCTAGAGCTCGGTGAGTTAAGCATTGGCGAGTTCAACGCCCTCCTTGCCGCAGAACTTATAGGTAAGGACGGCGGAGCCGTCGCTGCCGAGGATCTCCTGGCGTCGTTGTTCGCAGAGATGAAACCTGTCGAGACCATGTTCGACCTCGTCCGCAGTCTCAAGAATGCCGGCGTCCGGGTGGCGTTGCTTTCCAATAGTTGGGGCAACACCTATCCGCGCGATCGTATCGACGCAATTTTCGACGTGGTTGTCATCTCCGGTGAGGTAGGCATGCGCAAGCCAAATCCCGACATCTTCGTCCACACATTGGACCTACTTGACGTAAAGCCCGAGCGCGCAATCTTCATCGACGACGCCGCGCCGAACATCGAAGGTGCAGCACGGCTCGGCATGAACACAGCCCTGCACACCGACTTCGACAGCACACGTAACCAACTGGCCCGGTTCGTGCCGGCGCTTGAAATTAATATCGATCAACACTAGGAGAGACCGTGACCAACCAGACCCGTACCGCCATCATCACCGGAGCCGCTCGAGGCATCGGAGCAGCCGTCGCTAAACGGTTGAGCAGTGACGGCTTTGCTGTCGCGATTCTCGACCTCGAAAAGAGCGCGTGTAAAGCGGTTGTCGACGAGATCAAGGCCTCCGGAGGCGAGGCGCTGGCCGTCGGCGTCGACGTAGCCAACGAAGAAGCGGTGGAAACCGCAGTCGGTCAAGTGGCCGAGCAACTCGGTGCCCCCACTGTGTTGGTGAACAACGCCGGTGTCACGCGCGACAATCTGCTGTTCAAAATGACTACCGACGATTGGGACACCGTAATGAACGTGCACCTGCGCGGCTCGTTCCTAATGAGCAAAGCCACTCAGAGGTACATGACTCAAGCCATGTGGGGTCGGATTATCAATCTCTCCAGTGTGTCCGCGCTTGGCAATCGTGGCCAAGCCAACTACGCCGCCGCGAAGGCAGGCCTCCAGGGATTCACCAAGACCCTGGCGATCGAGCTCGGCAAGTTCGGCGTCACGGTAAACGCCATCGCGCCCGGTTTCATCGAGACCGACATGACAGCTAACACCGCCGAGCGAATGGGGGTTTCGTTCGAGGACTTCAAGACTGCCGCAGCGCGGGCAATCCCGATGGCCCGCGTTGGACAGCCCGAGGATATCGCCGCGATGGCATCTTTTTTCGCTCGCGAGGACGCGTCGTTCGTTTCCGGTCAGGTCATCTACGTCGCCGGTGGCCCTCGCGCCTAAATCGGTCCATCGAGAGGAAGCGTAGTTTCCGAAAAGAGACAAACGCATCAAGAAGTCAGACCGTCCCCAGGAGTTCGATCAGTCGGCGGACATTCATCTTGGTTGTAGTGACTGACGCATGATCGCTCAGGATCAGATGAAGTTCCTCGCCGATTCCCTGCCACATCGGTGCCCCAGTCACACCAACTCTCCTCGAGTTGATGCCGTCCCTGGAGCCCGCGGTACCTACGAACTCATCTCGCGACGGCGTCCTGGGTTTCGGGATCGAAGAAGTGCAGTCGCTCGGGGAAGATCGCGAACAGGGCGTCGTCCCCGGCCACGACCGTCGCGCGCGGTTCCACCCGGGCGACCCCCTCGCCCGTGATCGCGATGGGCGCCGCGCCGACGAACTCGTCGGAGCTCTCCTCGACGAAGGCCTCGGCAGAGATGCGTACGGCGTCGATCGAGAAGTGCACGAGCAACTCAGAGCCGAGCGCCTCCACGGCCTCGACGTGGCCCTGCAGTACGGGTCCGTTGCGCCGTTCGCCCTCGGCGATCGGCATGTCCTCGGCGCGCAGCCCGACGACGACCATGCGACCCTTGTAGGCGGCCAGGCCCGAGTTGAGCTCGAACACCTTGGCGTCGAGCGAAATGGCCTGCGAGCCGAGCGCCAGCGAGGCGCCGTCACTCGAGAGGGTCGCCTCGAAGAGGTTCATGGCCGGGGAACCGATGAAGGCCGCGACGAAGAGGTTCTTGGGCTGGCCGTAGAGGAGCTTAGGGGTGTCGCACTGCTGGAGGACTCCGGCGCGCATCACCGCCACTCGGTCGCCCATCGTCATCGCCTCGATCTGGTCGTGAGTGACGTAGAGCGTGGCGACTCCAATGCGCTGCTGGATGCGCCGCACCTCGGTGCGCATCTGCACGCGCAGCTTGGCGTCGAGGTTGGACAGCGGCTCGTCCATCAAGAAGACCGACGGGCTTCGCACGATGGCGCGTCCCATCGCGACACGCTGACGTTGTCCTCCCGAGAGACGCGCGGGCCTCTGGTTGAGGTACTCGGTCAGTCCGAGAATCGCCGCCGCCTCCTTCACCCTCTCTTGGACGTCCGACTTGGAGACCTTGCGCAGCCTGAGCGCGAAGCCGATGTTCTCGGCGACGGTCATGTGGGGGTAGAGCGCGTAGTTCTGGAAGACCATCGCGATGTCGCGGTCCTTGGAGTTCACGTGGTTCACGGGCTTGTTCCCGATGCGCAGCGTCCCCGACGAGATCTCCTCGAGGCCGGCGACCATGCGCAGCGCCGTGGTCTTGCCGCAGCCCGACGGGCCGACGATCACCATGAACTCACCGTTCTCGACGGCGAGGTCGAGTTCGTGCACGGCCTCGAAACCGTTCGGATAGACCTTCGATACCTTCTCGAGTGCGATGGACGCCATGGCTCCTATTTCTCTTCTCGTGGTGCGCGCCCCAGGGTATCCGGGTTGAAGCCGATCCGCACGGCCTGTGAGTACGCCGCAAGTGACTTGGGGGCCTGGTCGGTCTTTCCTTTGAATCGTGTCATTTCCTTCTCCTATGGTTCATTGAATTTATCGACGTGTGTCAGCTGCTCGCGCTACTTGCCCATTCCTGCGGTCAGGCCCCGCACGAAGAAGCGCTGACCGAAGATGTAGAGGACACCGAGCGGCAGGATCGACAGGAAGGCGGCGGCCATCAGCAGCGGCTCGTTCGTGACGAAGCGACCCTGATAGAGGGCCAGGCCCGCCATCAAGGTCTTCGAGGAGTTTGACTGCAGGAAGACGAGCGCGATCAGCAGTTCGTTCCACACGAAGATCGCGTTCACGATCACTAGCGTCACCGTCGAAGCACCCGATATCGGCAGGATGATGCTTCGCAGGATCCTGCGGTGCGACGCCCCGTCCATGTAAGCTGCCTCCACCAGCTCCAGAGGGATCTCTTTGAAAAAGTTGACGAAGAAGAACACCGAGAACGGGACCAGCAGGCCGGTGTAGAAAATCATTACCGAGGGCAGCGAGTTGATCAGGTGCGTTTTGACCATCAGCGTGTACATTGGGATGATCAGCGCGATCGGCGGGATCGCCAACAACGCGATGCTCAAGCGGAACAAGGATTCTCGGCCGTGGACCCGGCCGAAGACTATCGCGAAGGCGGCCATGATCGAGATAAGGGTGGAGACCCCGACCGCCACGATGGTGACGACGAGGCTGTTACGCATCCAGATCAACAAGGGCCAATCGTGAAGCACCGCGCTGAAGTTCCCCAGGGTCACGTGAGTCGGGAAGCCGGTGGGGTTCTGGGTGTAGTAATGCGACGTTTTGAGCGCAGTGGAGAGCATGAACCACACCGGGTACAGCGAGGCGATCGAGAGCACGACTAGGACGACATGGCGCATCAGGTTGCGAACGTGCTGCATCAGCCGGCTTCCTTCGCGGCGCGGGCGCGCACCCAGATGTAGATAGCGATCAGCACGCTAGCGATTGCGAGCAGCACGACGGCGGCCGCCGACGCGATGCCGATGGAGCCGTTCTCGAAGCCGTTCTGAAAGATGAAGAACTCCATCACGCTCGAGCTGTACGCCGGTCCGCCGCCGGTGAGGAGATAGACGTAGGTGAACACCGAGGAGATCACGATGATCGCCTCGAGTATCACGAAGAACTCGATGATTCGTCGTATCTGGGGGATGAGGATCCTCCACTGCACTATCCACCAGTTCGCCCCGTCGATGCGGGCGGCCTCGATGGTCTCGCCGGGCACCGCGAGCAGCGCGGCGGAGAACACCACGACGCCGAAGCCGAACTGCTGCCAGACAATGACGCTGCCGATGCTGAACATGACCCAGCTGGGAGACCCGAGCCAGTCCTTGATGAGGAACGAGAGGTCCAGGTTCTTGAGCAGCGCGTCGAGCACGCCGTTGCCCTCGAGGAGGTACGAGAACGAGAGACCCATTGCGGTCGCCGGCAGGATGTATGGCAGGAAAACAATCATCCGGTACTGACGCACGCCGCGAAAGGTGGTGTTGATCATCAGCGCAATGGACAGCGACAGGACAGTGACGATCGGCACGGTGAGCAGCAGCTTGATGTTGTTGAACAATGAGGTGATGAACTGCGGGTCGACGAAGAGCTCGTGGTAGTTGCTGGTGCCCACGTAGGTGAGTTGGCCGAGACTGCCGGCGTAGAAACTGTAATGGACGACCTCGACGAAGGAGTACCCGAAGACGAGCGCCAGAGCGGCGAGCACCGGGGTCATGTACCCGTAGGCCCACAGATTGCGCCGGCGCCAGCCACGTTTCGTAGCTGGCGCCGGCGGCAGCACTTCTGCGCTGGTGATGACCTGGGCTGGGGCCACAGGACTAATCCATGACATCAGTTCGTTACCTGTTCCCTGCAAACGAATTTGTTATGACTAACTCGCCTTGGCCCATGCCTTGTACGCCGCAAATTGCTTGGGCTGCGTGGTCTGCCAGAGTTGGAGCTGCTGGCTCCAGAGAGCCACCGCCTGGGCAGGGGTCCCTGATCCCGAGGTGATCAACTGGCTGGCGGCGAAGTCAGCATCGGCATCAATACTCGGCGGGTTGTAATTCTCTAACCAAATCGATTTACCTGTTGTATCAAGTTTGTAGAGGGTCTTTGCAAGTGGGTCGGTGATGTTCTTGGCCGGGAACTGGTTGTCTGCGGGGAATGCACCGGTCTCCTTGTTTAGAGCAATCATGTTGACGGGCTTGTGCAGCCACTCGAGGAAGTTGGCGTCAGCCTGCTTGCTCTTCGACCACGATGTAATGAACTCGTCCGTCGACTGCGATACGTCATAGGTCGAAGCAAGGGCGCCATGACCCCAGATGGGCGGCTTGCCCACGCCAATGTTGGATTCGCCGAGCGACTTCTCCCAGGACAGAATAGAGCCATCAGTATTGAACGTCATTGCGGCCTTGCCGTTACTAAATACCTGCATGCCCTGCTCGAGCGGTAGCGACCCAATGTTGCTGTTGACGTAGCCTTCCTTGATGAGTCCCTGGAACATCGTATAAAATTTCGTAAGCGAAGAGAAGAATTTTGACCGAGCATTACCCTGGTTAGCAATAGCTTGAGTCAGTTGAGAGATTGAATTCAATTGCTGCTTCTCAAACATCGAGAACAGCCAGCCACCCCAATAGCCTTCTTTATTTCCCATTTCAATGGGCGTAATGCCGTGGGCCTTCAGCGCCTTGCAGTCAGCCAGGAATTCGGCCCAGGTAGTTGGTGCAGCGTTGGGATTGAGTCCGGCTTCTTTGAAGAGCTTCTTATTCCACACCAACGGAATGCCGATCAGGTAGAGCGGCATGGCGTAGATCTTGCCTTGGTAGGTATTTTCCGACGTGTTGAGCCAATGCGACGTATCGCTCTTGGGTAGAAAGTTCGAAATCGGCGTCACTTCGCCATCCAAGGCTGGCTGCAAAGTTGGCAGAGTCGCCCATTGAGTATCAATATTCGGGCCCGACTTACTCTGAGCCGCAAGCTGGAGACTTGTCTCAACCGTTGTGGGCGTTTGAGAGACGAGCGTGACAGTGATGTTTGGGTTCGCCTTCTCGTAGGTGGTAATTCTCTGCTGCATCCACTTCGTGATTCCCGGGATGTCGGGTTCGCCCATGAACCAATACGTGATGTTGGTCTTCTTGGACGCCGCGCCGGCGGGTCCCGACATAGGCAGCGCCATGACGGACAGCAACATGGAGAAGACGCAAAGCATCGCAAACATATTTCTTGTGATGTATTTCTTCAACATCGACTTCAACGACATCGATGTTGACGTATTAACGGTAAAGACTTTGCAGCCCATATTCCCCCCTAGTAGTCATCCATTCAGAACGACAATATTATTATAATATGGCATATTAACCCCTTTTCCTGGAGCCGCCATCGAAGTTCGCTTCGGAGAGGGTGGTCACACGCCAAAAAGGTGACTTCATCAGGTTAAATTAGAGTCTTCACTCGTCCGAATCAACCAAGAAGACGAGTACCTCATCACCAAGGACGGCCTCGCGTTGACGGGTGTGCTCGATAAAAGGTTCGGTCTCGAGGAACTCTGCGACGAGACAATTGATACCGCGCCATTCCCCTGGAGGCGGGTAGCGCCGCCAGTGTTCGCGTCGGTGTCTGGTGCGTCGTGCATTGATGTCACCCACGCACTGCGCTCGGGGCCCCTTGGTCGGTCCTCTCGCACCGGGTGATGGAGCCCTCGATGCTTGACACATTCTTGCAACGTTTCACGTTTGGAAACGTGCACAAACTCGATCACGTGTCCGAACTGCTCATGACGCGGGTCCGGTCTCCGAGCCCATGACCATCGATGTCGATTCCACAATCCTCGAGGTCTAGGGCACTCAGAAACAAGGTACTGACTACACCAAGGCTCTGGGCTACCGTCCACTGCTCGCCACGCGCGCAAAATTGGCGAAACGCTACCCGTGCGATTTCGAAAGGCGGAGTCCGAGGTGATCAAGGCGATGGCTTACGGAAGACAATCGATCGAGCGAATGCGTCTAGTGGTCGGCGAAATTCAGCTCCGTCGATTCACTCGGTGCGCCATGTTTGGCTTCGCAACATCGGTGGACGCGAATTCTCGCTCGGTTTCAGAAATACAATACTTTCAGGCGGAGTTCGCCCAAGTCAGAGTATTCAGGTTCCCTTAGGTGAACGAGACACTCAGTGTCAAACGTGGCCAGAGTTTTCACCTGCGTTTGGTCAATCATCTCGTTCATTGCGGTTCCCGCATCCGAATCCACGCCAATCCACCTCATCGCGACCACCATCAGGTCTGCTCGGTCAATTCCAGCGGTAAAAGCAGAACTCGTGCGAGAGGTTTTCATTCATCAACCCTCCTCTAACGTACTCCTGGCCGTCTCCGCGAGTAAGGCGATGTACTTCGGATATTCGCTAACACTGCCCTGGTCGCCAGCGGTAGCTCCGGCGCTGTAGCGCGTGAACACACCCTGCATGATGCAGGCGAGCTTCCAGTAGCCAAAGGCCTGGTAATAGGCAATGTTGCTCACGTCTAGTGAGGTGTGCTTCGCGTAGGAGGCAAGTACTTGTTCCCGTGAATAGAAACCTTCGGCGGTCGTGGGGGCTGCTTCGCCGATCGGACGCAGCGCTTTGTCGCCGGACTCCGTCCAGTAGACAAGCAACAGGCCGAGGTCGGCCATTGGATCACCTAGCGTACACATCTCCCAGTCGAGAATTGCTCGCACGCTTCCCTGATCGTCGAGCACAGTGTTGTCGAGGCGATAGTCACCGTGCACGACCGACACCCGTTGTTGAGTGGGGATGGATGCGGCGAGTTGGTCCCCCACCGCCTCGACCAGTTTGCCGTAATCAACACCCTCGACCGACATCTGTTCGAACTGCCCCCTCCAACGACGAAGTTGGCGCTCGATGTAACCTTCGCGGCGAGCGAGTCCTCCGAGTCCTGAAGCATCGACGTCGACGTCGTGAAGATTGGCCAGGGTCATGGCGAGGTTCTCGCTAATCCGGGGGCGCGTCGCGATATCAAAGCGAGTCTCGGCCTGAGCGCGGTCTCGCAAGATCGCGCCGTTCACAAATTCCATAACGTAGAAGGGGCGTCCGTTGACAGCCTCGTCAAGGCAGAGCCCGAGTGGGTTGGGAACTGGAATTCCTTGCGGGTACAGTGCTGAAATAATCGTGTGCTCGCGAACCATGTCATGCGCAGTGGGTAGGACATGGCTTGTCGGAGGACGCCGGAGCGCGTATTCCTTACCGGTCGCGTCGACGACGTGATAGGTGAGATTGGAGCGCCCGCCCGCAATGAGAGTGAAAGTCAACGGCGCCGTGACCTCGATATTCGCGACCATCCAGTCAGTCACCGATGCAACATTGATTCCCACAACCGAACTCTTCATGGAAAGCGATGCTAACAGGGAGAATTCAACCGATTGTCACAACATCCCGTGACAACGGAGGTGATAGGTAGTTCGTCGACAGCAGGCAGCGGATCGGGCAGAGCGACCAAGGATGAGATCGCCGGGACGCCGCCGCTCGCGCGCGAAGTCGAGCGGCTGTTTTGGATCGAGATTGCCAAGGGCCTCTTACCCGCCGAAGTGGCTCTCGCCGTCGCCGCTTCGCAACCGGTTGGGCAACGCCGGTTCCATAATGCTGGTGGCATGCCACATTTCACTCTTGAACGTCTGTCGGGCCAGATCAGCCGACCCGACGGCGTGGCCGTCGTTGGGTCACGACCACCGCGCTTTACCGACAACGGCGAACCGCATCGCATCGCATCGCATCGAATCGCATCGAATCGCATCGTGCTTGGGTGCGTGCCTAGAGCCCCGAACAGATCTCTCAGCGCATCAAACTGGATTTCCCTCATGATGAGAGCATGCGAATCAGCCACGAGGCCATCTATCGGTCGCTCTACATCGAGGGTCCCGGCGCACTCAAACGCGAACCGGTCTAGTGTCTTCGCACGGGACGCGCGTTACGTGCGCCGCGTGAACGCACAAGGCGCGTGACGTCGATTGTGTCAACAACGTATTTGGACAGAACAATTAGGGAACGCCCCCGAGGTTGAGGATCGTGCGGTGCCCAGACACTGGGAGGGTGCTCTACTCATTGGTCTTGAACGCTCCGCCATTGGTGTAGGGCGACGCATTCAATGACCAGCAACTCCTTCTGAAGCGCCACTGACCGTGATGATGAGTTAGTGCACCGTTGGTGGTTGCGTTGTCGCTGGTGG
>Ga0208357_1001774_pt1 | contig 15310 bp, 5 predicted proteins | sample NGESurdeep092012_6_FD_184487 | JGI IMG/M metagenome (GOLD analysis project Ga0208357, IMG submission 184487) | Arctic peat soil microbial communities from Barrow, Alaska - NGEE Surface sample F52-2 deep-092012 (SPAdes) | ecosystem: Environmental > Terrestrial > Soil > Wetlands > Peat ... | reverse complement strand
CTCGGCACGAAGACCGTGTTGCGCGCGGGCTTTGGACTCTTCTACACGCCGGAGAACGACGGACGCGAAGATTTTCTGACGAAGAACATTCCATTCGCGACACAAGCGAGCTACTTCAACACCCCATACGACGGGTACTACGCTTATCAGCTTGACACGGGCGTGCCACGCAGCACGCAGATACTTCCCGCTACATCAGGTGGGTATATCGACCCGTCCACTGTGCCGAATGGCCCACTGAACGTGACGTACGCGATCAATCCCAAGATCCGCACTGGATATACGGAGTCCTACAATGCTGCGGTACAGCGCCAGGTGGGCTCGTCGATATCTGTCGATCTCGCCTATGTAGCCTCGGTGAGTCACGCACTGCCGTACCAGATCGGCGACATCAACGCCAACCCGCTGAACAGCGATAATAACTATGACAACCGACTGACGGCAAGCCTGGGTAAGATTCAATATCTTACGGATTCAGGATTTGGAAACTACAACTCGATGCAGCTGAAGGTTAGCAAGCGCGAGTCGCACAACCTGAGCTGCCTTGGTAGCTATACGTACAGTCACAGCCTCGACAATGGGCCGGCTCCATTCAACTTGGGACACATCAATAACGACAGCCCGCAGGATCCGTACAACTTGTTGCCAGAGTATGCATCTTCTGATAGCGATCTGCGGCACAACTTTGTCTTCAGCGGCTTGTGGAAACTCCCAATTGGTCAGGGCCAGCGCTTCTTCTCCCATTGGGGAACAGCCACGAATGCGATTTTCGGTGGCTGGCAATTGAACGCGATCTATGCGATGCAAAGCGGAACTCCTGTGAATGTAATACGTGGCAACAACCCCACCGGCTCTTCCCCTGGTCTGCGGCCGGATCTAGTCGGAAATCCGATTCTTCCGCGGAAGAGCCGTACACTTTCCGAATACTTCAACATCGCTGCATTTACCAGTGAGCCATTTACCGGACCTCTCGGAAATGCACTCGCGCCGGGCAACGCCGGCCGCAACATCCTGGTAGGCCCTGGCAATGTCAATCTGGACGCCTCTATCTTCAAAGAGGAACCGCTTTTTGAGCACGCGAAGCTGCAACTTCGCATGGAGGCCTTCAACGCCCTGAACACACCCCATTTCGCCAATCCCGATGGTTCGATGAGTGGAAGCTTCGGAAGCATCACTCGTGAAAACGGTGCTGCCGACGCGAACCGCCTCGTGCAACTCGATGTAAAGGTTCTCTTCTAAATAGTCAACCCGCCGCGCTGCCATTCGTCGGCAGCGCGGCTTCTTTTATATGAGAATTGTTGTCGTGCATCTCTTGCCTTTGTTTTTGCTCATTCTTCTTTCGCCCTGTGCGGGGTCGCTTCTCTTTGGGCAAATGCCTGGCGAGCAAATCCGTCAGCAAAGTCACAACTACTTCATCGACTGTTCCAGCCCGAGGAATGGCAGCGGCGACACGGCTGCCTCTCCGTGGAATTCGCTGGATTTGCTACAGGCGAAGTCGTTCAATCCGGGCGACGTGATTCGTTTGCGGCGCGGAACCGAGTGCCATGGTTCGCTGCAGCCTCGGGGATCCGGAAGCGAAGATCGCCCTTTACGACTGACAGCCTACGGCGAAGGAACTCGTCCGAAGGTGATCGCGCCCGCGACGTCGGAGGAAGCCCTGCGCCTGTTTGATCAGGAGTATTGGGATATTGACTCCCTCGATCTTTCGGGTGGCAATAAGTACGGCGTTTTTGTCAGTGGAACGAAGGGCATTCTGCACCACATTCATCTCTCGAATCTATCAGTTCATGACGTTCGTGGAGACGCCATGAAGAACAAGGACAACGGACTCATCGTGCTGTCCTCGGGCAGTGTGGATCAGCACTTCGATGATGTGTTAGTGGATGGGGTAACCGCGTGGGACACAAATCAGTGGGCCGGCATCATGATCGGAGGTGGCAACCTCGGTTTCCCACCCGAGAGTAATTGGAGCACCAATGTTCTGATCCGCAATTCCACTGTGCACGATGTTCAAGGTGACGGAATCGTCCTCTTTCGTGTGCGCAACGGCCGAATCGAATCAAGTATCGCATGGAACACAGGGATGCAGATTACTCAATCCATAGGCACGCCCAATGCAATCTGGACATGGATGTGCGACGACTGCACGGTCCAGAACGACGAGGCGTATCTGACCGACAGCCCCGGTGTCGACGGCGGTGCCTTCGACATTGACTATGGGAATACGAAGAACGCCGTTATAGGGAACTACGGCCACGACACGCAGGGATACTGCGTGTCGGTTTTCGGCGCTGGTTTCGTTACGCGTCAAAGCACCATTCGTGGAAACTTGTGCATCAACAACGCCCGCAGCCCTCGATTAGCCAACTATCAGGGAGCAATCTTTCTTTTGTCCTGGAATGGAGGCTCGATCGATGGACTCAGCATCGAAGACAACACAGTCTTCTGGAATCCGTATGAGAACGCTCCTGCTTTCCTGAATAACGCAACCATCAAGCCTGGTACTGCGGTGTTTCGAAATAACAGGATCTACTCGACCGCTGCGTTGCTCGTCGACAGCAAAGCCAACGCATCTCTGAAGCAAAATCAGTACAGCTACTTTGGGGCGGACAATCCACAGTGGCGTTCCGGAAGTCTCGAATCTAGAGACCTCCCGGGCGTGAAGGCAGACCTGCATCAGGAGATGGGTAGCACGCTTGTGAAGCGTCCTCTCGCTAGTTGGCACAATGTGTATGAGTTGAGCGCGAAATCGATCGGGCCGGCAAATTCACGCAGGTCACCAGTCGGAAAGCACGACTGGGTACTGCGTTGCGATTTACCTGTCTCGCTAAATGGGCAGGATCTCTTGAGCGACGCCGCTCTACAGCAGATCACCGTCCTGAAAAGCCTAAGCCAGCAGTACCAGTCGCGGGGCTTGAAGGTCGAACTCACATTGACCACCCCTAGCGGCGAACTCTTTCGTCTGGGTGCTTTTCGTAATGCGATTACAGACCTTGACCTCAAAGATGTTGCGGTCTCTGAACGTGTCAGTGTGGGGACAGAGCGGACGCTGCTAATCGGTCCGGATGGCCGTACAGTCACCAAGTGGGATGGATTTCAAGGCCCGAATGTTTTCGGTTTCGCGGCACGCCGCTGGGTGGGCGAGCCAAGCTTTTCGCAAATGCACGTACAGTGATGGCAAGCAACAGCAGTAACAGATCAACTAGGGCATATCGCCTAAAGTGGGTCAGAGGGTTCGATTGTTTGGCTGGCGCTGGGTCCTGATACTCGCTTGCTTTCAGTGTGCATTCAGGCAGACCTCCGCGGATACATCACGAATTCCATGGATGGACAAAGCCTTCTCACCGGATAAGCGAGCGATCTGGTGATAAAGCAGATGACGCTCGGCAAAAAATTCCAGTTCGCCCACGGAAGGTTGGGGTAGGTTCAACACCATCGATCCAAGACCGAATGCCGGTGCGGGCTTCGTGCCGAGCATACCGCGCCTACACATCCCAGATATAAATATGACCGACTCGGCTGTCGGCATCGCATGGCTGCGGTTCAAGGTCGCCATGCTACCTTGGCCGCCCTCTATTCTCGCGGCAGCCTCAAACTGGGACCCGGATGCAGCTTTCCTTGATGGTTCGGTGATTGCGCGAGAGTCGAGAGTTCCCGGGTTAGATATGCGGCGGTGTAATTTTCGCTCGTGAGATCCGCCATGACCCTAACTTCGAGTATGCAGGCGAAGATCCAGTGCTCCCCACAACTCAACAAATGTCAGAACCATGGCTTCGACGTCAGTCTTTCCCTAAGCCCAAAAGAGAGGCGCAAGACGGCTGCAGTCAGCTGTCGTCATATTTCTCCAGTCCGGTTTACGCGGGAGAATAGCGCAAAGTGAGCCCAAATCTGCCGAGCTACCCCAATGCAAATGAATATCTTGCGAGCCCTGCTGGGGAGGGGGTAGGGTCCGCTGCCACTAGTCCCACGGATTTAAAGTCCTGTTGGCCAGACAAAATTAGGCCCTGTGACTTGAAAGGTCTCTTCGTGGATTCTCCGCCAGCATCGCGAAATGGCCGGTTTCTCCGATTACCTGGATCGGAGAATACCCCGGCTCGCCCGAGTCGGCAGGAGATCGGAAGCTCTCTCCCCGAGAGGAAAAATTCCCAAACAGTCCCAAATATCCGCTGATTCTGTCGCTTTCAACAGAATCATAAACATTCAGTTATTTCGCTGGGAAAGGAGTGGCGGTGGATGCAGTCTGCCGCGAACCCATCTCTGGCAGCATTTCCCTGCAAACAGGGAATTCAACAGGGAAGTCGTCCGTTCTGGGTCAGTTTTCATGGCTTCGGTCTGCCGGTAAACCAAACGATTCGTGGCGCTTGTGCGAGTTTTCGGGCCCTCGGAAGTCGAAACAAAACAGGGAATGATTCCTCGTTTATCAGGGAATTGGCTTTCCCTGTAAATCGGCCAGAACACCGGTCCCAAGATTTTTATTAACCTGTCACGAAAACCAGTGCGAACGGCTGAAGCCAATTGAAGCTAGCCCTAAGCAGCTTGCTTGTTCGGCCGCAGCAACTTTTGTCGAGGGAATTTTTAGGGAAGAATCGGTTAATTCCTAATGTCCATCACTCGCATTTACCGGTTCCGCGTCCAGATGATTTCTCACTCAATTGACGAGGACGGGCACCTGCGCGGTGGTGGTGACCTGACTGGCACCGCTGCCGGTTGTGGCCGTGACCGTGAAGTAGTATTGGCCAGGCGCGGTAGCGGAATCGAGGTTGCCACCCCCGCCGCCGCCACTGGATCCGCCGCAGGCCACTAGACCGAGGGTCAGAACCAGCCCCAGCCCAAGCAGGCACAGGGTAGCTGGGCGACGACGACGGACGGCTGGAAGGAAGAGAGCGAACAAACCGGCCAGTGCAATTTCAGACGGGACGCCGTGATGCGGTAGATCTTGACGCGCCACTTGGTGTGGAGCGGTTGTCGTGACATTGAACGTCATGTTCGTGCCGGTGCCGCTAACGTTGACTTGCAGTGTAGAGCCGGAGTTTGCTCCGCTGGTGAGACTACAGCCTGTTTCTTTCGCTTTGGGGTCAGGTGTGCAGGAAACTGTCGCGGTTCCGCTGAATGGACCGTTGGGGATGATGCTAAGCGTAGTCGAGCCACCCGAGCCGGGACTCGAGATGACGATCCCTGCTCCGCCCGTGACGCTGATGGGGCCGAGAACATTGAACGAGGCTGGGGCATAGGTTACGGGGGAGTAGTTTGCGTCGCCGGAGTAGCTCGCGGAGATGGAAACAGAGCCAGGAGTTGGAAAGACGGTAGAGAGGCTTGCAGTCAGTGTCGGTGGTGAGTTCACGTTACCGTAAGTGGCGGTGCCGGGGATGGCCACGCCATTGGCATAGAAGGTGACGGTGCCAGTGGGTGCCACTCCTGCAGAGGATCCGAAGATAGTTGCGGTCGCCGTTGCATTCTGACCCACAACGAGAGGGCCGCCTCCGGTATTCCCAACTCCCAGACTCGCGAAGTCGGGCGTCGCCGGGGTTACTGTGAAGGTTGACACAGCACTGGTGCTTGCAGCGTAATTTGCATCGCCGGAATATTGTGCGGAGGTCGTGTGATTGCCAATGGTGAGGAAGTTGGTCTGCAGATTAGCGCCCGCATCCGCATAGAAGTAAGTTCCATTGACGAATCCACCGTATCCAAAGCTCTCGTAGATGCCCTGCGGTCCCGAAAGCGGGTTTCCGTCCACGTAAAACTGAAATGTGCCCTTCGGCGCCACTCCGTTGCTGGTGGTTGATACGCCCGCAACAAGTTGTTCTTGATTGCCGTATTGCACAGGCAAGCCAGATACAGCCGCCGAAGCCGTGGTCGGGGCCTTTGCAATGGTGAACGAGGTGGATCCAGCGCTGGCTCCGAAGCTGCTGTCGCCGTGATAGGTGGCCGTGATTGTATAAGTCCCAGGAGGCGGCGCGGCTATCTGGGCGAAGCCCTCGTCGTTGAGCGGGAGTGACGTACCGTCGAGAGATGTGCCGGGCGCACTGAGCAGGACCGTACCCGTTGGGCAGCTCTCCTTGCGGCCGCTGCACTGACTGGAGATACCAGTGGACGGTGAGAGGCTGGCATGGGCATCGCCAATGTCTACTCGCAGATACTGATAGCCGGAGCCGTAGGTGGCGCTGGAGGCCGAGTAGGCGATGGGGGTCCCCGTAATGGGGATAGTGATCAAATTGACAAAGGTGGTGCTGGCCTCCGGCGAGACCGTAACCGCGACCGAGTTCGAGTAACTTCCGCCGTAGGCGGCGTCGCCGCTGTAGTGGGCAAGCAAGTTGTAGCTTCCTCCGGGCAGTAGCGAGGTGGAGGCGGCAACGGCGCCGGAGGTGAGCGGGAACGCCGCGATGCCGGGATTGCCTGGGGTGCCGGGCGCGACCAACAGCGCTGCTTCTCCCGTCGCGGCAGAGGGCATGATGTTAATGCTGAAGGAGATGGGGGTGCCGTGGACGATGTTGATGCCATTGCCTCCGTCCACCGTGAGAGTCGTGGAAGACGGAGTGAACGATATACTCTGCCACTGATTGACCAGGTTGGCGATATCGACCGATCCAAGTCCGGTTGCGAGATCATACCCACTGACGGCGTTATAGCCAGAAAGAATGCCATAGGCGTCGCCGGAAGTGCTGGTAACGCAGTTGGGAGTACCGGTGGCGCACGGCATTGCGATTGTGGAGCCGCCGGAAATATCGTGAAAAGCAGACGGTTGCTGAGCGGCGAGCTTATAGAGCGTCAGTCCCGGGATGCCTTGAGGGGAGCCAGTTTTCTGGTTGATTAGCGCCATAATGCCGGCGAACTGCGGCGCCGAAATCGAGGTGCCGCCGAAGCCCTGAAATGAGCCAAGCTGGCACGCTCCACCATAGATGTCGCTTTGGCAGACGAGGTAGTAGCTGTTTAGAAAGCCATTGCTGGCGAAGAGGGAGACGTCCGGAAGGTCGCGGGCATTGTCATTGGGCGTGCCCGTCTGCCAGGTGGGCTTGAGCCATGTGGAACTCTGGCCGCCACCACCCCCAGTGCTGTTGAGCAGCGACCGGAAATTAGAGTTGTTACAGTTGCTCTCCGGGTTGGTGGAACCTCCTGTGAAAGTCTGCACGATTGCGTTGCTGCAGGAATCGTTCCAGGTTGTTTCGGGGATGTATCCCTTGGCGGACTGTTTGGTTACGGGATCGTTTGTGGCGTTCCAGTATGTCGTCCAAGTCTGGTACTGATCGAAGTCCGTTCCTCCGACCGCAGTGTTGAAGGGAGTAGATGCAATGCCGTTTACCTGGAGTCCAGCGCGGGCTGGCGCAGCGGGGTCGTCGCAACCGGCTGCGCCGCTGTCGCCACTGGAGACGAGGACACTGATGCCCTGCGCCGCGGCCTGCTGCCAGAGTGAGCCGTAGAACTGGACTCCGGCGGCTCCCATGCTGGCTTCGCACGCGCCGTAGCTAACGCTGAGCACAGGGGCGAGATTGTTGTCGACGATGTAGAGAGCGGACAGGTCGATGCCGTCGGTCGTAGCACTCGATGCGGTGACGACGTAGTTGATAGTGGCGCCAGGAGCCACCGCCCCGGACCACTGGGTGTCGATATCGGCTTCGGCCTCATCGGCGGTCGTTCCGGGGTCGGGACCGTTATAGGTGACGACGAGTTTTGGCTGGGGCGCGTGGGTGCCATCCAGCCCAAAGTAATTCCAGAGAGTGACTGCGTCTGCGGGGTTGATATCGCTACGGCCGACGATAGCAATCGTCTGCCCTGTTCCGTTGATCGGGGACGGCGTGGCGTTCCACAGAGGAAACAGATCATAAATGGCCGCGAAATCATACGGCGCGATGGCATAGTCGCTGGCTTGGGCGGTGCCGCCACCGAAGGTGTACTCGGGCGACGCGAGCGTCGAGCGGCCGACCGAGTACCTCCTCACGCGAACGTTTTGGGCCTGCTTCTGGAAGTTGTGCAGCGAGTCAATGCCGACGACGACCGGAGCGAGTGCGGACGGAATGGTTGGGTCTGAGGTGTTGGCCCAATACTGTTGACCGTCGACAACGTATCGGTGAATGGGGGTACCGAATGCGCGCTTGACAGTTTGCGCACTGCCGGAAAATTCGACAAAAGTTCGACTCTTGCTGACTTGCGCGACCTGAAAGCCGTTGGAGCTTAGCCACTGGGTGATCGAGTCGATATCGGCTTGGCTAGGCCCAAAACGGTCACCAAACTGCTGTGGCGTCAACCAGTGATGATAGTCGGGCGATTGGATGTTCTGCTGATCCTCAATGAGCCGCGCAAGAGCTGCTTCCTGCTCGGGGCTGCGCCTGAGAACCAACAACATGTGGTCCAGGGATAAGTCGGAAGGGGCCTCTCCTGCGTCGAACTCTGGTCGGGCAAGCGGATGGACGTTCCCTCGCAACGTCGTTCGAACTGCCTCATCAACAGACTGAGTCACTAAACGTGGCGCAAATGACGTCTTACCGCCCTGCTGGGCAGACAGAGATACATTGGCGGTGAGGAATAGGAGAGCAAGACAAACGATTGGTCTGGGACCCATTGAATACCTGAGAGCTCAATCCGATTGGTGGATCCAGCGTGATTCGCCCTTCGTTCGGCTAGAGCCGAACAACAGTAGAACGAAGTAGGGGGCAGTGTTCCAGCCATGGTGCAAGAATCGAGCACCAAAGTCAACCACTTCAAGAGCATGAAGTGGACAGTCGATGCGCTCCCAAAGAGGTCCGGTTCCCGAACTCTACGAAAACGGAACTCTGCTTTCTCTTCCTAGTCATTTGGAGCCCTGCTCCGATCCTTTTTGGTGTATGTGGGGCATTCTAGGACATCCGCTGTTCCGATGAGAGTCCAGCTCCTAGTTCAGTCGAATCTGGACACCGTAGTGACTTAATCGATGGTTTCGGCGGTATGGGTCGCCGTTGGGGTCCAGCCTTGGGCACGAATCACAGGCCAATAAGATGGCGTGCCACGCCACCCCTTGTCCTCCGATCCGTTTTGTTGAATCAAGAACAGGATCGGGTGGTAGATTGCGAACTCCTTCGCGAGTTGCCCTTCTGTCCCCTCAGAGCCCGTGGTCTCGAGAAAATCGCTGCAGGCGGGTAGTTGACTCCTGATTGCCTGAGACGTTGGTCTGCATGCCCCTGGTCCCGAACCAGTTTGAGCCAAAATTGACTTTGGCCCAGAATCAAGCCTTTAGGATTGAATGAGTGGTGTGGCGATATCGAGACTTGGTGTGTTCGGCTGTTTCTTGAGGCATCGACCGCTACGATTTCGTCTACAAGTTCGTTGACCGATCTCAACAAGAATAAGAGCCTGCTGGGACTTCGAACGGTGCTCCTTGCCGGCTAAGAACTTCACGCAAGCGTGGCAATTTTCCCCTTGCGGGAGATTCAGCTATCTCTCGCACCTTTGACCAGACAGATTGATCCGGCTCTTATTCGATCCTCCAGCGCTGGAGGCAAGCACGGTCGGCGTGGCGGCTTCTGCGTGCATACGCTATTTTCGGACCCCTTGCCTGTGAAGCTGGAGATTGCGCGTTATTGAGTTGCAATTTGGGTCGCAGGTATACATCGCATGAAGAGAGCCGAGCGCGTTGGCATGCGGCGAATCTTCGCTCTCCGCTGATGAGAGGAAACAGCCTTATCTCTGTCCCGACGATATAAGCGCGCGATACCGACGCAACCATGCGCTCCTTTGCGATCGGGAGCTTGTTTGAGCCAAGCATGGGTGTCGTGATTGGCTGGGTAAAAAGAACGTTCACATAGCTATCACTTATGTCATTGAAACGACGGGAGGCGGTACTCTTTCGTGGCGGCTTGTGTATGACGCTGAGGCCTTCGTCTACCTGCGATCAAGATGTACATGGAACGGTTGCGCAGACCCCATGCTCCGGTGCTGTGCAGTGACGCCGATATAGGCCGTGCCGGTAGGACTCGTGCGCCGCTTCTCGTTCTCACAAATGGGAGTATGGCAACGGGTCCCCGTTTGACAATCTGACATCCCGAGAGTAAAAAGTTGTCGTAAGCGAAGACAAACGATTGTTTCAAATGACTATGCGAATCCTGTCTCTGAAGCATGCTCTCTTAGAGCAGCGTGAACCGTGCGTCTCTACTAGGGTCTCGACGCATTTAATCATCACCGCATGTGCCTGTTTCCTCCTCGCAGGATGCAGCGGTGGGCCGATGTCTCCGGCGCCCCCCGCGGCCACTCCGACCTTTTCGCCGGCTGGTGGGGCTTTTGCCGCAAGCCAATCAGTCACCTTGGCCGATGGCACTCCAGGCGCAGCTATCTACTACACGGTCGACGGTTCGACGCCAACTGCTTCCTCGACGAAGTACTCGGCCGCCATCATAGTCGCCAACACGACCACAATTCATGCGATTGCAATCGCTCCAACCTACGCCAACAGTGCTGAAGCCAGCGCAGCGTACACCATCAGCGCTCCCGCGGCAGCGACGCCCACATTCTCTCCGGATGCCGGTATTTACACCTCCGCTCAATCCGTTACGATCTCCGACGCAACGACCGGCGCGACGATCTATTACACCTTGGATGGTTCCACGCCGATCGCCTCCTCGATCCAGTACGCAGCACCGGTCAACGTTGCTACAACAATGACGATTCAGGCGATCGCCGTCGCAGCGGGATTTTCACAGAGCGCGACGGCCTCGGCTGTTTACACGATCAATTTGCCAATGCAATCGGTGAGTGTAGTCCTGAGCACCCACGACCGAACCCAGCTGCTCGCGCCGCAGAGTGACGTCGCCTTTGGCAGCAGTCCCGCGAGTGCCAACCAGCTTCTGGTCGATGAGGCGCAGCAATATCAGACGATCGAGGGTTTCGGCGCCGCATTTACCGACTCGGCCGCTTACCTGCTCGAAGAGGTTGCGCAGCCAAGCCAACTCACCAGTATGCTGATCGATCTGTTCACACGCACGGGAGATGGAATCGGACTCTCGTTCATGCGCAACCCCATGGGCGGTTCGGACATCGCGCGTTCAGCCTACTCGTTCGACGATTTGCCGGCGGGACAGTCGGACTCGGCGCTGAGTAGCTTCTCCATTGCTCACGACCAGGCCGACATTCTGCCCCTTATCCTGGCGGCCAAGAGCCTGAATCCGCAGATGAAGCTGATGGCCAATCCATGGAGCCCGCCGGGATGGATGAAGTCCAGCGACGCCCTAGAAGGAGGCGGGCTGGAGGCTGCCGACTATACGGCGTTTGCCAACTACTTCGTGAAATACCTACAGGCTTATCAGGCTGCAGGCATCTTGCCCGACTATATTTCGCTGGAGAACGAGCCGCTCTACCAGACTGCGGCTTATCCCAGCATGTACATGGATGCACCGACGCAGCTGATCGTCCTGCGCGACTATGTGTTGCCTGCGCTGACCGCCGCCAATCTGCCCACGAAGATTTTTGTCTACGATCACAACTGGGATACCCCAAGCTATCCGGCAAGCATCCTTGCGGACCCGGTGGTCCTCGCCTCACCGCAGGTTGCGGGAACCGCATGGCACGGCTATGGGGGCCCTCCTGGCGCGCAGCAAGGCGTGCAGAATGAATTTCCCACCAAAGGACAATGGGAGACCGAACACTCCGGCGGCACCTTCATTGCAGATCAGTTTACGGACGACTTCAACGAGATCACCCTCGTTCTACGCAACGCCGGCAAGTCGTATGTCAAATGGAGTCTCGCGCTCGATCAGAACAGAGGTCCCAATCTAAGCGAACTCGGCTCCCCATACGGCGGGTGTAACACATGCGATCCCATCGTCACCGTAAACAGCAGCACCGGCGATGTTACCAAAGACATCGAGTTCTACACCCTCGGACAGTTCAGCAAGTACATTCTGCCTGGCGCGATTCGCATCTGGTCGAGCGATACTCCAATCATCGTCAGCTCCGCCTTTATCAATCCGGACGGTACACGGGTTCTGGTTGCCTTCAATAACGCAGCGTCGAGCGAGGCTTTTCAGGTTCAGTGGGGCTCACAAAACTTTAGCTACACACTTCCTTCACTCGCGGCCGCGACGTTTATTTGGAGCGGGACACAGACGGGCACACCGCACATCTCCGCTACGGCTCAGATTCAGGGTGCGAGTTACAGCAGCCAGAGTGGGCTGGAGGTCGAAGAGGCGAGCGACGTTACTGGCGTCTACGACCTCGGCTATGTAACCGACAGCGCCACCGTGGTCTACAAGAATGTCGACTTTGGCACCTCCGTCAGCCAGGTCAGCGTGCGGACGGCAAGTGGAGGAAACGGCGGCACCCTCGAGTTCCATCTCGACAGTGCCGCCGGGGCCCTGTTGGGCACGGTGGCGCTGCCGGTTACCGGCGGCTACCAAAACTGGCAGACCGTCACCGCACCGGTCACGGGTGCGTCCGGAGTTCATACGCTCTACCTTGTCTTTCACGGCTCTGGAGGCATTGCGAACCTAAACTGGTTCCAGTTCCAGTAGACGCGGGTTCAAGATGAGGACGAGTGCGGGTCTCGATCATTGCGGCATTAGACGGCCATCAGGTACATATAGAGCTTGCCGTGTGCAAGGTGTATACGGATTTGAATCATACGTCGGGCGATGCTGTCGGCAGCCTGCGCAAGAATGTGTTCTGGAAGGCGATGATCGTTTCACGCAGACAAATGAACGATTCGCAATGCGAGCGTCCGTCAACGGCGGCGACCTTGGCCATGTTGCCTCGGCTGTCTTTAATTGGATTTCGCCGTCTACGGCTGCTGGTGGTCGTTGGGTTGGCATGCTCCGTGTATCAGGGTCTTGCGCAGAGACCGGCAGCACACGCTCCGCCCGATTCGCCTCTTGAACAGCAGATGCGGGAAGCGGTCGGTTCCGCTCAGCGAGGGGATGAACAGCATGCGATTATGACAATCAAGGCTGTACTGAGCCAGCACCCCACCTTCGTCCCGGCGCTCAAGCTGCAAGGCATGTTGCTTGAAGACACGGGACGCGATGCGGAGGCAGCCCTCTCCTATGAGAAGGCTTTGAAGCTCTCTCCGGCGGACACGGATATGTTGCTGAAGGTTGGCATCATCGAGCTTGTAAGCGGCCATATCGATGAGTCGATCCGGCTGCTTGTGCACAGGGTGCAGTCTGTGCCGGGGGATGCGGACGGCAACTACTATCTGGCCCAGGCCTACCATCTGAAGGGAAATAATGAGCCTGCGCTCGCGGCCATTCGAAGAGCGTTGAAATCCGCTCCTGACAATGCTCAAATGTGGCAGAAGTATGGCGAGCTGTTGTGCAGCTCGGGCGAAAACGATGAGGCGGTCCAGTGGCTGACGAAGGCCCAGCATGCGGATCCGTCGCTCAGCCGAATAAACTTCGACCTGGCCGTTGCGAGCTACAACAGCATGGATCTGAAAGCCGCGGAGAGGTATGCCTCTAGCGAAGCAGAGACGCAGCCCAATGATCTCGACAATCTGGTGCTGCTCTCCTCCGTGCAGATGAAACTGGCTAATTGGCAGGAGGCCAAGGCGAACCTGAAGAGGGTGGTCGCTGTAAGAACCAATGATGCGGCTTCGATGCTGGAGCTTGGAAACTGTGAATTGGAACTGAAAGATTATCAGGCGGCCGTCGACGCGCTGAATAGATCGCTGCAACTGGATCCGACACAGGTGCTGGCTCATTATCTTCTTTCGCGGGCATACAGCGCGATGGGCAATACCACCGAAGCGCAGTATGAGGCGGCACTGCATCGAGAGATGATGCAGCACATCTCCTTCGCAATGCCTAAGATCGAGGCCAGACAGGCGAACGAGTTGTCCGATCATGCGCGGCAGCTTCTTGCGGAGAACCACGAAGCGGAGGCACTCCGGCTCTTCGAAGCCGCCGCTAAGGGGCCCTATGTGACGCGCGGCAGCGCATGGGTCTCCGTCGGAGCGACCTATCTTTCGATGGGCGATGCGACAGCCGCCGAGCGCAGCCTTCGACACGCTTTGGAACTGGATCCCAAGACTCGCGGCGCGCACATTTACCTCGGCATTCTGGAGTTGCAACAGGGCGATCTCAGCCATGCCGAAAAGGATTTCGAGGCGGAGCTCGCGCTCGATCCAAATCATCCACTTGCCTTAGGCGAGCTCGGCGAGGTGCGTTACCGGCAGGGTCGATGGGCTGAGGCCGCGGACCTGCTCACCCGATCCAAGACAACGGTTCCCTCTCTTCTCTACATGCTCTGCGATTCCGATTTTCAGCTTGGCAAGACGCGTGCCGCGAACCTTACGGCCGAGACGCTGGCAGCCTATGGCAGGGGCGAACCAGCGATGATGCAAGCGCTGGCAGAGTTACTGCGACGCAATGGGCAGACGCAGGTAGCCGACCGCCTCAAGCGCCAGCCTTAGCTCATTTCCGATCTCCACTGCTCTGCTTAATGGTGAGCACCTGATCGGCCTTCACGTTCGTGAGTATCTGCTTTACACCCGTCGGCCATGCAAGCTCAATCTTATCGACGATCGCAGCATCGCCCAAACCGAAGTGGACACGCTTATCGCTGGAGGAGTTGTAGCCAACGGCGGTCGTCGCTTCGTTGTATTGGCTTCCATGGATGGTAGTGATCTTCACCGTGGTTCCGATGCCATCGCGGTTATCCCGGACTCCAACCAGCTTCAGAATAATCCAGTGATTGTGGTTGTCTGTGCGGTTCATAAGCAGCTCGGGCGGCCCATTCAACACGGTGACGACAATATCGATTTTGCCATCGTTATTGAAATCTCCGAAGGCCGCTCCGCGGTGCGGTGCGGGCGTTGTAAAGCCTTTGCCGGCCGTTGCGCTTACGTCTGCGAAGGTGAAGTTGCCGGAGTTGCGGAAAAGGCTGTTGGGCAAGGGAAACGGCCGGTGTTCCACCTCCATGGAGTTGTCGAGGATGGCGCTATTGGCCGTGAACAGATCTTTCAGGCCGTCGTTATCGAAGTCGTAGGCGCCTGTCCCCCATCCAGTGATCCGGCTGGTGGAGGCGGTCAGCCCGGAGGCGCTGGTTATGTCGTCGAATTGGCCATCGCCGATGTTCTTGTAGAGCGGAAAGGAATCGCCGAACATGGCGGTGTGAAAGATGTCGGGCTTTCCGTCATTGTTCAGATCGCGAAAGTCTGTGCCCATGCCGGCGACGATCTTTCCCATCTCGTTGTAAGCGACTCCTGCCGTCATCGCTTGATCGGTGAACGTGCCGTCTCCGTTGTTGTGCAGAAGCAGGTTGGGAAAAGTATCGTTGGAGACGAAGATGTCCGTGAAGCCGTCGCCATCGTAGTCGGCGAACGCGACGCCCATTCCCTTGCCGATGTACTGTCCGA
>Ga0208357_1001773_pt1 | contig 15320 bp, 16 predicted proteins | sample NGESurdeep092012_6_FD_184487 | JGI IMG/M metagenome (GOLD analysis project Ga0208357, IMG submission 184487) | Arctic peat soil microbial communities from Barrow, Alaska - NGEE Surface sample F52-2 deep-092012 (SPAdes) | ecosystem: Environmental > Terrestrial > Soil > Wetlands > Peat ... | reverse complement strand
GCCGCCGATAACCGCGATGGTCGCGGGAACCGCCCCGCCGTCGCGCACGATCGCTTCGACCCTGCGCGCGGTCGCAACGTTCTGCGGATACGGCATTCCATGGGTGACGATCGTGGTCTCCAGCGCGACCAGCGGCGCGCGGCGATCCAACGCCTCGCGCACCTCGGGCGAACAGTCGACGCACGGGGAAAGGGTCATGCTCGGTCCATTGCTCCTAAACGATGCCGGTGCTTCTCCAGCAGCGCGGCCGACAGATCGGGGCGGACGCTGGCGCGCGATTCGACCGTCAGCGCGGCAGCCAACGTGCCGGCGCGCGCCGCGTCCACCAGGTCGTCGCCGGCCTGCAGTCGCCACAGCGTGGCCGCCACCAAGGCGTCGCCGGCGCCGGTCGCGTCGAGCGCATCGGCAACCGGGGCCGGTAATCGCACGAGGCGCGAGTCGTCCGCGACGATCGCGCCGGCCCGTCCCAGCGTCAGCACGACGTTTGCTGCGCCGCGCGCGACCAGCGCGCGCGCGAGATCCTCGGACGTCGCGACGGCGGCGTGAGTGCCCACATACGCGCGGGCTTCGCCGTCGTTGAGGAACGCGACCCAGACGCCGCGCAGATCCTCGGGTAGGCGCGCGATCTTCGGTTCGCTGACCGCATCGATCGCCAGACGAAACGAGCCGTGTCGCGCGCGGTCGATCCACGCGTGCAACGCTGCTTCGGGAAGATTGCAGTCCAGGAAGAGCCACGCCGCGCGCTCGAGCCACTCGCGCTGCCGTTCGATCTCTTCGGGCAGAAACTCGTCGAGCAGGGACATGTCGCTCACCGCGATGAGCAGATCGGCGTTGGCGTCGATGACGGCGGCGTACTGCGTCGTGGCGCGCCCGGCGACGCGACGCGTCAGGCGCATATCGATGCCCGCGTTAGAGCCGTGCGCGATCAGCGCGCGGCCGTCCTCGTCGTCGCCGACCAGCGAGAGCAGGGCGACGGGCACCCCCAACCGCGCGAGGTTCTCGGCAACGTTGCGTGCGACGCCCCCGAAGGCTGCAGATGCCCGCGCCGGATTCGACGCCGCCGCGTGCGCGGCGCCCCTCAAAAGGTACTTGCGGTCAACATTGGCCCCGCCGGCGCAGACGATGGACACGTCCCTTGGGTTCGCCCGTAGGGCGGAGGTTCCCTAACAGGCCAGTGAACGTGCCCCAGGAACGCGTCCCCGCCGGAACCAAGAATGTCGGATGGAGGGCTGGGCGGATCGTCTGGCCGGGTGGAACCCCGGCCGTCTTCGCGTGCTCGTGGTCGGGGCCGGTATCTCGGGCCTCACCGTGGCCGCCGCTTTGCGCAAGTACAACGTTCATCCGACGATCGTCGATCGCGCGTCGGATCTCGGCCATGCGAGATACAGCCTCGGACTGTATCCGATCGGCTCGCGCGTCCTGCACGGCTTAGGCGTGCACGATGCGTTTCTCGAAGCGTCGGTCGGCTACGACGCCTACGAACTTCACGACGGTCGCGGCAACCTCGTACAAGCGTACGATATGCGCGGTACGTTCGAATCGATCGGCCCGTTTCGCGGCTTGCGCCGCAGCGAACTGCTCCACATCCTGCAAGGAGCGCTCGGCGGTCTGCCGATCCACTTCAGCGCGAGCGCGACGGGGATCGCCCAAGACGACGGCGGCGCTCTGGTCACGTTTCACGACGGAACGTCCGCGAACTTCGATCTGGTCATCGGCGCCGACGGTATCCAGTCCGCAACGCGCGCGCTGGTCATGGACAAGAACGAGTACGCGATCTTCGATACGGGCTGGAGCTGCTGGATGACGTGGACGCAAGCCCCGTTAGCCCCGGCCCGTTGCATCAAAGAGTACTGGGGTTCCGGCATTTTCCTAGGGATCTATCCCGTTAAGGACGCGTTCATGGTCTGCGCCGCGGCGCGCAAGGCCGTGCTAACCGAGCAGAGCGGCGGAGCTTCGGCCGACCATTTCCGTAAAATGTATGCCGGTTTGGGCGCGGCGCTCGTGGACCCGATCGCCGCCGCGTTGGACGCCGATCCCTATCCGTTCGTTTGGGATCTGCACGACTATCGTTCCAAGGCGTGGTACGCCGGCCGCGTCGCGCTCGTCGGTGATGCCGCGGCCGGCTTCTTACCGACCGCCGGCATCGGCGCTTCGATGGCGATGACCTCCGCCACGGCGCTGGCCGACGAGCTGTCGCGCACCGACGCGCGTCACATGAACGTCGCCTTGCGCGCGTACGAGCTTCGGCAGAAGCGACGCGTAGAAGCCGCGCAGAGCAAATCGCGCGAGCTCGCTAAGGTGATGTTCTTGGATTCCGCACCGGGGGCATGGGGCCGAGATCGTCTGATGAAACTCTATACGCCGCATCAATTCGCCCACGACACGATCGCGCTGATGGAGAATCAACTCACCTAGGAGCCACGAGCTGGTTGAGGACGAGCTTCTCGCCGCTGCGATCGATGTAGTAGAATACCGCGCGGTCTTTGTTCAACGTGAAATCCTTGGCTTCGACCGGAAGTCTCGTTCCGTTCGCCATCGCGTATCCGGTGACGCGGTACGCGCCTTCAAACGGCACCGAACCCACCCGCCCGGGCGAATAGCTCGACTTCGTATACAGCGCGCCCGCAGGCGTATAGAACTCTACTTCGACCGTTAGTCCGGTGCGGTTGCTCAACGTAAGCGTGGACACTTGCGAGCGATTCTGCGGATCGGCAACGGCCGCGCCGCTCATGGAGGACAGGACTCCGACGCTCAGTGCGAGCGCTACGATCGAACGACAAACGGTAGAACGAAACATCGTAAAATAATCCTCTTTAGCAACGAAAAGCGATGGTAGGAGCTGAGGTCCACGGGTTAAGCACGTTTGCGCCGCCGGCGATGCGCAGCATACTATTGAAGATCGAGATAGCAACCTGGGCTGATCACGGCGCGCTTCTGCGACGCTGCCGGCAACTCAAGCTTCTTGCCGTTGCACGGACTCGACGTGACGATGAGGGTCGCATTACCGGGCGGAATATCGAACACATGGTCCCTCTTGGATGAAATCGTTCCGCGCGCGACGGGCACTTGAGACGCTTGCTTCAGCTCGACGGTGGCGGACATACTCATGAGATTGATTACGGTTATATAACGCACGTCGGCCGACGAAGCCGGGCCCGTGCCCAGCGCACATGCGGCCAGCACGGCCAGACTCGTTAGTGAGCGATAGAAATGGCGCAACGCTATCTCCTAGGGGGAAGGATGTCGAGGGTGCAAGGTAGCTCGTCCGACCGGATAACGGATCGGACGGCAGCTTCGTTTCAGGCCCGGCAAATCTCCTCGTTTCCGCCGGGTCCACCCCGTTTCCGCAGAATGCGCGGCCTTTCGAGAACGTTGTTTGGCGATGACCAACGCTGTTTACGAAATATCGTGCAAACCCAATTAGTTTCCACGACGTTGCAAAATTCGACCGTCCCACGAGACCGCTGTTTTCGGCGTGCACTTCGGCACAGATTTTCCCGGGCAGGAATCATCGCCCACGCGTTCGGGTCCGCTGGGTCAAATGGCACGGGCGTACGAAGGTTTTCGCGGCTAGTAGGCAATATGGGTACCGGAGCGAGGGGGAACCTTCGCGTTCTGGGGCGCGTTTCCACCAATATCTACCGCTCGATCGCCTTCGGATCCGTTCTGAAAGGAAGCCCATGTTTCAACGTATCGCTCTTGTCGCGATCGTCATCGCGTTTGCCGCCCCCGCCGTCGCGCCGGCACCAGCCGGAGCCTACCAGGCACAACATTACTTCGATAAGGTGTTCCTTACCAATCACACGGACCGGTGTGCGTGGATTACCGTCTACACCGCCAGCGCGTTCACCACGTGGCAAATCGTCAACACGAACGAGCAGAACCGTCCTCAGTGGTTAAAGCCGCACGAATCCAAAGGGTTCTATTTCTACCAATCCGCAGAAGTCAAGGTTCGTGCCGAAGTGACGCATGGTCCCGAGTGCACCGGATCGACGGCCATCGACACCTACGACATCCGCAAGAATCCGACGTCCGCGAACCAAACGTTGAACGCAGGGATCTTCCCGAATGGAGGCAGATTCAATCTTTGGTTCCATTAAGCTGACGCCCTTAGCGGTAGCATCGCTGACACGAAGCAGATCGCTTTCCCAGTTTCTGCGGAATAGGATGCTCACGGCAACAAGAGCTGCCGGGAAGAGAATAAGCCATTGCGCGGCGATGGTGACCGCGACGATCATGAGTCTGTCGGCGCCCGGTCTGCAGGGACGCTAAGCTCAAATGCTCCATGTCGACTGACTCTCCGTGCTCGTAGAAGCGCGGCAGCGCCGTTGGCGAGAGTCGCCGACCGGGCAGCATCGTGCGCAATCATACCTGAATGGCTCGACTCACTCCCGCAAATGCGGGCGCTTGCAGCAATTCGGCTGGCGCTGTCGACGCAGCAAGCAACGCACCACGCGTTCGGCGCCGCATCGGTCCCAACACCCGCTCATAGTATCGCGCTCGTTCAGGACTCGGCGATGACCTCGACATGCGCGAGCGCTGGAGGTGCGTTCGCTTTCGCGCGAGCCTCGGTCACATCGCGACGGCTAATCGTGAGGTAGATGACCATGCCCACTATTGCGGTGATGAACACCACACTGGTGACGGTCGTTCCGACGTTGAGACCGCCGAGTTTTGTGGGCTGCGACAGAAGATCGCCCATGGATGCGCCGAGCGGTCGCGTTAGGATATATGCGATCCAAAACGCCAGCACACCGTTGATCCTAAAGGCGTAATACGCGAGGGCGACTACGCCGATCATTCCGGCAAAGATGAGTGCGGATAACACGTACCCGAGTCCGGATGCCTCGGCCGACAAATCTCCCGCCGACGTACCGAGCGCGAACGTAAAGAGAATCGCAGCCCAGTAAAACAGTTCGCGCTTCGTGGTAACAATTGTATGCACCGACAGCGTCCGCTCGCTCAGCCACCAAAAGATAAATACCGCGATCAGCGCGATTGCGAAGGCGGCGGACGTCGTTGTCAGCGAAATGCCGAGGTTATCGACCAGGTTATCGGAGATCAGCGTGCCCATAATGCTGATCAGTACCACGACCGTCCAATATGTCGTTGGGATGTATCTCTTAGTCCGAAGCTGGACGACGAGCGCGACCAGGAACAGTGCGCCCATAATGTAGGATGTCGTCACCAAACCAAAACTGAGTGTCGCCGAGAGATAATCGGCCGCCGTCTCGCCGACGGTTGTCGCTAATATCTTGATAATCCAGAAATAGATGGTAATCTCCGGAACCTTATTGAGCATGGTCGCGAAGATCGAGCGCGTTTGATCTGAGGTCGTCCGTGCGTCAGAAAATGCCATGAGCGCACGATACCCGGCGAACATGAACCTATGCTGGGAAAGGCCCCCGGCGAAGGCGGCTGGCGTCGATGGTCCCACAGCGCGCGCCGTTGCAGCAGCTCGCCCGCGATACGCTTGGATTGACCTAAAGCAACGTGTCGACTTACGCGCCGGAGCGCTGCTGGACATCCCTGCGCGTGACCGCAAGGTACGCAACCAAGCAGATTATCGCGAGAGTCAGGATTAAACTGACGGGACCCTCGCCATATCCAAGTCCGCCGACACTCGTCGGCTTGCCGGCCCAATCGGCAAACGAGGCGCCGAGCGGCCGAGTAACGACGTATGCAAACCAGAATGCAAAGACTGGGTCCCAGTGAAACGTGCGATAGCCTAGAGTTGGGACGACGATTAGCGCCGCAAAGAGAGCTATCGAATAAAAGTAACCCAAATGAAATGTTACCGCGGTAAGGTCGCCGACCGCGGTGCCGAGAGCGAACGTAGCGACAACGGCCGCCCAATAGAACGCCTCGCGGCGGAACGTATTAATGCTGTGCATCGAAAGCGTGCTTTCATTCTTCTTCCACGCTACGAACACGATCGCCAAAGAGATCGCATATAACGTACTGGACGAAGCATATGGCACCCCGAAGCCGACGTGAAGCACGTCGGCGGCCATCGTTCCGAAGACGCCTACCATCACGACCGCGAACCAGTACGTCCATGCTAGGTACCGTCGCATTGCAAACTGCAATGTCAACGCGGTCGCGAAACCGAGAAAGCCGAGCAATACGGCCAGAATCGGAGGGATCGTATGCACGAGGTAATCTGACGTGGCCTCGCCCATGGCGGTCGAGAGGCCCTTGAGAACCCAGAAATATGCGGTGATCTCCGGAACGCTAAGAGCTCGCCGCTCGGTCAACCCGTGGATCGCTCCGCTTATCGAACGTGGAAGAGCGGAAGCATCGGCACGACGCCTGGGGCGTTTGCACGCTCGAGGTAATGGTAAATGCCAAAAGCGTCGTCAATGGTTCGCAAGAGCGAGTAGTGGTTGTAGGGCGTCGCATCACGAACGCGACGCGGCCCATGGTTCGTAATCACGATTGTAGCGACATGCCCGCCGCCTCGGTTGGAGAAGTCCGCGGGATCGCTTCCGCAGCAGCCTGCGCGGCTTCCGCCGTCGTCCTCATCCCACGTGATGACGATGGCATCGTTCGACTTTTCCAGCCACACCCGAGAAGCCATGATCGCTTCGACAATGGCCATAACGTGACGGTCGCCGCGTCGTACGAGCGGGGCGACGGGCTCGTAGCGGCAGTCAGCGGGTAACGTTCGGATATTGCTGCCGTGCATGTCGTCGCAGATATTCGGTATTATTAGTGAGAAGTTCGGTACCTCTCCGTCGCGCAAATCCGCATAGAACGGCTGGAAACCTACCAGATGCTGGGCGCGATGAGGGTCTCGCTGCACGTTCGCAAAATTAATAAACCCCGAATGTTTCGACGCGTACAACGGGGTGGAAACTGCCAGCGACCCCGCCTTTGGTATTGATTCGTTATAGTTCTTCCAGGTCAACCCGGCGTCGTGCAGTTGCGTGGAAAGGTTCGGAGCAGAGATCGTGTGGTCGACGAAGCCGGACTTTCGGCTTCCGGCGCAGCCCGGCCGCAAGTCGTCCGGCTTGCAATAAAACGCGTCGTCGTCGCGGAGGCCGTACGTATAGCCTCCCACGAGGGCCACGTAATTGGGCTCGCTAGGATGCGTTTCGGCAAAGAAGTCGGTGGCTTCACCATAGGCATGCGCGAGTCCGGTTATGACCGGGGCATTTAAAGAGCCGATAATCTGCGCATCATTTTTGTTTTCTTCGACAATGATAAAAATGTGCGTGTAACGCGGAACCGCAAGATCGCGAGCGGTCGGTTGCGATGCATCCAGTTGATTCGCGTTCGCGGGTGTAGAGACAAGATAGGCGACAGCAAGGAGGCCGATGATAAACGACAGGGTGCGCATCCTCACATAGTTACTGTTCGATGCACCGCATTCCCCCAGAACGCGCCCCTACTTCTCATGCTCAGTGCGACTCTAATCTATCGAGCCCGATAGCGGTTCCCGCTCCCTCCTCGACGCGCAGCACGCGGTACGGCAAGTCGAGGACGCTGATCGGACTGGCTAACCGGGTTGCTGCGTCTCTACGATCACGTGGGTTCGCGCAACCGATCTCATTGTCGCGATAACATCGCGGCCGTGGGTCTCTGCGGTTGGGATGAGCGCGGAGAAAAGCGTGTGTCGCATCTTCGGGCTCCTCTTGACATGAGCGACCCGGCGGCGGGATTTTTCCATGCCTAGATCATGCCGGACTGTGCCACCTAGCTGGCACCTGGTGCCTCTGGTATAATAAGTTTGAGAGGTTTGTAAAGACAGCGCAGCAAAACCCTTAAATGACGAGGAGGGCCGCCGGGCGCTTGCAACGCTTTCGGATGACTTGCGCTTATACTATTGGCGGGTGGACCTCTCGGCAGTCGCCGGATCGTATGGGTGCGGTTTCAAGGCTCGAGATTTTTTAAGTATCGAGGTTTTGGATTTTTTTATGAACCTGCTAAAGACTACGCGTATTCTTATTGGCGCGCTTATCGTTGCAACGGCCCTGTTACCGGCCGGCGCGAATGCCACCGGTTCGGCAACCGCCAATATGAGCGTAAGCGCCAGCGTGGCGCAAAAGTGCATCATCAGTAATTCGCCGGCGGTTGCGTTCGGCGCGTACGATCCCGTAGTCACAAACAAAAGTGCCAACCTGGACCAGACCGGCACGATTCAGCTCACGTGTACCAAAGGCGCCACCAGCATTACACTCGGCCTCGGCTCGTCCGCGAACGCGCCCGCCGGCTGCACGGCGCCTCTGCGCTGCCTGGCCAGCACCGGGCACTACCTGAACTATCAGTTGTACAGCAACAGCACCCGGTCATTAGTATGGACGACCGCGATCGCGGAGACGGTGAGCGGAGGCATTACGGCGCCGACAAACGTAACGGTCTACGGCAGAATCCCGGGAGGCCAGAACGCAAACGTCGGAGCGAGCTACGCCGACACGCTCGTCGCCACGGTGAACTACTAAGGCGATGCAGCAGCGTGTGCCGCTGCTCGTGCTTGCCCTGGTGTTGGTCGGCGGAGCCAGTCCGCAGTCCACGAGCATGGCAGTCGGCGCGACGGTTATCGCGAAGTGCACGGTTACCAACCCCGTTGCGCTCGCATTCGGGACGTACGATCCGGTGGTAGCGAATCACACGGCGTTGAGTCCGCTGGACGTCTCACCCAATGCACTGTCCGTTTCGTGCACGCGCGGCGCACCCAACGTCACAATCGGACTCGACAACGGTTTACACTACGTCAATCCCGATCGCTACTTGAGCGATGGAACGCATACTTTGCAATACGAAATCTATACGACCCCCGGGCGGTCCACGGTGTGGAACTCGACGAACAGGGTTTCTTATAGTTCCAGCTCCATGGCGGCAAGTGCACAGCCCGTGTACGGACGCATTCCCGGCGGTCAGGACGCGTACATCAACGTCAGCTACGCCGACACGGTCACCGCCACGGTGAACTTTTGAAACGCGCGGCTTCGTTGTGCGCGTTGTTGTGCGCACTGGCGCTCGCACCGGCGTTCGGCGTGACGCAGTCCCAAACGTTGTTGATCACCGCATCGGTACCGGCGAACTGCGTCGTCGGTTCGCATATGGACGTTGACTTCGGTGTCTATAATCCCGCGGCGCAAACCGCTCCGCTCGACGTCACCGCCAACGCGCTGCAGGTCGCCTGCACCAAAGGAGCGTCGGGCGTGAGGATCGCGCTCGGCAACGGGCTCACGCACAGAGGCGCACATCGCCAAATGACTCGGAGCAGCGGCCCGGGTGCGCTGCAGTACGACATCTACACCTCGCCTGCGCGTTCGACGGTGTGGAACCAGATCAACACCGTCTCCTACACTTCACAGACGAACCAACCCGTCACCCTTGCATTCTACGGCCGCATCAACGGAGGGCAACAAGCCCCTCCGGGGACCTACCTGGACACGGTCCTGGCCATGGTCAACTTCTGATGCGCCTGCCGGTCGCCTAATGCGCCTGCCGGTCGCCTGATGCGCCAGCCGGTCGCCGGCGCGGCGCTTGCCTTCGCCTTATTGTGCCCTGGACAAGCATCCGCCGGCCAGGTTACGATCCGGGTAGGAGTCCATGCCACGGTCCCGGAGAACTGCCAATTCGAGACCCCATCGAATGTTTCCGTGGACGGCCACGCGAACCCAGTCCTAACGGCGAGTTCCTTTGTTTCCGATTGCAGTGCGTCGGTGGCGCCGGTTCTTACGGAATCCGGCGCCACCGCACAGGACGGGGCGTATCTTGAAACCATCAATTTCTAAACTCCGCTTTCTGTCCACCGCACTCGCGGCGTTCCTGACCTTCGGCTCGGTAGCTGCGGCCGCGACGTTTTCGGTCGATCCGATCGTCGTTTCTCTTTCGCGCACCGGCACGAGCGCCACAATCGCGGTCGCCAACCAGAGCAGTTCCACCTTGCGGCTGCAAGTTACGGGCTTCGCCTGGCAGCAGAGTGCTTCCGGGCAAATCGAGCTCGCGCCGAGCGACGATCTCGTCATCTTTCCGCAGCTGCTCACGTTGGATCCGGGCGAAACGCGCCGTATCCGCGTTGGTACCACCGCGGCGCAAGGTCCGCACGAGAGCACCTTTCGAATCTTTCTCGAGGAGTTGCCCTCGCTGCAGGCGGTCACGGCCAAGGCGGGGGCGACCCTCAACATCCGCATGAAGATCGGCATCCCGGTGTTCCTGAACCCGACCTCGCAGCGCCAAGTCAGCGGGGCCGTGCAGAACATCGCGGTAAACGATGGGTCGCTCGACTTCGACGTCGTGAACACGGGCAACACGCATTTTTCTATTGCTCAGGTGCACGTGGTCGGCAGAAACCCCGCCGGCGCCTCGGTGTTCACCAGAAATGTCGACGGGTGGTACGTCCTCGCCGGTGGGGTGCGCCGCTACGCGATCAAACTGCCCAAGGCAGCCTGTGAGGCGATGACTTCGGTGACCGTCGGCGTCCGCACCGACGCACCCTCGTTTTCGAATTCCGTTTCGAGCTTGCGCAAGCAGTGTACCTCCGGTACCGGGCGCTAAGCGCGTTCGTCGCGATCGCTATGGCCCTCTTGCCAACCTTCGCCGCCGCCGATGCCGCCGGTGACGTGCGCGCTTTCGTCACGTTAAGTGTGAATACGCTGGACCAGGGCGAAACCGTCGCGGTTTTTCGCGCGAACGACGTGCTGATTCCAATTTCGGCGTTGGAGCAGGCCGGCGTGCACGGTTTGGGCGGCACGCGCGAAACGATCAGAGGAGTACTCTACTTTTCGCTGGATTCGCTAGCACCGGCCGTCACTTACACGCTCGATAAAGATGCCCTTACGCTGTCGATTACGATTGCGGCGACGCATCTCGGCAGCCTTTCCCTGAATTTGAGCTCCACGCGTCCCGCGAAGATCGAGTACACGAGCGATCGCAGCGCCTTTCTCAACTACGCGCTGAGTACGACGAGCTCGGGGTTCGGCTCGGGCTTCGTCGAGGGCGTTTACACGGCGGGGCAAGATTCACTGTACACGTCGTTCAGCGCGCAGTCCGGTCTGCCGCTGCGCCGCGGGCTCTCGTACGATCAAATGGACGACCGCGCGCACTCGCTGCGGCGTGTGTACGGCGATCTGATTGCCTCGACGGACGACTTGGGCGGCAGCGCGTTCATCGGAGGGTTCGGCAGCACGCGCGCGTTCGATCTCGATCCGTATGCGATCCATTATCCACTGCCCAGCCTCAGCGGCGCGGTCACCGCGCCGGCGGTCGCCGACGTCTACGTCAACGGCATCTTGGTGCGGCGCATCGATCTGCCGCCGGGAAACTTCAATCTAAGCCAGGTGCCCGTGACCAACGGCAGCGCGTTCACCAGCGTCGTCGTCACCGATGCGCTGGGCCACGTGCAGACGTACTCGCAGTCGTACTACACCGTCACGGACCTGCTGGTGCGCGGGCAAACCGACTTTCAGTACGCCGGCGGATTGTTGCGTCCGCAACCGTTCGCGCTCAACGATTCGTATGGTCCGGGCGTCGTGATGGGCCGTTATCGCTTGGGTGTGACGGATTCGCTGACCGCCGGCGCGCGCTTCGAAGCGTTGCCGCATCTCTACAGTTTTGGGCCCTCGGCCGACCTGCGTTTGCGCGTCGGTGTGCTGCATGCTGCGGGAGCGATCAGCCGCGACACGGGCACGTACGGGTCGGCGTTCTCGCTCGGATACAGTTATTCGGAGCCACGCTTCGGCATGGGGATTTCGCTGCTACACCAAAGCGACAATTATGCCAACGTCAGCCAGCGCGCGAGCGCCGACCGGCCACTGCTGGCGCTCTCCGTCTTTGCCACGCAAACCGTCGGCTCGCGCAGCAGTCTGGCACTCGCCTACAACCGTAGCGTAGACCGCGACAGCGGAACGCTTACGCAGATGTCGCTCACCGGTTCGACGGTGCTTCCGGGCAACCTGAACCTGATCCTCACCGCTGAACGCGATACCGGCACGACCGGCCCGCGCAACAGCATCGTGGTGAGTTTGAATAAAACGTTCGGTCGCACGATGGCCACGCTGAACTCACGCTCGGATTCGGCGTCCGGAGGCGACGTCAACCTGCAAGTACAACAGACGTCTGCCGGCGGTAACTACGGATTCGGCTACGTGGCGAATTACGATCCGAGATTGGGCTTGCTCAACGGTTCGTTTACGGAACTCAGCAATTACGGCACCTACGACGTCGACTACAGCGCCGTCCGCAACGCCGGGTTCAGCGATGCGATTCGCGTCGCCGGCAGCGTCGCATTCATCGGCGGTGGCGTGTATCCGGCGCCGCCCATCACCGGCTCGTATGCGCTGGTCGAGGTTCCAGGCGTCGCGGGCTTACGCGTCTATCTCGACAATCAGGACGCCGGGCGCACGAATCGCCAGGGCCGCGTGCTCGTGCCGAACTTGCTGGCGGACTACGGCAATCCGCTGCGCATAGAGGACGCCGACGCGCCGCTGAACGCCAGTTTGCAAACCGTCCAGCAGATTGTCGCTCCGCCACAGCGCGCCGGTGCCGTCGTCGTTTTTCCGGTGCAACGCTTGCACGCGCTGCACGGTAAAGTGCTGGTTCGCATGGGAGGCCGGGAAATCGAGCCCAAGTACGGCGATTTCACGATCTCGTCGCACACGCATCAAGATGATTCACCGCTGGGCCTGCACGGCGAGTTCTATTTCGAAAACGTCCCGCCCGGCGTGTACTCCGCACGAGCGGTTTTCGCTGAAGGAACGTGCGATTTCAAATTCATCGCTCCGTCGACGTCGGAGCAGATGGTGAATCTCGGAACGCTGGAGTGTATCGTACATTGAATAACGAGGGAACAGTGATGGCAAAAGGCCTAATCGTCGCGGTCGCGGCCCTTGCGTTCTTCGCGCTCGCGCATACGAGAGCCGACGCCGCGGCGTCGTGCCAATTCAGCTCTGCAAGCATCGCCTTCGGCAACTTCGACGTGTACGGCCCGGCGCTGGCAATTACGGGCTCGATTCAGGGCGTTTGCACGTCCGGCGCGAGCAACAGTACGCGCCCGATCATCTCATTGAACAAGGGCTTGCACTCGACGGTCTTCAGCCCTCGCAAGATGGCGTGCGCGTCGGGCGCTTGCTCGACGGGGTACTCGGCCGATCTCCTGCAGTACAATCTATACACTTCTGCGACGTACAGCACCATCTGGGGCGACGGCACGAACTCGACGGCGACAGTCCAATTGGCCAGCGGCTGCTGTAGCAACAACGTCGCGTGGAGCGCGACGGTCTACGGCAACATTCCGAAGGCCGTGGCGGGCGGGGCGAACGACGTTTCCGTCGGCGTCTATGCCGACACCGTTACCGTAACGATGACGTTTTAGACCGCCCCGCCACCGGCTGACGGCCATATGGGGAATCCCGGATACTAGCTCAGCCGCTGCCTCAGGCAAAGAAGGCGCTCCAAGGTAATCAAGGAGGTATTCGTGAGGGTTCTAGTGACGGGATCGACCGGTTATATCGGCGGCCGCCTCGTGCCTCGTTTGCTCGCCGCGGGCTACGCCGTGCGCTGTCTGGCCAGAAACGCCGCGCGGCTCGAGGGAAGATTCCCCGGTGCCGAGGTGATGGAGGGCGACCTGTTCCAGGAAGACGCCTTGCGCGCGGCGTGCGAGGGCGTGGACGCGGCCTACTATCTGGTTCATTCGATGAGTGATTCGTCAACATTCGCGCAGCGCGATCACGACGCGGCGATGGCGTTCGGGGAAGCCGCCCGCGCGTGCGGCGTAAGGCGCATCGTATATTTGGGCGGTCTGGGGGAGGACGGGGCGGCCCTTTCGCATCACCTCCGAAGTCGGCACGAAGTAGGCGAGGTACTGCGCGAGAGCGGCGTTGAGACGATAGAGTTTCGCGCGGCGATGATCATCGGCAGCGGCAGCGTTTCGTTTGAAATGATGCGCTATCTCACCGAACGGTTGCCCGTGATGATAGCCCCTCGATGGGTCACGACCCGCTCGCAACCGATCGGCATCCGCGACGTCCTGCGATATCTCGTCGCGGCACTCGGCCTGCCTTTAGGGGCATCGATCGTCTACGAAATCGGCGGAGCGGAGGTCTTAACGTATCGCGATATGATGCTAGGTTACGCACGACTGCGCGGTCTCAACCGCAGAGTCATCATCGTGCCGCTCTTTACGCCGCGGCTGTCGTCGTACTGGGTCCACCTCGTTACCCCAGTTTCCGCGCGACTCGCACAGCCGCTGATTCTCGGGTTGGAGAACGAAGTGGTCGTTTGCGACGAGGCAGCCCGTCGGGATTTCCCGCAAATCGAGCCCGAAGGCTTCGATGCTGCGGTATCGCACGCGTTGGATCGATATCGCGCGGGCGCCCCGGAGACGACCTGGTTCGATGCGTTCGACTTGCGAAGGCTTCCAAAACAATTCTCCGGCATTCGGGAAGGGATGCTCATCGATCGAAGGGAGCGCGTCGCTAGCGCGTCGCCGCAGCAGGTTGCAACGGTATTTACGCAACTGGGCGGCAAACGCGGATGGCTTTACGGCAATTTGTTATGGAAAGTGCGCGGCTTTTTGGATCGCTGCGTCGGTGGCATCGGCTTGCGGCGCGGCAGACGCAGCGCAACCGAGCTGCGTTTGGGCGACGCGATCGATTTTTGGCGCGTCGACGCCTACGAACCGGAGCGGCTGTTACGGCTCCGCGCCGAAATGAAGCTTCCGGGTAGGGCCTGGTTGGAGTTCGTGGCAGAGCCGCGCAGCGACAAGCGAACGAAGCTTACGCAAACGGCTTTCTTCGAGCCGCGCGGATTGCTTGGGGTTCTCTACTGGTACTCGGTGGCTCCATTCCACGACCTGATTTTCGGCGGCCTGGTTTCCCAGATCGCGCTTCAAGCCGAAACGTCCCAGGCCGCGCTCGAGGCATTCGCGCGATGAAAGGCCGCACGTGGCGCAACGTACTACGCGTCGCAATCGTCGCCATCGTCACGCTCGCCATTTGGTTTGCGGTTGGATTCTCTTCGGTCCAGCGTGCGTGCGCGCACGATCCGAGGTTTGCGTGCTCTCCGATTCGACTCTCTGGGAATGCATCAGCCAATATCGTTGCCACAAACTTTACACATCAACTAACGGGGGGTTTTGAGAGCTCACGCTACGCCCAGGGGTTGCCGACTGGGAATGGGGCGCTGTTTCCCACCATTGCAACTCCGCTTGGGCAACCTCAACTCTTCTTGATGGTGAATTTTCACTGGGAACATGAGCCACAGGAATAGTCTCTGAAGCTGGCTCGGTTTGGTGGACACTTTCGGCTTAGCCGAGAAGGGTCCATCCAATGGCAAAAAAGCATCCTCGATCCTATCCCCCTGAGTTCCGG
>Ga0208357_1001771_pt1 | contig 15326 bp, 13 predicted proteins | sample NGESurdeep092012_6_FD_184487 | JGI IMG/M metagenome (GOLD analysis project Ga0208357, IMG submission 184487) | Arctic peat soil microbial communities from Barrow, Alaska - NGEE Surface sample F52-2 deep-092012 (SPAdes) | ecosystem: Environmental > Terrestrial > Soil > Wetlands > Peat ... | reverse complement strand
CCCTCACCTGTGTCGTAACGCAGTGTCAAGTCGAAGGTAGTAAATGAAGCGCCCTTGGTACCGTCCGCGAGATTCGTCACGCCGCTCTTGTAGTTTCCAAAGATGGAAGCTGTGAGCTTGTCCCGGGTCCAGACAGCACCGACACGGCCGGTGACCTTGGCCGGATAGAACAAGATGCCGGACGAGTCGAAAAACTTCGACGTCGAGGCAAGAGTTCGTTCGCTTTCCAGCCAGCTGGCCGAACCGCGGACCGTCAGCCGGCCCATCGCGAGATCGAATCGATAGGATCCCGACAGATCGACGCCTTTTATCCGTTGCCGGGCCGCGTTGACAAATCGATTGTCGACGATCGCCACAAGGTTGCCGGCATCGTAAGGTGAGCCCGTATAGTTTGTGAACTCGGTACTGGCGATCACTTCAGCCTGCTCTTCGGCTGTCGGGTAACGAGTGATGAACTCATCGTAGATCGAGTTGGTCAGCACATCGCTGGTACTGGTGATCGGCTGGATGATGCGGTCGGTATAGTCGATATAGAACCCGGTGAGCTCCGCCTCCAGCCTTGGCAATGCCTCTGGATGAAAAGCTATCGAGGTGCTCCATGTCTTTGCCCGCTCCGGCGTGAGGGCGAGATTTCCTCCGTTGAGATACAACGCCGTGGCGTCGGGCGCATAACTAGTACCTCCCAAGCTTGTCACCGGATAGAGGTAGCTGAACTGTCCGATATAGCCCTGGTAGAGCGTGGGCGTCTTGAATGACTTGCCCCAGGATGCCTTCAACGTCCAATCGGCGCTGGGCGAATAGATCAGTCCTATTTTTGGAGTGGTCACCCGGCCATAGCTGTCATAACCTTCGGTGCGTACCGCACCCGTCAACTCAAGCCGGTGGATTCCTGCCACATCCTGGTCTGGACCCACCAGCGGCAGGCTCAACTCGGTATAGGCAAAGCGACTGCCTTCGTTACCATCTGCTGTCGGACTGCCTACGTACAAATACAAGAAATCGTTGTACCTATACCCCGCGCCGACGGCGAGTCTCGCATCGCCGCCTGGCAACGAAAACAATGGGCCCTCGGCATCCACTTCGTACATGCGACTTTTATTGCTATAGCTAAACGAGCGGTTCAAAGATATCTCGCCTGTTGCTTTCGTCACCCCCACGGCATAGAACTCGGTCTTGTCCTTTCCTGCGGCCGCACTGACATTGATCGTCCAATCATTTGGCAACGAGAAAACGACCCCAGGAGATATCAGGGAGGTCGTCGTCTCGGTCGGGTAACGGTAATAGGTAGTCGAATATCCAGACTCCGTTTGCATGTTGCGCTCAGTCCTGAGCGCATCGAGGTGCAGTTCGACGGAATCCCCGAAGGACTGATGCACGCTGAGCAGCCCGCTACGCAAATCCGCATCTTGGTAGAGGCTCGATGGACCGTACATATCCTTGGTGTAGGCGCGCTGGTCCGAGTAGATCGGATCGTTGGATTCCTTCTTCCATGTCGCAATCAAACCCCCGGTAGACCAGGTCGTACCGGCGGTGGCGTTGTATTCGTGGGTGGCCAGCCCACCCTCCGTTGCTTTGCCATAACGCGTACCGACGGCCACTCCGTCGAAGTCGCGCTTGAGCATCACATTGACGACGCCACCGACCGCATCGGACCCATAGATGGCAGACGCGCCATCGGTCACAATCTCGATTCGATCCACCGCCTCGACCGGGATTGCACTGATATCGACCGCTTGGTCATAGCCGCCGTACGACATTCGCCGGCCATTGAGCAACGTCAACGTGGCGTCCTGGCCTATACCACGCAAATTCGCTGCGGAGCCACCGGTGATGTTCTGATTGTAGAAGCCACCGGCATAGGCGCCCGCGGCCACACCGGGATTTTGCCCACCACTGAAGTTCTGCGGGATGCTGCGGATCACCTCGCCGAGGTCGGTGAACCCTTCCTCCTGGATATTCTCGGAACCTATGATGATCACCGGCGACGGTGTGCTGCCACCACGAATGCGCGTGCCGGTCACGGTAACGGCTTGCAGCACGGTCGGCTCGCGCTTCTGCTCGGCTTTCTGGCTCGCTGCCGAAGCGGGTTTCGCCTGACGGTGCGACGAGCTCGGCGGGATTTGCTTGACCACCACCGTACCGTTGCCCGTTACTTGGTAGGTCAGACCACTGCCGGCGAGCAGATGTCGCAACGCCGCGTCGAGCGAGTAGTGCCCAGCAAGCGCCGGCGCCATGCGCCCACGCACCAGCTCCGGAGGCACCATGATCTGCCGGTCCGCGGCAAGCGCCAATTGATTGAGCGCCGTACTCAGTGGCTGACTGGAAATCGCGTAATCGCGTGTCTCACCACCATTCTGAGCATAGACCGGCGCAGCCTGTGCCAGAGCGATGGCCAGGGACAGAAGACCGAGTGCCGGCAGACGTCGAAAACCTTTCACTCCTCTTGCCGCTGCGGAACATCGCTTGCGCGTACCCTGCCACCCGAATGGCGTCGACTCGTTGACCATACATCCTCCCCGAAATGATGCGGATTTGCTGGTTCCGGCGTGTCCCCGCACACCGGTTCATTCGCGGCATTCAGGATGTTCCCGGCATGCCTCGTTATCGGGTAGACGCAGTTGTACTTGCTTACCTCACCCTGCTTGCTTCAATTTGGAATGCTCTGACCTTGAATGGATGTTTCATCGCTTTACAGACTCCGCATACTTTTTGGCATCTCTTTCCGTGCGCCGATTCAACCGCAACACGCACAGCACTCCTGCAAAGCCACGGCATGTTTTGGTAGACGCGGGCCAACGCGTTTACCTCACCTGCAATCAGGTCGCTCCGTCGCCACTTGCGACACCGCCGAACCTCGCGTAGCGTCGGGCTTCCGTTACCACCTCCCAGCACACCGCCATGGTGGACATTACGACGAATCACATCGCGTCTGGCGAGGAAGCCGATACCGTCGTGCATGTCGATGCCGGACAAGGCATCGACATGCTGGCGTGGCGCTATCGAAGCTCGCTTGTACGCTACTTCCTGCTGCACCTGGGCAGCAGGGAAGATGCGGAGGATCTGACCCAGGAAGTGTTTGTGCGCTTTGCACAACAGAAATCCACGCAGCCGATCGCCAACTTCGAGGCCTTCCTGTTCCGTATTGCTGCCAATCTGCTCAGGGATCGCTTTCGCCGCAACAAGACGCATCATGTGCAGTCGCACTTCCCTATCGACGAGTGCGCGGGCGAGCCACTGGGTGAGGCGCCTTCGGAGCAGCGCGTCTACGAAGGGCAGGAACAGCTGAGCGCGTTTCTGCAAGCACTGGAGGAGTTGCCGCCGAAGTGCCGGGCAGTGTTTCTGCTGCAACGCTACGAGGGCATGAGTTACAGCGCCGTTGCGCAGCACCTGGGCGTCAGCGTGAGCGCGGTGGAAAAGCATATGATGAAAGCGTTGCTGCACTTCGACGCGCGACTGGATCTGACATGAGCATGGACGAACTGCACCTCGTGAGCGTGGGCGATCCGGTGCGGCACGAAGCCGCCACCTGGTTCGCGCGCCTGCGCGCGGACGACGTCAGCGAGCGCGAACGCGATCAATTCCAACGCTGGCTTATCGACGACAGCCGCCATCGGTCGGCGTATGAGCGGCTGGAGGCCCTGTGGTCCAGCCTGGGCGCGCATGCCGCTCGGCCCGAGATCGGCAAGGCGTTGCACGAAAACGAATTGTTGCGCAGGCGCGAGGCCGAGGCGCAAAGGCCGCGTCGACGACATGCGCCGGCATGGGTTGCGGTTGCCGCTTTGCTGATCGTGGTGCTTGCCGGCGGCTGGTTCGCGTGGCGTGCGCAACTGGTGGACGTCCGTAACTATGCCACCGGCATCGGCGAGCAACGGAAGCTGATCCTCGAAGACGGCTCGCGCGTCACGATGGATACCGATACGCGTCTGTCGGCATCGTTCTCGGCAAAATCGCGGCGGCTGGTGCTGGAGAAGGGCCGCGCCTACTTTCACGTGGCCAAGGATGCCGGGCGACCGTTCTTGGTGACGACGCAAGGCGGCGTGGTGCGCGCGGTCGGCACCCAGTTCGATGTCTACGAGCACGACGATGTGGTCGAAGTCACTCTGGTCGAAGGCCGTGTCGAGGTTACGCCCGAAAGCGGCCAACAAGGTTCCCGTGAACATCCAACGACCATGATGGCCGGGCAGCGATTGCTGATGGGCAAGAGGTACGCCACGCCTGTCGTCGAATCCGCCAACACCGGAACCGCGGTCGCGTGGCTGTCCGGCAAGCTGGTATTCGACGATACGCCGCTGCCGGCAGCCGTAGCCCAGTTCAACCGGTACAGCACCTCCAAAATCGTTATCGGTGATGCCGCGGTCGGGCAACTGCACGTCAGTGGGGTGTTCCGCGACGATGACAGCCAGGCCTTCGTCGATGCGTTGCGCGGTTCCTATGGAATATCCGTCAGGCAGGGCAACGCGGGTGACCTGACGCTGCTTTCCGGAAAGGCGGTTCAGCAGCGTGCTTCCAATCTGTGAGCGATAGCTCGGCACCGAATCTCCCTTGATCGAGGTGCAGAGCGAGGAATGCCGGGCGCTGGCGGATCGGACGGAGTAGCTGACCGTTAGCCGCGGCGCCTCCCTGTGGGAGCGACTTCAGTCGCGACGCTCTTGCTCCCGAGCCCTGGCTTCCGACACGACGACATCGCGGCTGAAGCCGCTCCTACAACGGCCCAGGGCCGGGACAGGATCATCAACCACGCGCTAGCATCGGCTATCCCTGCCACGGAGACACCGCATGCATCGCACAGCCATCGCCCTGGCGCTCGCCGCCATCGTCGCTTCGCCGCTGCACGCCGCCGACACCAGCCAGGTACAGGCGATGGTGCAGCAGGAGTTGCCGCAGGTCACCACGTGGCGGCGTGATATCCATCAGCATCCGGAACTCAGCAATCGCGAGGTGCGCACCTCGGCGCTGGTCGCGAAAGAACTGAAGAAGCTGGGGCTGGAAGTGCACACGGGCATCGCGCATACCGGTGTAGTGGCGCTGTTGAAGGGCGACCTGCCCGGGCCGCGGCTGGCGCTGCGCGCGGATATGGACGCGCTGCCGGTGACCGAGGAAGTCGATCTGCCGTTCGCCTCGAAGGCGAAGGGCGAGTACCGCGGCAAGCCGACCGGCGTGATGCACGCCTGCGGCCACGACGCGCACACCGCGATGCTGCTGGGCATGGCGCAGGCGCTCAGCGGCATGAAGCATCAGCTGCACGGCTCGGTGCTGTTCGTATTCCAGCCGGCCGAGGAAGGCGCGCCGGCCGGCGAGGAAGGCGGCGCGTCGCTGATGTTGAAGGATGGCCTGTTCCGCGATTTCAAGCCCGATGCGATGTTCGGCATGCACGTGGTCAGCTCGCTTAACGTGGGCACAGTGGCGGTGCGGCCGGGGCCGACCATGGCCGGCTCGGACTGGTTCAAACTGGTGGTGCACGGCCGCCAGACGCATGGGGCGATGCCGTGGAACGGGGTCGATCCGATCGTCACCGCGGCCGAGATCATCGGTGCGGCGCAGACCATCGTCAGCCGCAAGCTGGACATCGGCACGCTGCCGGCGGTGCTTAGCTTCGGCATCGTCGAGGGCGGCTCGCGCTACAACATCGTGCCCGACAAGGTGGAACTTCAGGGCACCCTGCGCACCTTCGACACCGGCATGCGCCAGCAGGCGATCGACAACCTGAAAAGCATCGCCGAACACATCGCCGCGGCCAACGGTGCCACCGTCGAGGAACAGATCCCGGTCGGCGACAGCAACCCGGTGCTGGTCAACGACCCGGCGCTGGCCGTGCGCGTGCGCGACAGCCTGCGCACGGCGATCGGCAGCGAGCACGTGATCGAGGCGAAACCGTGGATGGCCTCGGAAGACTTCGCCTATTTCGCCGAGGCGGTGCCCAGTGTGTACTTCTTCGTCGGCGCCACCCCGCAAGGGCAGGATGCCGCGAAGGCACCGTCCAACCATTCGCCGAAATTCTTCCTCGACGAGGGCGCGCTGAAGACCGGCATGGAATCGATGCTGCAGGCCAGCCTGGATTACCTCGACGCGCCGGCGACGTGAGCAGCGTCGGCTGATCGAAGTCGCCACATGCTGTCGCGTGCCGTACCTGGGCGAATGACAGCGGCGGCGCGACGCAGCGACACCAGCCGCGGTCACCTGTCGAGCAGGCGACCCAGCTTGGCGAGCAGTTCGGGGGTTTCGAACGGCTTGATGACCCGGTCCATGCCCGCGCCGAGGAAGTTGTCGCGGGCGCTGTCGGTTTCCGTGTAGCCGGTCATGAACAGGATCGGCAGGTGCGGGCGCCAGGCGCGCGCGGCCTCGGCGAGCGCCTGGCCGTTCATGCCGGGCAGACCGATGTCGGTCAGCAGGATATCGACCGGCTCGCTCCCGCGAAGAATGCGCAGGGCAGCTTCGGCGTCGGCCGTTTCGGTGCAGCGGTAGCCGGCGTCAGCGAGCAGTTCGGCGACGAGGATGCGCACCATCGGGGTGTCCTCGACCAGCAGGACATGTTCGCCCTCACCGCGCGATTGTGGCTTTTCAACGGCTGGCTCGGGCTCGTCCGTCCGCTCATCCGCCGGCAGCAGCAACGTCACCTCGGTGCCCTCGCCCGGGGTACTGTGGATCTTTGCGATGCCGCCGGACTGGCGCGCAAAGCCGTAGATCATCGACAGGCCGAGCCCGGTACCCTGCCCGATCGGCTTGGTGGTGAAGAACGGATCGAACACCTTGTCGATCACACCCGACTCGATCCCGGTGCCATTGTCGCGGACGCTGAGCACGACGTAGTCGCCGTCGCTCAGCTCCTTGTCGCCCTGCGCATGGAGGTTGGAAGTGACGATGCTCACGCTGCCTCCGCCGGGCAGCGCATCGCGCGCGTTGATGACCAGGTTGAGTACGGCACTTTCGAGCTGACTCGCGTCGACCCGCGCGACGGTGACGGCGGCGGTCAGCTCGAGCGTGAGCGTGATCCTTTCGCCGATCGTCCGGCGCAACAGTTCTTCGAGTGAGCGGACGCGCTGGTTGACGTCCACCGGGCGCGTGTCCAGCGGTTGTTGCCGTGCGAAGGCGAGCAGGCGATGGGTGAGCGACGCGGCACGCCGGGCCGAGATCATCACCGTGTCGGCCAGTCGCGGAAATTCGTTCATGCGACCCTCGCCGACGCGGCGACTCATGATCTCCACGCCGGTGATGATGCCGGTAAGCAAATTGTTGAAGTCGTGCGCGAGGCCGCCGGTAAGCTTGCCGATCGCATCCATTTTCTGCGACTGCAGCAACTGCGCCTCGGCGCGTGCACGCTCCTCCATTTCGCGGGCGAGTTGCGTGTTGGCCGTGTCCAGCAGTTCGCGCTGCTGGCGTTCGCGGCGGTGCTGTTCGGTGACGTCCTCGACGAAGATGATGCCGAAATCCGGCGATCGATACGGCGCCACCCGCCATTCGGTTTCACGCAATGCGCCGCCACCGCGCATGCTGAGGGTGCCGCGCCAGAGTTCCTTCCTGGCCAGGCACGCACGCAGTTCCTGCAGGGCCTGTTGCTGTCCATCGGAGAAACAGTCGGCGAGCTGGTTGCTGCCGCCGGATTCCTCGACCAGCCGGGCGAAGGCGTGGTTGCTTTCGTGCACCGTCAGCGTGGCATCGATCACCGCGACCGGTGCGGCGATGTTGGCAAAGATCTCGCGGAAGCGCGCCTCGCTCTCGCGCAACGCAGCTTCGGTGTCACGCACGCGCAGCAGGGAGCGCAAGGTCGCCAGCAGCACGTCGTGGTCGACCGGATGGATCAGGTAGGCATCGGCACCGGCATCAAGGCCGGTGATCACGTCGTGGGCCTCCATGGATGCCGCGGATACATGCACCACCGGCAGCAGCGCGGTGGCGACGTCGGCGCGCAGGCGGCGCACGACTTCCAGGCCGCTGATATCGGGCAGGTTGATGTCGAGGATCAGCGCATCGATGGGCTGGGCTTCGATCAGCGCCAGACCCTCCATCCCGGTGCCGGCCTCCAGCACGACGTAGCCACGCCGCTCCAGCACGCGGCGCATGGCGTAACGGGTGGGCGCGTTGTCATCGACGATCAGCAGTTGGATGTCACGCTTCATCAGCGGCCTCCGCAGGCAGAGCAAACGGTACGATCACATGAAAGGTCGAACCCGATCCCGGCGTGCTTTCCATGCCGACACGGCCGCCGAGCAGTTCGCCGAAACGCTTGCACAGGGACAACCCCAACCCCGTTCCCCTGTAACGTTTCTGCAACGGCGAATCGACCTGGCTGAAATCCTCGAACAGACTCTCATGCAGTTCGGCCGGAATGCCAATGCCGGTATCGCTCACCGCAAAGCGCACCTCGTGGTCGTTCTCCATGCGCGCCGACACGCGTATCTGGCCACGCGAGGTGAACTTGAGCGCGTTGGAAATGAAGTTGCGCAGGATCTGCGCCAGCTTCTTGTCGTCGGTGTAGAGCCGCGGAATGTCCACGGGTTCCTCGAAGATGAGATCCGCCGAGGTGGCGTCGACGATCGGGCGGAACATGCCGCGCAACGCCGCGAACAGATCCACCATCTCGAACCATTCCGGCGAAATGGTGATGCGCCCCGCTTCGATCTTGGCCAGATCGAGCAGGTCGTCCACCATGTTGCTCAGCTCACTGGCCGAGGCGCTGATGAAGTGCACCTGTTTCTGCTGCTCGTCAGTGAGCGGGCCGTCCAGCTCGTCGGTGAGCAGCCGCGCGATGCTGCGGATCGAGCCGAGCGGCGTGCGGAACTCGTGGCTCATATAGGCCAGGAACCGGCTCTTCAGCTCCGAGACCTGACGCAACTCCTCGGCCTGGGTATCCAGCTCGGCATACAGCGCAAGTACGCCGTGGTTGGTCTCGTCAAGCTCGGTGCGCAGGGCGGCATTTTCGGCGCGCAGCTGTTCGAGCTGCTCCGGGCTGTCGGCCTCGCCAACGTGGATATCAGGCATGAAGAACCTCCAGTGCGACGGCCAGCACGGTCACGTCGTCGTTGCCACGGCAGAAGTCCCGGTGCAGCAGCGCCGTGATGACCGCGGGATGGCGTTGCCACAACCCCGGATAGTCTTCCATGCGCCAGCGCGACTGCAGGCCATCGCTGTGCATGATCAGCAACTGGCCGCCGGTTTGTGCGTATTCGAACGTATGCGCCTTGCGAAACTGCACGCCGATGATGCCCGGATGCGAAGCCAGGCCGCGGGAAGCACCGGCGGCCACGATCCGCGCGGCGATATTGCCGATACCGACGAAGCGCAACGTGCTGCTGTGGCCATCGTACTGCGCCATGCCGCCGGCGCCGCCGCGCGTGCCTGACATCGCCTGGTGCATGTCGGCCATCGTCACGGCAGGCGCAGCGAAAGGATTCCTGGCGAAGGCTTCGGTGCCGGCACGGGCGGCGCGCGCGGCGTCCGGGCCATGGCCGAGCCCGTCCAGCAACAGCGCGGCGATGCGCTGACCGTCGAAGGCGAGTTCCCACGCATCGCCGCAGGCCGGATCATCGTGCAGCGAAAACTGGGTAGCGCCAAAACGCAGATCGGTCGTGTCGGGCGTGCCGCGTGGATACAGGCGCGCCAGCATGACCGCGCCGCCGGCATCCGCATAAACGTCGAATACCTGTGCCTGGCGCGCTACCGCCCCCATGCCGATGCCGTTGCTGGCGCCGGTCGAATAGCCGTCGGCGAGGCAGTCGGCCAGGTTGAAGCCCGGGCCGCGATCGATCGCCAAGATCTCGATGCCCCGCACACCTCCCCGCCCCGGCACCATGCGCAGGTGCAATGCGCCGTGGCCGGCATGTTTGAGCAGGTTGCTGGTCAGCTCGGTGGCCACCAGCGCCGCGCGACCGGCATCGGCCGCATCAAACCCGGTTTCCTCGGCCAGTTGCTGCACGACACGCCGTGCGTGGCCTACCTGACTTTCGTCCTCGACCACCAGCATGTGCGTCAGCGAGCCGCCGATATTCACGACGTCGGGCTTCACGACCAACGGGTGATGGTGATGCGGGTTCCCACACCCGGCGCGCTGTCGAGTTCGAACTCGTCGACCAGGCGCCTGGAACCAGTCAGGCCGAGGCCGAGGCCGCTGCCGGAGGTCCATCCATCGGTCATCGCCAGCTTGAGATCGGGGATGCCCGGGCCCTGGTCGCGAAACGTCAGGCGCAAACCGTTGCGCGCATCCTTTTCGACGAACTCCCAGTCCATGTCGCCGCCACCGCCGTAGACCACCGTGTTGCGCGCCAGCTCGCTGGTGGCAGTGACCAGCTTGGTCTGGTCGATCAGGCGGAAGCCGCAGGCCAGCGCCAGCCGGCGCACGGTCTGACGGGCGAGTACCACATCCTGCTCGACACGTATGGCCTGTGTGCCCGTCGTGCCGACGATCATTTTGCGTGCACGCGTTCGCGCAACAGCGCCATGCCGCGTTCGACATCGAGCGCGGTACTGACACCGGGCAGGGTCATGCCCAGTTCGACCAGGGTGATGGCGACCGCCGGCTGCATGCCGACCAGCACGGTTTCGGCGTCCATGATTCGGGACAACCCCGAGACCACCCCGATCATCCGGCCGACGAAAGAGTCGACGATGTCCAGCGCCGAAATTTCGATCAACACGCCCTTTGCGGAGGTGGCGCTGATGCGTTCGGCCAGGTCGTCCTGCAGCTTCAGCGCGATCTCGTCGGACAAGTCGTCCTGGATGCTGACCAGCAAAAATTCACCCATGCGCAGGATGGGAATGCGGTCCATCGGCTCATGCCGCCGCGGTGACGGTGAGCCCGCGACGACGCAACGCCAGTGCCAGCGCATCGGACAGGTTGGCCTTGGTCACGATGCCTTCGAGGTCCAGCCCCAGATGCACGATGGTCTGCGCGATCTGCGGACGCACGCCGCTGATGATGCAGTCCGCGCCCATCAGGCGGATCGCGGTGACCGTCTTCAGCAGATGCTGCGCCACCAGCGTGTCCACCGTCGGCACGCCGGTGATGTCGATGATGGCGATTTCCGCGCCGGTGTCGACGATGCGCTGCAGCAGCGATTCCATCACCGTCTGGGTGCGGCGCGAGTCGAGCGTGCCGATCATCGGCAGCGCCAGCACGCCGTCCCACAATTTGACGACGGGTGTCGACAATTCCAGCAACTCTTCCTGCTGGCGGTTGATGACTTCCTCGCGCGACCGCTGGAACGTGCGCATGGTGTGCATGCCGAACGCGTCGATCAGCTCGGACACGGCCCACAGCTGTTCGGCGAGAAACGCCGGATCCTTACCGAACTCGCGCTGCAGCAGGCCGAACATCGAGCGCTTCAACGAGAAGATGAAATTGATCGTGTGCTGCGGATCAAAGCCCAGCTGGGCCCGGCTGCGCGACAGCTTTTCGAGAAAGCTGCGCACTCCGCTCCAGTCGCTGTCGGCCAGGTTGGTCGTGTCGCCCTCCGCCGCGCCGGCCAGCAGCAGGCGCAGAAATTCGGTGGTTTGCCGGGCAAGATCCTCGGCACTGATGTCGCGCGGGCCGCCGCCTGTTGCCAGGCCGCCTTGCCATTCTTTCGCCAATTCAGCCTGATTGGCCCGGATAACGTCGATCGAGCGTTTCTGCAGCGCAGCCATAAGCCTGAACCCCGAATAAAACTAAGCCCGATTCTGGCCCAGGCGCAGGGACAATGGAATAGCCGCGATCTTCTTTCAAGCCAGTCTGCGCTAGCCATGGCCTGCAAGGACGGCCAATCAGCGGCTACTCCAATCCAGGCGAAACGGGCTCCGCGGACGAACGCGCCTGATCGAGATGCAGAGCGAGGAATATCTGGCGCTGGAGCATCTGCCTGCGTGATCATTCCCCTCCCGACGCCGCGACCATCGATCGGAATCAGGCGCGCTGCAATTTCCGCCAGCGGGTTTCGAGCACCAGCATGGTGAATAAGTAGATCACCACGATCACCACCGGGATCACCACGAAGCGCTGTGTCGGAAACAGATACCAGGCGGCGAGCACGAGGATGGTGCGGCCCGCGGCGTGAGCAATGCCAATCCAGTGGCGGAGGATCCATGACACCCGAATCCACATCAGCCCCGTGAGAATGCCCACGCTCAGCGGCAGCGAGGTGTAGTCGCGCAGGAAGAAAGGAATGGCGATTGCGTAGACCAGCAACGACATCAGCACGGCCTGCATGAACAACGAGTCGAACGTGTTCTTCGGTCGCGACTTGTCGAGAAAATTCTCGCCGGTGAAACGGGACAGCAGCATGCCGAAATAGGCGATGCGGCCCGTGGCTATGAACAGTGCCCACACCGCGTACAGGGGCGCCAGACATGCGCCGGCGACACCGGCGACCAACCACGCGATGGAACCCGCCAATGGCATCGCCAGGAACCGACGCCGCGAAAATTCGTACCGTTGCTCATCCAGCGAGCGGGATGCGGCTCGCACATCCTGATTCATCTCATCCCCTTTTGCGTGGTATCCCGCAGGCATCACTCGATGTGAGAAGCCGTACCGGTCGGATGCGCCCTCACGAAGCGCCGATGATGAGCCAGCACGCCGCTGTAATAGACGATGTAGTACCCCACCAGCAAGCCGATCACCAGCATGGTCAGCGGACTCGATGCGTAACCCATCGGTTGTATCTGCGTGCCCGGGCCATCGGCTGCTGCCAGCGCGGAGGCATGCTGCATCTGCGGCCACACCACCATCAGCCGCCACGCCAGCCGCCCCAGCAGCAACACCGTAAGCAACGCGCCAATCCACGGATTGGGCACGTAGCAATCACCCTTCACCGGGTCCACCTCGAAGCGGGTCAGCTGCAGCCCGACCAGTCCGATCGCGCCACCGATCAGTACGCCGCCAAACAAGCCCTCGGCCAGCGCGAGATGATGGAAGCCGCCGAGGGCTAGCAGGCAGCCGATCATCGCGAAGATCACGATACGCGCGATCATTCGCTTGCGCCGAATCGGCTGGCGACCGAACTGGCGACTGACGCGCCGCCACACGATCAGGGCGAGAATCGGCAGCATGATCAGGTAACTGGTCAGATGGGCAGGCATGGCGTGGCCGCGTCGATGAATTGCGCCCAGCTTAGCCGGGCAGACGACGGCTTGCGACTGACTACTGTCACCTTCCGCAGATGCGCGGGCCGGGGGTGACCGTTTCCGCTATGACCTGGCCGATGAAAAAAACATCAGGTAGACCAGACGTCCGTTTTCCATGCTGTCGCCGAATGCCGGCCCGGCGGTATGCCATAGCCAGGGCCGCAGCAGGACCAGGCGATTGAAGCGCATGGGCACCCGCATGGTGAGTTCCCACTTCGACTCATCGCTCGAGTCTTTCTCGATGATGTCGCGGTGCATGTCCTCGTCCGAGGCATAGCCCAGCCTGGTACGTTGTACCGGATCGATGGGTGCGTGATCGGTGCCGGTGCGGCGATGTCGGAAGAACTCCGTGCCACCGACACAATCCTCGGGCCGGCTGAGGTACAGAATGCCCGACCAGTAGGTGCCCGGATCGATGTGCACTTTCGCGCTGCCCTTGTCTCCGGCCAGCGCGATCCTGCATTTGGCATGCGATTCCAACGGCGTTCTGACTTTCAGCGGCTCGGCCACGAGGCTGGAGACCTGTTGCACGAGTCCGGTGATCTCGATGCGCTCCTGCGAATTGCGCCCGGGATACGGCCCCTCCTGTGGCGGATACGCCAGCCGCAAGCCGGCACGGCGCAATTCGTCCGCGTTCTCGAGGAAGTCGTCGACAATAATCAGTGAGGTGGGCATGGATCGTGACCTTTTGGAAACTGCCTACTTTGCCTTGCCCTGATTCGCCACCGCGGCCATCTTCGCCGCGATCGCGTCGGCGTCGCCGAGGTAGTAGTGGCGCAGCGGCTTGAGGTTGTCGTCGAACTCGTAGACCAGCGGCACGCCATTGGGGATGTTCAGCTCGACGATCGCCTCGTCGGAGATGCCGTCGAGATATTTCACCAGCGCGCGCAGCGAATTGCCGTGCGCGGCGACCAGCACGCGCTGGCCGGCCCTGATCGCCGGTGCCAGCACGTCGTGCCAGTACGGCAGCACGCGGGCCACGGTGTCCTTCAGACACTCGGTATCGGGGATGTCCTTCGGGTCGAGCGTGGCGTAGCGCGGATCGTGCACCGACTCGTTGGCGGCGCGCTCCAGCGGCGGCGGCGGGATGTCGTAGCTGCGGCGCCAGATCTTGACCTGGTCCTCGCCGTACTTCGCCGCCGTCTCGGCCTTGTTGAGGCCGGTCAGCGCGCCGTAGTGGCGCTCGTTGAGACGCCAGTCGGTGAGCACCGGAATCCACATCAGGTCCATCGCGTCCTGCACGCCCCACAGCGTGCGCACCGCGCGCTTGAGCACCGAGGTGTGCGCCACGTCGAACGCATAACCGTCCGCCTGCAGCAGCCGGCCGGCTTCGCGCGCCTCGGCCATGCCCTGTTCGGTGAGGTCGACGTCGGCCCAGCCGCTGAAGCGGTTGTCGAGGTTCCACTGCGATTGGCCGTGGCGGATCAGGACGAGCTTGTGCATGGATGCGCCCAACAGGAGGTTTGAACCGGCAATGGTGCAGGCCGGCTCCGGCAGCGTCAAATGCGGCCCCTGCCACAGGTCATGCCAAACCATTCGCGCGGGCGGTGCATCCTACGTCTACAACCCATCACGGAGACTGCCATGCGTCGCTTTTCGACGGTTCTCATCCTCGCCGCCTTCGCGCTGACCCTGCCGCTATTGGCGGCCGCGCGCGACGGCGACATCGACAAGGTCAACGGCACGGTGCAGGTCAGCGCCGGCCAGCAGGCCGGCAACGTCAGCACGGTCAACGGCGCGGTGCACATCGCCGACGGTGCCAGCGTGCAAAAGGCCAGCACCGTCAACGGTGCGGTCGAACTGGCCGACAAGGCGCAGGCGACCGAGATCGGCACGGTCAACGGCTCGGTCAGCCTGGGCAGCGCCAGCCGGGTCAGCGGCGAGGTGCATGCGGTCAACGGCAGCATCCGGCTGGGTCGGGGAGCCGACGTCGGCGGCCGGCTCGACAACGTCAACGGCTCCATCGTGCTGGATGCCGCGCACGTGGCCGGCGGCATCGGCACGGTCGGCGGCGACATCACGATCGGTGCGGATTCGCACGTGGACGGCGGCATCCTGGTCGACAAGCCCCACGGCTGGTTCAGCGGAAACAGCCGCACGCCGCTGGTGGTGATCGGGCCGCATGCGGTGGTGCAGGGCACCCTGGAGTTTCGTCGTGAAGTGGAATTGAAAGTCAGCGACAGCGCCCAGATCGGCCCGGTGAAAGGCGCCACGGTGGTGAAGTTCAGCGGGGC